>FLNU01000538.1_pt1 | contig 48705 bp, 36 predicted proteins | sample 1140361 | NCBI WGS metagenome assembly FLNU01 (sample SAMEA3878206, study PRJEB12797) | bioreactor metagenome | biome: Moose rumen | place: Sweden | collected 2011-10 | reverse complement strand
TATTATAGGTAATGAGTTAATATGGAATCAACAAGCATATTTAAATGATGATGGTTCTGTAAATACTATAGTTAAAGAATATTCACAATTAAAACGATATTTGTGGAGTATCTCATATACAGACACTACAACATTTAACTATCTTAATTATGATGAACGTGGAAATTGGACGGAAGTTGAGGTGATTTACAAAGGTTTACTTCCCAAACATGCTCATTCTTACAAGATTAAAAGACAAATTACATATCAGGGAGATGATAAGAAACCTGAACTGATTAAGGAACTTGCGGACTATAACAATGTCGTAATGAAGAGTTCAACTGAAACTGATACTATTTCTATAGGAAAATACGGAATAATAAGGATTCCTCATTTTATGGCATTACAGTCGAAAGACTTTGAGAACAAAATTAAAGATAAAATTCCCTTTAATTATAAAAGTTTGATGCATTACCTCTTTATATCTGTCTATGACGATAATGACGCATATGCCACAATTTCTATGGCTTGTGGTCCAAAAATTGATGATTATAATGATTTGTCACCAGAAGAATTGGAATATGATGAAGAAACAGATGAATTCTTAAAAGAACAATATACTGAAGGTATGGCCCTTGGTAATATTTATGTCTTGAAGTGGCTTCCATACAAGTTTGTAACAATTTCTGGTTATCGGGCTCTAAAACTTTCTTATTACAGATACGGAAATGGAGGTCCAATTCCTGTATACTGTGAAAATTATTCAATTCCCATGAACGATGACAATACTTTAAACGTAATTATCAGTTTCCAAAGCAATTTGTACGACAGATTCTACAAAGATTTCGAAAAGACCATAAATTCTATTAAGCTTTATTAAAAAAGAACATTAGAGATTAGATTATTTTTCTAATGACAGACTCCTTTGGGGAGTTGGCAAATTTTGTTTGATTATCCAATAACCACAGGCTACTACTTCAGGAAGTTTTTCTTGCAATAGAGGAAATGGGAACCGCGACCCCCTCCTGGTTCGGTTCCTGAGACGGGGCACGCCCACGTCTCTACGAGCAATGGGAATTCGTCCTCTAACCTATAACCTTTAACCTCTAAACTTTCTGAGACGGGGCACGCCCAAGCCCCCCTCGGTTCACTGTGTCTTCCTCCGTCACGACTCGGCAATGCTCAAACGTGGTTCGGCATTGCTCTCGCTGTTCCTTCGGTTCCCCCATTATCGGGGGACAGAAACTACGAGCAATAGAGGGAGACACTGAGTGTCAGCAGGAGCATGAGGATTTCTGCCGCGAGGCAGGTGGTGATGCTGATGTGCAGGTCGCGGTTGGTGAGTGAACGAGGGTTGTGGCCGATGTGTGGTTTATAGACAGTCTGGCCAAAGTAGTCGTGGATGCCACCGAACTGACAGTCGAGCCGAGCAGCAAGTGCAGCCTCGGGCCAGCCGCTGTTGGGTGAGGTGTGACAATGGGCGTATGTGAGCAGGAACTTGAAGCGTCGCAGGAGGGTGGTTGGTGAAGCACAGAGCAGGATGAGAAACGCTGTGAGGCGTGCAGGCAGGTAGTTGGCCACGTCGTCGATGCGGGCAGCCACCTTGCCAAACTGTTCGTAGCGAGGTGTACGGTAGGCTATCATGGAATCCAGCGTGTTGACCATTTTGTAGGCAACCATGCCTGGTACTCCCAGCAAGGCATACCAGAAGAGGGGTGCACAAACGCCGTCGGAAAGGTTTTCAGCCAGTGTCTCGAGGGCTGCCGTCCGGACTTCCTGGGCTGTGAGTTGGGAGGTGTCCCGCCCGACGATGCGTGCCACCTGGCGGCGGCCCGCATCGAGACTTTGGTCAAGTGCCTTGAAAACATCTCTGACCTCACGTCGCAGGGTGTGTCCGGCCAGGCAGAAAAAGATGAGGATACTTGAAAATGAGAGATTGAGAATTTGAGACGATGAAATGTGGAGCAGGAAATAGGTGAGCAGGTAGACCATAAGAATAGAAAGGATGGCGAAGAGTGCTCCTTTCAACATGCGGTGCCGGCCTCTATTCAGGTGCTTTTCTCCATAGGATATCCACTTCCCCATCAGCACAACAGGATGGGGCAACCAGGAAGGGTCGCCCAACAAGAGGTCTAGAAGCCACCCGATAAGTAATGGATAAATGAGGAAATGAGACATATTAGTTTGAAGTTTGAAGTTTATCTTTGGTTGAGTTGGTCTAATGCCTGGAGGAAGCGGTCGTTTTCATCGGGGTCTTGCACCGCAATGCGCAGGTGGTAGGGCGTAAGACCCGAGAAATTGGAAGCATCACGCACCAGTAAGTGATGTTGTTCGAGCAGATATTGTTTGAGTTGGGCTGCGGGGTAGGTTGCAGACTGCAGGAGCAGAATGTGGCAGTCGGACGGATGGACACGGGCAATAAGAGGATGTCCGTTGAGTCGATGAGTCAATCGGATACGTTCTTGTATCAACTGCTGCAGGGGGAATTGGTATTCGTCGGCATGGTCCAGCAACCACCCTCCGGCACAGACAGCCAATTGGCTGACACTCCAGGGTTGTAGTTGAGTCTCGATTTGACGGATGAGTGCTGCATTGCTTGTGATGTATCCCAGCCTCAACCCAGGTATGCCAAACTGCTTGGTCATGGAATGAAGAAGGATGACATTGGGCAAGGCGACAGCCTCTTCTGGCGTCATCGTCTCACACAAAGTGTAGGCGGCGTAACTGGCATCGATGATGTAGAGACGGTTGGGATGGCGGAGGATGGAAGTGCGCAAGAGGTCGGCTGGGATTACATGCCCCGTTGGGTTGTTGGGGTTGCAGAGCCAAAGCATGGAATGGAACGTTTGAAGTTCGAAGTTTGAAGAACAGGGAAAAATGGAAACCGCACCTCTACGAGCAATGGGGTTGTGGACGTGAAGCGTGGAGCGTGAGACAGCATCTGCATATTCAGAGAATGTGGGTGAGGGGATGACCGACGGCAGATGGGGGAAAGTGCGCGCAATGAGGTAGATGGCTTCTGTGGCTCCGTTGGTCACTACCACATGCTGAGGCTGAATGTGAAGTTGACTGGCCAGTTGTTGTTGCAATGGCTGGGCTGTGGGATGTGGATAATGACCTATCTGAGTCAGGCACGAGGAAAGATAGCGATACAATTCCTCGTGATAAAAGTGTTGGTAGACATTGGAACTGAAGTTGACGAGGTCGTCATAGTGCGTCCCGTCGGTACCACTTCCCAACAGATATATGTCGTCTCCGTGTCCTGTCAGCATGGTGCAGTAAGAATGTTATAGAGCAGTGGCAGGTTGATGTGACGTCGCACATGGGCGGCCCACTGGTCGATGGGGTCGATGGTTGGTCCGGCAGGAGCGTGTGGTCGGCTATGGTTCTTGAGCAGGAGGTCGATGGCGATGGGATTGTCGAACAGCCCGTGGATGTAGGTTCCGATGCAGTTTGATTCGATGAGGACTGGCTGGCGTGACTCTGTGCTCACTCCCTGATGGATTTCATATCCTCGGCAGGTGATGCCTTGCAGCGAGAAGGTGACTTGACGGGTGGTTTTCTCAGGCTGCATCACGGTATTGATAGAAAGCAATCCCAATCCTTCGCGCGATTGGACGGAGCCTTCGATGGCCAGTGGGTCGTCAATGGTCTTTCCCAGCATCTGATAGCCTCCACAGATTCCGACAATGGTCTTCCCATTACGATGCGCCTGCAGAAGGGTCTCGTCGATGTGAAGTTTCCGTAGGTTATCCAAGTCAGAGAGGGTCGATTTGGTTCCCGGAAGGATGATGATGTCAGCCTGCTCGACGTGAGTTGGATTCTGTGTGTAGAACAGATGTATGCGCTCATCGCGTTCGAGTGGGTCGAAATCTGTGAAATTACTGATATGAGGCAGGCGGACAACTGCCACATTCACTTTACCAGGCTGAGGGCTGTGGTGTTTTCGTCCAAGTTGCATGCTGTCTTCCTCGTCTATCTCCATGTCTTCGAACACAGGAACCACTCCCAGCACCGGAACTTGACAAATCTTTTCCATGATGCGCACACCGTCCTCGAACAGACGCTGGTCGCCACGAAACTTGTTGATGATAATTCCCTTGATGCGTGCTCTGTCTTCGGGCTGCTGAAGCATGATGCTGCCATAGCAAGAGGCAAATGTGCCACCTCGCTCTATGTCGGCCACCAGCAGGACATCGGCCTTGGCATGGCGTGCCATCGGCATGTTGACAATGTCTGACTGTTGCAGGTTGAGTTCCGACACACTGCCTGCCCCCTCCATCACAACAGGATTGTAGTGTGCTTGCAGACGGTCGAAAGCATCTTGGACAACCTGTCTCAACTGTTCTCGTCCCTCACTGCGGAAATAACTGTAGGCCGTACATGTTCCTGTCGGTTTTCCCAGCAGGACTATTTGTGAGGTATGGTCAGAATTGGGCTTAAGCAACAAGGGATTCATGTCGACATGTGGCGGCAATCCACAAGCCTCGGCCTGCACTGCCTGGGCGCGTCCTATTTCCCTGCCGTCGGGCGTGGCATAACTATTGAGCGACATGTTTTGAGCCTTGAAGGGTGCTGGCCGGTACCCGTCTTGCAGAAAGATGCGGCACAAGGCGGTGGCCAGCACACTTTTGCCGACATCGCTGCCTGTTCCGACAAGCATGACTGGATGGAGAAGAGAAGGTAACATCTAATTTTCAATTAACTATCCTCAAACTTCTAATTTCAACCTCTGAACTCTAAACTCTAACCTCTAAACTTCAGCGGACGGGGAGGTCGAGAGTCGAGAGTCAAGAGTCGAGGGTCGAGGCTCCACTTCAAATTTCAAAGGAACTGGGCTGTTTTCTCCCCAATACCAATGAGTGTAGCCCGCCAGTACGTTTTTGTACTGATAGATGGGAGTGGGAACGGGACTACCGTCAGCCGTGGACTGCAACCGATGAATCTGTACGCCTGTATCCTCCAATGGTTGTTCAATGACTGTCGAATAGTGAAACTCGTGACCTCGCCATTTCCGTCCGTACCATTCCATCTGCCGGTATCCCAAATGCAGGCGGGCACCCTGCATCGTAGCCGAAAGTGGCAGGACGCCGCACATGGGCAGTCCGTCTATATCCTTGCAAAGATACATAAAACCACCGCACTCCGCAAAGATGTGTCCACCTTGTTCTGCATAATCCCGAATCTGGTGACGAATCGCTGTGTTGGCGGCCAATTTCTGTGCAAACAATTCGGGATATCCCCCAGGTAGATAAAGCCAGTCACAAGTAGGCAGGCGGTCGTCGCCGAGGGGAGAGAACCATTCCACTTCACCTTTCGCTGCCAAGGCATCGATATTGGCACGATAGATGAAATTAAACGCTTCGTCGTATGCTATGAGATATTTCATTTATTCCAGTTTTAATAAGGTTTCCAAGTCCACATGTTCCTCAACCTCGTTGGCAGCCATTTCAATGAGTTGTTCGATGGATGCACGTTGAGTGATGTCCAGTCCCAAATGACGGCTGGGCACCACCAAGTCGGTCCGTTGCCGCATGTAACCCAGACAGGGCAGACCAACATCCTTGCAAGCCGTCTGGAGGGCTTGAAGATGGCGTTCGCTTCCCACTCTCGTAAAAACAACCCCAGCCAGGCGCAGGGGGCACTGCGCTGTCTGAGGAGGAAGAAACGTGCGGAAACCGTGAATGAGGGGTGCCACGCTATAGGCAGCAGACTTGGCATTTATCACCATGACGACAGGTATATCAAGCAGCATGGCAATTTCAGCACAACTTCCATGCCATCCGTCATAGCCGTCATACAAGCCCATCGCACCTTCCACCAAACATACGTCAGCCTCACAGCCATAACGCTGAAAGAGTGATTGTACATGAGAGGCAGACGACAAAAAAGTGTCAAGGTTGACTGACTTCACACCTGTGGCCACTTCGTGGTATAGTGTATCTATGTAGTCAGGGCCGCTCTTAAAAGGCTGGACTTTCCATCCTTTGCGGCAAAACGCCCGCATCAGCCCCATGCTCAGTGTCGTCTTGCCACTGCCCGAAGTGGCGGCTCCTATGAGAAAAGACATAAATTCTGATTTTTAATTTTGAAGTTTTTAGTCAAGGGTCAAGGGTCAAGGGTCAAGGGTCAAGAGTCAAGGGTCTCATTGCCCAGGGAACGCGGACGTCCCCGTCCGCAAAAGGAACCGAAGGAACAGCGAGAGCAATGGATTTCAACTCTCGACTCTCGACTCTTGACTAAAAACTTCAATTTTCAAACTAAACAGACCAGATAGAAGAGTGTCTCAAGCAGGATGAAAGTGGCTCCGCAGCAGTCACCCGTATAACCACCAATGCGCTTATGCATCAACACGAACAAGCCTGTTGCGGCCAGTGCCTGAACACCTGTTGCAATGCCTAATAACAGCCAGTTGTTTGTTTTCACACAAAACAGCAGTAGGGGCAACAGACCGAGGAGGAGGGTCAGGAACTTTTCACCCATTGGCACTCGACTGTAGGTCAGCCTGTTCTTTGCTTCCTCCTGACTGCGAACGTAAGGCAGAAACCAAATGATGGTTGATGCCGTCATCTTCGAGAAAGCATCGCCAGCCACCAGTAACCACACCGATAGGTCCCTGTCCAACAACATCGTCAGCAGACTCACCAGTAAGGCATAATAGAGAATCAGTCCCAGCGTGCCGTAGGTTCCGATGTGCGAATCTTTCATGATATCCAGTGTCTGACCACGTGTCCTTCCTCCACCAAAGCCATCGCAGAAATCTGCCCAACCGTCCTCATGCAGTCCTCCCGTCAGCAACACCCGAGCCGATAATGCCAGCACCACGGCCACAGCAGCACTCAGTCCTAACCCCAAGGCACTCCACCCTACCAGGGCCATTACTCCGCCTGTCAACCAACCTGCCAGCGGCCACAGCGGAACAATCCGCTCAAAATAACTGCCATCCACTTCGACACCCATCTTCCACAATGGCAGTCGCGTAAAAAACATCAGGGCAGCCAGTATCCGTTTAAAAATATTTCGTAATTCTTGCATGGTAAAAATTATCCATTTCGTTCAACAACCTCACAGCAGAATCCAAGATAGGCCAGGCACACAGCGCACCTGTGCCTTCACCCAGTCGCATTCCAAGACTCAGCAGTGGTTGGACGCCCAACCAGTCCAGCATCAACCGATGACCGCATTCGTCTCCGACGTGGCCATAGATGACGTACAATCGAAAATCGGGAATAGAAAAACGGGCATCGTTTTTCACCATTTCTTCAGCCAGCATTGCACAGGCAGTCATGATGAAGCCGTCGACCAAAAACAGCATCTTCCGACGGGCCGCTTCAATCATGCCACCCACGGCAGCCGCCATTTCGTAGCCACAGAACCAGCGGCCCACCAGTCCAGCATCGTTCATCCCTTCACGACCCACGGCCTGCCTGTAACAGTTCACAGCCTGCCGCAACACCTCCAGTTTGTGGCGCACACCGTCACTGGTCAACCCACTACCGGCACCAACACAACGCTCCAGTTCAATACCCGTCAACAAATGCATCAGCACACTCGACGCCGACGTATTACCAACGCCCATCTCGCCGAAGCACACCACATTGGTTCCTTCTCTCCATACCTCATCCACCATCTCTCGTCCCACAGTCAGTGCCTGCTGCCATTCCTCCGCTGTCATGGCAGCCTCATAAAGGAAATTGCGCGTGCCGCGACGTATTTTCCGGTCTACTATCGCAGCCTTCACACCCCCCTCAAACTCATGGTCAACTCCCACATCAACCACCGACAGACCAAAACCATGCTGGCGGCAAAACACATTCACACCTCCACCACCACGAACATAGTTCTCACATTGCTGCCACGTCACCTCGCGTGGACTGGCCGACACGCCTTCAGCCTCGATGCCATGGTCGCCGGCAAAGAGAAAATGCCAAGGCCTACACAAGGCGGGTGACAGTGTTTCCTGCGCCAGACCCACTTGCAGGGCCAAAGCCTCCAGTCTTCCGAGCGACCCCTTGGGTTTGTTCAGATTGTCTATCTTTTCCTCAAGCAGTTTTTTTACCCTGTCATTCATTTTTCAATCTCCATTTTTCTTCCAGCCACGATAAAGTACATCTTATCGGCATGGGCGGCAACAAACTGGTTCAGCAGTCCCAGCAAATCAGCAAAGCGACGTTGTAGCGGATGTCCACCGATACCACCCAGACCTATCTCGTTCGACACAAAAATGAAAGTGGCATCCTGCCTTGTGAAACGAAGAAATTCCTCCTTCACCATGTTCAGCAGTGCGTCGTCGTCCAAGCGAGGATACGCCTCCAGACAGTTCGAAAGCCAAAGCGTGCAACAATCCACCAGTACCACCTGGCCACGTACGTCGTGACGGCTCAGCACCAGTGGTTCCTCTATCGTCTGCCATTCGCTGCCACGCCTCACTTTGTGCAGTTCCACCCGTCGGGCAAATTCATCATCACAGACACGAGCCGTGGCCAGATAAACGGGCCGCTCTGAAAGAGACAAGGCCATCTGTTCTGCCTGCACACTCTTGCCCGAACGCTGGCCACCTATTAAAAAAATAACCATTCTCTCTTTATTTTGAAGTTTAAAATTTGAAAGTTAAAGTTTGAAGTTTTCATTGCCTTGGGACCGCGGTAATCGCGAAGCGCTTTGGCTCGTCCAAAGACCTCCCCGTCCGCATTACCAAAGACCTCCCCGTCCGCAGTCATCGCGAAGCGCTTTCGCTCGTTGAAAGAAATTTCAAACTTCAAACTTCAAATTTCAAACTTCAAACTTAAGGTCTACCAAACTCTCCACCACACAAGTAGGCGGAACAGGCGGCACGAAATCTGACTGCCAACGGTTCAGCAGTACCGAATCCAGCCCCATGCGCTGGGCACCCACGATGTCCGTGTCGTAGTTATCACCAATTACCAGTGTTGTGCCCACGCGGGCACCCGTCACAGCCATGGCATACAACCAGAAGCGTTCGTCCGGTTTCTCGGCTCCCGCCTCCTCACTCGTCACCAGTGTGTCCACACTGTCCCAAAGGCCCGTATCCACCAACACCTGCCGCTGCGTCAGCCGTTGCCCGTTGGTACACACATGGATGCCACACCCCCTGCGTCGCAGTGCTGTCAGCAACGCACGGGCACCGTCCACAATCGCTTCCTCACCCCACGACTTCCAGTTCCTCCTACTGCCACAGGCCGTCAACACCTTGTGCGTCTCGACCAGTGTATTGTCTAAGTCAATGAAGACATCAGCATATTTTTTCATTTCAAATTTTATTTTGAAGTCAAGGGTCAAGGGTCGACTTTCGACTTCTACCCCCTCCTTCTCAACAAAACCGACAGGGCCACGGGAGCACCCATCAACGCCGTGACCGAATTGACAGGTAACGTGCCATCCGTACCTGGCAAACGACACACCAGGTTACACAACAACGCAAGTGCAGCACCACCCATCAGCACACCCGGCAACAGCAACCGGTGATCCTCCGACCGCAACACCCCACGCACCATGTGGGGCACGGCCAGCCCCAAAAACATGATGGGGCCACAATAGGCCGTCACAACAGCCGTCAAAGCACCTGCCGAAAACACTATCAACATCCGTGCCCGACGCAGGTTCAAACCTAAGTTCATCGCATAGTCCTCACCCAGCAGCAACAAGTTCAGCGGTTTGGCCAGTAACAGCGTCAGAGGAAGCAACACCGACATCAGACCCACAAACAGCCACACCGCACCGCCCGAGACGCGAGAGAAACTGCCCAGACCCCATATCACGAACGAGCGGATGTCCTCCTCAGTCGCAAAATACTTCAGCACACCCACCACCGCCGAGGCAATATAACCCATCAACACACCAGCCACGAGCAACGTCACCCTTTGGTCCACACGTCGCGCAATACCCAACAGCACAAGCAGCATCAGCAGACTGCCGCCGACAGCAGCCAACGTCAGCGATACATGGGTCGCCACCCCCCAACTGCTCATCACCCCCAAACCCAGGCCGCCACCTGTCAGCACCACCAGGGCCACGCCCATTGCCGCTGCACTCGACACCCCCATGACCGACGGCCCGGCCAGAGGATTGTGGAACAGCGTCTGCAGTTCCAAACCTGCCACCGACAAACCCGCACCGCAAGCCATCGCGGTCAAGGCCTGAGGCAGACGCAACTCCCATACGATTGCGTGCCATACGTCCTGACCCTCGCCCCGACCCATCAGCACCTGCCACACAGCCTCCACAGGGACGGACACCGAACCCCACATCAAGTTCAGCAGCAGCAGCACAGGCAAAGACAGCAACAGCACAAGCAAAACCAATCCTTTCATTTTCCCTTTTATTTCCATCAGACAATACAAATATACGGATTATTTTTTGAAATAGTACACCCACCTCCCATAAAAAACCTTCATCCGCTTTGGTAATCTGGCATGTTCCTAAAGTTCTTGAATTTGTGCAGCAAGAGAATCGTTGATAGGGAAAATGGGAAGGGGGAAAAAACAGGGGGTCAATAGAGCAGGATATCGAGTTGTCCCTGTGGGTAGACCTGCCGGGCGTGATGGTAGCAATGGTCGCGGAGTCGCTGGAAGAAGATGTCGGGCATGAGTGGCCAAAGTTCGCGTGCCAGGTGAACGCTGTCGATGAGGTCGGCGTGGTCGGGGTCGAGGGTCTTGAGAAATTCCTTGTTCATCTGCACTTTGCGGGAATGGGTGTCGAGGTGTCCTTCGGCCAGTTTGACGGCTTTCCCGATGGCGATGCAAAGGGTGACGTGTGGAATGTGCAACTGGTGGGCGGCATGGAGTGCGGCTCCGACGAGATTGCCGTAGTGGATGACGGGAAGTTGGGGATGAGGTTCGTGCAGATGTTCCTCGCCTTGTCGCCCTGAGGCGAGTCCGATGTGTGTGTGTCCCAGTGCGACGTGCACTTGCATTTCGCGGTGTATGCTCTGTACGAAGGCTTCGTTGCTGAGTGGGGTGACGATTCCGGTGGTGCCGATGATGCTGATGCCGTCGGTCACTCCGAGTCGCGGGTTGAAGGTATGGGGGGCCAGCCGTTGGCCTTCGGCCACGGAAAGGGTCACTTCGCAGCCGAGGGGGGTGAGCGCACGGATGGCCTCGGTCATCATGCGTCGCGGAACGGGGTTGATGGCGGGGCTTCCGACGGGGATGCCCAGGCCGGGGAGGGTGACGAGTCCGATGCCTTGTCCACGCAGGAAGGTCACATCGGTCTGGTCGGGCAGGAGGCGCAGGGTGGCTGTGATGTGGCAGCCACGTGTGACGTCGGGGTCGTCGTTGTGTGCCTTGATGGTGGTGGCGGTGCCTGGGCGGTCGATGCTGACGGGCACGTGGATGGTTTCACCCGTTTGTGGCAGGCGGATGGCGACATCGTCGATGTCGGTGCGTTGCTGGAGGAGGGACTGGAGGGCTGCCTGCACTGCTGCGGTGGCATGGCTTCCGGTGGTGAGTCCGATGTTCAGTGCAAAGTAGTCGGGCAACACGTGCTGGATGGCCAGTCGCAGTCCATGGGGCCCGTCGACGGTATGGGCAGGGACTACTGGATAGGGTGGACGCTGAACAACGAACACTTGCAGTCCCATGGCGACTGCTGCCTTTACTTTCTCGGCATAATGGCCGCTGTCGCCACTGTCCTTGGTGATGATGGCATCGGCATGGGTGGCGGCAACGAGGCGAGCCAATGCGTCGGACTGACTTTCGGCTTCTGCGTGGTAGTAGAGCAGATGGTCGTCGGGGAATTCGTACTTGTGGGCCAATTGCAGGCTTTCGGAATGTGGCAGGATCCGGAAAAAGGTGTCGGGCTGTGCTTGCCAATAGGAACGTAGGGGGCCGATGGTGTTGACGCCTGTCAGTGCCAGGAGCCGGCGTGGGGCATGTTGGTTCAGGAGGTCGATGGCTTGTGTCAGGTCTCGGCAGTAGACGACGTCGTCATAATGGGGACTCGAGGGTCGTTCGAAGCGGATGACGGGGATGGCTGCCGCTGCCACGGATTGGTGCAGGCCGACGGCAAAGGGATGGCTGGCGTCGACGATGCAACCGACTTGGTGTTCGTGGCAGAAGCGGCGGATGTCTTCGGCTGTCATGGCACCGGTCAGCCTGACGGCTTTGGGTGGCAGTTGGATGTCCTGGTAGGTGTGACGGGTGGAATAGTAGAAGGGCGTGTCGGAACCACTGCACACTTCAACCGCCACCCTGCCTTCGGTCGTTCCACCAAAAATGAGAATTGACATTTTGAAAATTTTGGTCAAGAGTCGAGAGTCAAGAGTCCCTGGGAACGCGGTAATCGCGAAGCGCTCCCAGGTTGAGTCGAGAGTCAAGCCTCACCATTACCGCGCTCCACTTCAAACTTCACGCTTTACCTGTCTGTAAAGGTGAGAAAACTGATGGTCATAGAGTTGGCTGGACCCGTGGCGATTGTCGATGGCATCGCCCACGACAAGGAGGGTGGTAAGCGTCAACTGGTTCTTCTCTACAAGGTCGGCCAAGTGGTCGAGGGTGCCACGCCATATTTGTTGCTCGGGCCAGGTGAGTTTATGACAAACGGCAACGGGTGTGGAGGGTGGATAGCCTCCCGCCAAAAGTTCCTGCTGCACCTGACGAACAAGGGTGGCCGATAGGAAAATGCACATCGTTGACCGATGGACAGCCAACTGATGCAACTTTTCGCCATCGGGCATGGGGGTACGCCCCTCGCCCCGGGTCAGGATAATGGTCTGACACTTTTCGGGAATGGTGAACTGGCTGCGCAACTCGGCTGCAGCCGCCTGAAAACTGCTGATGCCAGGCGTGATGTGATAATTGATGTGAGCAGTATCGAGAAGAGCCATCTGTTCTTCGATGGCACCGTAGATGCAGGGGTCGCCTGTATGAAGACGAACTACGAGATGCCCCTTGTCATAATGTGACCGCATTAGGTCAATCTGTTCTTCCAGGTTCATGCCGGCACTGCTGCGCACGACAGCACCGGCTTTGGCACAATCGGTCAGTTGGCGAGGCACGAGACTACCGGCAAAGAGGATGAGGTCGGCCTGTTCAAGCATGCGCCGACCACGGATGCTCAGGAGTTCGGGGTCGCCTGGACCGGCTCCGACAAACTCGACGTGACCGCGACGTGGTGTGGCCTGTGTAATGGAAAGTGCCCAGGTGTAGGACTTGCCATCGTTGGCCGTTCCTTTTTGTTTGTCGACTATCAACTGTGTCATCGTGCTTTGGGCCAGTGCCGCAGCCTCGGCTACACTTGGACTGCCGGTCGTCTGTTCAACATGTTGACTGGGATGGGGTACAGGAATCTTAGCAAGGCTATCGGCACTATAGATGTTGGTCGAAGCCCATGGCAATAGCCGCTGCAACTCATGCAGAAGGGGCTCGTCGCGCTTCAGTTGAATGGTGGCGATAGAGGCAATGGCTTGTCGTGCATAGCCTTGATGTTCAACCTGTTGCAACAGGTCTTGGGCTGCCGCTTGGGTGGTCTGTTTCTGACATCCCACGCCAAGGTGGAGACATGGGGGTAGGAATTGAAGCCGAAGGCGTTCGCCAGAGTCCTCGCCATGAAGTTGCGGTGAAACGAGTATCTCCAGGTCAAAAGTGTAGTTGCTCTGCCGGTAGTCGGTCCATGAACGGAAAAGGGTGACATGGGACGGCAATGTTTCTTCCAGTTTCTTTGTACCGGCATCCTGCCATTCAAGGATGAGTGCCGTGGGGCGGCAGTTGACAAAGGCGGCAATGGTCTGATTCATCTGCTGCCTGTCAAGTGGAATCTGCTGCCATCCATTGGTGCGAGCCAAGGTGTCAAGTGCCCACAGCGACGTGTTGTCGCTTTGGGTGGTAATGACGGGGACACCTCCCGTCACTCGCGCTATTTGTCGCGCCAACTGGTTGGCTCCACCGATATGGCCACTCAACACGGGAATGACAAAGGCACCCGTCGAGTCGACACAAATCACTGCGGGGTCGGTATATTTGTCATGGACAAGCGACTGTATCTTGCGGACACAAATACCCAGTGCACCCACAAAAACCAGGGCTTCTCCCTCAAAGGGCAAGTTCTCGCGTTCTATGGTCTCGGCCAAGTGGCGCCCCATCTCATTAACGTATTCGAAATGTATCATTTTTTCTTTCTTTTTTCTTTTGAAGTCGATAGTCAAGGGTCAAGGGTCAAGGGTCCTTGAGCAATGAGTATTCGTTCTCTAACCTTTAACCTCTAACCTCTTGACTCTCGACTCTTGACTCTTAGGATAGTAATCGGATTGTGGTCGTCCACCTGAATAGTGTGCCAGTGTTCACAGGTGAGTCCGTTTTCCATTGCCGCTTGCTGAAAAAGCATAAGGCTTTCTTCGGTCACGGAATTGAACACAATGCAGCCGTCTTCTCGCAACAAGGGGTGAAGGTGCGTTACCATCTCTTTCAACCGACCGCCGTGTCCACCGATGAATACGGCATCGGGCTGCTCAAGGGAAGTGAGGTCCATGTCGAAGAAATCGCCGATGAAAGTGTCTATCCCTGGTGTCCCGAAACGTCGGGTGTTGCTTTCCATGAGTTGGTGTCCTTCCGCACGTTTTTCAAAAGCAATGACATGGAGATGGGGAAAGTGCAGTTTAGCCTCAATGCTGACGCTACCTGTACAGAATCCGATATCCCATAGGACTCGTTTCTCCTTCAGTTCCAAGGCAGCCAGTGTGCAGAGTCGTATTGGCATTTTGGTAAGCATGCGGGTGCGCCCGTCCAGCAAGTCGAATTGTGTGTCGGGCAGGCCCCAAGGGATGGTCCGACTGCCTGTGCGCTCAAGTATCAGACAGTTGGGGTGGGCATACTGACGACCTGGCTGGAACAGCGACACTCGTTCCTGTGTATCACTGCCAAGACATTCACCCACGTACATACGGTAGTTATCGTAACCATAGGCATGCATGCGGTCATGGATAGCCTCTGGAGTTTTCCTGCGGTCGGTCAGCACACCAATCAATTGCTCACCGCGAATCAGTGCTTCGTCCAATCCGTTCCAGGGACGTCCCGTAAGTGAGACGGTACGCATAGGACCGTAGGGCAATGTGAGCCGGTGAGCCAATAACTGGAGGGAATGGAATGAAGGAAAGACTTCCAGGTGGCACGTCGGAAACGCTCGACGCAACGTGGCAGCAAAACCATAGAAAAGAGGGTCGCCCGATGCAAAAACCACAACTTCATCCACTTGTTCATATTGCTCCAGCACTGGTTGTAAGGGGATGGTAATGTCTACCCATCGGGATTCTTCGGGCAACAGATGGGCAACAAGGGCATGGTGACGCTTCCCTCCAGAGAAGAAACGTGAACGGGCTATCACAGCCATTGCTTCTGAACTGAGACGAAGCGTCGGACTGTCACTGATTCCTATGATGGTACATCTATACATCTCTTCCTGGCATCATTTTTACGGCATCGTCGTAGGTGAGGATGCTGTTGACCAATGTGGCGGCAAGGTTACTGCCTCCTTTCCTTCCCTCAACAACTATCTTGGGGATACCCACAAGTGTCTTTACGGCATGTTTGCTCTCCTCTACATGCACAAAACCGACGGGTGCGGCCACAACTCCCTGGGGAGCAGCCTTCCCTCTCCTCACCAGTTCACAGAGTTCGAGCAACGCCGTCGGTGCATTCCCAATGGCATAGAGTGCGTCGGGGTGTTCGGCGGCAGCCAAGCGCATAGCAGCCTGTGCACGTGTTATACCTGCATCCTTAGCCAGTGACTTGCAACGTTCGTCGCCGATGTAACAGACAACCTCTATGCCCAGCCGCTCAAGGGCTCCTTGACGGATTCCACTCTTGACCATGCTTACATCGGTGACGATAGTCGTAATCTGTCCACTCTCCACCCGCTTATACAACAGTTCCGTAGCCTCCGAATCCATCCACAGAATGCATTCCATGGAGAAGTCGGCTGTGGTGTGGATGGCATGCAAGAGTGGCCAAAGTCTCCACAGTGGGACTTCGGGCTGACGCAGTTCGCTGCGGATAGTGGCAAAAGACTGCATCATGATGGCCTGGCCAGGTGCTACAGTTGCCGTATCGACCTGTGAGCGATGGTAGCCGCGTGGTGTGACGAACTTCCCGTCGTACACGAAAGACTCGCTGTTTCCAATCACTACGATGGTAAACATGTCTATATCCTCGGGGTCGAATGCTCCCAATGTCGTCACAACGACTGTTTCCCCTTCTCTTCCAGCCTGCCGTACATACCCCACGACGGTCTCTTCACTGCGGTGCTGCAGCATCAATTCCTTCAGACGGTACAGTTGCCAGTAGCGTCCCGTACTCTTGGGATTATAGACTGCCGTCACAAAATCGCCTATGGCGGCGGCTTTGATGCGGCGTTCAATCAAGTGCCAAGGTGTCATGAGGTCACTCAGGCTGATGGCACAGAAGTCATGGCCGGTAGGTGCTCCCAAAAGGGCAGCGGCCTTTTGGAAGGCACTGACACCAGGCAGGACGACGATGTCCACGGATAGGTTACGTTCCCGAGCCACCTCAAACATGAGTGGTGCCATGCCGTAAATGCAGGCATCCCCACTCGAGACGACACAGACTTTCTTACCTCGAACGGCCAGGTCGAGAGCGAGTTCAGCCCGTTCTCTTTCCTGTCGCATGCCTGTCCCCAGCAACTCTGTCTCTTTACGAACCAGCGGCCTGACCAGTTGCAAATATAACTTATACCCCACAATGACATCGCTATCTCTCAATGCGGCAGCCACATCATGCGTCATGTCACCAATACCCCCGGGACCTATACCTACTACGTACATATAAAAAGAATTTAATTGCTTTCATGTTTCACGCTCCACGCTTCACGTTAATTTATAGTTTAATCTTTATTCCAGCCAACAGGGACCGTCCGGGATTGATGGTTGAAAAGTTGGAGTTCCAGGGCGAAGTGTCGCGCTTGTTGAACAGGTTGTCGATGCCCAGCATGGGTTGCAATTCAAACTGGCGGACAAAGAAACTGTGCCGCACCGTCAGGTCGAACTGGCTGTAGGGGTCTGCATAGCCATAAGTGGAACTGTAGCGACGTCCCTGCATGTGTCCGTTGAGGGTGATGTTGAGGTGCTGATGACCCCATGTCCTGTCCCAGGCCAGATTGACGTTGCCTACGTGCATGACGGATTTGTCGACAGGTGATGTCGTAGTTACATACTGCCCCGATTTTTTATCGAGAGCCAGGGTCTTGGCTTCAGAGTCCGTATGGGTGTAGGCTGCAGCGACGGTGAAGCCATAGGGGAGGAAGACTTTCAGTTGGGTGCTGAAGCCAGTGATGTGGGCTTTGTCTATGTTGTCGCGCTGGCGCAGAGTGGTCCAGCCTTCCTGCACAAGACCCTGTAGTTCGGGCGACTGTTCGATTTCCGCTGCCGAGAGGGTGCGATAGTTTATCATGTCTCTTATGTTGTTGATAAACCCGCTCACAGAGAAACTGAACCAACTGTTATTCCACGATGTATTCAGGTTCCAGAAATGATTTTTTTCAGGGTCAAGATGTGGATTGGGCAGTGTGTAGCGTGCGTTGGTCTTGGCTTGGTCGGTGGCATAGAGTTGAGAGAGTGTTGGAGTACGATAACCTCCGGCGTAGGTGGCACGCAGTTGCCAGGGTCCAAGGTGGTAGAAGAGCGCGGCGGTCGGTGTGACGGCTGTGCCAAATCCCGAGTGATGAGTGTAGCGCAATCCTGCCACGCCATCCAGTCCTGGCAGCAGGTTCATTTCGTCTTGCGCAAACACGTTGTAGGTATAACCCGTCTCGAAATCAATATGGTCGCTTTCGCTATTCAGTGATTCCTGTACCAGTTCCAGTCCTGCCGAGAGTTTGTTCCAGTCGGCCAGACGGAATATGCCACGCAGTGTCTCGTTGACATAGTGTGTGCGCTTGCGGGTCTCCTCGTATTGCTCATTTTCTGCTGTCTGCCAGTACTGGTATTTCGAAACAAAATTGTCACTGTAGACATCTAAGTAGAGATGGGTACGTCGGTTGGGAGTCCAACGTGCTCCTGCTCCATAGGTGTAGGAGGTGTGATGCAAGTCATAGGTGTAGGCCGTTTTCTGGGTGTAGGGCCATGTTCCTTCAGCATTTATTTTCTTTCCCTGTGTAAAGTAGGTAGCCGACTGCGGGCGGTTGGTCAGGTTGTCGTAGTAGTTGCCACGCACAAAGAACGACCATTGTTCGTTTTGTTTCCATTCCAGTCTTTCACCGATGTTGTGGCTGTGAAATCCTGTAGCCATAGGACGTCCTGTAAGTTTGAGCACTTCGGTGTCATCCTCGTCGAACGACTGGTAATGATTGACTTGCCAGTTATCTGCCTGTTGGTAATTGTAGGTTGTGTAGGAGGAGAACTTGCCTTGGGTCACGTCCAGGTCTATTTCCTGATTCAACCGTTGCTTGCTCATGATCTGGGTTGACGAAGTCGCACTGACATCATTCTTCCCATCGTCTGTAATGATGTTGATGACGCCGGCCAGGGCATCACTGCCGTAAAGTGCACTGGCTGCCCCACTGAACACCTCTATCCGCTTGATGTTGTTCATCGGCAATCGCTGCCAGCGGTCGTCACCAGCCACTCGCTTTCCGTTTTCAAGGATGAGGATGTAGTCGTCGCTCACACCGTTGAAGTTGACGAAAGTACCCATTCCGTTGGTGTGAGTCGTAATGTTCGTGGTCAGTCGGGTGAGGGCATCTTGCAGGTTGGTAGTTCCGAGATCCTGCAACTGCTTGGCCGATATGACTTGTACGGCCAGTGGTGAGTTGTCGGCACGGTGATAGGTGCCAGTTCCTGTGATGACGACAGGATTGAGCGCAACAGAGCGCAGGCTGTCTGTCTGCTGTGCATGGATGGATGCCGCAGACAGAAGGAAAATTGATAGGATTAGATTGAAGGTTTGAGTTGTTTTCATCGTTTCGTCTGTTGTTTTCATCGTTTCGTCAGTTGTTTTCATCGTTTCGTCTCCAGACAATATCTGGTTGGCTTTCCTGGAAATTGAGTTTCCGCGCCAGGACAAAGAAGTAGTCGGAAAGGCGGTTCACGTAGGCAAGTGCTTGGCTGTCGACGTCGGCTCCTTCCTCAGCCAGTCGCAATAGATGGCGCTCAGCACGTCGGCACACGGTGCGGCAGACATGGGCACAGGCTGCAGCGCGTGTGCCTCCGGGCAGGATGAACAGTCTGAGCGGTGGCAATATTTCCTGCAGGCGGTCTATTTCCTGTTCGCAGGCAGCCACCATGTCGGAGGTGATGATATTGCCCGGACGGGGACTCCGTTCACTGGTGTCGGTGGCCAAATAGCCTCCCAACACGAACAGTTCCTGCTGCACACGGAGCAACATGTCAGTGTCATGCGGGTCGGTGACCTCGGTCAGGAGCAGACCGATGAAAGAGTTGAGTTCATCGACGGTTCCATAACTTTCAAGTCGCTGGCAGCATTTGCTGACGCGTTGTCCGCCCACGAGCGACGTCTTGCCTTCATCGCCGGTCTTGGTGTAGATTTTCATGGAAGAATGAGGTGATAGTAATGGGGTGAATAATTCGGTAGGATGTCTGGGTGAAAAGCCTTGACAAAATCGGCCAGCAGGTAATGCGGCTGCACACCGGCCAGTTCGCGGTAGGGTGTCTGGGCAAAGTTGCAGAAAATGACTTGCTGACTCTTGAAGGCATCCATCGTGGCATAGCGTTCGTCTTCGCCACGCAGTGTCTGCAAGGTGAAATCTCCATTGTGACTGCCGTCCATCTGCCAGAAGTCGGCATGCACGCCACGCACGTAGGCTGCCTCGAAATCCAGTGTCACTCCGCCTGTCTGCGTGTTGTCGTCCATCACGTACCTGGCACCTGCGTCGTGAAACAACCGGGCCATGTAACTGCGTCCGCCCACTACGTACCAGCCGTCACGAATCTGTCGTCCGCTCATCACGGTGGGCAACGCCTGTCCGTCACAGGTTCTGGCAACTTCCTCCTGCAAAGTTAAGTATTTTTTCTCAATCTCTGAAAAAACCGCGTTGGCTCTATGTGTCTCGCCCGTCAGGAGTCCTACGAGTTTTATCCATTCGGCCTGTCCGAGTGGGTTGGTCTCTTTGTAGCCATGGTGCGAGATGATGGGGATGCCACAGTTTCTCAGGATTTCAAATCCACCATGTTTCGAGGCCGAGACGAAGATGTAGTCGGGCTGGGTGGCGATGACTTTTTCCTGGTCGAAGTTGCCTTCGCGTCCAATCTTGACCGTGGTGCCGTCCTCGAGTTGACGGTGCATGGCGGGCGAGAAAAGATTCCTCAGTGTGTTCATGCCCACGATTCTGTCTTCAAGCCCAAGCACTTCGAAGTTGCCCAGTTGCAGGGCCGTGGTGCAGATGAAGCGCGAGGCAGGCTGGTCGATGACGATTTCCTCCTCCTGGCTGTGGCGGCTTGTGTCGGCAGGGTTGCTGATGAAGACATGGATGCCGTCACTGCGATAGTCCACCCTCAGTCCGCGTGCATACTTGACGACGATGCTGTCGCTGCACGTGTCGGCATGGGCCAGGGCCGAGTCTTCCACGGAGAGGAATTCGTCGGCAGAGAGTCGGTTGCCTATCGTCGGTTGCTGCTGACAGGAGAGGCACATGAAAACGAGGAGAAGGAGAAATAAGCATCCCTCCTTCTTCCCTGTGTTTTTTATGTCTTTCCTGTTCATTTTAATCCTCAGGATACATCGAGTGGTAGAAGTCCACCACCTCGGCATTGGCCGTGTGAGCCTTGTAGAGGTCGCGGATGTTCTTGTATTCGAGCAGACCTTTTACGATACCTTTGTCATCGGTATAAGAATCAGCATCGATGGTGTAGCCCAGGTGGTAGAAGTACTTCTTCCAACTGGTGTCTTCCACTTCACCGTCTTCGTTCATTTCGAAGCCGCCGTCCCATGCGTCGTCTTCACCGGCCATGTCGTTGTGGGCATGGTCGCCGGCGATGGACATGAGGGGTGCGCAGAACACTTTGCCAGAGGTGAGTCCGGACTCAGCCATGCGCTCCTGTACTTGCACCTTATAGTTGTCGGCCATGTCGACGGTGCCGACGAAGTAATTCTTGTTGATGGCCTGCAGTGCAGTCTCCAACTGTGTGTAGCGCACGTTGGCCTTGTAGGTGTCGTACTCATCGGGGTTTCCGTGTCCCATGAAGCACATGGCTCCCTGTGCAGCATAACCCTTGAAGTTCTTGTCCAGTTCTGTGGCCAGTTTGACAGCGTCGGCTTCGGTGTACATGAGGGGCATGCCCAACTTGAGTGTCACCTTCGACATGTACTCGTCGTCCAGGTCACCGTTTGAGTTGTTGCCGAAGTCCTTCATGGCGTTCACGACACGGCTGAACTCTTCGCCTGGAATCACCTGCATCGACTGCACGATGATTTCCTGATACTTGACGCGTCCGAAGGCCTCGAGCCAATACTTCGGCTCGTAGAAAGAGCGGGCTGCCGTGTTTTCGGCTGCTGCGGCACGGTTGATGCAGATGGCTGATGAGAAGGAGAGATAGACGTCGTAGGCGCTGAACTGGCTGGCAAATTCGCTGCGGGTCAGGTCGAAGGCATCGTAGGCCTGCTGCCAGGTCGAACCGAAGGCCACGAGCAGAATGGCCTTGTCATGGCTCTTCTGACTGCGGACGGTCTTTTCCACTTCCTGTTGATAACGCTCCATGTTCGAGACTTTGTCATCGTCGTCGTCACTACATGCAGTGAAGGTCACTGCAGACATGATTGCAAGCATGGCAATCATCAAAGAACTAATCTTCTTCATTGTCTTGTGTTTCTTTTTAAATTAATTAAACTTTGGGCTATTATTAATTTTTTGATGTTTTTGTCAAGAGTCGAGAGTCTCATTTCCTCATTCTCCACTGGGACTGCGGACGTCCTCGTCCGCACTATCTCATTCTCTCATTTCCTCATTTTCCATTAATTCCACCTTATTAAACTTATTTTGGTTATTGGTAAATTTCTCTTTTTTTCCTTGCAGGAAACTGAGGCTCAGGCGGGCGTAGACCGTGGTGCCCGGCGTGGTGGTGCCGAGATGGAGTCCGTGGGGCGTGCGGTCGACATAGTTGAAGAGGTTGTCCACACCGGCTTCGATGCGGCAGTTCACTTTGCGCAGGGTGGCCACGTCGTGGGTGGTTGTCAGGCGCCAGACTTGGAAGGCCTTGCCGTTTCCGTCCACTTGGTAGTAGCGCTTGCTCGACATGCGTCCGTACAGGCCCACGCCCAGTCGGTAGCGTGGCGAGAAGCGATGGTTCCAGGTGGCAAACACGTTGCCCTTGTGACGGGCCATGCCGTCGATAATCACGGGCACCAGCCGCTCGTGGGTGGTGTCGTAGACATGGGCCTTCGTGTCGAGGTAACTGTAGCCCAGTCCCGCTGTCCAGCCCCCGTGGCTGTAGCGCAGGCTCAGGTCCAGTCCTTGCGTGCGTGCATCCTCCATGTTCTCGTAGCGGCGCACCTTGTTCAGCATTTCGCCGTACTGCACCAGGTAGTCATGGGGTGCCTCGCTGCGCGGGATGGTCACCAGCGTTATCATGTCGTCCAGGCGGTTCAGGTAACCGGTCAGGCTCACGTTCCAGTCGCCATGTGTCCACTCGCCGCCCAGCGACCAGTAGTTCGACTTCTGCGCCTCGAGGTTGCGGTTGCCCAGATACAGGATGATGGAACTCATTTCGCGGATGTAGCGGTAGTTCTGTTCCTTCAGTGTGGGGGTCTTGAATCCCTGGCTCCAGGAGGCGCGCAACCGCCAGTCGCCCAGGCTCAGCATCGTGGACAACTTGGGGGTGAGCCGCCAGCCGAAGGCCTCGTTGCGGATGAGCCGCAGGCCTCCCGTGGCTTGCAGCCAGCCCAGTGGCTGCCATTCGTCCTGGACGTAGAGGGCCTCGGTATTGTCGTCGGCCACGCGGTCTTCCAGGCTTGTCGGGGCTTTCAGGTAGTCGTAGCGGCCTTCCAGCCCGGCACTCAGGCGCTGACCCATCGGCAGGCTGAAGACACCCTTCAGGTGGCCCGTCGTGCGGCGTTGGTCGCTTTGCAGCAGGCTCTGCCCTGCAAAGTAGGGGAAGTCGAGGATGAATTTGCCGTCGGCATCGAATCCCTCGGTCAGGGTGGTCGACGTGAAGTCGTGGAAATAGGCGTGGCGGTTCCAGTCGACATCGAGCGTCACCACGTCGCCCGCGCCTGTGGCCCACTTGCCGCCAGCCGAGGCTGAGGCGTTGTTATAGCGCAGGTCGAAGGTCTTGACGTCGTATTTCGGATATTTGCCACGGGGACGGTTGATGTCCTTCCTGTAGAGGGAGCCGCCCAAGTAGAACTCGAGGCCGGGTGTGGCCGTAAAGGTCAGTTGTTCGGTCAGTTGCCAGTTGGTGTGCGGATTGATGGTGTTGCTGCGCGAGTCGGTCACGGGTGAGGCCGAGGGCGGTGTGTACTCGGTGGCAGTGTTCTGCCAACCGTCGCTGTGCTGCAACTGGAATCCCGTCAGGCTCCGCCAACGCCCACTGGCCACACCGATGCTGTTGTGCTGGCGCAGGTCACCATAACTGCCGGCGCGCGTGGCGTTCTCGAGCAGCAAGGCCTCGTCGTGCCGGCGCGTAATGATGTTGATGACTCCTGCAATGGCATCGCTGCCGTAGAGGGCCGACTGTGCTCCCCTCACAATCTCGATGCGCTCAATGTTCTGGGGGTCAATCAGTCCCAGGTCGTTCTCGCCACCCACGTCGCCGTGCAGCCGCTTGCCGTCGACCAACACGAGGATGTACGAGTTGCCCAGTCCGCCCAACTGCATCCCGCTCCCCATGTCGCCCTCGCTGAAGGCGAACGACGAGGTCAGCCCTCCCAGGATGTCCTCCAGGGAACTGCCGCCGAAGCCCGCGAGCATGTCGCGGGTCACCACCTCGGTCTGCACAGGCACGTCGTGCAGCCGATGCTCGGTGCCCGTACCCGTCACCACCACTTCGGGCAACGAATAGCGCGACTCCTGCGACCATGCAGCCAACGTGCACGGTCCCACTGACAACAATAAGACAATCAGAATACGTTTTACCATCAGTCCGGGCTCCAAATCCTGGGAGCATCCACAATAACAAATGTTACGACATGGCAGGTCTTCTGGCTTTCCAACAGGCCGGCGTCTTCCCACCCTCGCCGTGGCGAACGGGCAGTGACTCAGGGTGCCGACCCCTCAAAACAATGGATTACAGCTGCAGGAACAGCCCAGGACTCACACCTGGTTCCCTTGCACGTTGACACCCCGACGGGCAGGGCGCACGTTACCAAATCGACCGCGAAGTTACGACTAACTGAGCAAAATAAAAAGAAAATACCTTTTTTTTTCATTTTTTTCTCGGCTCAGCCTACCATCAGATTCGAATACCGCCCCTCGTTGAGACGCAGGCATACGCCTGTCTTTATGAAAAACCACCGGTCTGCACACAAAACTCCATGCTTCCACACACGAAAATCAGGAAGACTTAACCGGAAAGTATAAATCAAATATATGATTTATATAAATCATGGCTTTGATTTATATAAATCATACGTTAGATTTATATAAATCATACGTTTGATTTATACTTTCCTCTGCAGAGGAGTCAACTTTCGTGTTCAGACACGTGAAGTTTGAAGTTAAGAAGGGATGATTTCAGGGATTTGTGTTTTTTCACTTCCCATTTCCCCATTTTTCATTTTTCACTTTTATGTTTTCACTTTATTTTTTATCTTTGCGGTGATAAGACGGGAGACGGATGGAACGGAAGGGATATTCGCTGAACGTGGGCGGCAGACTGCTCGACCTGAGTGTGCCGTGCGTGATGGGCATCATGAACGTCACGCCCGACTCCTTCTATGCCGGCAGCCGCGTGCAGCAGGAGCAGGACGTGGCACGTCGGCTGCAGACAATGCTGGCCGAGGGTGCCGGCATGGTGGACATAGGCGGCTGCTCGACGCGACCCGGGTCAACCCCCGTCGACGAGGCAGAAGAGATGAACCGCCTGCGATGGTGCCTGGAGACGGTGCGACGCGAGGGAGGCAAGGACGTGATAGTGTCGGTCGACACATTTCGCGCAAGTGTGGCCCGTATGTGCGTCGAGCAGTACGGCGTGCAGATGGTGAACGACGTCTCGGGCGGTGCCGACACGCAGATGTTCCCGACAGTGGCAGAACTGGGCGTGCCCTACGTCCTGACGCTGACCGCCCCCCTTGACAGGGACAGCCTGAGACGGCTGTCGGAACAAGTAGCCACCCTGCACAGCCTGGGACAGAAAGACATCGTCATCGACCCGGGCTTCGGGTTCGGCAAAACGCTGGAGGAAAACTATTTCCTGCTGCACCACCTGGAGTCGCTGCGCATGCTGGACCTGCCGCTGCTGGTGGGCGTGAGCCGCAAGAGCATGGTGACGAAGGTGCTGGACTGCACGCCCGACGACGCCCTGAACGGCACCACGGTGCTGCACACGATGTGTCTGACCAAGGGCTGTGCCGACATCCTACGCGTGCACGACGTGCGCGCGTGCGCGGATATAATAAAGATAGTCTCCGCGTGGAGAGTGAAAATTTGAAGTTTGAAATTTGAAATTTTCATTGCTCGTAGTTTCTGTCCCCCGATAACGGGGGAACCGAAGGAACAGCGAGAGCAATGCCGAACCACGTTTGAGCATTGCCGAGTCGTGACTGAGGAAGACAAAGCCAACCGAGGGGGAAGGCGGGCGTACCCCGTCTCAGAAGCGATAAATCGTAAATCATAAATCGTAAATAAAATGATTGAATTCGGCATAAAAGACGCCATTGACATTTTCCTGGTGGCACTGCTGCTCTACTATGTTTACAAACTGATGCGCAGTTCAGGGTCGCTCAACATCTTCTACGGCATCCTGCTGTTCATCATCACGTGGATAGCCGTGTCGCAAGTGCTCGAGATGAAACTGCTGGGCAGCATCTTCGACAAACTGGTCAGCGTGGGTGTGCTGGCCCTCATCATACTGTTCCAGGACGACATCCGCCGCTTTTTCCTCACACTCGGCTCGACAGGACGCTTCCATTCGTTCCTGAAACTGTTTTCGCGCAAGCGAGTGAACGGACAGGAGGAGAACCCGGCCATCATGCAAATCGTGCGAGCATGCAGTTACATGAGCAAAAACCTCGTCGGAGCACTCATCATCATCGAGCGCGACATGTCGCTGCGCGACATCGAGACCTCGGGCGAAACCATCGATGCCAACATCAACGCACAACTCATCAAGAACATATTCTTCAAGAACTCGCCCCTGCACGACGGTGCCATGATCATTGCCCACAACCGCATCGTGGCCGCAGCCTGCATCCTGCCCGTCAGCCACAACACCAACATTCCCAAGGAACTCGGACTGAGACACCGTGCCGCACTGGGCATCACGCAACAGAGCGACGCCGTGGCCATCATCGTGAGCGAGGAGACAGGAAAAATCAGCATTGCACATCGCAGCGAATTCATGATAGGACTCTCCCAAGAAGAACTGGAGCGATACCTCACAACAGTAATGTAGGGGGGAGAAAGTTTAGAGGTTAGAGGTTAAAGGTTAAAGAACAAATCCTCATTGCCCAGAGACTCTCTAACCTCTAACCTCTAAACTCCAAACTTTCTCTCGACTCTCGACTCTCGACTATGATAATCCAAATAGCATTCCTCTGCATCAGTTGCCTGCGTGCCATGAATACGGCCAACAACTACTTCCAGCAGAAGTATCCCGACCCGACCGTGCCCACCTTCGTCAAAAAGGAACGACCAAGCAACCTGTGGACACGCGGCGTCTACTTCGAAGGACTCATGGCACTGATTCAGATTGACCCGCAGCCACGCAACGTGCAGTATGTGCAGCGGTGGGCCGACTTCCACCGATGGACACCACGCAACGGCATCCTCACACGCGACGCCGACGACTACTGCTGCGCACAGACCTACATCGACCTCACCTTGTGGCAACACCAGCAGCAAGGTCTGCCACTGGACAAGGCACAATTAGAACCCACCCGCCGCTGCATGCAGCACCTGATGGCACAGCCCGACGCCCTGCACGACTGGACATGGATAGACGCCATACAAATGGGACTGCCCGTGCTGACACGCCTCGCTGCCATCGAGCACGAACATCCCGAACAGGCCGCAGCCTATAGCGAACAGGGATGGCGCATGTACACATGGACACGCGACACACTGGCCGGCGGACTCTTCAATCGGGAAGAAGGGCTGTGGTGGCGTGACAAGGACTTCGTCCCGCCCTACAAGGAACCCAACGGACGAAACTGCTACTGGAGTCGCGGCAACGGATGGGTCTACGCAGCCCTGGTCCGGGCCATGGAGTCGGACCCAGCCCACCACTACGACGACTACCGCGCAGACTTCCTGCGCATGAGCCAGGCACTGCTGAAATGCCAGCGCAAAGACCATTTCTGGAATGTCAGCCTGCACGACCCCTCCAACTACGGCGGAAAGGAACTGACCGGCACCGCACTCTTCGTCTACGGCATGGCATGGGGCGTGCGACACGGTCTGCTGCCCCGCGACACCTACTTGCCAGTGGTGAACAAAACCTGGCGCGCCATGGTGAGACACTGTCTGCGCCGCGACGGATTCCTGCACCATGTGCAGGGCACCGGCAAGGAGCCCAAGGACGGACAGCCTGTCGGCAAGAACCGGGAGCCCGACTTCGACGACTTCGGGCTGGGCTGCTTCCTGATGGCCGGCAGTGAAATCTATCAACTCCACCAACCATGAGAAAACTCCTGTTCCTCGCCTGCTGCCTGATGGCCGCAGCCTGCAACCAAAGCAGTTCGGACGCTGGCATGAAGAAGGGCACGGCAAAGGGCGCATCAATCTCAGCACCCTACGAACTGCTGGTCGTCTGCAACAAAGAATGGCTCAAGACCTCCCAAAGTGCGGCCTTCAAGGAAATCGTAAACGCAGAAATCCCCTGCCTGCCACAGATTGAGAGCCAATTCCGCACCACCACGGTCAATCCTGCCAACTTCAGCAAGTCGTTCATGTTCTATGCCAACATCATCACCTGCGACATAAGCAAGAAGCACGCAGAACCTGCCTGTCAAGTGGCACGCGACGTGTACGCCCGACCACAAACCATCGTGAGCCTCACCGCACCCGACCAAGCATCGTTCGACCAACTTTGCCGCCAACACCGCGACCAGATACTCGACCTTTTCAACCAAGCCGAACTGAAACGCGAAGCCAACCGACTGAAGCGCACCTACAGCGGAATTGCGCAGGCGCAGGCCAAGAAGCAATTCGGCTGCGACATTCATGCACCTGCCGAAATCAACGCCATCAAAGTGGGCAAGGATTTCTTCTGGGCCTCATCGGAAGGCGATCACGAGAACTACTACAACCTGTGCATGTACAGTTACCCCTACACCTCGACCCACACCTTCACGCTGGACTATTTCCTTGCAAAGCGAGACTCGTTCATGCAGAAAAACATTGAAGGCACAGGCGAACGACAATACATGTCGACCGACCGGCGTGTGGTGCAGTCGCGCAACATCACCTTAGACAACCACTACGTGCAGGAGGTGCGCGGACTCTGGCAAATGGAACATGCACCCATGGGCGGTCCCTTCGTCAGTTATGTGCAACTCGACTCGGCCCGTCAGCGCATCATAGTGACCGAGGGATTCGTCTACGCACCCGGAAAAGACAAACGCCCGTTCATCCGCCAACTCGAAGCCTGCCTGCAAACTCTGAGCATGGAACCGTAAAAAAATCGTGGGAACAGGAATCTCCATGAAAACAGTCCTTCTGACCCTTCTGACCCTTTCAACACGCCTGTCATTCCTGCTGCTCTGCGCCCAGCAACCGGGCACACAAGTCATGGGGAGACGAACTGAGTCTGACGGCCGACGCTGTCGGCATGTACGTCAACGGCTCGCCCGACAAACTCAGACCTGTCATTCCATATTTTTACACCATCAACACCCAACACCATGAATATTCTGCTTTCTTCTCTGATTGCAATCCTTACTTCATTCTTTTTCAGTCTCGACGGACGCGACAAGTCTGCCATCCGTCTCACCGCGGACGACACCTACGACGAGGAGCGCGGCTACGGATTCGACTTCACCAGTGCCACGCGTGGCACCCAGGCCAGCCTGCTGTCCGTCCACGTGCCCGACGGCAACTACCGTGTCACCGTCACTCTCGGTTCTCGCAAGCATGCTGCCACGACCACCGTCCGTGCCGAATCGCGACGGCTCATGCTCGAGAACATTTCCACGCGCAAGGGCCAGTTCCTGACTTACACCTTCGTGGTGAACAAGCGCAACACCACCATCTACGACGCGAAGGGAGCACCCGCCGACCGTGTGCGCATCAAGGACCGCGAGAGGGGAAAACTGAACTGGGACGACAAACTCACCATCGAAATCAACGGCCAGCAGCCCGCCTGCTCGTCCGTACGCATCGAACCGGCCGACTCCACCGTCACCACCCTCTATCTTTGTGGCAACAGCACCGTGGTCGACCAGGACTACGAGCCGTGGGCCTCGTGGGGACAGATGATTCCGCGTTGGTTCGACGACCGAGTGGCCATCGCCAACTATGCCGAGAGCGGCGAGACCGCCAGCACCTTCATCGCCGCGGGCCGACTGCGCAAGATTCTTTCCTGCCTCCGCCCGGGCGACTGCCTGCTGGTCGAGTTCGGACACAACGACCAGAAACAGCACTTCGCCGGAGCCGGTGCCTACTACAACTTCGCCACCTGCCTCAAACAGTTTGTCGACGAGGCCCGCAGCCGAGGCGCCATTCCCCTGTTCGTCACCCCCACCCAGCGACGCTCGTTCGACCTGCAGGGCCGCATCCAGGAGACCCACGCCGACTATCCCGAAGCCATGCGATGGGTGGCCGAGCGCGAACAAGTGCCCGTCATCGAACTGCACGAACTCACCCGCACCTTCTTCCAGACCCTCGGCATCGAGGGCAGCAAGCAGGCCTTCGTCCACTATCCGGCCAACACCTTCCCCGGACAGACCACACCCCTGGCCGACAACACCCACTTCAATCCCTACGGTGCCTACGAGATTGCCCTGATGGTAGTCAGCGAAATGCGCCGCCTCCACCTGCCCGTCACCCGCCATCTGCTGCCCGAATGCCCCACGTTCAGTCCTGAACGGCCCGACGACCCCTCCACTTTCCGATGGACTCCCAGTCCCTTCCACGAAATGCTCAAGCCCGACGGCAACTGACCCCTCACCACCCATCCCTGCCCTTTTCCCCACCTCCGCATCTCGTTGATACGGAGCGTACCCCCTCTCCCTGTTGGTCATGCCACATCGCGGGAGAAGACGGGGCACAGCCAATGCTGAGACGGGGCACGCCCTCTTATCAACGGGCAGTGGGGGAGTGAGACACAGGCACCTTGGTTGCCATGAAAAACCACTGGTCTGCACACGAAACTCCATGCTTCCACACAGGAAAGTTAGGAAGACTTAACCGGAAAGTATAAATCAAATATATGATTTATATAAATCATGGCTTTGATTTATATAAATCATACGTTAGATTTATATAAATCATACGTTTGATTTATACTTTCCTCTGTAGAGGAGTCAACTTTTGTGTGCAGGGGAGCCGACTTTTGTGTGCAGGGGAGTAAAGTTCAGGGTTTGGAGGTTAAAGGTCAGAGACTTGGCCGGAGCAAGAAAAAAGTTGGAAATGCTTGAATTTAGGCTTGGGATTGCCTAAATTTGCGGCTGATATGTGAGGTATTTACACTTAACCGGAAGAAATACTATGACGTGGAGACGACGTGTGGCAAGTTGGCTGTGTGGAGTGCTGCTGTGCCTGTGGCCCGCCGGCACATGGGGCCAGCAGTGGATTCCCATTCGTCCCGAGGCCCGGCCGGGGACGCGCTGGTGGTGGCTCGGCTCGGCGGTCGACTCGGCTGGACTGGAATACGGGCTGAGGGAGATGGCGCGCGTGGGCATCGGAGGGGTTGAAATCACCCCCATCTATGGTGTGCAGGGCGAGCAGCAGCGGGACATCCCTTTCCTGTCGGCGCGCTGGATGCGGATGCTGGGACTGGCCGAGCAACTGGGACGGCAACTGGGCGTGGAAGTAGACATGGCGACGGGCACGGGCTGGCCGTTCGGCGGTCCGCAGGTGCCGCTGGACGAAGCGGCCTGCAAGGTGGTGCCTAAGGACGGACGACTCTTGTTGGGACGCACGCGCCAGCAGGTGAAGCGGGCATCAACGGGTGGCGAAGGGCTGGTGATCGACCACTTTGACGCCGATGCCGTGCGCAACTACCTGGCCGGCTTCAGCGAGGCGTTCGTGCGCTACCGCGTGCGGCCTCCCCATGCATTCTTCTGCGACAGTTACGAGGTGTACGGTGCCGACTGGACGCCGCGGCTGCCCGGTGAATTTGAACGGCGTCGCGGCTACCGGCTTCAGGACTGCCTGGACGACTTCCTGCTCGAGGACAGTGTGGTGGCACGTGTGGACAGCATACGTGCCGACCGTCACCGCCGCGTGTTGTCCGACTACCGCGAGACACTGGGCGAACTGCTGCTGGAAAACTTCACGATGCAGTGGACGCAGTGGGCCCACGGACTGGGTGCGCTGACCCGCTGCCAGGCACACGGCTCGCCGGCCAACCTGCTCGACCTCTACGCCGCCGTCGACGTGCCCGAGTGCGAGGGGTTCGGACTGTCCGACTTTGGCATCCGCGGACTGCGACGCGACCCAGGCTTCACAAAACCCAACTTCTCCGACATCTCGATGCTGAAATACGCCTCGTCGGGCGCACACATAGCCGGCAAGCCGTTCACCTCGAGCGAGACATTCACGTGGCTGACGGAGCACTTCCGCACGTCGCTCTCGCAGTGCAAGCCCGACCTCGACCTCATGTTCGTGGCCGGTGTGAACCGCGTCTACTTCCACGGCACCTGCTATTCGCCCAAGGACGAGCCCTGGCCCGGCTGGAGATTCTACGCAGCAGTCGACATGAGCCCACAGAACCCACAGTGGGACGCCATGCCCGCCTTCTGCAACTACATTGCCCGCTGCCAGTCCTTCCTGCAATGGGGCGAGCCGGACAATGACTTCCTGGTATATCTGCCTTTCTACGACATGATTTACGAACAGCCGGGACGACTGGCCATGTTCGACATCCACTCGATGGCCGACCGCGCACCGCGCTTCATCAAAGCCATTCAGACCATCGTGCGCGGAGGCTTTGACGTCGACTACGTGTCGGACCGCTACCTGCTGACCGATGCCTACCAACGCTACGAGGCCGTCATCGTGCCCGACGTGCGCTTCATGCCCATAGCCACGCTGAACCGGCTGGCCGCCATTGCCGACACAGGCAAACGCGTGGTCTTCGTGGGACACTGGCCGGAAAGCGTGCCGGGACAAGGCCGGCTCTCAGCCGAACAACCGCTGTTTGCCGAAGCACTCGCCCGACTCAGGCAGAAGGCAACACTCGCCGCAGACTATGCCGAGGCACTCTCACTGGCAGGCGGACACGTCGAACCCATGCGACTCTCCGCTGGCCTGTCCTGCATCCGACGCAGCAACCCCGACGGCCATCACTATTTCGTGACCAACCTCACCCCCGACGACGTGGACGACTACATCAGCCTGGGCGTACAGTTCCAAGATGCAGAATTCTACAACCCCATGACTGGCGAGGTGACCCGTCCCGAACTGCGCGGACGCAGCCTCAGACTGCAACTGGCCAGCGGCGAAAGCATACTCCTGCGCACCTACCGGCAGGCAGGCGCGACAACGGCTCCCCACCACCACTACCACGGCGAGGCCGCACAGGTACAGGTGCTGCACGACTGGAAACTGACGTTTCCGCAAGCGGCTCCGACACCAGTGAAGAACGTGTATAAAATGGAAAATCCCAGGTCCTGGACAGACCTGGGCAGCGACGTGCTCTGCACGACCATGGCGACGGGTTGCTACTCGACCACGTTCACCTCGGAACTCCCCCCCGACGCCGGACGATGCACCCTCGAACTGGGCGACGTGCGCGAATCGGCACGCGTCGTTCTCAACGGCCAGGAAGTGGCAACACTCTTTGCCGTACCCTTCCGCTGCGACATCACACCTTTCCTGAAGAAAGGCAAGAACCGGCTGGACATCTACGTAACCAACCTGCCGGCCAACCGCATTGCCCAGATGGACCGCGACGGGGTGAAATGGCGACGCTTCCGCGACATCAACGTAGTGGACCTGAACTACGGACGAGGCACCTACGACGCATGGCCACCCACGCCCTCCGGACTCTGCAGCGAAGTGAAAATCGTCAGATAATCTCCCCTCAGCATAATCAACAACTATCAATCCCCAATTTTCAATCCTAACCGTGGATTACGTTAAACTTTTCAAAAAAGGAGAATGGGTGCGGACAGCCCAGCGCTTCGTCCATGACAAGACGAAACTCGGTGCCCTCGCCGTCGAAGGTGTGAAATACGTTCATGACAAACAGTCGCTCTACGAAGTGAAGTCAGACTTCATCCTGCTGTGCGACTATGTGAAGGACGTTGCCACCGGACGTTATAAAGGCTACAAAACCTGGAATCTCACCGTCATCGTGGCAGCCATCCTCTATGTCATCTCGCCCATAGACATCGTGCCCGACTTCCTTGTCGGCGGATTCCTGGACGACCTCAGCATCGTGGCGTGGGCACTGAAGAAAATGGATGCCGAACTGACGGCCTACCGCGACTCACGCCCTCGCCTGCCGGTTCAATAGCACTTCGTGGCAACCGTCAGGGCGGCTGGCCGCAAACTGCCGTCAACCGCGGCGGCCTTCAGCGTTACCTTGCCTGCCGACCGTCCTGCCCTCAGAATCACTTCGCAGGAGCCACGGAACAGCGAACGGGTATTGCCCACCGTCAACTCGTCTGAAGCCAAGTCACCATTGATGACTCCCACGATGCTGGCATCTCCCTCTACACTGAACCGCAGTGTCTGCCCGGCCATGGGCACCACTCTGCCACGCTTGTCGACGGCCTGCACCGTAACGTGCTGCAAATCCAAGCCGTCGCACTTCCATGCCGTGTTGTCGCCCTTCATGACGAGGCGCACGGCCTCGCCGGTAGTCTCGATGCGGTGGCGGGCCACTACCTTCCCGCCAGTCCGCGCCACGGCCTCCAGCACGCCCGCTTCAAATGTAATGTCATCCCATCTGACCTGATTGCGCTGTTTGGGCGCAGTCGGGTTTTTCTTTGTTCCCAGACTCCTGCCGTTCAGCAGCAACTCCACCTCCTCGGCGTTGGTATAGGTGATGAGCGAGAGGTGCTGACCAGGCAGGCGGTTCCAGTGGTCGCTCAGTCCGTCGTTGCCTGTCTGCACACCGTTCCACATCTGATCGCCCTTTTTGTCGACGATGGCAATATGCACCACGGGTTCGTCGGGCAGGAAGATGCTCTTCATCAGGTAGGCCTTCGGTTTGGGTTGGAGCGAAATGTCGAACACGCCCTGTGTCCAGCCCTTCTGCGGCCATCCCTGACTTTCACCGAGGTAGTCGATGGCTCCCCAGTAGGCCAGTCCGATGACGCGACTGAGGTCCATGGCGAAGTAGTTTTCACCCATGGCGGCGACCGACGCCTCACTCTGGTAGAATGTCATCCAGGGGAAGCGGCGTCCGTCTCCAGGGAAATACATGTAGCGGTAGTTATAAGCCTGCACGTCGGTGTGCAGGGCCAGGTCGCAGGGCAGTGAGTCGGTCTGCCAGTTGCGGTAGCGCGGGTGCATGGCTACGGTGACGAGTCGTGTGGAGTCATAACGTTGCAGGAGGGTGCGCTGCAGTTGGTACATCGTCACGCCCCAGTCGTTGTACGGCTGGTTGGCATCCTGCTGCAATTCGTTGCCCAGGCTCCAGAGCACGACGGAGGGAGAGTTGCGGTCGCGCTTCACCCATTCGGGCACGTCGTATTGCCACAACTGTTGGAAGGGGACACGGCCTCCCGTGTGCTGGCGGGTCCACTTGTCGTAGAGTTCGTCGACCACGAGGATGCCCAGTTGGTCGCACAGGCGGATGAAACTGCGGCTGTAGGGATTGTGCGAGGTGCGGATGTGGTTCACTCCGAACTGTTTCATGAGTCGGATGCGTTTCTCCATGGCCCGTGGATAGGCTGCGGCACCGAGGGCTCCGAGCGAGTGGTGGTTGGCAAAGCCTTTGAGCAGCACTTTCCTGCCGTTCAGTTTCAGGCCGAAGTCGGGGCCTATCTCGACGGTGCGCACGCCGAACTGTTCTTCCACCTGGTCGGCTACGCTTCCATCCTTGCGCAGCAACTGGACGCGGGCCGTGTAGAGATGGGGATGGTCGGTGTCCCAGAGGCGTGGCGCAGGGATTTCAAATTCCGGCACGTGCACTTCGGTTGTGCGTGCAGGTGTGTTGTGCTGGGCTTCGACCTGTGTCTCGTAGACCTGCTTGCCGTCGGCATCGGTGATTTGCACGTGCAGCAGTGCGGTGCGGCTGCGTTGGTTGTTGGTCAGTTCTGCCGACAGGCTGACGTAGCGGTTCTGGCGCGTTCGGATGTAGAGGGGATGCCGCTCGAAATAGAGGTCGGGTGCAGTGATGCGCAGATGGACGTCGCGAAAGAGTCCGCCGCCGGTGTACCAGCGCGAATTTTGCGGCTCACGCGTGTCGGCCATGACAGCCACCACGTTTTCACGTCCCCATTGCAGTTGTTTCGTCACGTCTGTCTCGAACCCCACGTAGCCGTAGTCCGTGCCGCCCACGCGCTGGCCGTTCAGATAGACGTCGCCCGCCATCATGATGCCCTCGAAGTCCAGCAGGACGCGGCGTCCGCGCCACGCCGTGTCGGGCACGAACGACTTGCGGTACCAGGCGCGTCCCATCTCCTTGAAACCGCGGCTCGACAGGCGGCTCTTGATGTTGGCAGCCACGTCTGTGTTGTCGGGACGCTCGCTGGCATCAGGCTCCACCCATGGTTGCCCGATTTGGAAGTCGTGGGGCAGGTCCACCATGCACCACTGGCTGTCGTCGAGACCCGTCGAGGCGGCACCGTCCACATCGCCGGCATGGAACCGCCAGCCGAAACTCCACAAGATTTCCTGTCGCCCGTCCTGTGCCTGCAGCACCGTCGCGGGCAGTCCGGCCATGCTCAAAAGCACGAGCAGACGCAATGCACGTTTCATCATAACCGTCAGTCTATGAAATGATATGTTAAGTTCTGCAAAAATAAACAATATTTTTCACTTTTCATTGTTCACATTTCACTAAATTCCCCTACCTTCGTGCCATGAAACAAATCATTTTCATTCTCTGCCTGGCTGCTTGTTTCAATTCCTTCAGCCTGGCAGCCCGGGCCGAAAGCCGTCCGAAGGTAGGGCTTGTCCTGGGCGGAGGCGGAGCCAAGGGAGCCGCCGAAGTGGGCATCCTCAAAGTCATTGAAGAAAGTGGCATCCCCGTCGACTACGTGGCAGGCACCAGCATCGGCGCCATCGTCGGAGGCCTCTGGGCCAGCGGCTACACGGCTGCCCAACTCGACTCCATGTTCCGTTCGCAGACCTGGCTCACCCTCCTGACCGACCACAACAAGAACTACCAGACGAAACTGTACGAGGAAGTGGACGGCGTCTCCTACGTGCTGGGCTTTCCCATCATCCGCAAAAGCCAGGGCAAACCAGCCCGGAAAGGCCAGTACGACTGGTCCACCTTCGGAGCCATACGCGGCGACAACATCAGCACACTGCTCGACAGCATGACCCGCCACCGCAACCTGCGCATACCCTTCCGCTGCGTGGCCGTCGACGTGAAGACGATGAGCGAGGTACTCCTGCCCACCGCCGACATCAGCCTGCCACAGTCCATGCGGGCAAGCATGGCCATCCCGGGCATCTTCCAACCCATCCGCACCGGCAACCAACTGCTCATCGACGGAGGCATGCTCAACAACCTGCCCGTCGACATCGTCAGAGAAATGGGAGCCGACATCGTCATTGCCGTCGACCTGACACAGGAAAAACACGACCCCAACGACTTTTCGCTCAAGGACCTGACCGGCGTCGGCGGACTCGTCGACTGGGTACTTTCGCGCCCCGACCGCAAGAAATACGCCACAAACCGCCAGCAGGCCGACATCTACATCAATCCCCCACTCGAAGGCTACGACGCGGCCAGTTTCTCCCAGTCCAGCATCCGCCGACTCATCCAACTGGGCGAACAGGCGGCACGACGGCACCACACCCAACTGCAACAACTCGCCCACAGCCTGAACCGATAGCCGCCCCACCCCAGCCACCGCCCTCCCCAAGAAACCCAGCCACCGGCACTCATCAACCCTGTCACCGCCACACATTAACCCAGCCACCGGAACACATTAACCCAGCCACCGGAACTAATAAATAAAGCACGCGCACGCACGCGCGCAAGACACACCACACCTCAACCATCAGGCAGCCGCCACCCCACGGGTCAGCGGCTGCCTTTCGTTCGTGGCTGCAAAACCGACACCTCCACACACGAAAGACGGCACGTCTTAACACGAAACTTAGAAAAACTTAACACGAAAGTATAAATCAAATATATGATTTATATAAATCTAATCCATGATTTATATAAATCAAACGTATGATTTATATAAATCATATATTTGATTTATACTTTCCTCTGCAGAGGAGTGAAGTTTGAAGTATAGAGTTTAGAGGTCAGAGGTTAAGGAATAAGGAAAATGGAGACCGCGCCTCGTAGAGACGGGCTGCATGTCCCGTCTTCCTGACGGTTATGCCACATGGCAAGGGGAGACGAGGAAAAGTCAATGGGGAGACGGGACACGGCTAATGGGGAGACGGGGCACGACCCGTCTCTACGAGTAATGGGTGCAAAGCGCAGGTAGGCTGGGTCTTGGAGAAGCAAGCACCACATTTTTGGGGGGCGCGGGCGTTCCGCCCGCGGAGGTTGAGGATGAGGGAAGACGCTGTCCGCAGGCGTGCGGACGGAACGCATGAAGGGCGCGCAACTAAGTTAAGTTGCGCGCCCTTCATGGCACTGGTGCGATGCGAATTGCCGGAATTACTTGCCGTGGTGTTCGCTCGACACGGAGAGTTTTGCGCGGCCCTTGGCACGACGTGCAGCCAGTACGCGGCGACCGTTCTTTGTAGACATGCGCAGACGGAATCCGTGCTTGTTCACTCTCTTGCGGTTGTGGGGTTGAAATGTTCTTTTCATTGCTCTATGTTTATTATATGATTCGGATTGTTTTGGAGCAGTTGTGAGGAGCAATTTGTGGAAATTGCTGAGTTCTGGGGTGCAAAGTTAGTGTTTTTCACAAAATTGGCAAAGGTTTTACGGCTTTTTACACTACTTTTTTTGATATTTTACGAAAAAACACCTGCCTTTGTGATAAGCCCGAAGGTACTTTCGTTCGGAAATAAAAATAAAAAAACTTTTTATTATTTTGTATTTCTCTCACTTATCCGTACCGTTGGGCGATGCCCGAAGGTACTTTCGTTCGGAAATAAAAATAAAAAAACTTTTTATTATTTTGTATTTCTCTCACTTATCCGTACCTTTGTCCCTAAGAAAAGCAGAAACCGGAATTTAAATTTTAAATTGTTATAAGACATGTTAGCTGGAGACATTAAAAAGAATGTATGCCTTCGTATCGACGGAAGAATTTATGTAGTGATTGATTTCCTGCACGTGAAGCCCGGAAAGGGAAACACGGTGATGAGGACCAAGTTGCGCGACGTGCAGGACGGGCGCGTTCTGGAGCGCACGTGGATTGTAAGTGCCAAACTGGAAGATGTTCAGGTTGACCATCGCCAGTTCCAATTCCTCTATAAGGAGGGCGAGGACCTCGTCTTCATGAACAACGAAACGTTTGAGCAGGTGAACATTCCTGCCAACGTGATAGACGGTGTTGACTTCCTGAAGGAGGGTGAGAACGTGATGGCCACGATTGACGCTGCCACCGACACCATCCTGACCGTGGAAATTCCCGTGAAGGTGGTGCTGAAGGTGACCTACACGGAGCCTGGCCTGAAAGGCGACACGGCCACCAACGCCACGAAGCCGGCCACGGTGGAGACAGGTGCCGAGGTGCGCGTGCCACTGTTCATCAACGAGGGTGACATGATTGAAATTGACACCCGCGACGGTTCCTACGTAACCCGCAAATAATTTTCCAGACTAGACGTGAAGCGTGAAGCGTGAAGCGTGAAGCGAACGAATGTAAAGCAGACACTGTCGCTCCACGGTTCACGTTTCGCGCTTCGCTGTTTTCCATGCGCCTATTCAAGAAACTCGACCAATTCGTACTCGGGAACTTCCTCACGCTCTTCGCTGGCACGTTTGCTGTCAGCCTCTTCGTCGTGATGATGCAGTTCCTGTGGAAGTTTGTCGACGACCTGGTGGGCAAGGGCCTGAGCATGGATGTGCTGGCCAAGTTTTTCTATTACGCCGCCGAAACCCTTGTGCCCATCGCCCTGCCACTGGCCATCCTGCTGGCAGCCCTCATCTCGTTCGGCAACATGGGCGAGCGGCTCGAACTGCTCTCGATGAAGGCTGCCGGCATTCCGCTCGTGCGCATCATGCGGCCACTGGCAGTCCTGGCAGTCCTGCTGACCGGGTGGTCGTACTATGAGCAGGACGTGGTGGCACCCGCTGCACAGAACAAACTCTACCAACTCATCTATTCCATGCGCCAGAAGTCGCCAGAGTTGGACATCCCCGAGGGTGTGTTCTACGACGGTGTCCAGGGCATGAACCTGTTTGTCAGCGAGAAAGACTGGAAGTCGGGCCTGCTCAAAGGCATCATCATCTACAACCTGCGCGACGGTGCCAACAACGCCCACATCATCCTGGCCGACTCTGGGCAACTCGTATCGAGCGAGGACAAAGAGCACCTGCTGTTGCACCTCTACCACGGCGAACAGTTTGAAAACCTGCGCACGAATGCACTGGCCACGAACAACGTGCCCTATCGTCGCGAAACCTTCGTGACCAAACACTTCATCATCGATTTCGACCAGAACTTCTCGCTGACCGACCTGGACTTCTCCGGTTCGGCCCGCACAAAGAATGTCAAGATGCTGCAGACCGGCATCGACTCGCTCACACAACTCATCGACAGTACCTCTCGCGCCTTCTACGAAGACATGAAGCACGGCACCCTCTATCTGCCCGGACTGGAAGAAGAGAAAATCGTGGTCACGCCACAAGAGACGAAGGTCGTGAAACTCGACACCGACACGCCGGACAAGCAGAAGACTGCCAAGACCTCCAAGGCGACCACCAAGAAACCCGTTGCACAACCGACAGCACAAGCCAGCCCTCCACTGTCCATCGACAGCCTGTTCATGAAAAAGTCGAACGACGGCAAGATGGACATCCTGCAACGCTCCCTGCAACGCGTCTCGCTGGCCAACCTCGACACCGACTTCAAGGTGGAAGTGATGAAAGCCTACTCACGCGACCTGCGCCTTCACGAGATTCAGATTTGGCAGAAAATCACGCTGGCACTCTCCTGCCTGCTCTTCTTCTTCATCGGAGCCCCCCTGGGTGCCATCATCCGCAAAGGCGGACTGGGCATGCCCGTAGTCGTGGCCGTCGTCTTCTTCATCTTCTACTACATCATCGACAAACTGGGCTACAACCTGGCCTACGCCGGCACCATTCCCCCCGCCGTGGGCATGTTGTTCAGTACCGCTGTGCTGGCCCCCATCGGCGCCTTCCTCACCATCAAGTCGAACAACGACTCCGTCGTCTTCAACATCGACGCCTACATCGCCTTCTTCCGACGGCTGTGGGGAATCCGACCCAAGCGACACATCACACGCAAGGAAGTCATCATCAACGACCCCGACTATCCGCAGTCGGCACAACGCATGGCCACGCTCGTCGACGAAGCGCGGCTCTACCGCCGCAGCCACCACCTTACCCGCTTCCCCAACTACTACACAGTTTTCTTCCAGAACGAGCGGGACGAGGAAATAGAAAAAATCAGCCAGAAGTTGGAATACTGCGTGGACGACCTGTCCAACAGCCGCAACCGTCAGTTGTTGCGCCAGTTGAACGGTTTCCCCGTGCTCGACCCCCACGCCCATACTGCCCCGTTCCGGAAAAAGAGTTGGAACATGGTGGCCGGCATCGTCTTCCCCGTCGGGCTGATACTTGTCTTCCGCATGGCACGCTTCAGACGCCGTCTGCGCCATGACCTGAAACAAATCATCACTACCGGCGAGAAAGTGTGCGGCATCATTGCCGACATCACATAACCATACGACAGAAACCTCATGGACTCTACAACATTTGCAACCATAGAATCGGCACTCGACGACTTCAGACAAGGGAAATTCGTCATCGTCGTCGACGATGAAGACCGAGAGAACGAGGGCGACTTCATCACAGCAGCCGAAATGATAACGCCCGAGAAAGTGAACTTCATGCTGCGCGAGGGACGCGGCGTGCTGTGTGCACCCATCACCATCAGCCGTGCCAGAGAACTGGAACTGCCTCACCAGGTGGAAAACAACACCTCCATGCTCGGCACACCCTTCACCGTAACGATTGACAAACTGGAAGGCTGCACGACCGGCGTCTCTGCCCACGACCGCGCTGCCACCATCCGCGCCTTGGCCGACCCCGCGTCGAGGCCCGCAGACTTCGGACGCCCAGGACACATCAATCCACTCTATGCCCAGGACAACGGTGTGCTGCGCCGTGCCGGACACACCGAGGCAGCCATCGACCTGGCACGCCTGGCCGGACTGCGACCCGCAGCAGCCCTTATCGAAATCCTGAACGAAGACGGCACCATGGCACGCATGCCGCAACTGACCGCCAAGGCCAAGGAACTGGACATCAAAATCATACAAATCAAGGACATCATCTCCTACCGGCTGGAACGCGAATCGTTGGTGGAACGAGGCGTCGAGGCCGACCTGCCCACCGACCACGGCCACTTCCGCATCATTCCTTTCCGCCAGAAAAGCAACGGACTGGAACACGTGGCACTCATGAAGGGAACCTGGGAAAAGGACGAGCCCGTGCTCGTCAGGATGCACTCCAGTTGTGTGACCGGCGACATCTTCGGTTCGCAGCGTTGCGATTGCGGCGAGCAACTGCACCGCTCCATGGAACTGATTGAACGCGAGGGCAAAGGACTGGTAGTCTATCTCATCCAGGAAGGGCGTGGCATCGGACTGATGAACAAAATTGCCGCCTACAAGTTGCAAGAGCAAGGACTGGACACGGTCGATGCCAACATCCACCTCGGGTTCGACCCCGACCTGCGCGACTATGGCGTAGGAGCCCAGATTCTGCGAGACTTGGGAGTGAGCAAGATACGCCTCATCACCAACAATCCCGTCAAGCGAGTGGGACTTGAGGGCTACGGGCTGGAAATAGTCGAGAACGTGCCCATTGAAATCAAGCCCAATCCATACAACGAACGATACCTGCACACCAAGCAGGAACGCATGGGGCACCTGCTGCACTTCAACAAATAGCAGCGGCAGGACAACGTATCATCTCCATGTAACACACGGATTAGACATATCTTCTGCTCTCTCACGCAGATGTAACAAATGACACGGACGCCAAGACTTCCCTTCTTTTATTTTTCAATTATCAATTACCAATTTTCAATTATTTTATATGGACAACTACATTAAAAACTATGAATCCATGTCGGGCACATCAGAGGTGTCCGCATTTGCCGTCCTGATGCGCAAAGTGTACCTTTGGATGTCCCTGGCGCTGGTCGTGTCCGGACTCGCCGCCTATTACGTTGCCGGAAGCCCCCGACTGCTCGCAGCCATCTACGGCAACCCCATCGTGTTCTGGGCACTCATCATAGCCGAGTTTGGACTGGTCATCGGCCTCACAGCCGCCATCAATCGCCTGTCCTTCCCCGTGGCAGCCTGCATGTTTGCCCTCTATTCCTTAGTCAACGGAGTCACGCTGGCCTCCATCTTCCTCATCTACACCATGGCCTCCATCACCTCCACCTTCTTCATCACGGCAGCCACGTTTGCAGTCATGGCCCTCATCGGCAGCATCACGAAACAAGACCTGACCAAACTGGGCAGCATCCTGCTCATGGCCCTCATCGGACTCATCATTGCTGCCATTGTCAACATCTTCCTGCGCAACAGCATGATGGACATGGTCATTTCCTGTATCGGCATCCTCATCTTTGTCGGCCTCACAGCCTACGATGCCCAGAAAATCAAGAACATGATGCTGGAGTATGGCGACGCCGTGAATGACCAGACCCAGAAACTGGCCGTCATGGGTGCACTTTCGCTCTATCTCGACTTCATCAACCTGTTCCTCTATCTGCTGCGCTTCGTCGGAAAACGCAATAACTAATATCAACTCGACTATCAAACATGGAAACCCTTTCAGAAAGACTCAACCGGCTGGCCCCTTCCGCCACGCTTGCCATGTCGCAGAAAAGCAGCGAACTGAAGGCACAGGGCGTCGACGTCATCAACATGAGTGTCGGCGAGCCGGACTTCAACACCCCCGACCATATCAAGGCGGCTGCCATCCAAGCCATAGAAGAAAACTGGACTCGCTACTCTCCCGTCCCAGGCTATCCCAGCCTGAAGGAGGCGATAGTGCGCAAACTGAAGACCGAGAACGGACTTGACTACCGTCCCAGCCAGATTCTCTGTTCAAACGGAGCCAAGCAGTCCGTCTGCAACACCCTGATGGCGATTGTCAACCCAGGCGACGAAGTCATCATTCCGGCACCCTATTGGGTCAGTTACCCTCAGATGGTGCTGTTGGCCGAAGGCACACCCGTCTATGTCGAAGCCACCATCGACCAAGACTTCAAAATAACACCGGAACAATTGGAGGCTGCCATCACGCCACGCACACGCGCCATCATTCTCTGCTCACCTTCCAACCCGACCGGCTCCGTCTACAGCCGCGACGAACTGGAAGCCTTGAAGAATGTGTTGCTCAGACATGAACGCGTCATCGTCGTGGCCGATGAAATCTACGAGCACATCAACTACGTGGGTCGCCATGCTTCGATGGCAGAATTTGCCGACATCCGCGACCGCGTGGTCATCATCAACGGCGTGTCCAAGGCCTATGCCATGACGGGATGGCGCATCGGTTTCATCGCTGCCCCCGAATGGATTGTGAAGGGATGTAACAAACTGCAAGGCCAGTACACGAGCGGCCCTTGCTCCGTCAGCCAGAAGGCAGCCGAGGCTGCCTGGAACGGTCCGCAGGAATGTGTGGAAGAGATGCGACAGGCGTTTGAGCGCAGGAAGGACCTGATTGTCGGTCTGCTGAAGGAAGTGCCCGGCTTGGAGGTCAACAATCCCGAGGGTGCGTTCTATATCTTCCCCAAGTGCTCCAGTTATTTCGGCAAGAGCGACGGCCGGCACACCATCCACAGTTCCACGGACCTGGCCATGTATCTGCTTGAAGTCGGCCATGTAGCCACCGTGGGAGGCGACGCTTTCGGTTCGCCCGACTGTTTCCGCATGAGTTATGCCACGAGCGACGAGAACATAGTCGAGGCCGTGCGTCGCATCAAGCAAACGTTGGCACGGTTGAAATAATTATTGCACACATCACGCAGAGAAAAGCAGGGGACAAGCCGGTTTAAGGCTTGTCCCCCTGCTTTTCTGTTTGCCTGCATGTCCATTCACTGTGATGACAGTGTCAGTCTGTTTCTATTGTTTCTGCCATAGTTTTCTTCCTTGTAGCAAGATGGCAGCGAGGAAGGTCAGCAGCAGGAGGGCAAGGGCGACGTAGGCGATGGTCTCGGTGGTGTGGACCGACTGTGGGTCGAAGGTCATCTTGATGACATGCTTGCCTTTGGGCACAGGCAGGGCTCGCAGTACGTAGTCGGCCCGCAGTATGTCGGCAGGCTGTCCGTCGATGGTGGCACGCCAGCCCGGGTAGTAGATTTCGGAGAAGACGGCCAGGGCATTGCGGTCGTTGTCGGTCTCGTAGGTCACGCTGGTAGACGTGAGGCTGGTTTGGCGAATACTGCTTTCTGCTGCGTCATGTTCGTATTTCGGCAGGGCGAACTGGGTGGTGTTGACGACGGCAGTGGAGCGTGGGTCCACGTTGCTCAGGGCTTCCATCTCTTCGTTGGCGGTGGCGACCGCACGCACGTCGTTGACAAACCAGGCGTTGCCCATCGCAACGGGATTTTCGAGCGGTATCTGCATGCCTTGTTGACCGGGGAGGATGAACCACTTCGTGTTGAGCATGTCGAGCACGGGGTGGAGTTGGTCGATGTCTGTGGCGGCGGTGTCGGCCAGGGCCTCGTAGAGTCGGTTCATCTCGGGTACGATGTGTGCCTCGATGAGTTCCTGGTAGCGGCGCAGTTTGGCTGCATGGTAGCCGCCGATGCTGCTGTAGAAGTAACTGGTGCTGTTGTCGTTGAAGGTGTTGACGGTGTAGTTGAGCACGCGGTAGTCACGCCCTGTGCCCGACTTGCCGAGTATGTATTCGTCGGCTGGAGTCTTTTCGGCGGTCTTGTTCCTGCTTACGGTGGTGAACATGGGGTCGTTGAGGTAGCGTTTGTTGACGCTCCACATGTCGGCCAGACAGATGAGCAGCAGAGCCACGGAAAGCAGTGTGGCACCTTTCAACTCGCCCTCGCTGGCAGGGCTGTCGGTCGGCCTGCCGGTCGGTACGTACTTGCGGCTCGTGTTCCAGAACCAGTAGAGTGCGACGGCACCGAGCAGGATGATGAAGAGGCTGCGCCAGGCGTCGGCGGTGAGGAGTGAGGCACGCATGGCTGAAAGGCTGGCCAGGATGGTGTCGGCCACCATCTGGTCGAAATATCCCTGTGCCACGTACTGCTGCATGGCCTGCCGGTCGTTGGTGGAGACACAGTCGCCCAGTGCGGTGGGAGCCAGTGCGAAGCAGAGGCAGACGAAGGCGGTGGCGAGTGTGCTGACGGTCAGTGCGCGCAGCATGGCGGGCCGGTGCTCTGTTTGCCGGCACTGCTGGATGAACTCGCGCAGTCCGAGCAGGGCGAGCAGTGGTATGGTGAATTCGGCCACGACGAGGATGCTGGAGACGGTGCGGAACTTGGCGTACATGGGCACATGGTCGATGAACAGGTTGGTGAAGCCCATGAAGTTCTTTCCCCACGAGAGCAGGATGGAGAGGATGGTGGCGGCGAGGAGTGCCCACTTGAGGGGGCTCCTACGTGGCAAGACGATGAGGGCGAGGAGGAAGAGCAGGCAGACCAGTGCGCCGACATAGACGGGTCCGCTGGTCATGGGCTGCTCGCCCCAGTATTGTGTGAATGCGTCGTAGATGCGGTTTTGTGCCAGTACGGGGTCGGCCTGCTGCATGGCGCGCTTGCTTTGCGAGAGTGGCACGCTGGCTCCGCCGTTGATGTTGGGTATGAGCAGCGACCAGGTCTCGTAGAGTCCGTAACTCCAGGCGGTGATGTAGTCGCGGTCCAGTCCCGAGTCGGTCTGGTTCTGGCGGTCCGTTCCCTCCTTCACCAGTTCGCTCTTGCCGCGCATGGTGTCCTTGGCATATTCGTAGGTGTGGTAGAGGTTGGAGGCGTTCAGGGCGACGGCGACGACGGCGGCCAGGGCGAGCACGCCTGTGGCCTTCCAGAAGCGTGGCAGTGCATGGTCGCGCACGGCCTGGACGAGGAAGGCGAGGAACAGGCACAGTTCGGGCAGGAGGAAGTAGTAGGTCATCTGGACGTGGTTGCCGGCAATCTGTAGGGCAGCGAAGAAGGCGGTCAGCAGTCCGCCCCACAGGTATTTGCCGCGGTAGAGCAGGACCATGCCTGCAATCGTGGGCGGCACGTAGCACAGGGTGATGACTTTCCAGATGTGTCCGGCGGCGATGATGATGAAGAAGTAACTGGAGAAGGCCCACACGATGGCACCGAGGGCGGCCATCCACTGGCGGAAGTCGAAGGCGCGCAGCAGGATGTAGAAGCCGAGCATGGAGGCGAAGATGTACCACACGTAGTCGGGCAGCCACAGGTGGTAGGCTTTCTCGAGGGTCGACATGGTGCGGGTGGAGTCATAACTGGGTGCCACTTGGTAGGTGGGCATCCCGCAGAAGATGGAGTTGATCCAGCGGGGGGTCTCGCCGTCGTGCCGGGCTCGGTAGTTCTCGATTTCCGCCGACAGGCCGTCGGCTGCCGAGTTGTCATGACCGGTCAGGCGCCGTCCCTCCAGGTCGGCGGGATAGAAGTAGGCCGCAGCGATGATGGCGAACAGCAGGATGCACAATGCGTCGGGGATGAGTTTCTTGTAGTTCATAGCACTTCGGGAAGTTGGAATAACTTGGTTGAGTTGGAGCCCTTGACGAGGATGGTGTGTCCCTCGGGGCGGTGTGCGGCCAGGTAGTCCTTGACCTGCGCGACGTCGTCGAACAGTCGGAAGGCGTCGGGGTGTCGCGTGTCGGCGAAGGCCGTGCCCACGAGCCACACGTGCGTCAGTCCGAGTTCGTGCAGGAGGTCGACGATGTGCTGGTGTTCGTCGTGGCTGTAACTGCCCAGTTCGCCCATCATGCCGAGGATGCAGAGTTTCGGTTCGGCCTGCATCTGTGCAAAGTTCCTCAGTGCCAGCGACATGGAGGTGGGGTTGGCGTTATAGGCGTCGACGATGAGGCGGTTGTGAGGTGTCACGACCAGTTGCGAACGGTTGTTCGACGGCACATAGTCGGCCAGGGCCGCACAGACGTCGTCCGCCGACACGCCGAAGTGACGCCCGATGGTGGCTGCCGCCAGTACGTTGTCCAGGTTGTAGCCACCAATCAGGTGGGTCTTCACCTCGTGCCCCTCCCACTCCACCGTGAGCAGGGGCGAGCCGTCCACCTGCCGTCCCTCCACATAGTCGATGCGCTCCAGGCCCTCGGCCATGTCCGCCAGCAGCGGGTCGTGCTGGTTGACAAACGCCTTGCCGCCGTGTGCACGCAGGAAGTCGTAGAGTTCGCCCTTCGTGCGCATCACACCCTCGAACGAACCGAAGCCCTGCAGGTGTGCCTTGCCCACGTTGGTGATGATGCCATAGTCGGGCTCGGCAATCTCCACCAGTTCGCGGATGTCACCCGGGTGGCTGGCACCCATCTCGACCACGGCCAGTTCATGCTCGCGGCTGAGTCGCAACAGCGTGAGGGGCACGCCGATGTGGTTGTTCAGGTTGCCCTGCGTGTAGAGCAGGTTAAAGCGGCGCGACAGCACGGCAGCCGTCAGTTCCTTGGTCGTCGTCTTGCCGTTCGTGCCCGTGATGCCGAGAATCGTGGTTCCCAACCGGCGCCGATGGTAGCGTGCCAGCAGTTGCAGCGTGGCCAGCACGTCGTCGACCAGCACGAAACGCCCGTCGCCCTCGGCCACCACCGCGGGGTCGTCGACCACGGCCATCGCACATCCTTTATCTATACACGCGCGCGCGAAGGTGTTGCCGTCGAACGTCGCGCCTTTGAGTGCAAAAAAAATCGAGCCTTCCTCACAAGTCCTGCTGTCGGTCGTCACCCGTGGCACACGTACGAACTGCTCATAAACCCGTTCAATCGTCGTCATAGAAATCCAGTCATTCGTGGGTACAAAGTTACGAATAAGTGAGCGCAAACGAAAACGAAAAAGCCTGTTTTTTCTTTTCGTCTGCCGAACGACAGTAACTTCGGCGAAGCCAACGTTACGAATAAGTGAGCGCAAACGAAAACGAAAAAGCCTGTTTTTTCGTTTTCGTCTGCCGAACGACAGTAACTTCGGCGAAGCCAACGTTACG
>FLNU01001225.1_pt1 | contig 48994 bp, 51 predicted proteins | sample 1140361 | NCBI WGS metagenome assembly FLNU01 (sample SAMEA3878206, study PRJEB12797) | bioreactor metagenome | biome: Moose rumen | place: Sweden | collected 2011-10 | reverse complement strand
TTTTGAAATGCGTCCCGGTCGTCCCAACGGCGGCGGTACTTCGCGCAAAAATGTTATGGCTGAAATTGATCACAGCTTGAAACGTCTGCAACTTGATTACGTCGACGTTTATCAAATTCACAGATTAGACCCTAATACGCCTATGGAAGAAACTATGGAAGCTCTTCACGACGTTGTTAAGTCCGGCAAGGCTCGCTATATCGGCGCGTCAACAATTTTTGCTTGGCAACTTGAAAGACTTCAGAATATCGCCGAAAAGCATAATTGGACAAAGTTTGTTTCACTTCAGCCGCAATATAATTTGATTTATCGCGAAGAAGAAAGAGAAATTTTCCCGCTCTGCATGGATAGAAAAATGGCAGTAGTTCCTTGGTCTCCACTCGCCGGCGGTCGTTGCACACATTCTTGGGGAACCAAAACTGCAAGAAATTCTATTGACGACGTTAGTCCGATGGTCTGGGATAAAACCAATGACGTTGATAAAGTTGTAGTTGATAATCTTGAACAAGTTGCTAAGGAAATCGGCTATTCAATGGCGCAAACTTCGTTGGCGTGGATGCTCAGCAAACCGTACATTACCGCGCCGATTGTCGGGACAACTGCCGTTAAACATATCGAAGAAGCTGTTTCCGCGCTTGACATTAAACTTGACGACGAAATTATTAAACGTCTTGAAGCTCCGTACGTACCTCATATTAAAACGGGAGCTTTCTAATTCATTCTGTCTTAAAAACTTTGTAAAAAATTTGACCCGCCTGTTTCTTTGTGCTAAACTTTAATCATTAAGTTAAACTGTAACACTCTGAAATGACGAGTCAAATTTTTATTTTATAACGTAACTGAAATCAATCCTGAAAATAAGAAATTGATTTAAACTTCCGCGCAGAGGTTATAAAAAATATGAATTTGTTGGCTGATAGGAATATTTTTGTAGGTTGAGATGGTAAAAGTGAAAAAAATTTTTGGCATCAATAAACGCGAAATATTCCGTGTAAAAAATGTCAACCTTGATAGGGATTAGGAAATAGATGAACTCACAAGCAATGCGAACTTTGCAAGAATCGTTGATGAAATTGCCGGGAGTCGGTAATAAGACGGCGGCACGATTAGCTTATCATATTGTCGATATGGACGCACAGGACGTAGAAAATTTAGCGTTGGCGATAAAAAATGTAAAAAAAAATACGCACGCTTGTCCGAAATGCTTTGCGATGATAGACAACGACAAAGAAATTTGCGAAATCTGCGCGTCGGATAAGCGTGACGGAAAAATAATTTGTCTGGTAAAAGATTCAAAGGATTTAGACGCGATAGAGCGGGCAGGAACATTTAACGGCAAATATCACGTAACAGGCGGGCTTATATCGCCTATAGCGGGCATTTCTCAGGAAGATATTCATTTGCGGGAATTAATTCAAAGAATCGGAGAAAATGACGTTGAAGAAATAATAATTGCGTTTGAGCCTACTGTTGAAGGAGACGCAACGGCTTTATTTGTTGCACGGCTTTTAAAAAATTTTGACATAAAGGTTACAAAATTAGCGCGAGGTTTATCGGTCGGTGCAGATTTTGCGGGAACTGACAGCGTAACTCTTTCAAAGGCAATTGAAAACAGAATCCCTGTATAAAAAAATTTCCCTCGACATTGAGGGATTTTTTATTGCAAAAAAAATAACCGCCGTTATACAGTTAAAAATTTTATTCATAGCGTAAAGCGTCAATCGGATCAAGCCTTGCCGCCTTCCGCGCAGGTAACATTCCGAAAAATATTCCTACGAATAATGAGAAGCCGAAACTTGCCGCGATACTTGCGCCGCTGATAACCGTCGTGAAGTTGCCGAATTGCGAAATTGCCTTTGCAACGCCGATACCGATTCCTATTCCGATTAAGCCGCCCAAAATGCTAATCATCGTGGATTCAATCAGAAATTGCAGCATAATGCTGTTGTAAGTCGCGCCGATAGCTTTACGTATTCCAATTTCGCGCGTCCTCTCAGTCACGCTTACCATCATAATATTCATAATGCCGATACCGCCGACAATCAGCGAAATTCCCGCGATTGAACCCAACAACAAAGTTATCATCGTGGTTGTCTGCGTCATAGTCTCCATTAAACTTGTCATATTGCGTACATTAAAATCATCTTCGCCGCCTTCGCGTATCCTGTGACGTTGCCGCAAAAGTTTTTCGATATTGGCTTGAACCTCGTCCATTTTATCTTGACTGGAAACTTGAACATTGACACTTCTAACGTAAGTAATGCCCATTAATCTTTCCTGCGCGGTAGTCAAGGGAATTAATACAACGTCATCTTGATCCATTCCGCCGGTAGATTGTCCCTTGCTCGCCAAAAGTCCAATAACTGTATAGGGCGCGTTGCCGATACGAATTTTTTTGCCAACGGGATTGACGCTGTTAAAAAGATTCGTCGCAACAGTCGGACCGATAACCGCTACACGATTTCTTACATCAACATCATGCTCCGTAAAAAAAATTCCGCTCTGCATAGTCAGCGATTGAATAGCGGCATATTCAGGGATAACACCCGTAACAGTCGTACTCCAATTTTCATGCCCGTAGACAACTTGATAACTGCCTTGAACAGTCGGCGAAACATAATCAATATTTTTCACGCGAGATTTAATCGCCTTAGCGTCGTCGTAAGTTAAAGTCGTCATTGAACCCGCCGCGCCCCTTACTCCGCCGCGATTTGAACTTCCAGACATTACGATTAACATATTTGAACCAAGCCGCGAAATTGAACTTACAACATTACTGCGAACACCCATACCGACGCTGACCATTGCGATAACTGCCGCCACGCCGATTATTATTCCCAGCATTGTTAAAAGTGTGCGTAATTTGTTGGCGACCAGTGAAAGTGCCGCCATTTTTATTAATTCGGTGAAAAGCATTTTTACAACCTAAAACGTTTGCAAATGTCATTCATAATTTGCAACGGCGACCAATCAGTTGTATCAATCGTATAATCAGCTTGCGAATAAAATTTTTGCCGCTCCTCTAAAAGTTTTTTAATCGTATCTAAACGATTTTCATCACTGTCAAGCATGGGACGTTCACCGCGTCTTTCAGTTCGACGGAAAATTTCTTCGGGTTCAGTAGTCAGGCAAACAATCACGCCGGAACTTTTCAGCAATCGGAAATTTTCTTCATCTTTGACTGTACCGCCGCCCGTTGCGATAACTAAACCGCGCCGTTGAGTAATTTCCTTGACGGCTTTTTTCTCAAGTTCACGGAAATATTTTTCTCCATACGTTTCAAAAATTTGTGGGATTGAAAGCCCTGCGTCCTGCTCAATTTTTTGATCAATGTCGATAAAACCGCGCCCTAATTTTTCGGCTAAAAGTTTACCTAAACTTGTTTTGCCGGTTCCCATAAATCCAATAAGTATTAAATTATTTTTCATTTACTTACCCTAATTTCGTGTCTTATTTGATTCGTCGCGGCGCGGTACGTCAAAAGGTTCATCAACTCTCCGATAACGTTCATAATTATCATTGCTGCGATTATCCGAATCACTACGGCTATCATAAACGCGCCTGTCATTATTGGTACGATCATTAGAATAACTGCGATTGTCATATCTGCGCGTCGTAGTATCATCTCTTGAATCATCTTCTAAAGAATCGCTGCGGCTGTAATCGTAAGTCGTATAATCGCGACGTTTATTTTCCTCTTCGGTATCGCGGCGGTTATCACTGTCCGGCGTATAACTTCTGCGGTTATAATAATAATCCTCGTCATCATTGCGGGAATTTCTTTGACTTTCGCGCCGATTACTGGGTTTGCCGATATTGTCCGCACCTTCAGGAATTGCTCCTGCACTGTCGGGAATTGATTCACTGTACTCATCAGCATCACGTTCTGCGCGACGACGTAAATTTGAATCGACTGAAACGCCTAAACCTTCTGCCATTGCAAAACGAATTTCTTCAACGTAAGGTATCCAATAACTAATCCCATCAATATAAAGCGGATAACCCGGTACCATATCAGTTACAAGCCCGTTAGCCTGCGCGGCTTTAAGAGCACCGGCAAGCCCTAAAAGTTCGCGGAAAGACATATCTGTATCGACGGCGGACATAACTTCGCGGATAATGTCGGGAATATGCGTAATAATCTCCGGCGACGTGACTTTATCCAAGCAAGCCTCCATAAACTGTTGCTGGCGTTTAACCCTGCCAATATCGCCTTCTTCATCACGATAACGCACATAAGTTACGGCAGTCTTTCCGTCCATATGTTGACGACCGGGATAAATATCAATGACAAGCCCGCCGTCATCATCCCAAGGGTCTTCGTAATACATACGCTTAGGTACGTAAATATCAATTCCGCCTATAGCGTCAATAATTTTCACAAAACTGCGGACGTTGACGATAACATAATGGTCAATGTCAATGCCGAGAAAATTTTCTACAGTCTTTTCAGTGAGAGGTTCACCGCCGTAAGCATAAGCGGCATTAATTTTATCAAAGCCGTAACCGTAAAGCATAACGCGAGTATCACGCGGAATTGAAAGCAAAGTTGCTTGATCCGTATGAGGATCGACAGTAGCAACCATTAGCGTATCGGAGCGTCCAACATCATCTTCACGAACATCAACGCCCATGATTAAAATTGTTGCCTTATCCTTCGCCTTTATCAACTCTTCGCTGGGATTTTCGCGCTCCTTTTCTAGCTGTGTAATAGGAGTTTTTTTCTTTTCGAAAATGCTTGACGTTGCAAATATCGCACCTGCTACGGCGGAAGTCACAAAACATATCAATAGAAATATGAAAATCCCTAACCGACTCTTTGAACGAGTTTGACGCGGCGGAACATTTTTATTTTCCAAAGCATCACCTTCCGATTAATTCGCAATAAATTTTCAGCCCGTAGCGACCATTCCCAATTTACCAAGTTCAATACCGTTGCGAACTCTTATGCCAATCGGACAGATGAGATAAATTGTTTGACTTTTATCGGCACTGCCCGACAATTTATCAATCGTCATTTCTTTTGTCTCTTTATTGAAAATCAGTCTGCCGTCACAGCTTTTATCTCTTTCCCAGCTGTAGCCGATTAACATTTCGGTATCAGTTTCTTTCAAAAGTTTATACCAACCATACATAAAGATCACTTCCTTTAGGTAAATTGTGAATAATTATAAATGGCAGATGTTTTTTCATGCGCTTCGTCGTATTTTAATCCATCTTCCATAAAAATGCTTTCTAAAAACTCGTGATTCAGCAAAATTATATCGCATTCCTCAATTTCGCGCCCGTCAATCAATCGCTGCCATGAACGCGCCATTTCATAACTTTCGTCAAATCTTGCAATAATACCATCATAGAGTTCATGTTCCTCATAAAAAACGTGACTTTTAATCCTCAAAATATCTTTTTCTCTAAAGCCTGTGTTTGCGGCAATGCGTTTACAATCTGTCTTCATACTGCGAACCAAACCGTAGTATCTTATAGCGTGTTCGAGTGCCTCTCTACTTTGTGGATTTAAAGCACCGGCACTGATTCCCGTGAGAATATTTTCCATATAAATTTTTAAATTTTACTCCAATCGACAAGCGGTTCGCCGTCAAAAATTCCGTCGTCAAGCGCAGAAATAATTTTTACGTCGGTGTCGTAAAGCAAATCTAAACATTCAAGCGTTATCATATCACGAGTAGTTATAAAATGCGTAGACTTTCTGAGAGTGTGCAGAGAAAAAATTTGTCCGTTAAATGTTGGAATTATTTTCACAATCGGTAGGCTTACAATTTTTTCCATAGTCTGCGGAAAATTTCTGACTTCGTCTAAATCTTTGTCGGTAGCTCCCTGTCCAAGAAAAAATATCAACACGGCATCTTTCAAATTAGACATTAACAGCCCGCGAAGTACCCGCCGCCATAAAGGATTCGGCGATCGAAAATCTGCAATAAATGTATAAACTCTTCGACCTTCGGAACGATATTTTTCAACTTCCTTTCCGAGAGCATCTTCAGGAATATTTTCAAGTGTTGAATTATAATGCTCCGCTAAAAATTTTTCAACGTCATACATTTTATGGACATTGGCGCAAATTTTATCAATATCCCAATTCCACCACTTAACAGCCATAAATTTTTTAATCGTCTCTTCGTCAAATCGATATTTCACAACCCGCGCAGGATTACCGACGGCTATTGAATAAGGCGGAATATCCTTTGCAACCATTGAATTTGAACCGATAATCGCGCCGCTACCAATCTTCACGCCGCCGATAACCGTAGAGCCTTGTCCTATCCATACATCATTACCGATAATAATTTGATAGTGATTGTCCAGCCGCCTTGAATGATTTATCTCATTGACCAAGTAAGTTTTTCCGTAAGAAACAAATTCATTGTGCAAAGCTTCAAAAGGATAAGTTGTCACTGCATTTTTGTAAATGTGATTTAGTCCCGCAATGACTGAAAAATTATTGGCTATTGACGTATAACGCCCAATCAAAATATTTGTAGCTGCCTCTTCACCAAGTGAAAGATTTATTACACCTGTATAAGAATGTGCGCCTAAAATGATTGAGGTTACCGGACGTCCGACGGGGGGGGGGTGGATGTAGCGAAATATCTGTCAATCGGAGCGCGTCCCGGTGTTGTGAATTGAGACATAAAAATTTCTCCTAAAAATTATTTTCCGAGATAAGCTTTCAGTTTTGCGTAGTTGGAATTTATAATCGTGTTAGTCGTGTTAATTTTAGTGGCAATCTCCAAATCTTTCAATGCTTTATCATACAAGCCCTGTTTGAAATGTGCAATGGCAATTTCATTCTGCGCTTCAACAAAACGACCTCTAATCGGCAATGCTTTCTCAAAATCTTTAATCGCGCCGTCAAAATCATTCTGAATAAGTTTTAATCTTCCGCGATTGTAATACGCCTCTGCATAATCCGACTTAACTTTTAAAAGTTTGTCATAAGTGGCAATCGCCTCAGCAAATTTACCGTTTTTCTCCTGCGCCAATGCTAAATCCCAAAGTGCATCGGGTTCATCAGGCATAAGATTAACGGCGTTTTGAAATTCTTCTTCAGCCTTCGCAAAATCTTTGTTGCCGTAATACATTAAGCCTGTAAGTACAAAATTTGCCGTCCTGTCCTCAACCGAATTACCCTCACGATGAATTTGTACCTGCGTATCGTTTGAATACATTGCCTGAGCCTGTTGCCACAAAGCTAAAATATCCTGCCCGTAATTAATGCCGGGAGCCGCCCATATTCCGTTTAAGCTTGTCCACGTATGAACATTTCCAAAAACATCAGGACGATTATTTACAATATGTTCGTAACGCGGATCAACATTTTCAAGTTTAGTGGGACGCTTAGAAGTGTAAACTAAAAGGTGTTGAATGTGAGCGCGAACTCCAATTTGCGGTGTTGGAAAATAACCGCCCTTTACGCCGCCGCCCGTTGTGCCGAGTCCGCAATAATTATTTTGTTCAGGTACAACGTCGCCGCCGTAATTCCAAGTTCCTGTTTCCTTAATCGCTTGACAAAGTGCAATATCTGGGCGGATGCCTTCAAGCGCACCTTCTTCATAATAATAACGCACAAGGTCTTCGACACTGCAATTAATTTTCGGATTGGGATTGCGCAGAAGAATAAATTGTACCATTTGCTCCTGCGTCGCTACGGGTTCGCCTAAAATCGTAATGTCGTCAGGATTTTCGCGCATAATAATTTTGGGAATATCCTTTGCGCCAGTGTCTTCAAGCTGAAAATCGCTAGAGTTTACCGCCTCCGTGTTTTTGCAACCGATAGCCGCGATTACAAACAGAATTGTCAACATTAACTTAAAAAATTTTTTCATCATCATACCTCCAATTTTTTAAAGGAAAATTTTTTTTAGCATAGAAATATTAGGAAACAATTAAAAATCTGTCAACCGTTTAAGGGGGTTAAGTTATGAAAATTGCAATGGCGAATGATCACGCCGGTACTCAACTCAAGTATGAAATTAAAAAATATCTTGAGAGTCAAGGGCACGAGGTAAAAGATTTCGGCACTTACGACGAAGAAGGTTGCGACCTTTCGGATTTCGTATATCCTGCGGCGTTAGCGGTTGCTAAGGGTGAATGTGATCGCGGAATTTTCGTCGACGGTGTAGGTTACGGAAGTGCACTCATTGCCAACAAAATTTATGGGATTTATGCGGCAGTTTGCCAAGACCCGTTCTGCGCACAACTTTCACGCGAACATACCGATTCCAACGTACTTTGCATTGGCGGAAAAATTATTGGCGGAGCTATCGCTATGGAAATTGTTAAAACTTGGATGAAGACTGAACCGCTGACTGCTGAAAAATATCGTCGTCGCGTCCAAAAGGTTGCCGACATTAACAATAAACATTGCGTTCCCATAAAATAACTTTCCGCGCAAATTTTAACAGAATATATTTTTATGTCAAATAAAAACGCCGCCGATTTTCGACGGTAATTTTTTATTTTTAAATATGTGATTAAAAATCTGCGCGGAAATTTTTAAGAATCAGACGGCAGTTTTATCTAAAGAAATTTTATCTTCATCAAGCGGAATAATTTTCGGAGTTGCGCCTTCGTTTACGCACTCTTCAGTTACGATAACTTTACGCGGCTTGTCGGACTTTGGAATTTCGTACATAACATCAAGCATTACGTCTTCAATAATTCCTTTGAGTGAACGCGCTCCCGTCTTACGCTCAATCGCCTTTTTAGCGACGGCAAGTAAAGCATCTTCCTCAAACTCCAACTGTACATTATCCATAGCCAAAAGTTTTTCATACTGCTTGACCGGAGCATTACGCGGCTCCGTCAAAATTCTGTAAAGCGAATGTTCATCTAACTTTTCAAGCGTACAGATAACTGGCAAGCGTCCGATAATCTCGGGAATTATGCCGTACTTCATTAAATCTTCGGGGCGCACTTGATGAATCAGTTCGTTAAATTTTTCGTCCGCATCTTCTTTAGCGGGAACATCAACGCCAAAACCTAAGCTTGCCTCACCCTTACGAATACGCTTTGCAACAAGTTTATCAATGCCTACAAATGCGCCGCCGACTATGAACAAAATATTTTTCGTGTCAACTTTAATCGTCGGTGCTTCAGGGTGTTTACGTTGTCCTCGCGCAGTAAATTCTACAACGCTGCCTTCCAACATTTTCAATAAGCCTTGCTGAACTCCTTCGTGACCGGGATCTGCTGTGATTGAATTATTTTCGCCGGACTTACGCGCAATTTTATCAAACTCATCAAGATAAATTATTCCGTGTTCAGTCTTTTCAATGTCCTGCCCTGCCGCGTAGTAAAGATTTCTCACGGCAACTTCAACGTCCGCGCCGACAAATCCAGCCTCCGTCAAACTTGATGCATCAGTTACCGCAAATGGTATGTCCAAAAGTTTCGACAAGTGACTAAGCAACGCAGTTTTTCCGCAACCCGTCGGTCCTAAAATTATCACGTTGGACTTGTCAATTTCATCATTGCCGCCGTTATTTTCCAAGTCGTATTTCATACGCTTATAATGATTGTACGCCGCAACTGACAAAATTTTTTTGGCGCGTTCCTGCTCAATTATAAATTCGTCGAGGTAAGCCTTGATAACGTGCGGCTTATTTTTTTCAAGCAACTCACCAAGATTATCGGCGAAAGAATTTTTTGCGCTCTTACGATTTTTCCTGTCATCTTCCTCAATATAATTATTCAGTTCCTTAATGCAATTTTTACAAACTGCAAAGCCCGTGTTCGGATCGAAAATCGGCATATCAATTTGCCTGTCAACCTTGACACGACGCCCGCATAAACTGCAACGGAATGTACCCATTGACATAAAAATTTTTCTCCTTCATTAAAAAATTTTTTAAGTTGATTTAAAGATTTTGCATATAATAAATGTTTAAATATTTCACGCGCTTTAACGATTAAAAACCGGAGGGATTTATATGAACATTATCAAAAATTATTATCGTGATGAATTGCTGAATTTAATTCAAAAGACTAACGGCAAGCCCATAATGCTCAGCGGGATATTGCAATATCACCCCAACCGCCTAAAATGGGTGACGTTTACCGACATTAAACCATACAGAGAGGATATTCAAACCGATGTTATTTGTCAGCACTTAAATTTTAAACTTGCTGAGGTTGAGAAGTGGGCGATAATTTCATCAAGCAATCACGGCAAAAAATTTTATCTGATAGGATTTCCCGCGCATTACAGATCGACGGGCGGCATTAGAGGTTGTCTTGAATTTTATCGCAAGGGAAAATTCCCGCCGGTGTTTATCAGTGAAGACCTTGACAAGTACAAGGACAGATTGAAAAATATTGTCTATGAATTGATTGATTGCGATGAACAAAAAATTTAAACATTGCAGACAAAAATTTATAAAATGCGATTGATATTTCTGCGCGGCTATGGTAAAATCCTTTTTTGTCAAATATTTTGAGATTAAACACGGAGGTATAAATATGAAAGAAAAAATTCATCCGCAATATTTTGAGGCAACTGTAACTTGTGGTTGCGGCAATACTTTTAAGACCGGCTCGACGAAAAAAGAATTGAAAGTTGACGTTTGCTCAAAGTGTCATCCGTTTTTTACGGGGCGTCAGCGCGACGTTAAAGCAGGCGGACGTATTGAGAAATTTAATAAGCGTTATAAGAAAGCTTAATAAATATTTTTCCATAAAAAATTTGGCGGACTCATTCAATCCGCCGCTTTTTTTATTTCAAGAAAAAATTTTTTAATCAATCGAAATCAATTCATAATTTTTATTGCCCATATGCAATTCGTCCATAGCGGAAAGTTGCTGTAAACTTTCACGACTTTCAATTAACGTCTATGTAAGTTCTCCGATGAACCACATTTAAAATTGTTTTTGGATTAACGTTAAATTTTTTAGCCAGAGCGGTAGCTCCGAATATTTGTCTTGAGATTTATAATTTCTGCGAATGTAGCGTACAGAATCTTCACTAAGCTTTGCACAGTGATGTTCTGATCCTTTACACAAAGCATACAGACCATTTTGCCAAGCGTGATTTGCGTTTTCAGTATGCGTTACCTATTCCAAATTTTCAACACAGTTATTTAATTTTCTTCCATCTTTGTGATTTACGCAACGTTTATTTTCGGGATTTGGAATGAAGGCTCTGGCAACTAATACATGAATGCAAAATTTTTTTTCTTCACCCTTCAAAGATAAAACAACCGCCTCATAACCGCGATTGTTGACTTTAGTTTTCATAAAGCGCGTGCGCCCGTAATGAAAACTTTTGACACGTCCTTTGTTGCTAATTTGATAGTATCCCTCGTATCCAACAATATCTCGCCATTCTTCGCCTTTAATATCATTAAGCGGAAGGCTTTTAAGTTTATTTCTACACTCTTTGACGATTTTCAGCTCTTCCGAAGTTGTCATTTGAGCTTTTAACATCTTCAAAAGTTGCATCACCTTTTGTTCACTTAACATTCTCACAGCTCCTTTTTCTTGACTTTGCAAGCTAAAGTAGCTACAATATGCCCCTGAGGCTCACTACTCTGCTGTGCTTTATAACTGTTCTGACAGTAATAATATAGCACAAAAAGGGTAGCGGGTCAAAAATTTTTTTCAAAAGATTTAGAGTTAAACTTTCGATTTATCGCCCATAACTTTTTCCTCCGCGTCCGAAGAAGTATTAACCGCTGAAGATTTTGCTTCGCCGCAACCTGCAGTAAGTCCCGCAATTCCGAAAAATCCTGCGCCGACTGCCACAGTTCCCGCCATCTTCACAAAATGTCTGCGTGTCCAGTTCATAATATCACTTCCGAAGAGTTTTGTAATAAAATTCAAGACACGTCAGAAAAATTCCTGCGTGCCTCGAAGAATAATTTTGTTAATTCGATTTTAATTCAAAGTATCAAGCCAACGTGCGACTTCCTTTTCGGAATTTGCCGCACTTGAACCGTAAATCGCAAGTCCCTTGATAACATTAGCCGTTGGACAAACTTTTTTAATTGAACCGATACTGCTACCAAATCCGCTGCCCTCGTGCGTTGTAAATGCAATTATTTTTTTGCCGCTGAAATCATAATGTTCAAGGAAGGTAAAAACTGCCATTGGAGGAACGGACCACCAGCACGGATAGCCTAAGAAAATTGTATCATAAGCTGAAATATCGTCCAGATAATTTTTCAATTCGGGACGAGCTTTATTTCTCAACTCATCCTTTGCAACGTTGGTGCATTCCGTGTAATCGGCAGGATAATTTTTAACGGTGTCAACCTCAAACAGATCACCGCCAATTTTTTTCTGAATAAACTCCGCGACAATTTCGGTGTTACCCTTTGCGACGCTTTTAATTGTGCCGCCAAAATAATTTTCGCCTTTACGCGAATAATACGCGATTAAAATTTTCGCCATTTACATCATCTCCCCAAAATTTTTACTCGACATTTTTATAAATCTTATATTAAGCAAAAGAAAATTGCTGAACTACTGACGTTTCATTTTATCGCCAACGCTAAATTTTCTACGTCTATGGTATGCAAGCCGCGTAGCCGTTTTATTACCGACTCCCGGCAATTTTATCAGCGATTCTTGCAAAGTTCTCATTGCTTGTGAGTTCATATTTTCTCCTATGGCTGACATTTTTTGCACGGAATATATCCCGCGTTTACGGCTTCATCTCGCGAATTAAATTCCACGCGATTTGAGGCTTTCATTTTTTGCGCAAATGAACAATCCGTGTAATGAAATTTTTTTGAATTGACGTTGCCGACGTAATTCGACGCTAAAACATTCGCCGTCATTAAAATTATTGCCGCTACAACTAGTGCCAAAAATTTTTTCATCAAAATCACCTCAATCTACAAAAATATTCCTGTCCGCCAATAAATTCATATTTTTTATAACTTCTGCGCGGAATTTTAAATCAATGTCAGCCGTCAAAATTTCTTCGCCAATACCACTTTCACAAATTATTTCGCCATTCGGATTTATAATTTCAGACTTCCCCGCACTGTTTGCAAAGACTACAAAAATTTGATTCTCAATCGCCCGTGCCTTTGTCAAAATTTGTCGCGGTATGAATCTTTTCAAACTCCACGCTGCCGGTACAAATAAAATTTCAATCCCTGTCAACGCAATTTTTCTTATAAATTCGGGAAATCTTATATCGTAACAAATCGCAACTCCGCACTTCACGCCGTCAATCTCAAACGTCGAAATTTTATTCCCCGCCGTAAAAATTTTTCCTTCGTCCGCATACGAAAATAAATGCGCCTTGTCGTAAGTCGAAATAATTTTTCCTTCACGATTGACAACGATACAACGATTAAAAATTTTCCCGTCAACTTTTGCGATTGTTGAGCCGCCAATTATGTTAAAATTATTTTTCTCAGCCGCCGCGCAAATAAATTCAGCAGTTTTACTTTCCACGTCAACAATATTTTTAGGATAATATCCCGTCGTCCAAAGTTCAGGCAAAATTATTACGTCAGAATTTTTCGCACCGTCAATCAATCTCCGCGCAGTTTCAAAATTTTTTTCAATCTCTCCAACTTCTGATTTAAATTGTATCAAAGCAATTTTCACGTTGCCACCTGCCCAAATAAAAAACGCCGAATCAATGTAACATTTTTTCGACGTTATTAAAAATTTTCCTTTGAATTAAAAATTTTCTCAAGATTAGTCCGAATTTACCGCACAAATTGCCGCAATCATCATTATCAGAGTTTCATATTCAAGAATAGCCGCTTCCAAGAAAGAGAAATGATTCTGCATGTCGCCGTAAACAGAGTAACCGAAGTAAATTATAATTAAGAGACAAACTAAGGCACGTTCATCACTTTTTAATATAGCCGCCGCTAAAAAATCTGCAATGAAAAGCCCGAAAATCGCAAGTAGTACGTCGGAAAATCCTTCTGCATACAAGATATTGAGTTCAATAAAATGTCCCAAAAGCCATTCCCAAAAGAATACGGCAACTAAATAAATTACCACAGGCACAACAAATCCCTCCTCAAAATTTTAAAAAAATTTATCATATGGAAATAAAAATCTGTCGTCCGTATAGAACTTTTATAAAAAATTTTTTATAAAATTGAACTCAAAGAAATTGTTATTGAAAATTGATTCGACGATTATAAAAAATTCTCTTGCAATTTAAATGTGCTTAATACAATTTTTTTATGGTTGCACCTCTATAGTAATGAGCCAAAATTTTATCGTACGTCCAACCTTGTTCAGCGTAATGTTTCGCGCCGTATTGCGATAAGCCGACGCCATGCCCTTTACCGTAGCCGGAAAAAATTGCTTCGCCATTCTCAATTTTCACATCAAAAAGTGTACTCGGCAATGAAAATTTCCTGCGGGCTTCATCGCTCTTCATAGTCACGGTTTTTTTACTGCCGATAATTTGAAAAGTTTTCACGCGTCCTGAAGTCGTCCTGTCAGCGGCAGATTTTCCGATAGTCAACGGCGTTAATTTAAAACTCTGCAAATTTCCAAAGGCACTTCCCATTCTTGCCGAAAAATCATTCACTTTAAACTTGACTGTCCACGCTTGAGTTTTTGTTTCATCTTCCGCAACGGCTTGAAGGTGTGCAACATTTTTACCCCAAACATTTTCCGCGCTTTCCGTCATACCGCCGCTGTCTGCGTGAAAAGGCGCGTCAACCGTCCGCCCGCCTTGATACAAAACTTCACCATACGTCATAGTTATTGCCATGTTGGTATTAGCAAATGTTCTTGTGCCGTCGTAAACTTGACAGTGCGTAGTTGTGCAAAGTTCGTAGCCTTCCGATTTATGTCTGTGTCGATTTTTCAGTACAAAAGTCCTAGCCGCCACTGCCTGCGCTTTCAACGCCTCCAAGTTCCAAGATTGAATCATTTCATTTGGTACAACTCCGCACAAGTATTCTTCAACCGGCGCGATATTTATAACCGTCATTGTCGAGCCTTTTTTAAGAATTTTTATTCCGCCGAAATATGTTTTTCCGTTCACTGAAACTTGTAAATTTTTTAGTGCAATTTTATCTCCGCGAATTTCTATGGAGTTTGCCTGCAATGACGCAACGTCAAAGTCAATGTATTTATCCGCCGAAATCTTTTGAAGTTCTTTTTTAGTTAAAGTATCCGTCATAACGCAGGGTGCGGAGAATTTCAAAGTAACTTGTGGGATATTTCCCAAAAGTCCTATCAAAACTTCCGGTTGCCACGCCGTAGGTTTTGGAATTGCCGCATTTACATTGCCTGCTGATATAAAAAAAATTACCGCAATTATCGCGGCTAATAAATTTTTCAAAAATTTTCACATCCTCAAAAAAATAATTCTACATTCTTAATTCTTAATTAAAAAAATATCCGCCTTTGTCTAAGAATTTGCAGTAGTCGGCAATAGATTTTTCAAAATCCGAAAAGTCGCCGTCATAACCTGCGCGGAGTAAATTTCGCGTATCGGCTTGCGTAAAACTTTGATACTTGCCTTGAAGTTCGGCGGGAAAATCAATATATTCAATCTTACCTTTGCCGAGTGCTTTAATGACAGCCTGCGCGACTTCATTAAAAGTATGAGCCCTGCCCGTTCCGCAGTTGTAAATGCCGCTGATAATTTCTTCGTCATCATACGCCCAAAGATTTACTTTGACAACATCTTCAACCGAAATAAAATCCCGCCGCTGTTCGCCGTCGTCGTAACCGTCAGAGCCTTTGAAAAGCTTTATAACACCCGTATTTTTAACCTGCTGATACATTTGATATACAATAGACGCCATACGCCCTTTGTGCTGTTCCTGCGCACCGTAGACGTTGAAATATCGCAGACCGATTATCGACGGTACAAAATCTTCTTCGTCCTCAAAATCAACTAAAATACTTCTTACATACCTGTCAAACATAAGTTTAGAAAATGCGTAGGGATTCAAGGCATTTTCGCAATCTTCATTTTCATTGAAACCGTTTTGTCCGTCGCCGTAAGTTGACGCACTCGACGCATAAATAAATCCAATTTCTTCATCAAGGCAAAATCTCAACAACTTTTTGGAATACTCGTAATTAACCTTCATCATATAATTTACGTCATATTCCATTGTATCGGAGCAAGCACCTTCATGGAAAATTACTTCAAAATCTTCATCAAGAAAAAATTCTCCGTCCTCAATTTTCTGCATAAAATCATCCATATGCATATATTCACGAAATTTCAGACCGATTAAATTTTTATATTTATCGCCCTTGCCGAGATTATCGACTATCAAAATATCTGTCCTGCCGCGCAGATTCAAGCCGCGTACAATGTTGCTGCCGATAAATCCCGCGCCGCCTGTTACAACTATCATTTAACCAACTCCACTAAAATTATTTTTAAAAATTTTACCGACAATACAAAACTGATTCGCAAGCTGACGGTACAAAATAATCCAATCCAAAAATTTTCAAAATCTCGCGCTCCGAATTACCAAACAGATAATCTGTAGCGTCAATCTTGTAATGCCTGAATTTAAATTCATAGTCCGAACGCAAAGACTTTACATAATTGGCAAGCGTCCATAAATCCTCCGGTTTATGATAAGCCGAAATTGCCATTTTAGGTTTCCAACGCGAAATAGTTTTAGCCGCGCCGTGTAACATATCAAGTTCCGCGCCTTCAATATCCAATTTAATGTAGTCGACGCGGGGCAAATTTTTTCTCAAAACATAAGTGTCAAGGTCGATGAAATTTCCGGTTTCCGTACCCCCCCCCTTGCTGGCTCCAACACCATAATCCTTATAAGTGTCAGTTCCTTCACGATTGCTTAAGCCGATATTCTCAATGACGAAATTATATTTTTGTGCACGGGCAAGACATTGCGGATAATTCTGCGCACTCATTTCAAAGGCATAAACTTTCGCGCCTTGCATAGTAAAATCTCTGGACGTTGCTCCGTCATAAGCTCCGCCGTCAATAGCTATATCGCCTTCGCTCGGCAAAAATCCTTCAAGAAAATATTGTGACTCCGGCGCAAATCTAAAATCTGAATTTTGTCCGGTCACTCTGCCGGTAATAAAAGCTCTGTAAACCGCCTTAGATTCTTCGTCAGCAAACATTTCATAAACAGAATAAAGCTCCGGCAAATGTTGAATGTAAAAATTGAAAGTGCTTTCCATACCGCCCAAATCAGCTATCGGGAAGGCTTTCATACCGTAACGTCTGAAAAAATTTGTGAAAGAATCATAGAAGAAATTATTTTCATAAAAAACGTAGTTGACATTTGCCTTGCCGTTTGCAATGTCGTTTAAAGTGTAAATCGATTCGGCAATATCAGCAAAAACTTTTTTAGTTTCGTCATTGGGTACAACGATGCAAGTTAAATTTATCCTTGAATTTTTAAGCCATTGAATAAGCTCCAAAAGTTTTTCGGTAATATTAAAGCCACAGAAAAATCCGCAAGGCACTTTACTGATAGCCAAATTTTGCATTTGTCTGAGGTATCTGCGCGAATTAATGTCAGCTACCATTTCCATAAATTTTAAACTCAAAATAATTCCCTCCTTTAATCTTTATATGCCTCACGCAAAAGTTTTACTTGCTTTAATTTATCTTGTCTTGCAAATGAACGATGTGCAAAAATATTAGGTGTCGTCGCACCGATAGCTATTGCTAAAATTATTAGTGCCGCGTCCATACCCGATTGAACCGCGCCTAAAAGTTGATCTAATGTCAAGCTACGGATATTTATCATTGCGAATAAAAATCTATAAATTAAAACGCCCGGCACAAGCGGAATCATTGCAGGGACGATTAAAACTTGCATAGGTGTATGAAGCCAATGGATTGCTTTCACGGCAATTATACTGACCGCCATTGCTCCCGCTAAAGTTCCAAGCTCCGGACCAACGCCACATTCTAAAATTAAAAAATTTTTTATGCAGACACATAATCCGCCGCCGCAACCTACCGCAAATAAAAGACGCGGAGGCAGGTTGAACAGAATAGCAAATCCCATTGCGCCAATCGCCGCCGCTATCGCAAAAATTATGTAACTATTTTCATGCAGAGTTTGTAAGTTCGTGAAGTCGACAACAGGGAACATTCCGATTGAAAAAACTATCCCAAATGCCATGCCGCCGACAATCATAATTGTATGTAAAAATCTTGCCGCGCCGCTGATTAGGTAAGTGTTAAGCAAATCGGTCAGTCCGTTGATAATCGGAACGCCCGGCACTATGAACAACGCGCAGGCTATAATCGGTTGCCAAGTAGTTTGAGTCGGTAAAAAATGCGCAAAGTAAGCCGCCGTCGTCGCAGTAAACGCCGCAAAGGAAATTCCGACGTAAGCATTTATCCCTGACTTTGCACAACGAATTTGTACAATTTTCCCCAACATTGCACTAAACGCCGTGTAAATCGCCGCCGCCATATCACAGCCGAATAAAATTCCATACGCACCGCAAGCAACGCCTATTGCCAAAACTACCTGCCATTCAGTATAAAAACGCGGACGCGCAGAAATTTCTTTTAGCCTGCCCTGAAATTCCTCCATAGTGTAATGTTCGCTGAAGGCTTGCCAACTCAATTTGCTAATCGCAGAAATTATCCGCATATCGACGGCGTGTTTCAAACATTTTCTAAAAGAAGTGTGAGAATTTTTTTCGTCACTGATATTAAGCATTAAAGTTGTATACATTATATGAAGATGAAATTTTTCCTCTTCAATGCCCATAAAAGCGGCGACGCGTTTAGTAATACGGACAATTCTGTCGGTGGACGCGCCATTTTCCATAAGCAACTGTCCCACCGACAAAATTAACTCCGCCTTTTTACCAATCGCAGTGAAAGTTTCGTTTAAAAGTTCGCGCTGTTCGTCATAGCGTCCCTTAAATTCGTTGTCCATTTATTTACAAAATAAACTGCGACAAATCACGATTCTTGGCAATTTCTTTCAAGCGTTCGTCAACATACGCCGCATTGATATTAAAACTGGTCTTGCCTTCCTTAACCATATCGGGAGCGTCGAAGGAAATTTCTTCAAGCAATTTTTCCAGCAAAGTATGAAGTCGACGTGCGCCAATATCTTCAGATTGTTCATTAACATCATACGCCATTTCGGCAATACGACCTATAGCCTCGCCTTCAAAATCAATTTCAAGCCCTTCAGTTTTCAAAAGTTCCTTGTACTGTTTAATCAAAGCATTTTGCGGCTCAGTCAAAATCTTTTCAAAATCTTCTTTTTGCAGAGATTTTAACTCAACACGAATCGGGAAACGTCCCTGCAACTCTGGGATTAAGTCAGAAGGTTTAGCCGTATGGAAAGCTCCCGCCGCTATAAATAAAATATGGTCAGTCTTAACCGGTCCGTACTTCGTCATAACCGTTGAACCTTCTACAATCGGCAAAATGTCACGCTGTACACCTTCGCGGCTGACATCCGGACCTGCACTTGAACCTTTGACTGCAACTTTATCAATTTCATCAAAAAATACAATTCCGCTACGCTCGGCAAGTTGTACCGCAGTTTCGGCGACTTCTTCCATATCAATAAGTTTTTCGGCTTCTTCCTGTTCAAGAATTTTCCGCGCAACGGCAACGGTAACTTTACGCTTTCTTGTACGTTTAGGCATAACGCTGCTAATCATATCCTGCAGATTGTCGCCCATACTTTCAAGGCTTGAACCGCTGAACATTCCAACCATCGGCTTGGCATGGTCGGCAACTTCCAAATCTATAACTTGATCTTCCATTTTACCGGCAAGGAGACGCTTACGAACAAATTCACGCCCCGCATTATCGGCAGGCTCTTCTTCTTTTTCTTCAACAGGCTCATTGTTGCCGCCGCCGAAAAGTTTGCTAAGGGGATTTTGCGTCCGCTTAGGCTCGGGCACTAAAATATCCAAAAGTCTTTCATTGGCATTTTCAGCCGCTTTTTCCTTAACTTCTTCTGTCTTTTGACGGCGTACCATACGCACGGCAATTTGCATAAGGTCACGAATAATTGACTCAACGTCGCGCCCGACGTAACCGACTTCAGTAAATTTTGTAGCCTCAACTTTAACAAAGGGAGCTTTAACCAACTTTGCAAGACGACGCGCAATTTCAGTTTTACCTACGCCGGTTGAACCGATCATCAAAATATTTTTCGGTATCACGTCATCGCGAATATCATCTGAAAGTTTACGACTGCGCCAACGATTTCTAAGCGCGATAGCCACCGACTTTTTAGCTTCGTCCTGTCCGACAATATATTTGTTGAGTTCCTCAACGATTTCACGCGGCGTCTGTTCATTTACGCCGAGTTCCTGTGCTACAATTTTTTCTGCTTTCTTTCTTGCCATTTAAAAAATTTCTCCTCTCAATCTAATCAATATTAAATTCCTTGTAAAGATTTTCGCGCAAAGTTTTATCGGAGTACAATTTTGCAATGTCATTTTGCCGCCCCGCATTACAAAGCGCATCGATAAGGCACAGTAATTTATTTTCGCCTTCTGCGCGACCTTCTTTTAAACCTTCTTTGCGACCTTCTTTAAGCCCTTCTGCGCGATAAGCTACCATATCAGAATTATAATCCCAAATAGCCGACTGCCGCGCCAAATATTGCCGATAAGTTTTTTCATCGCTCATAAAAAGTTCTGCCGCGTCCATTGCCTCTTTAATCAAAGGTTCCTCCATAGCTATCGCCTCCTTTTCTTCCATTGTAAATTTTCTTGATAAAAAGCCCAGCCATCTTTCTAAAAAATTCAAGTCTTTAGCAGGTTGTTTAATAAGTTTCGGCACTTCCAAAAAATACAACTTCATAACGTCCGTTAATCTATGCTGATTTTCTTCTTCGCGTAAAGTGTACATTGAACAGGCTTTTTCAAAAGGCAGAAAATTAAAGTTCAAAACATTTACCGTAATCGCAGGTCTAAGAAGATTGTAATCTTGTGAGGTCTTTAATGATTCGTTATGCAAAAATACTTGCGCCCAATAAAACAGTGAACGCTTAGCCATATTTTTATGATTAACGCACTGAACTTCAATATCAACGCGCTCATTGTCATCAATTATGGCGAAAATGTCAATGCGTGACAATTTTTCATCTTCACGTTGCGGCACAAATTCTACGTTACGAAATTCAATGTCTTTGATAGGATTTTTTCCTTCACGATTTAAAACGGCGTTAAGAAATCCAATCGTGATATGTTTCCTTTCCTCTTCTCCGAAAATGTGTTTGAATAAAACGTCATTCATCGGGTCGTATTCGATATTGCGTAAAATTATCAATCACTCCTACATATAATCGATTGAGGACTTTCTCTTTTCCTGTTTCATAAAACCAAACTTTTCAGCTACCCACTCAACTATTACGAAAAAGACGGGTATTAAAAATATTCCCATCATTGTAGCAAATAACATACCGCCGACAACTGCAACGCCCATACCATTACGAGCCGCTGAACCTGCACCCGTCGCCATTGCTAAGGGGATACAACCGATTATAAACGCTAAGGAAGTCATCAATATCGGACGTAAACGCAAGCCTGCCGCCTCAATCGCCGCCTTAATAGGTCTCATACCTCTATCGACGCGGACTTTTGCAAATTCGACGATTAATATTGCATTTTTAGCCGCCAAGCCGATTATCATAATTATTCCGATCTGCATATAAACGCTGTCCTGTAAACCCGCGTTTTGTATGCCGAACATTCCTTCGATAATCGCCATTGCATATTCCGAAAATACCGCGCCGAAAATTCCCGTCGGCACTGTGAACAATACAGCGAAAGGTACACTCCAACTTTCATATAACGCCGCCAACATTAAGAATACGAATACCAATGCCAACGCCAAAACTTGTGCCGTTGAACTTGACGCTTTCTTTTCTTCGCGTGACTGCCCCGACCATTCAATATTAAATCCTACCGGTGCAACTTCGCGGACAACTTCTTCAATCGCGTTAAGTGCTTGTCCTGAGCTGTAACCTTGCCCCGCGTTGCCTTGTATCGTAACTGCGCGGGACATATTAAACCTTGAAATTTGCGTAGGTCCCGTACTTCTGCGCGGAGTGATTAAAGTATCCAGCGGAACATTTTGCCCGTCTGAACCTTTTACGTAAATAAATTTCGCCGAATCAGTTTCACTTCTGTACAAAGTATCTGACTGTAACATAACTTTATATGTTCTGCCGAATTGGTTAAAATCATTAACTTGCATCCCGCCGTAGTTAATCTGCAACGCCGTGAAAACATCACTCATACTTACGCCGAGCAATTTAACTTTTTCGCGATCAATGTCATATTCAATCGTAGGAGACGCAATATTAAATGTTGTGCGGACGCCTTGAAGTTCGGGACGTTGATTCGCCGCCGCAACAATTTGATTAGCTATAGTATTAAGCTCTTCGTTGGTATGCCCCGACAAGTCTTGAAGTTGCAATGACCAGCCGCCGACTGAACCTAAGCCAGGCAATGCAGGCGGGTTAAACGCGATAACCATAGCTTCAGGCGCGTACATTGCACCAAGCCTAAACATATTGCCGATACAAGCATTAATCGACGCCTCAGGTCCGCGTTGCCCCCAAGATTTAAGACTGCAAACAATTAACCCTGCACTGGGTTTTGAACCGAATGATAAAATATCAAAGCCCGTAACCGACATACAAGCTTGTAACCCGGGCATTTCTTTTTGGATGGCTACCACTAATTTGTCAATCGTTTCTTGAGTGTGATTCATCGAAGTACCTTCAGGCAAACTTACCGAAGTCATAAAGTAGCCTTGATCTTCCTCAGGTACAAAGGTTGACGGCAAGCGTTGATAAATAATTCCAGTCAAGCCCACGACGATTAACAAAAATATAAATGCCAACTTTGAACGTGCTATGAATGCCGCTACGATTTTGACATAACCGTTTTTCGTCCGTTCAAACCAATTATTAAAAGCTCCGAAGGCTTTATCAAAAATCCCCTGCTTTTTATCCGGGTCTTTAGGTTTTAAAATCAACGCGCAGAGTGCGGGAGTTAAAGTCAACGCGATAAATGCCGAAAGTCCCATTGAAATTGCTATCGTCAATGCGAATTGTCGATAAAGTACGCCCGTCATACCGCCTAAAAATGCTACCGGTACAAATACCGCCGCCAATACAAATGCGATTGCTACGACAGGTCCTTGAACTTCGTCCATAGCGCGTTCCGTTGCGTCAACCGGTGTCAAGCCGCTTTCCATATGGTGTTCGACATTTTCAATAACAACTATTGCGTCGTCGACGACCAAACCGATTGCAAGCACCATTGCAAATAATGTTAATGTGTTTATAGAAAAGTTCAACAGTATAAATGCCGCGAAAGTTCCTATCAATGAAACGGGAACTGCCAACAGCGGAATTAATGTTGCTCGCCAACTTTGCAGGAAGATAAATATAACCAAGACGACGAGGAGAAGTGCTTCTACAAAGGTATGGACAACTTCTTCAATCGACTCACGAATAAAATCTGTGCTGTCGAAAATTTGTTCAACATAAAGACCGGGCGGCAAATTTTCTTTAGCGCGTTCAATAACTTCACGAACATCGGCAACCGTAGTCATGGCATTTGCATCACTCGTCAACTGGATACCAAAACCTACCGCCGCTTGTCCGTTAAACTTACTCAGCATATTGTAATTGCGTTGCCCCGTCTCAATACGCGCAACATCTTTCAGACGAACAAAGCCGCCTTCGCCGTCGCTTTTTAAAACAATATCGCTGAATTCTTCAACAGTAGTAAGACGCCCCTGCAATTTGCCGGTGTACTGTTTTTCTTGTCCGTTATTAAGCGGCATTGAACCGATTGTACCTGCCGCCGCCTGCTGATTCTGTTCAGTAATGGCACTTACAACCTGCGCGACAGTCAATCCCAATTCGGCTAATTTGTCGGGATTAAGCCAAACACGCATTGAATAATCAGAGCCGAAAATTTGTACGTCACCAACGCCGTCGACGCGCTTAACTTCGTCCATAAAATAAATGTCCGAATAATTTTTCATAAAGGCGCGGTCATAAGTTCCGTCGGGAGAATACATTGCCAACATCAAAGCCATTGTGTTTGAAGATTTACGCGTTACGACGCCTTGAGTTTGTACCGAACTCGGCAAACTGGGATTTGCAACGGCAACGTTATTTTGAACTTTAACTGAGTCCATATCGCTATCCGTGCCGACTTCAAAGACAACCGATAAACTGTAACGCCCCGTGTCGTCGGAGTTGGAACTCATATAATCCATACCGTCCGTGCCGTTTACCTGTTGTTCAATCGCCTGCGCGACGGTTGCGTTTACGACTTCAGCATTAGCTCCAGTGTAAGTTGTGCTTACCGAAATTGTCGGTGGCGCAATTTGAGGATACTGCGCGACGGGTAATTGTAAGCCCGCCAAAACTCCTACCAACACGATTATCAACGCGATAACTATTGCGAAAATCGGTCTGTGAATAAAAAATTTTGCCACTATCTCGCCCCCTTTTGGCTGATAAAATTTTTTATGAATTACAAATTATTTCAATCATTTCAGCGGGAGTAACCGCAGGAATTTCTGATGCCGCAAAATCTTTAAAGTTATTGGTTACAATGTAATCTGCGCCGACTTCCAACGCACATTTTTCCTGTAAACAGTCTTCAAGGTCGGGAAACTTTTCATTGTTAATCGCGTCAACAACGGAATTATGCGGAGCGGCGGTTACCGTGAAAAAGTCCGTTACACTCAAAAGAAGTTTTTGGCATTCATCGGGAGGAAATTTTCTTTTCAAGCTGTTGTTTATGGCTGTTAAACTATGCACTGCAATATAAATTTCCATTTTCCAATCAAGGCAACAATTTATCAGCTTTACAACGTCATCATAATTTGGCTTACGAACTAAAATATAATCGAGAACAACATTTTTATCAAGCAAAATTCCCATATTTTTCCTCCATAGCCAATTCAATTTCTTTGTCCCAATCAATGCCGGATTCTAAAATCGCCCTGTTACGTTCCTTCCATTCTGTGATAGACTTCATTGCTGCCACTTTTCTGGCGTAAATTTCATATTTATTTTATGATTTAAAATGTTTAAGATTTTCAACCAGTGCCTTCATGAGATAATCCGGCATATCGTTTACAATCTGCAAAGCCTCTTGACGTAAAGCCTGCATTTAAAATCACTCCTTTAAAAAATTTGACAACAAAAAACCGTGTTCGATAATTCAACTTTCACGAAGAATTTTCCTGCAGGAATTTTAAACACGGTTGGTATTTTAAAGGAATTTAATTTTTAATTTCGACCTTTATCGCTTGTATCATTTGGTGAGGGAGCAGGTTCATAGACAGGTTCGGAGGCAGGTTCATAAACCGGCTCAGATGCTGGTTCATAAACCGGTTCAGATGCTGGTTCATAAGCCGGCTCATTATTAATTGGCTCATTTTGACTTGTATCATAACCGGGATTATAACCCGTGTCGTCATTAGAAGGTGGAGGAGGATCATTGCGCCTTTCTTCGCGATAATCGGAATTAGAATTAGATTGTTGTTCAGGTTGATAATCGTAATTATCGTAATTGCCACTTGAAGAATTATCATCATAATATTCACGTTCACGTTCGCGTTGACGCTCGTAATAACCTTCATCACGTTGAGTTCCGCCGCCCCCGCCGCTGTTATTTGTTGAAACGGGTGCGCTACGTTGATAAACCACCATATCGTTGAAGTCATGCACAGGGATATTCAGCAAAGCGTTTTGCATAAAGTGATTCCAAATATTTGCGGGAATACCGCCGCCCATAATGCCCGGCAACGGCGAATTATCATCATTGCCGACCCAAACACCTGCAACTAAATCAGGCGTGTAGCCGACAAACCAAGCGTCAACATAATTGCTGGTCGTTCCCGTCTTACCTGCGGCAGGGCGTCCAAGTTTCGCGCTTTTACCGGTACCGCGACTTATAACATCTTCTAACATACTCGTCAAAGCGGCGGCACTTTCAGGGCGAAGGACTTGTACACCTTCGGAGCTTGCTTCTTCCAAAACATTTCCGTTACGATCAAGTACTTTCGTAATTACAATGTGCGGAATAAAAACGCCGTCATTTGCAAAGGTACAATAAGCATTGGTAATTTCAAGAGGAGTAACTCCGCGCGTCATGCCGCCCAATGCCGTAGCATAATTGTTATCATTTGGATCGCCTTCCAATACAAAAGTTGAAATGCCCATTTGATAAGCGTAATTAATCGCTTGATACATACCGAGTGCCATTGCAATTTTAACCGTCGGCACATTCATTGAAAAAGTTGCGGCTTGACGCATTGTGACAGAGCCTGAAAATCTTCCGCTGTCATTTTGCGGCGACCAACCGTCAATCGTAATCGGCTTGTCCTCAATGATTGTATCCGGCGTAAAATTATTTTCCAACGCGGCGGCAAATACAAAGGGCTTGAAAACTGAACCCGGTTGACGTTCCGCCATTGTTGCGCGGTTGAATTGATCCGTACCGCGTCCGCCGACTATTGCTTTAACGTAACCTGTTTTAGGATCAATCGCCACAATCGCGCCTTCCGGCTGAGCAATTCCGTTAGCGTCAGTGTATTCATTCGGCAAATACGTCAGTAAAGCTTGCTCCGCCATACGCTGTATATCTAAATCAAGCGTCGTATAAATCTTCAAGCCTTCCTTATAAAGCGCGTCCGCCCCATATTTATCAACCATTAAATTTGTTACGTAGTTGATAAAATACATTGCGTCTTTCAATTCTTCCGGACGATTGGGCTGGGCGAATACCAATTCCGTATTTTTAGCCTCGCGTGCCTCATCTGCGCGGATATAGTGATACTTAACCATTTGGTCAAGCACTGTATTACGACGCTCCAAAGACGCCTGCAGATTGTTAAACGGCGAATAATAATTCGGACTCTTGGGAATGCCCGCCAATAATGCGCACTCCGATAAATTTAAATCCTCAACATTTTTATCAAAGTAAATTTTCGCCGCCGCTTGTACACCATACGCGCCTTGCCCAAAATAAATTTGGTTCATATACATTTCCAAAATTTCCTGCTTGGTGTACTGCTTTTCAATTTGCAACGCCAAAAAAATTTCTTGAATCTTACGCTTGAAAGTTCGCTCCTGCGTAAGGTAAGCATTTTTAGCTAACTGTTGAGTGATAGTCGAGCCGCCCTCTGAAATTTCCTGATCTTTCAAATTTGCGTAGAAGGCACGCGCTAAACCTTTCGGGTCAACGCCTTTGTGTTCGTAAAATCGATTGTCCTCAACTGCAATGAAAGCGTGTTGCAAATTGCTTGGAACTTGCTCAATTTTGACGGGCATACGATTTTCGACGGCGTGAATATTTGCAATTTCGTTACCCGCTGAATCGTAAATCTGCGACGACGCCGGCGGCAAAATATCCTTAGAAATGTCGGGCTTGGCGTTAATGTTAGCCGTAACAAATCCTATTGCGACACCGGCGGCAGTTACGATAAGAAAAATTATGAGTCCAAAAAAAATCTTAAGGAAAATTGTCAACCTGTTGCGTGCGGCAATTCGTTTTCGTCTTGCTTCTGACGCGGCGTCATTTCCCTGTACATCTGTTGCCATAAAAATTCCCTCCCACGCAGATTTTATCACAAAACACCTTGCCACGTCGATAAATTTTTTTAACTTTAAAAATTTTTAATGTTTCGACATAAGATTTTTTTTACAAAGTGTCACAGTTTAATTTCACATTGACTTTTAATTACATAAACTTTAAAATTAATGCAAAATGTAAACGGGAGGGGTCAATTTGATTTTTTCAAAGGGGAGAAGATTTACTGCGGCAATGGCTTTATTTTTATCTGCAACGGCTTTTGTCGGTTGCGGTTCAGATCAACCCAAGCAGGCGCAAGTTCAAGCGCAACAAGTTAAAGCTATGAAAGTCGTGCAAAGAAATACTCCGCTCACCAGTGAATTTGCCGGACATTTAATCGGCGTTGATGAAGTAAAAGTTCAGTCAAAAGTCAGCGGTAATGTTGTAGAAAAATATTTCAAAGGCGGCGATTATTTAGCGGCGGGACAATTACTTTTCAAAATTGATTCGCGTCAATACGAATCCGCAGTACTTCAAGCAAAAGCTAATTTAGCGCAAGCTGAAGCCGTTCTCCAACAATCGATAGCAACTTACAAAAATTCTTTAACCGACTTGCAACGTGATGAACAACTTTTTAAAGAAGAAGCTATAGCTGAACAAGTTGTGGCAACTCAAAGGGCATTGGTTCGCGCAAATGAGGCAACCTGCAAAGCTAATGAGGCATCAATTTCAGCTTGTCAAGCCGCGCTCAGAACTGCACAAGAAAATTTAGATGATACACAAATTTATGCGCCAATTTCCGGCAAAGCAGGAATTGATGATGTTGCAGTAGGAACTTTTGCCGCTACAGGTACAACTACCCTTGTTACAATCGGATCAACTGACCCCATTTACGCGCAATTTTCAATCAGTGAGGCGGAGTACCTTAGATTTATTACAGGGCAATCGAATCAGACTGACAGAAATCGTATGCAGGTTTCAATAACTTTGACTGACGGCAATGAATATCCATATCCGGGCGAAGTTGTCGAAGTTGACAGGGAACTTGCCAACAATACTGGTTCACTTTCAATGAAGGCACTTTTCCCAAATCCCGGCGGCGCATTAATTCCGGGAATGTTTGCGCGTGTCAGACTTTCAGGAGAAACAATTCCCAATGCAATTTTAGTTCCTCAACGCGCAGTTCAACAGCTTTTAGGAAAATCTTTTGTGATGGTTGTCAACAAGGATAATAAATCGGAGGCGCGTAACGTTGAACTCGGTCAGCAAGTCGGCAGTTATTATGTCGTGACAAGCGGGGTTACGGCGCAAGATACGATTGTTGTCGAAGGCTTAACGAATCTGCGTGAAGGCGTTGATTTGGCAGTTACCACAGTCACACCGCAGGAAATGGGATTTACTATTTTCGATGTGACAACGCCTTATAATTCCGATGCCAATATGACTACGCCGCTTGACAGTCCCAATGCACCGAGCAATATAAATCGCTAAGTTTTAGGAGTGTTATCAATGTCTGAAAATAAAAATATCACGCAAAACGTTAATTCGTCCACCCCCCCCCGTTGCAGTTGAGTTACATTAAGGGGACAACTATTCCTTTTGCGTTTCGACCTGATTCGAGTGATCCTGCTGTGATGCGACAAATTTTTCAAAATGTTGAATATAATTTGCCGGTAAAAAATTTTCAGCCGAAGTTAATTTTGGATTGCGGCGGCAATATCGGTTGTGCGTCAGTATTCTTTGCTAATACATATCCTTCCGCGCAGATTTACGCCGTTGAGCCGGAACGTATGAATTTTAAAATTTTGACGTACAACACAGTTTTTTATGACAATGTTCACGTTATCAATTCGGCGTTATGGGACAAAGAAACTTTTATACGTGTGGAAGATAGAGGCTACGGCGAATGGGGATATATGACTGTTGAGACGACAGCGGACGATCCTCAAGCCTTTAAAACCATTACGGTATCAAAAATTTTAGCGGAGTCCGGATTTGACGAAATAGATTTATTGAAGATTGATATTGAGGGCGCGGAAAAAGAAGTTTTTAGCGCACCTGACGTTGATAACTGGTTGTCGAAAGTTAAAGTATTAGTGATTGAACTTCATGACCGAATGAAAAAAGGTTGCTCACGCGCATTTTTTACGGCTATATCTAAATATGATTGGCATTTTGAACTGCGCGGAGAAAATTTAATTTTTATGCGTGAATAAATTTTTAAGGGTGATTGTATGACGGACATTGAAAAGCTTAGCAAAATTTTATCTGAAAGCAACCGCGCAGTTTTCTTTGGCGGTGCAGGAATGTCGACAGAATCGGGCATACCTGATTTTCGCAGTGCGACGGGCATTTACAATCAGAAATTACACAAAACTTTCAGCCCTGAGGAAATGGCGTCATATAGTTTTTTCGTCAATCATCCTGAAGAATTTTTTGACTTCTACCGCACAAGATTTATTTACCTTGACGCAAAACCTAACGCGGGACACATTGCGCTTGCCGAGCTTGAAAGGCGCGGAAATTTGGCGGCTGTCGTCACGCAAAATATTGACGGACTTCACCAACTTGCAGGTTCAAAAACTGTTTACAAATTGCACGGTTCTATACGTCGAAGTTACTGTACAAATTGTGGCGAAAAATATGACGTTGAATTTATTTTAAATAATCGCCCGATACCTTATTGCAAAAAATGCGGCGGTATCGTCAAGCCGGATGTTGTGCTTTATGAAGAAAGTTTAGACCAAAATATTTTAATGGCGTCGATTCGTGCCATTGCGGTAGCCGATACGCTTATTGTCGGCGGTACAAGTCTTGTCGTGTATCCTGCGGCAGGGCTTGTCGATTATTTTCACGGCGAACATTTAATTTTAATTAACAAGAGTGAAACCCGCGCAGATAAATTTGCCGAACTTGTGATTCGTGAAAATATCGGTGAAACTTTAAATAAATGTTTAACAGATTAACGAAATTTGAAAGAGTTGTTACAATGGAAAAAAAGAAAATTTACATAATAATAGTTGGTGACATCATCACGATTGGTGGCATGCAAATGTATATCGCTGGAAAAGCTAAATATTTGGAAAATCTCGGTTGGAAAGTACATGTCTTTTCTATGGGATCGCGTCAAAATAAATCAGCCATTCCATCTTTAACAAAATATATAGAAAATGACGGAGAAATGAACTTTGTCGCAATGCCAACTTATAAATTTAGAAAATACGAGCAGGAGATTTTTTTAAATGCTATGTTGCAAAGACTCAATCTTTCAAATCCAGCCGATTGTGAAATAATAGTTGAGTCTTTGGCGGATTCATTGGCGTATTGGGGAGAGCTTCTTGCAGCTAAAATTGGAGCACAACATTTTTTCGTCGCTTGCAATGAAGTTTACAGATCCACGCCAACACAGCCCTATAAAACTTACGAGGATAATTTAGATTTTTTTTATTTTAAGTGGAAGCGCAACGAACTTGTTGCTGGAGATGCAATCTGTCAGAAATTATTTAACGGCTATAAAAATGTTACTGCCCCTTTGGTTGAAATGCCACCAACTGTTCAAGAGCAAGATGCCGTTCAAGACGTTGATTTTCCGATTGAAAAAGTTTTGAAGTGCGATTGGAATATTTGCCATATTGGAAGAGCCGTAAAAGATTATGTCCCTTATGTCATTCAAGGCGTCGGTGAACTGGCAAGGCGGCATCCAGATAAAAAAATTAACTTTATTATGGTTGGCAATGCCACCGGACGAATTGATTTAATTAAGAAAACTTTTCAAAATCTGCCCAATATCGCTTTAACATTGCTCGGAGATTTAGTTCCTATTCCGCGCATTTTATTTTCAAAGGTTGATGTAGTTTGTGCCATTTCTCAATCGGCAAGATTCGCTGCAAATGAAGGTACATTAACGATTGTTGCTAGTGCAACTAATCCTGAGCGGACGCAGGGTGTTTTGGGTTATGATACTAATGAACAGATTTTCGGCGAAGGAACTTTTTCATATGTCGAAGCTTTAGAAAATGTTTTGGTGAAAAAACTTTACGATGGAAAAGAATACGGTTTGCCAAAACTTGAACCTGCCGAAAAAGCTTATGAAAACTTTTGGACAATCGTAAAAAATGCCGCCCCTAACAAAGAATATTTTATTCAAAGACTTACGCAAGAAAGAATCAGAAATTGGACGGCAGTTTTTCCTTTTGGTATAATAGGACGCGGAACAAGGATAATTCTTTTCGGCGAAACGGAAATTGCTAAAGATTATCGTAGCCAGATTGAAAGTCAAAAAAATTCACCTTTAGAATTTGGAGAGGATTATGTTAAGCAATTAAAAATTAAGCCGTATTGCCAAATAGTTGCGACGGTAGATGAACATCCTGAAGAATTTGATAACGAAGTTGTCGGCGTTGAGAGATTGAAACAAAAAGATTATGACGCTATAGTTATCACGACCTTTCCGCAAAATGCTCAATCAGCTTACAATGCTATCGTTAAAACCGTTCCGGAAATAGCTAACAGAGTAGTTTATAATCTTAAAATAGTACCAATCTAAAAATTGTAGGGAAGTGTTTTATTTTAAATGATACCTTTCAATGTTCCTCCTTTTATCGGTGAGGAATTGATTCAAATAGAGCAAGCTATAAAAAATCACAAAATAAGCGGTGACGGCGAATTTACTAAAAAGTGTAATAAATGGCTTGAAGAAAAATTTTCCGCGCAGAAAGTTTTGCTGACTACCAGCGGCACAAGTGCGTTGGATATGGCGATGTTACTTTGTAAATTTCAACCCGGCGATGAAGTAATTTTGCCGAGTTATACTTTTTCAAGTACTGCGACTTCCGTTTTGATAGGCGGCGGAGTTCCCGTCTTTGTTGATATTCGTCCTGACACTATGAATATTGACGAAAAAAAAATTGAGGCGGCGATAACCGCGCGGACAAAAGCTATTGTCGTTGTACATTATGCCGGTGTTGCCTGTGAAATGGGTACGATTATGGATATTGCAAGGCGTCATGATTTAAAAGTTATCGAAGACGCCGCGCAGGCTGTTATGAGTACTTACAAGGGAAAATTTTTAGGGACAATCGGCGATTTTGGCTGTTATTCTTTCCACGAGACAAAAAATTATTCTATGGGCGAAGGCGGCGCACTTATCATTAATAATCCGGCTTATAATGAACGCGCAGAAATTTTGCGTGAAAAAGGCACTAATCGTTCAAAATTTTTTCGCGGACAAGTCGACAAGTACACTTGGGTTGACGTCGGCGACAGTTACTTACCTAGTGAATTAAATGCCGCGTATCTTTGGGCGCAACTTCAACACGCTGATGAAATTAATGAAAATCGACTGTCAACTTGGCAAACTTATTATGACGCTTTTAAACCTTTAGCCGATAAAAATTTGTTGGAACTTCCGACTATCCCCGCTGATTGTAAGCATAACGGTCATATGTTTTACATTAAATTAAAAAATCTTGAAGAGCGTACGAAATTTATTCAGCATATGCGTGATAAAGGCGTTAATTGTGTCTTCCATTATGTGCCGTTGCATTCCGCGCCTGCAGGCAAAAAATATTGTCGCTTTCACGGCGAAGACGAATTTACTACAAAAGAAAGTGACCGACTTGTTCGACTGCCGCTGTATTACGCTATGAAAGCTGAAGATTCCGATTATGTAATTGATTTAATTTCCGGTTATTTTTAATTGCGATTAGCTAAACGATTTTTCGCAAACTCTTCAAATTCGCCTTGTCCATAGTTTACAAAAGGCACGATTGAAATTCCTCCGCGAACGCTGAAATTTCCTTCGACTTCCAAATAACGCGGGTGCAAAATTTTTATTAAATCGTCCGCAATTCTATTAACGGCTTCTTCGTGGAAAATCCCGTAATTTCTAAAACTCGTCAGATAAAGTTTCAAACTTTTACTCTCGACGAGTTTTTTATCGGGAATATAATTAATTTTTATCGTAGCAAAATCCGGCTGATGAGTTATCGGACAGACGCAGGTAAATTCTTCACTGGTCAAACGCACAAAATAATTTCTGTCGGGAAATTTATTTGGGATACTCTCCAAAAAATCTGCGCGATAATTAAAATCGTAATCAACAATTTTCCCCAAATTTTTTAATTCACTCATAAATTTTTCCTCCAGTCTACATTCCACGACGTTAAAATTTCCAAAGATTTTTCCGCGAAAATCGGTATAAGTTTTTGCATTGACGGCGTTAAATTTGTTCCTACGTCAAGGCTGTAAGGTTGCGCGCCTAAAAGTTCGACGCAGGGAATTTTTTTGCCCGTAATTTCAAGCATTGTCAAAATATCTTGTATGCCGACTTCGTGAACTGAAATTTTTTGCGTAAAATGTTTTAAAATTTCGTCTCCGCGCAGATGAAAAATTTCTCCTTCTGACTTTCCGCCGTCAATCGAATCAATTATCAAAAGTTTCGACGTACCAACTACAAAGTGCATAAGTTCAACGCCGAGCGTCCCTCCGTCAAGCAGTTGCACATTGTCGGGAAAAATATAATTATTCTTTAAAAATTCTACGACGCGAACACCAAAACCTTCATCACTTAAAATCGTGTTGCCAATCCCCAACACCGTAATTTCTTTCACAAATAAACTTTCCAAAAAATTTCCTCCTTGAAATAAAACTTGATTTTATCTTTGTAAGCCATTAAAATAAACGAAATTTGAAGGGAGAGTTTCAATGGGAATACTCGACAGAATAAAAAAATTGTTGCCGAAACGCAAGCCCGCTGAGCCGGTTAATAATGTTCCTAAAGAAAGAGAAAATATTCGTAAATCTTTCGGGAAATTTTGCAACGCCAATCACGGTACGAGCGACGGCAAACTTTGTCCGAAATGTACCGCGCTTTTAACGACGGTAATGTTAAAAATTCAGCGTTGCCCTTACGGTATCGGCAAGCCTGTTTGTGACAGTTGTGAGACTCCTTGCTTTGGCGAGGACGCTACAAATAATTTTCTTGAAATTATGAAGTCAAGCCGTAAAAAAATGTTCCTTTCGCATCCTTTGATGACGATTAAACATAAAATTGCAAATATCGGCGCGGATTATGCCAAAATGCAACGCGATAAAAATTCCACTGAAAAGCAAAAATCTCAGGAAGAAAAAGCTAAATCTCGTATCGCCAACGCTTTTAAGTCGCCTAAAAATTCTTCAAAATCTAAGAAAAATAAAAAGAAGAAAAAATGATTACTTCAGACATTTAAAACAGGCAAAAGATTTTACGTTAAAAATTTCTACTTGCCTGTAATTTTTTTTGAGTAAATTTTCCAGCGAAGAAAGATTTTCGTGCGGAGGCGTAAAAACTCCTACGCGGTTGCAAAATTGTTTTACAAAAAAATCTGTTCTCCAATTTTCGCCAAAAATATAACAACTGCCGCAGAAAATTCCATTCGGCTTGAGGACGCGGAAAATTTCGTTATGGGCGGCGTTTTTATCTGGGAAGGCGTGAAGTCCGTTTACCGATAAAACCACGTCAAAAAATTTATCCGAAAATGAAAGTTTGCCGACATCGCCTTGAATAAAGGTAACGTTCGGCAAACTTATTTTATTGGCGTGTGCTTGCGCCGCGTTTAACATTGCTGTCGAGTAATCTGCGCAAAATATTTCTGATTCTTTCAAGCCTTCGTAAATCGGTAACGTAAACACACCCGTCCCAACAGGAACTTCCAAGAGCCTGCCCTTAAAATCTTTCGGCACACCTGATAACGCTTTACTCAAAAATTTAAAATATTCCTCTACAGATAGTCCCCAAAAAAATTTCAGCGCAAATTTCCCAACTAACGTCGTCGCCGTCATCATTCCATCATAAAGATGGGATAATTTCCCGACTCCTTCGTATGCCTTGAATACTCTCTTTTCCCTTCCCATTAGCTAAGCTTCTAAAAAAATTTATTCCTCTTCTTCGTCGTCTTCCTCAGCACTCCATACGACTTTCATAATCGGCGGAATACATTTATCCATAATATCACTCAATAAAACTACCATAGTTACAACTTGCTTTTCAATAACTGTTTCGTCTGTACCAAAAATCGTAAAGTCATACGCAGCTAAAATATCTCCGTCGCTATCCAATGATACAGTTACGTAGCGATATTTGCTGTTGAGCGTATTAACAACCGCTAACAATTCAAGGCGTTTGGATTTCGGCGTATCTTCGGCAAGGTAGCAACGGATTTTGGAATCTCCTTTAGCGGCAATCTCAAACTTAACATTTAAGCAGGGACAATTTTTTGCCGACATTGGCAATGCAAAAATTGTTCTGTCCTCAAATTTTTTAACGTTAAAATGCCAATCGTTACTTGAAAAAGCATTTTCGATAACTTGTCCGTAATTAATTTCTTCTTTAATAGTTTCAACGTCTTTCTTAACCATAAAATTTCCCATCCTATCAGATTTACTTAACATAAAAATCCAAATAAAAGTTCCCACCGGCAGGTTAAAAAGTGGTTGTAAGTTTATCAGATTTTCTTTTAATCGTCAAGAAACTCACAATCAATCACAGGGGCGTTTGTGTAGGATCGTAAAACATATATAAAAAGTTTGAAAAAATTCCTCCAATTTATTCAGTATAAAAATTGGTAGGGTAAAATAGTTTGCGTAAATTCCCACTTACAAAAACTACTTTACACTACCATAAATTTTTCGCAAATTTGCCATTGCTTTAATCAGGCAAAATCCAAATTGATAAAAATTTTTTAATTTAAACTACTTTATCAACAAATCTGACCGACTACCGGGACTTAATTCTTCATTCTTATTTCTTAATTCTTAATTAAAATTATTCGTCGTCTTCTTGAAATTCTTCAGAGTCCTCAACTTCGATTGGCTGATCCGAAGGAACAAGATTTTTTTTCATTGTATCAAGAATTTTCGACTCAATCTCATTTGCCATTTCGGGATGTTCCTGCAAAAATTTTCGCGCATTATCTTTGCCATTTCCAAGCCGTAACTCATTGTAATAAATATATGCGGCAGCTTTGCGAAGCACCCCAAGTTCAGCACCAATATCAATAAGACCTCCCAACCGTTCATAGCCCTCACCGTAAATTAAATCAAATTCAGCAAGTCTAAAAGGCGGTGCAACTTTATTTTTGGCAACTTTAATTTTCACGCGGTTACCAATAATTTCAGTCCCCTGCTTAAGTGCCTCGCCTTTTCTGACTTCCAGCCGAATACTTGAATAAAATTTCAAAGCGCGTCCGCCCGTCGTAGTCTCGGGATTGCCGAACATTATTCCAACTTTTTCACGAATCTGGTTTATAAAAATCGCAACGGTATTCGTTTTATTAATGACACCTGCAAGTTTACGCATAGCTTGACTCATCATCCTTGCGTGTAAGCCAACGTGAGAGTCGCCCATATCGCCTTCAATTTCAGACTTCGGCACAAGCGCGGCAACTGAATCAATTACAACCATATCGACGGCTCCGCTGCTTATCAGCGAATCGGCAATTTCAAGCCCCTGTTCGCCGGTGTCCGGTTGAGAGATTAAAAGTTCGTCAATGTCAACACCGAGATTTTTTGCATAAACGGGATCAAGGGCGTGTTCAGCGTCGATAAATGCCGCCGTGCCGCCGTGTGCCTGCATTGACGCGATCATATGAAGGGCTACGGTAGTTTTGCCGCCTGCTTCAGGTCCGTAAATCTCAATGATTCTGCCGCGCGGAAGTCCTCCGATACCAAGAGCTATGTCAAGTGGTAAAATTCCCGTAGGCACTGCTTGTATATCTAATCTTGCCGCCTCGCCCATTCGCATTATTGAACCTTTACCGAAATTTTTTTCGATTTGTTTCATTGCCGCCGCGAGAGCTTCTTTTTTGTCCAAATAAAATCCCTCCAATAAATTTCGTGCCTTATTTTACCACAAAACGGTTACAAAATCTACTTTTCTTTGTTTGGCAAATTGTTTTATTATTGAATCTACTTTCTTTGGCGCAGAATTTAAAATCGAGGAGTTGCCGCGACATTACCAAAATTTTTAATTACGCATTCCTAATTATCAATTCCAAAAAGTGCGTCTGCAAATTCTTTCGCGTTAAACGGTCTTAAATCGTCAAGCCTTTCACCGACGCCAACCCATTTAACAGGAATATTTAATTCTTCCTTAATGCCGATAATCATTCCGCCCTTAGCCGTGCCGTCCAACTTCGTCAAAACAATTCCCGTAATGTTTGCAGATTTTGAAAATAATTCCGCTTGACGTAAAGCATTTTGCCCGGTCGTCGCGTCAAGTACCAATAAAACTTCGTGCGGTGCGCTCTGAATACCCTTGCCGATAATGCGATTAATTTTTTTAAGCTCCTCCATAAGATTATATTTATTTTGCAACCGCCCCGCAGTATCGACAAGCAACACGTCATAATTTTTTGCAACCGCAGACCTTACCGCGTCAAGTGCAACCGATGAAGGGTTAGAGCCTTCACTATGCTTGATAATTTCTGCACCTGTACGTTTCGCCCAAATTTCAAGCTGTTCAATCGCTCCTGCGCGGAAAGTATCAGCGGCGGCAACCATAACTTTTTTTCCGCATTCGCTGTAATACGCGCTAAGTTTGCCAATAGTCGTAGTCTTACCCGCTCCGTTTACGCCAATCATCAAAATTACATACGGCGGATCTACTTCAGAAATTGAGCCTTCTTCCTTAATCAAAATTTCGCGTATCTGATTCGATAAAAATTTTTTAACATCATCAGCAGATTTTATTTCAGATTTACGGACGCCCTTCCGCAAATTTTCCATAAGTTTTTCTGTCGTCTTAGTTCCAACGTCGGACATTATCAAAGTCTCTTCAAGTTCGTCTAAAAGTTCATCGTCAATCTTAACCGAGCCGTTTAAAAGTGAGTCAAGTTTATCAGCTAACTTTTCACGTGTCTTGGCAAGTCCCGCCTTCAATCTGTCAAAAAATCCCATAATTTTTCACCTCCAAACAATTATTAAGTTTTAATTCTTAACTATCTAACGCCGTTCTAATTTCGTGTATTAAATTCATGGCGTCATCAAATTTTCCTTCATGCAAAAGTTTCACGACTGCCGAACCGACTATAACGGCGTCGCTATTCTGCGCGGCTTGAACTGCAACTTCGCCGCTGCCAATTCCAAAACCTACAGCCATTGGAACATCTGTAAATTGACGCGCGTCAAGAATTTTTGCGTTGATTCGACTGTAGTCAACTTTTTTAACGCCGGTCACGCCCGTATTTGAAACACAGTAAATAAAACCGCTTGCCTCCGCGCAGGTTGACTTCATACGCTCAAAAGTTGTCTCAGGCGTAATAAATTCTGTTAAGTGCATTTCGTGACGCTTACAAAGTTTGCGCATAGCCGTTGATTCTTCGTGCGGAACATCAGGAATTATAACGCCGTCCATTCCCGCAACTTTCGCATCAATAATAAATTTTTCAAAACCGTTGTACGCCGCATTGCCGCCCTTGTAACCGTAACTCATAAAATTATTTATGTAACCCATACCAATCAACGGCATATCAGATTGTTCACGAATAGCCCTGCACATTTCAAGAATTTTTTCAAGAGTAATTCCGTTTCTTAAAGCAGTGACACTTGAATTTTGAATTACCGGACCGTCGGCAAGAGGATCGCTGAAAGGTATCCCAATTTCTACGGCGTCTGCCCCAAATTTTTCTGCGGCTAACATTGCGCGTAAACTTTCTTCAATCGTCGGAGTCCCCGCCGTTATGTAAATAAAAAGTCCTTTGCGTTTTTGCAATTTCAGTTTGACGAATAATTTTTCAAGTCTAGTCATTTAAATTCACCTCACCAAGTGCCTTTGCAACTGATTGGACGTCTTTATCGCCGCGCCCCGACAAACATACTACAACATTTTCATCAGAATTAGTTTGCGGCATAAGTTTATCAAGGTAAGCCAATGCGTGAGAACTTTCAAGCGCAGGTATAATTCCTTCCGTTTTAGCCAAAAGTTGAAATGCGTCAAGGGCTTCAGCGTCAGTGACTGAAACATAATTCACAATCTTAGCGTCTTTGAAATATGAATGTTCCGCGCCGACGCCCGGATAATCCAGCCCTGCCGAAATTGAATAAGCCTCGACAACTTGACCTTGCGGAGTTTGTAAAAGGTAACTGTACGCGCCATGTAAAATTCCCGGACGACCTGCACCCGACAAAGTTTTAGCATTATCGCCGGTATCTTCACCGCGCCCGCCCGCTTCGACGCCAAATTTTTTAACGGCTTTATCGTCTTTGAAATCGTAAAAAATGCCCATAGCATTTGAACCGCCGCCGACACAAGCCACGATATAATTGGGAAGTTTACCGAAAGTTTTTATAGATTGTTCACGCAGTTCAACGCCAATACATTTTTGAAAATCGCGTACAATTTCAGGATAAGGATGCGGACCGACAACCGAACCGATTATATAGTAAGTGTCAGTGATATTCGTTGACCAATAACGAATCGCCTCACTGGTAGCGTCTTTAAGTGTGCCTGTACCCGAGCTTACGGGGACAACTTCCGCACCCAAAAGTTTCATACGAAAAACATTTAATTTTTGGCGTTCAATGTCCTCAACGCCCATAAAAATTTTGCATTCCATATTGAAAAGCGCGGCGACGGTTGCAGAGGCTACACCGTGTTGACCTGCCCCTGTTTCAGCGATAACGCGATTTTTTCCCATACGTCGAGCCAGTAGAGCTTGCCCAAGTGCATTATTAATTTTATGCGCACCTGTATGCAGTAAATCTTCACGCTTAAGAAAAATTTTTGCCTTGCCGTAATGATTCGTTAAACCTTCCGCAAAATATAAAAGCGTCGGTCTGCCCGCATAATTTTTAAGATAACTTTCAAACTCCGCGCAGAAATTTTCATCATCACGAAATTTTTTATACGCCTCTTCAAGTTCCAACAGCGCAGGCATAACCGTTTCAGGTACATATTGCCCGCCGTATTTTCCAAATCTTCCCTTCAAATTTAAATCCTCCTAAAAAAATTCTTTACAAATTATATTACAAATATAGTCGATTGACAAAAATTTTTATAAACAAAAAACGTCGAACTTAATTGCTCGACGAAATTTTTTTGACGAAAAATTATAAATTAATCTCTGCGGCGCGGTCTGTACGGTTCAACATCTGAAAGTGCCATAATCTTAACGTTGCCATCGAGATCAGCGAAAACAATTTCCGGCACGCCCATTTCTACCAAAAATTCGTAAGTATTTTCGTCCGGTACGTAAAAGCCTTCAATGTCTGCAACAATCGCAAGCCCGTCAAATTCGCGTTTACCGTCGACAATCGCTTTTATCATAGCCGCCATTTCCGCAGAAACGCTAAGGTAAGGTATCGGATGATCTATCCTGCAACCATTGTAAAGTGTGCCGTCAGAAGTCAAAACGCACGCGCCCGCCGCTATTCCGTCGTGATCGACGTAGGAATTTCTTATCGCGTCCATTGCAATTCTAACCATAGTATCGGCAATATCTTCATTTACTTCATTCATCATAGTTCACGCCTCCGTTTCCATATTTTTATAAAAATATTTATAAGTTCGGCTTTTTATTTTGCCGTAAACTGAAAAAATCCTGCTAATATGTTTTTAGGATTTTTTCAAAAGTAAAATAATGTCTACAATGTTTGTCGCCGCATTGACTTTCGATAAATGTTTTGCGTTAAATTTCATTGCGTTAAGGCTTGCAGGATTTTCTAAAATTTGTTTTACGATTGAGGAAATTTTTAAATCGCCCGCCGAAAGTGCCGCGCCATTTGTGACTGCGTATAAAGCATTATCTGTTTCAGGTCCGGGTATCGGTGCATGTAAAATCATTGGTAAACCTGACGCAAATGCTTCTGTCATTGTCAACGCGCCCGGTTTAGTTATCAGCAAATCCGACGCCGACATTAATTCCCCGATATTTTCGACATATCCTAAAATTTCTGTCTCGTGGCAGATTTTTTTTTGCAGAGATTTTAACCGCGCCAATAAATTTTGATTCTGCCCAGCCACTACGAAAATTTTTAGCGGCATGTCAACGTTATTCAAGTCCTGCAAAGTTTCTTCGATTGAGCCGAGTCCCAAGCCCCCGCCCATTATCAAAATTGTCGGCGTCTTATGTTCAACGGATTTTATTGTAGAAAATTCTGCGCCGATTGGTATTCCTGTCGCATAAATTTCTTGATTCGGTCTTGACTGTGCGGCGAGTTCCGATTTCATTTTTTCAGTCGCTACAAAGTAAACGTCTACTTCGCTGAATATCCAAATTTCGTGTAGTGAATAGTCCGTCAACACCGCCGCCAATAAAAATTTCCGCGCAGATTTCGCATGTAAAAATTTCCATAAAGATGCCGCTGCTTCAGGGAAGGGATGAGTACAAACTACAGCTTCCGGCTCAAATTTTTCCAATAATTTTTTGAAAGGAAAATACATTAGTCCGGAAATTATTAATCGCGTCCAAGCACCGATTTTTTGTCTGCCGGTTAATTTGTAAAGTCTGTCGTACAAGTCGGGTATGAATTTCAATGCGGCAAGATAAATTTTTTTTGTGAGGAAATTTAATGTTGAAATTTCCTGCGACATAAAATCTACCGTCTCAACGTCTCCGCCTAATTTTTTTGCAAGAGATTCTGCCGCCTTAGTATGTCCTGAGCCGATTGACGCCGATAATATTAAAACTTTCATTTTGTAACCTATTCAATATCTATGAAAAATTTCCTTTCATAGGATTTTTTATAACCGCGTCGAAAATTTTTTGTATATCTTAGAGAGGAAAAATTTTTCAAATCATGGATAAAAAAATAATCGCAAGCTTGATAGGCAGCGTTTTAGTAGCATTTACGTTTATGTTTGTTATACCGATTTTATACGCGGCAATAGCAATGCGTTCACTTTACGCCGTAATAATTTTTGTCGTCCCCGCGATTATAACGGCAGTATTGGGCGTGACGCTTGCAAGATACGGCAAAGATCATCGGCGACGTTTACCAATATTTGAATCGGCAATTTCAATGTTAATCGTCTATCCAATCGTGGCGGCAATAGGATTGATACCCTTTGTGTGGACGGGATGGCTGTTCCCGTTTGACGCAATATTGGAAACAATTTCCGACGTGACATCAGCGGGTTTATCATTGCTTTCAAAAAATGCGCCGTATATTTTACGAATATGGCAAAGTTTATTAATGTGGTTCGGCTCGCTGATATTTTTGGTAATGCTGGTAACGATAATGCCCGAAGTCAGCGGCTGTTTCGGCTTGTCAATGAGTTTGCAGGGCGGCAGATTATTCAGCCCTTTATTCGGACAAATGAACGCAATTTCAAAGCAAATGATAAAAGTTTATTGCGGCTTAACGTTGATAAGTTTTTTTATGTTCAAATTGTCGGGATTAAATTTTTGGGACGCGCTGTTAATGGCGATGCGTTGTATATCGACGGGCGGCGGAGATTTTTTTCCTGAAAAATCCAATGTCTACGTCGAATACGCGGCAATATTTTCAATGTTGATTGCTTGCGGAAATTTTTTAATGTACTACAGATTGATTCAAACTTTACCGCCTCCGCGCAGTGAAGTTGAAGGAACAGTTTTTCAACAGAAAGTAAATTACGTAAAGCATCTGCGTCAAAATTTTTTGGACAACGTAAAAATTTTCGTGACAAACTCCGAAGTAAAAACCTGCGCGGGAATAATTTTTTTCAGCGTACTGTTTTTATTTTTTGCGATAATGCTCCGCGATGAAGGATTTGACCCCAATGAAATATTTCGATATACAATATTTCACATTGTCTCCTATTTGAGTACGACGGGAATAAATTTGGCAGACTTTACAACTATACACGACTTCGACAGATTTTTAATTTTCTTGATGGCGATATTGGGCGGCTGTATGGGTTCTGTAACAGGCGGCTTAAAAATGGTTCGCGTATTGGTGCTTATGAAGTCGGCGGCTGTTGAAATCAAAAAAACAATCCATCCGCATATGGTTACAAATATTCGCGTCAATAATAATTCCGTACCTCCTGAAATTGTCGGAAGAATTTTAGGATTTTTCTTTTTATCGTGCATAACGCTTTTCATATGTTCGGCACTGCTTAGTTTTATGGGACCAAAATTTTCTGAAGCGGTTGCAATATCCGCCACTTGTTTAACAAATGTCGGAACTTTGCCGCGCTTAATTGATTCACAAATTTTTTTAAGATTGTCGGACATAGCTAAAATTTTTTGTTCAATAATTTTAGTCGTCGGCAGAATTGAAATTTTTGCATTATTAATCGCACTGTCGAATTTGAAACATAAACGCGGGCACATAAAATGGTAAATAAAAAAATGTAGCTATAAAATCAACAGCTACACTAAAATTTTTTACAATTTACTTTCCGCCAGCTAATTTTGAAATAATATCGGCGTCGGTGAAAGTCACGGGCTCTATCAACAGAAAAGTTGACGCAGAAATTATTGCCGCCGACAATCCCGCGCAGATTTGCATATAGCGAAGATTTTTTGCGGCTTCATCTCCGTTCTCCGAATAATTTTTAGCCTTCTGGAAAAAGTAAATCGCACCGCCCAATAAAATTATAATCGCTATTGCCGTCAAAATAATTTTATCCTTGTGCCAAATTTTGAATTGCGCCTGCATAGAAATATCCTTACCGCCAATCAGCGACGAAGTTAAATTCCACGCTAAAGTTTTACCTTCGTTTGAAATATTTTGCGCGTTGGTAGTTTCGACGGCATAAGGCAGATTTATTACCAGATTAAATTTAACTTGCGGCATCATCGACTGCGCAATAGGATTATCTAAATATTCGCCGTCCTTTGGGGCTTCAGAAAGTAAATCGAAATTGTAAGCGTCGAAAAACCAACCTTTACGTTGCTGAATGCCTTTATTTTTGCTCGTCCTATGGAAAAGCTCCATATCCTGCGCGGCAAGCTGTTCAATGTTGTTATACTGCGTGATAATTCTGTAGCCGGACATATTTCCTTCGGCAATCGGCGTAATTTCTGTGGCGTAATGCCCGCGCTCCAATTCATTTTTAAAAGCCTCAATCGGTTCACGCATAACCGTCACGCCCATAACTTCATTTTTAAAAGTAACCTTGCCGTCGTCATCAATCGTCAAATCTGATTCGACTTGAAAACAGCCCGCGCAAAAAATACTTGTCACCATAAGCAGGACAGTAAAAATTTTTACAGAAATATTCTTCATTGTAACACCACCTTAGGAGGAAATTTTTATGCAGATTATTCACACCGAAAAAGCACCGGCGGCAGTCGGTCCGTACAGTCAAGCTATTGTTCATAACGGCATTGTTTACACGTCGGGACAAATTGCGATAAATCCTGCAGTCGGAAAGATTATCGCAACGGACATTGAAGGGCAAGCCGAACAGTGCTGTAAAAATCTTGAGGAAGTTTTAAGCGCGGCTGGTACAGATTTTTCCAAAGTCATCAAGACGACTTGCTTTTTAGCTGAAATTGCCGACTTCAAAACTTTCAATGCTGTTTACGAAAAATATTTTATCAGCAAACCTGCGCGGAGTTGTGTAGCCGTGAAAGATTTACCTGCTGGCGCACTTTGTGAAATTGAAGTCGTTGCCGCCAAATAAATTTATTCGCTAAATTAATCTTTCTATAAGTTTATCGAACTTGTCCCTGATAACATTAGCCGCGTTAATCACTTCATCGGGCGTCGAAGTTTTATACTCGGAATAAACCGCCTTGAAAGTCTCATTAATCCTATCAGGCGTCATATCTTTACCGGAAAATAAATCAGTCAACAAACGGCGCAAATATTCTTTAATGATTAAAGCACCGTCATTATCCATTTTTCGACCTGCGTTGAAAAGTTCATACTGAATAGTTTTTGCCGCCCATTCGGCATTTTCGGCAATTACTTTCTCGTCCATATTTTTACCTCACAAATTGCTGAGTTTAATAAATTCCTGCAGACGATTTAAAGCCTTACCGCTTGAAATCATTTCGCGGGAAATTTTTATGCCTTCGGAAATAGTTTTAGCTTTTTCGGCTACGTACAAGGCGGCGGCGGCATTTAAAACTACAATATCAGTTTTAGGACTTTGCACACCGTTTAAAATGTCCAGAGTAACCTGCGCATTTTCCTGAGGAGTTCCGCCGACAATATCAGCCTTCGTGGCACGTTGCAAACCAAAATCTTCAGGTTCAATGACGTATTTACCGATAACGCCGTGATCCAATTCGCAAACACTGGTTGGAGCACTGATTGAAATTTCGTCAAGTTTATCCTGCCCGTAAACAATCAAGGCACGACGAACACCGAGATTTTGTAAAACTTTTGCGAGCGGTACTAAAAGATATTCGCTGTAAACGCCAAGCAACATTAATTGCGGACTTGCAGGATTGGTAAGCGGTCCGAGAATATTAAAAACCGTCCTGATTCCAAGTTCCTTGCGAATCGCGCCGACATATTTCATTGACGTATGATATTTCTGCGCGAAGAAAAAACAAATTCCGATTTTATTCAGCAACTCAACGGCTTTATCAGGTTCAATGTTGAGATTTACGCCGAGAGCCTCAAGACAATCAGCGGCACCGGATTTTGAAGAGGCGGCGCGGTTACCGTGTTTTGCAACCTTGACACCTGCGGCACTGATTATAAACGCGGCAGTCGTAGAAATATTTATCGAACCGGCATGATCTCCACCCGTCCCAACAATTTCTAAAGTTTCGCCGTCAATCTTCGACTTATCAACTTTTAAAGCATGTTCGCGCATTGCAACCGCCGAACCAAAAATTTCGTCAATCGTTTCAGCCGTTGAACTTTTTGTAGACAACGCGGCAAGGTACGCGGCATTTTGTGTCGGCGTCGTTTTTCCGCTCATAATTTCGTTCATAACTTCGTAAGCTTCATTGTAGGTTAAATCTCCCTTGCCTACAACTTTTTTTATTGCATCACTTATCATAAAATTTCCTCCATAAGCTAATTTTTTTATCAACTAAAATTTTTCGTTTTTTGAATTTTTTCAGGGTGATTACCGGGTTAAAAATTCATTAGATGCCAATCAATATTAAAACAGACAATAAAAAAATTTATCTGTTGATGTTGCAATAGTGCACCTCAAAAAATCTTAAAGCAATATTTGTAATTGCAAATCCTCTATAAATAAAACTATAAGAATCCTTACACTTTAACTGGATTTTTATATAGCCGGTCTAAAAAAATAAGCTTTCGGCTTAAAGCGTCAAGCTTGAAAATTTTAATCACGCATTTAAATTATCCTTCGGGAGCAATTTTCGTGCGAAGTTCACGATTTCCATTTTTATTTTCTATGACAACAATGCCTTTTATCGGATTATGAGTTTTGGCGTCCATTGTAATTTTTCCGGTGCCAACTTGCAAATCTTTAATCGTTTCGATATTGCCACGAATACCTTCAGCACTTCCATCTCCGCGTTGAATCGCGTCCACTAACATTTTACCGGCGTCATAACCGAGCGCGGCAAAAACATTGGGGTCTTCTTTATAAGCGTTTTTGTAGGCATTAAGGAAAGTTTGTACTTCCGCGTCGCCTTCAAAATAATGCGTGCAAAAATAAGTATTGTTAAGCGCGTCCGCACCGGCAATTTCTACAACTTTGGCATCGTCCCAGCCGTCAGTGCCGAGTATAACTGCCGTAATTCCGAGTTCACGAGCCTGCTTGACTATTTTACCAACTTCTTCGTAGTAAGCCGGAACATAAATCACGTCAGCATTTGCACCTTGAAGTTTCGTTAAAGTTGCCTTGAAGTCCTGATCTTTAGCTACGAAAAATTCTTCCATGACAACTTGTCCGCCTTCAGCCTCAAATTTTTCCTTAAAGATTTTGCCGAGACTCTTTGAATAATCTGAACTTGAATCAATATACAGAGCGGCAGTTTTAGCACTTAAATCTTTTGCGGCGAATTGAGCCATAACTTCACTTTGTTGCGGGTCGATAAAGCAAGCGCGGAAAATATACGGCTTAACCTGTCCATTTTCAACGGTAACATCGGGATTAGTCGCGGCAGGAGCAATGACAGGTACTTTGCTATCCGTTGCAACTTGAGATTCTGCAATGACGCTTGCCGTAACTGCAGGACCGACCATCGCGACAACTTGATTATCTGAAATTAATTTTGTAGCGGCGTTGACGGACTCGGCGGCATCAGATTTACTGTCTGCGTCGACGATTTTAATTTTCTTGCCGTTGACTCCGCCTAAATCGTTGACCTCTTGAATTGCAAGCTTAAAGCCCTTCGCGGCATTAGTACCGTACTGCGCGTGATTGCCCGTCAATTCAAAATTTGAACCGACAACAATTTCATCTGCATTGGCATTACCGCCGCCACCGCCGCCAGATTCTCCGCAACCTGTGAACATTGAACAAGCTAAAAATCCGCCCGCCAAAAATGCGGCAAGTTTAAACTTTTTCTTACCAAAAAACACCTAAAGCACCTCTTACTTAATCTAAAAAATTTTTCGGCTATTTTACAATTTCCAATCCCTACTGTCAATTAAGAAAAATAATCTTTCAAAATACTTGGCATTTCTACAAATTTTTCAGTTGATTGATACGCGATTCGACGGAAGAAATTTTATCCTGCGCGGCAGATAATTTTTCGCGTTCAGCTTGTACAACTTCTGCGGGAGCTTTCGCGACAAATTTTTCGTTGTTAAGTTTATTTTCGGTCATTGAAATGCCCTTGCGCAATTTTTCCAATTCTTTAGTGAGACGCGAAATTTCTTTGTCAATGTCGATTAAACCTTTGAGCGGCAAGAAAATTTCAACGCCTTCAACAACTCCGGCTAATGCGTGTTGCGGTTTTTCGTCGGAAAAAGTTATCGGATCGGCGGCGGCGAGTTCAGCGACGTAATTTATATTTTTTTGCAAATTTTTATTAGTTTTGAGAATCACGGCAGATTTTTTGCGAACTTCAACGCCGACTTCATTTTTTAAGTTGCGAATAACTTTTATCACGTTAATTATCAAATTCATTTCGGATTCTGAAATTTCATCAACATTGCCGCCACTGAACCAATCAGCGAGCATAATTGAATTTTTTACGTTTGGCAATTTTTGACGAATAATTTCGGTTAAAAACGGCATAAAAGGATGCAAAAGACGCAAAGATTTTTCCAAAACGTAATTTAAAACGTAAAGCGCGGTATTTTTTTCTAAAATATTTTCGCCGTAAAGCCGAGATTTTGTAAGTTCGATGTACCAATCGCAAAATTCCGACCAAATAAATTCGTACATAAGCCTTGCAGCTTCACCGAGTTCAAATTTATCAAGATTTTCGGTAACATTTTTAGCAGTTTTATTTAAGCGAGAAATTATCCATTTATCGGCAAGATTTAAATTTTTTTCGGAGGGAGTAAAATTTTCGTCAAAATTTTCAAGATTCATCAATAAAAATCTTGAGGCGTTCCAAATTTTATTTGCGAAATTCCGCGCAGATTCGACGCGTTTCCAAGAAAATCTTAAATCATTGCCGGGCGT
>FLNU01001224.1_pt1 | contig 49775 bp, 48 predicted proteins | sample 1140361 | NCBI WGS metagenome assembly FLNU01 (sample SAMEA3878206, study PRJEB12797) | bioreactor metagenome | biome: Moose rumen | place: Sweden | collected 2011-10 | reverse complement strand
CCGTATGGTAAATTCCCCGCCGGTACAGGTAGGGGGTAATTCTGCCGCCGCGCAGTCGCCTTCTAATTTGAGTTCACTCGAAAGACGTTCAAGACTTTTGGCGGAAAGATTATCAGCCATGAAAGGCGGTAATCCTGCACCAACTCCTACGCAAGCCGCTAAACCTATTCAAACAGGAATTTCTACTGCTCAATCTACCGAAGTGCGCCGCGCTGCCCTTGACGCAATTAACCGCGTTACCGATAACCGCCCTGCTACAACTCAACAGCCTGCACAAAATCCCGCCGGTACTTATTCCCCGCCGCGTCAACAACCTCAACCTGCCGCTAATTCTCAAAATTCCGCGCAGACTCAAGCTAACGAAACTGCAATTATTAAAAGTATGTTGCTCGCAGGTATGACCGTTGAAGAAATTGCGCGTGAAACCGGTATAGGTCGCGGCGCTATCGAATTAGTTCAACAAATTATGCGTCTTCAACTCGGTAGAAAATAAAATTTTTTATTAAACTTTATTTTTTTTTGCCATTTTTTGGAGGAATTTTTATGAATTTAGACGGATTGTCTATGCGTCCGCTCGTTTTTGAATTAAAAAATTTACTTATCGGCGGACGTATCGACAAAATTACTCAACATAACAAAGTTACTTTTACTTTTACAATTCGTCAACCCGGTAAAACTTTTTTATTAAAAATTTCTGTCGCTCCGCAAAATCCCGCAATTTATATCGCTAAAAATTCGCTTGAAAATTTGCCTGAACCTCCAACTTTTTGTATGGTTTTGCGTAAAAATCTTGAAAATGGAAGAATTTCAGATATTCGACAACATCAGCTTGACAGAATTATTTTTTTTGACGTTGATACTATAGGAATCGGCGGTAAAATTCAAACTTTGACGCTTTCTATTGAATTAATCGGCAAATACAGCAATATTATTCTGCTTGATAATGAAAAAATTATTGACGCGCTTAAAAAAATTGGTACAAATTCAAGCAGAGTTCGTACTATTTTACCGAATCAAATTTATCAACTCCCGCCCGCGCAAAATAAATTTGATATTTTTTCAGTAAATCTCGACGAAATTGTTAAAAATTTGCAACCAGATAAGTCAATTATGAACTTTTTTCAAGGTTTCGGGCCTCAAACTACGCAAGAAATTATTTTTCAATCAAATTCAATCGGTTTAAAAAATTCTCTTAAAAAAATTTTGCAAAATATTAACAATCCCACTCCGTGCATTATCGAAAATAATGGTAAAATTTTAGCTGTTTCGGCGCTTAATTTAAATTATTTGGACGGAAATAAAAAAATCTTCGCTACAATTTCTGAAATGCTTGAAGTTGCTGACGAAATTGCAGGAAGTTACACTCCGCCCGATAAAGAAAAATTTTTAAAATTGGTTCATAACGAATTAAAACGCGCAACCAATAAAATTTCAGTGCTTGAAAATGAACTTGTAAATGCTGAAAGTGCAGATAATTTTAGAATTTTTGCCGATAATCTTTCAACTTATCGCTATCAAATTCAAGACCACGCCGACGATGAAGTAACTGTCACGAATATTTACAGCGAAATTGGAGAAAAAATTACAATTCCGCTCGACAAAAAAGTTACGATTAATGCAAATGTGCAAAATTTTTATAAAAAATATGATAAACTTAAGCGTTCTACTCATCATATTTTACAACAAATTGAACTTTGCCGCGAAGAAATTATTTATCTTGAGAGCGTCGAACATTCTTTAAATTCTTGTGAAAGTTTGGCTGAAATTGATGAAATAAAAAATGAATTGATAATTGGCGGATATTTTAAAGAAAATCGCAAAAAAACTGCGTCAAGTAAAAAATCTGAACCGTTTAAATTTTTCGCTCCTGACGGTACTGAAATTTTAATCGGCAAAAATAATTCGCAAAATGACAGATTGACTTTTAAAATTGCCGCGCCGAATGATATTTGGTTGCATACAAAAGAAATTACCGGTTCGCACGTCATAATACGTTGTGACGGAATTGTTCCGAGTGAAGAAACTTTGATTTTTGCGGCGAAATTGGCAGTAAAATTTTCAAAATCTGCAGGTTCGTCGAAAGTTCCTGTTGATTATACTTTTTGCAAATTTGTAAAAAAACCTTCAGGCGCTAAACCTGGGTTTGTAATTTTTACGAACCAGAAAACAATTTACGTAAATGATGATTTGTCCATAAACGTTTAAACAAAGTATGTGAATTTGAAATTTTAATCATGGATTGTTTCTTGAATTTTTGTGTTTCTTTCCGCTTCTGTCATTCATTTTTTATTTACCAACAACCCCTAAAAAATTTTTCAAGGAATTGTTACAGTTACAACAGTGCCGCCACCTTTGCGGGGGATTATTTTTATTTTTCCGCCGCACATCATTTCTAAGCGTTGCCGTATGTTCGACAATGCGGTCTTCGGCTTGAAGTCTTCGTCAGGCGAAAAATCCGCGCCGTTATTCTCTACAATAATTTCACTGCCCGAATCAGTTTTTTTCGTCCGTATCAAAATTTTTAGCGGCGCATTTTCAGGGTCCATTCCGTGCTTGACTGCATTTTCTACTATCGGTTGCAACGTCAAAGGCGGTATTTTAAAATTTTTGTGCTCAATTTCATATTCAACCAATAAATTATCTTCAAACTGCACTTGCTCAATCGCCAAATATGCGCGTGTATGCTCCAATTCATCTTCAAACGGTATTATTTCTTCGCTCGCTATCGCCGTAAAATTTTTTCGCAAATATGTCGTAAAGTCCAGCGTTACTTGCTGGGCTTTTTTTGTATCTTTCGCGCATAAATAATATATGCTCATCATCGCGTTGTAGATAAAATGCGGGCGCATTTGCAAAACCATTATATTTGCTTGCTGTTTTGAAATTTCGCGCTGCTGTTCAAAATATTTTTCTATTTGATCGTATAAAATTATTCCGAACATCGATAAAGTCGATATTACTACTCCAAAAAAAAGCGTAACTTCTAAATAAAAAAATGAATACAGCAAAAATGTCGTCGCCAACGGTATTAAAAAAATTATAAACGCTATTAAATATTTTTTCGGCAATTTTTTTCTAAATTTAATCACGCAATATAAATTTAAAAAATTTATCAAATCCGTCGGCAAAAATAATATCGCGTGTAATTCCCCACGACTAAAAATATTTTCTGTATCGAAATAATAAAATATTTCCGTGAATTGATTTATTGACAGCAAAATAAAATATATTCCCCAAATTACAATCGCCAATCGGAATATTAAATTTTTTCGCAAATTTTCTCCACAAAATTTTAAAAAATATGCCGTGAACATCGGCAGCGGTATTGAAATTAAAAAATATTGAAAAAAAATTGCTATTTTGTCTCCAATTATCATTTCAGGATTTTGAAACAGAAATGTATCAATTATCAATGCTATATTCAAAAAAAATAAATTTACGAACAGGTACACAAAAAATTTTCTGCTTAATTTTTCAATTCCCGGCATTATCGATGAAATTATCAATCCAATCAAAATAATTGTCATCAGCATACTGTTCATAGAAAAATAAAAAATTATTAAATTATTCATCAAAATTTCCTCCGAACGGAAACGGATAACGCAAATTTTTTAAAACTTCGCGAATATTTTCGGCAGTAATCGGTTTCAAAATAAATCCACTCGCTCCGGTTTTCCACGCGTCGAAAGAATATTCAACATAATTTGTCAAAAATATTACATTCGTTCGCGGATTTATTTCCAATAAATTTTTGCAAAGTTCAAGTCCGTTAGTTTTTCCCATTTCAATATCCAAAAATGCCAGCGCAATTCGATTTGCCTTCGCGTATTCAATTACTTCTGACGGTCGAGTAAAGCCCGTGATTATCGCATTTGGTAAAACTTCTTCCAAAATCGGCATTGCTCCCGCCAAAAAAATTTTTCTGTCGTCAACCATTATCACATTCGGCGCGTCTTCACTTTCCAACGCCGCTGAAAGCAATGTGTTTACGTCTATTCCCAAAATTTTTGATAATCTTAACATCATCGCTGAATCCGGCAAACGATTTCCATTTTCCCAACGCGTGATTGTCGGGCGCGATACATAAATTTTTTCTGCCAATTCTTTTTGCGACAGTCCTTTTTCATTTCGAATTTTTTTTAATGTTTCTGCAAAAAATCTGTGCATTATTTTTTTCCTTTCAAAAATTTTTTTAAGTTTAACCGTTCAAAACAAAAATTACAAGATGACATTCCGGTACATAAATTTGATTGAAAAAAAATTTTAATCTATACAAAAAGTTTTTTATTGACTTTTATCTATACAACAACTATAATCTAAAAAATTTTAAAAATTATTGAAAAGTGGCGTTGTATATGGTTATGGGACGACCTAAGGCTAAAATTCCTAGACAAAAACAACTTAATCTCAGATTGACCGATTTTGAATTTAAAAAAATTGCTCGCGTCGCTAAAGAAAAAAATTTGACGAAAACTGCCGCAATTTTGCAAGGCATCGACTTGTTAGAAAAAAATAAACCTCAACGTATGGCTAACGTTAAAGAACTTTTGAGAAAACGCGGAATTAATTTTGATGACGACGATGACTAAAAATTTTCAAAAAAATTATTTTTTCTCCGTAAATCACGACGGAGATTTTTTTTATAAATTTTTGTGGTATAATGGAAAAAAATTTTTTAGGTGATTTTTTGAAGTTTTATAGCGAAAAAAATATTATTTTATATCTTGATGATACTTTTGAAAGATTAGAAAAAATGCCTGATGAATATGTTGATATGATTTTTGCTGACCCGCCTTATTTTTTGTCAAATGACGGAATTTCTTGTAGCGGCGGTAAAAAAGTTTCTGTTAATAAAGGCGAATGGGACAGAGGAACAAATTTTTATGAAAAACACGAATTTAATCGAAATTGGCTCAGACTTGCAAAAAAAATTTTAAAACCTAACGGCACAATTTGGATTAGCGGAACTTTACATAATATTTTTTCAGTCGGAGTAGCTTTGGAGCAAGAAGGTTACAAAATTTTAAATAATATAACTTGGCAAAAAACTAATCCGCCGCCGAATTTGTCTTGCAGATATTTTACACACAGCACTGAAACAATTTTGTGGGCAAGAAAAATTATGAATTTAAAATTTGATGAAACTTTAGCAGAAAATTATAAAAGTATTTCGCAAAAAATTAGAGTAATGAGCGAATTTTGGCTAATTGAAAATTTATTTTGTCCTTGTTGCGGAAACTTAAATATCGAAAAAATTAAAAATAATTCACCTGTCGCAGATATTTTTTGCGGAAATTGTAAAGAAATTTTTGAACTTAAGAGCAAGAAAAATAATATCGGCTCGAAAATTGTTGATGGTGCGTATCACACAATGATTGAGTGAATCAACAGCAATAAAAATCCTCAACTTTTTGTAATGGATTATTCAGCAGATTTTTTTGTAAAAGATTTAATTTTTATTCCGAAATTTTTTTTCACTTCAGATATTATTGAAAAAAGAAAACCACTTTCAGAAAATGCAAGGCGTGCAGGTTGGACTGGTTGCAATATTTTATACGAAAAAATTCCTGAGCAAGGAAAAATTGATATAATTCGCAACGGAGAAGAAATTGAGCTTGAAAAAATTTTAAATTCTTATTCGCAGACAAAAAAATTGCAGACTGAAAATTTAAATCTGCGTGGTTGGATGTTAGATGTTTTAAATTGCGTAAACAAAATAAAATCTGAAACTTTTACTTTGCAAGAAATTTATCAGTATGCAGATTTTTTAAAAGAAAAACATTCCGAAAATAAAAATATTGAGGCAAAAATTCGCCAAAAGTTACAATTTTTACGCGATAAAGGATTTATAGAATTTATCGGAAATGGAAATTATAGGAAGTTGATTTAAATGAAAAAATTTTGTGTTGTGATTGAAGAAACAATTTCTGAAGAATTTGAAATTGAAGCAGAAACAAAAGAAGATGCTATAGAAAAAGCGATTGAAAAATATAAATCCGGCGAATTTGTTTTAAGTCCTGGCAATCTTGAAAGTAAAAAAATTTCTATAGATAATAATAAATGGATTGAATTTTAAATTTATTTGGATAACAGACGGCAAAGGTTGGCGAAGTGCGAAAAGAAATTTGAAAGAAACTTTTTTGGTTCTTGAAAATTTATATAACATAAAAGATTTAGAAGACGGAATTTTTGAAGAATTATTTTAAAAAATAAAAATCTCTTGCGAAAAAGTTTGCAGGAGATTTTTTTTGTGCTATAATGTAAAAAAATTTTTAGGAGGAGATATTATGGCGGAATTGGTAAAAAATCCGACAAGCAAAGTAAAAGTAAATGTTTATATGAATCGCGACGGAAATATTTGTCAGGAAGGCGATACTCCTGTTGCGCAAAAAACTTTTACATTTAGCGGGTTTGCAAGTTCGATTACGGCAGATGAACTGATAAACACAGAAAATTCTGAGGCTCTTCATAATGGCGTGGCAGGTTTGATGTGGCTTTTAAGTGGAACTGATGAAAATTTTGATACGATGGTAGAAAAAATTACTTCCGAAGTAGTTGATGATGAATAAAAATTTTTTAATGTTCACGAGGTGATTTTTATGGAAGGATATAACGTAAAAATTTCTTGGGACGATGAAGCAAAAGTTTGGCTGGCAAATTGCGAAGAAATTCCGCTTGCAATGGAGGACGGCTCATTGGATAAATTGATTTATCGCGTAAAAATTGCCGCGCCGGAAATTATTGAACTGAATAATTTGCCGAAATATGATTCACTTTTTGTAAACTTAACGAAATGCGAAAAAATGGTCTATGCATAATGGCTGAATATGAAAAAAAAGTTCGAGAAATTTTATTGAAAAATAATTGTGAATTTATTAGACACGGAAAAGGCGATCACGATATTTGGCACAGTCCGATAACAAATAAAAATTTTCCTGTAGACGGAAAAATTAAATCTCGCCACACTGCAAATAAAATTATGAAACAAAGCGGAATAAATTATCGTTTTTAAAAATTTTAGCCTTCGGGCTATTTTTTTATGTGACAATCCGGAACATAACTTGCTAAAAAAATAAAATATGCGAAAATATTTTTGAAAAAATATTTGGAGGCGTTTCAATGAAAAAATTTGCAGATAAAGTTATCTACGGAAATTTTTATACGGTAGATGAAAAAAATTCTAAAGCTCAATCGGTGGCGATTAAAGACGGAAAATTTATTTATGTTGGCGACATTGACGGCGTAAAAAATTTTATAGGAGAAGGCACGAAGGAAGAAAATTTAAAAAATGGAATGATTTTGCCGGGATTTGTTGACGCACACGCGCACGGAAATCTCGGCGGATCAAAAATGTTGCTGATGTGTTCGCTGAACGGCTGCAAAAATCTTGAAGAAATTCGTGAAAAGTTGAAAAAATTTATTGCTGAGAATGCAGAAATGGAAAAAATTCAAGGAATCGGCTGGGACGACGCAACTTTTGGAGTAAACGGACCGACTGCGGCGATGATTGATGATTTAACTGAAAAACCTGTTGTAATGATTGATTCAGGTCATCATTCGTTTTGGTTAAATTCAGCGGCGATGAAATTAAAAAATATCACAAAAAATACGCCCGATATTGCCGACGGCGTAATTGTTCGCGATTCTGAAGGAAATCCGACTGGTTGTTTTCGCGAAGGGACGAGCATTTATTTTAATGATTTGTTGTACCATTTCACGGTTGAGGAGTACAAGAAAGCAATTTTGGCTTTTCAAGAAATTTTTCTTTCAAACGGCGTGACGGCGACATTTGATCCAATGGTAAATTATGATTACGGTTGGGAAAATGTTATGGAGGCGTATCATCAGCTGGATTTGGAAGGAAAATTAAAAATTCTAGTACACGGCGGCTATCAAGTTTTTGCAGATAAAAATCCTGTTGCTGACGTTGAACACGCGTTTGAACTTCAGAAAAAATATAACGGAAAAAATTTTTCGATAGATAATATAAAAATTTTGCTTGACGGCGTACTTGAGAGCAGAACGGCTTATCTTCTCGAACCGTACAGCGACAAAAAAAATTATTACGGATTATTGCGTTTTGATTTAGAAACTTTGACTGAAACGATAAAAAAATCTCACGAACTTAATTTTACGGTACATATTCACACAATCGGCGACGGAGCAATAAATGTTGCGTTAAATGCAATGGAAAAATCGAAAACTAATCCGTCGAACAGATTAGCATTAACTCATTTACAAATTGTTTCTCCGAGTGATATTGACAGAATGGCGAAATTTGGCGTAGTAGCGGTAGCGAATCCGTATTGGTTTGTGAAAGAGCCGAATTATCATCAAAAATTATCTGTACCGTTTTTAGGCGAAAAACGCGCAGAAAAACAATATCCGCTGAAAAGTTTTTTTGACAAAGGAATTATCGTAACGCAAGCGACAGATTATCCCGTAACACCAGACATCAGACCGACTAACGGAATACAAACAGCCGTAATTCGTCAAATTCCCGGCAGACCTGAAACTTTGTTAAATCCTTCTGAACGTGTCATAGTCGAACAAATGATTAAAGCCGCGACTTTTAACGGCGCGTACCAATTTAAATGTGAAAATACGCTCGGAAGTATAACTGTTGGAAAAAAAGCTGATATGGTTGTACTGGACGATGATATTACCGCTTGTGAATCAGAAAAAATCAACGACGCGAAAGTTTTACGTACAATGATTGACGGTGAATGGATTTATATTTTAAAATAATTTTAAAAAATTTTTTTGTAGCCTTCGGGCTATTTTTTTTTGAAAAATTTGCAGGAAATTTTTTCTGTAAGTCGAAAAAGTTTTTTAAAAGATTTGAGGTGAATTTATGAAAAATTACAGTGAAGAAGAAATTCAAAAATTAAACGCTGAATATTACAAATTGGTTGATGAATATCAAAATTTTTCTTGGACTGACTTTGCGAAAAAAATAAATTCTCTTCTACACTCTGATAAAATTATGTTCCAAAGTATGATGCTTCAAGAAATTTTAAATCTTTATTCAGGATATTGGTTTTATAACGACAAATTATCTGCCCTCGATAAAGAACTACGTCAAATTATTTTCGATACCGTAAAAACTTTTACAAAAAATAATTTTATTTGGTGGAGCGTGTATTATTTTTTTGCGGACGACAGGAAAAATTTAGAAAAAACTTTGGAAAAATATTTTGAAAATATAAATTTTGAAGAAAATCCTGTTGATGAAAATGAATTTGCATTTAGATTTCTTGACGTTTTTAAAAATGCTTACCCAAAATTTTGGGAAAAAATGTCGGCGCGTTTTAAAAAAGTTAAAAATACTCAAGCGGAAAATCTTTGCACTTTGTTTGAAAATTTTTATTATAAATGTACGACTGATGATGAAAAAGAAAATTTGCTTATAAATTATATTCAAGAAAATCCTGAAACAATTTTGGCGAAAGAATTTTTAGGATTTGTCTATGAAAATAAAAAATTTTGGTATAACTCAATTTCAATTTTTGAGCAAATTGTAGAAAAATCTATTTTTCATTATTATCAAGATATTTATTTTCACCTTGCTTGGTGTTATGGAAAAGTTAAAAATTATGTTGAAGAAGAAAAAAATTACAGAAAATGTTTGGAAATTTATCCTGATTATCCTTATGCGCTAAATAATTTGGGATTGTCGCTTATTAAACAAAAAAATTTCAATGAGGCGGAAAAAATTTTTTTACAATGTTTAGAAGAAGAACGCGATTTGCCGTATCCTGCGAATAATTTGGTAGATATTTATTTGAAAACCGGCAAAATTGAAGAGGCAAGAGAATTTATTGCATCTAAAAAATTTAAAATTTCAAAGTTTTTGGTTGATAAAGTTAAAAATTATTCTCCAAAAAATATTTCAGTTGATGAAAATTCTTCTGATGATGAAGGAATTGCCGAGAATAAAAAATTTTATCGTGGAGAAACAAAAGTTGAACAATTTACGAGCGAAAAAATTTTGGAAGATGAACTTGTAATGCGTCTTGAGTCAGGAAAAGAAATTTTTGGATTAAATTTAAAAATTTATCGCGGCGATTTTTATGGGCGACAATATCCTTTTTATGATGGAAAACATCATCGCAGACTTGATATTTTGTGTGAGGACGATAACGGAAATTTTTATATAATTGAATTGAAAAAAGATAGCGGCTACGGCGATGCATATCAGCAAATTAAAAATTATGTTGATTATTTTGAAAAACATCGTGCGAAGAAAGACAAAAAAGTTTTCGGTATTTTGTGTTTAAATTCTCCGACAGAAAAACTTTTGCAAGATGTTCGCAAAGATAATCGAATAAGACTGTTTGAGTATAAAATTTCTTACGATGAGTTAATTTGAAAAATTTTTATTCAAACTTAAAAATCCCAACGCCGTAACGAAGGGATTTTTTTATTCATCTCCGTAATGACCTTTACATTGAGCAATTTCTATCATATCATCATCAATAATTTTATAAACAAGACGATTTTTTTCGTCAATTCTGCGACTGTAATAACCGCTTAAATCATTTTTTAATGCCTCAGGCTTACCGATTCCGTTTAATTCGCCATTACGCTCAATATCTTTTGATAAATCATTTATTTTTTTCAAAATTTTTCTGTCATTCGTCTGCCAATAAACGTAATCATCAAATCCACGTTCGCTAAATGTTTTGCGCATTTATAAATTTCTCCCACTCTTCATCGCTGAAAGTTACGACTTTACCTTCTTTCATCTCACGAATTGATTCACGCAAATATTTTTGATTCTCTTCACTCCAAAACGGATCAAGTCCAAAGTTCCCTCCATATTTGAGATTATCCATTAACAATTTCATTCCGTCGACAAACTTTAATCCTGTTTTTTCTTCAAATGTCTTTACGTCTTCACTGTCAATAGTAAAATTTATTTGTTCTGTCATTTTTATCACCTCAAAAATATTTTTCTACAATAAAAAATTTTTTCCTGCAAAATAATTTTGCGAAAAATATTTGCATTTAAATTTTTATTCAAACAAGGTGACAATATGGAACACCACTTGATTTTTGAAAAAAAAATGCTAAAGTAACATTGAAAAAATATTTGGAGGAATTTTGATGAAAAAAATAATAATTCTCGGTAATTTTATAACAATGGACGAAAAAAAGCCGTTTGCAAAGGCGGCTATCGTAAAGGACGGAATTTTTTCGTATATCGGCGACTCTGAAGAGGCGAAAAAAATTGCAGGCGATGACGCAAAAATTTTAAATTACGGCGAAAATTTTATTTATCCCGGTTTTCTCGAATCGCATTCTCACGGGTATTTGGCAGGTATTCGCGCTGTCGGACAGGCTGATCTCAAAGATATTATCCCGACTGACTACGAAAAATACCGCGAAATTATAAAAGAATTTATCGCAAAAAATCCTCAGCGTGAAGTTTATATGGCAGCCGGTTGGACTGAAAATAATGAGTACATTACAAAATCTTATCTTGACGAAATCTGCGCGAATAAGCCGTTGATTATGCAAACGGGCGGCGGACATTCAATGTTGCTCAATACAAAAGCTCTTGAATTTTTCGGAATTGACGCGGCGTACGCAAAAAAAATGGGCTATGATCAAGTTCACGTTGATAAAAACGGCGAACCGGACGGATATATTTGCGAAGTTCCGGTGTTTCAAGTCGCTAATAATCTTCCTTCTTCAGTTGAAAATGCAAAAGAATATCTGCTCGCGTGGCAGGACATCGCTTTTAAAAACGGTTATACTGCAGTCGGTGATGCAGGCGTTATTATTCCCTACGCGAAAACTGATAAAGCCTACTACGAACTGGAACAGGAAGGCAAGCTGAAACTTCGCACATACGGCTATATGTACATCGTCGACAACGTTGCAAGCCCGAAGGCTGAAGTTGCCAGAATTGCCGAAGAACGCGCCAAATACAGCGGCGAATATTTTCATATTATCGGCGTTAAAATTTTCCTTGACGGCGTTATTGAGGCGCACACCGGCTGGCAACTTGAAGATTATGCAGATCAACCCGGTTATCACGGCTTGGAACGTTTTAACGACCACGACAAAGTAGTTGAATTGCTTGTTGAGGCGGATAAAGAAGGTTTCCCCGTTCACGCTCACTCAATAGGCAACGGCGCAACTCATTTTATGTTGCATTGCATTGAGGACGCAGAAAAAATTACAGGCGATTTGGATCAGCGAAATGTTTTGGCGCATTTGCAATTTGTTACAGACGAAGATATTAAGCTCATGGGTAAAACAAATTCAATTCCTGCTGTTCCACCGCTTTGGTCGCCGAAAGAGCCTAATTTTTATGAACAGGAAGTAAGATACGTCGGCAAGGAATTGGCAGATAAATCTTACCCGATAAAATCTTTCTTCGACGCGGGCGCAAATGTGGTATTTCATTCAGATTATCCGGTTTCGCCGATGCTTGACATTAAACTTAGCATTTACACTGCTGAAAAACGCACATATCCTAAAGAATTTGCCGACACAGAGCCGCGCAATGTCGAAGAATCTATCACTCGCGAACAATCTTTGAAAGCGATGACAATTAACGTTGCTCGTCAATGGAAACAGGAAAATCGCTTGGGTTCAATCGAATTTGGAAAAATTGCAAATATGACGGTTTGCGACTGCGATTTTCTCCACGATGACATTGAAAAAGTTGCGCAGGCAAATATTATCGCTACTATCATTGACGGCGAAGAAGTTTATAAATCTTAAAAATTTACGCAAAAATCTATAATCTTGACAAAGCATCGGAGGGTGGTAATATACTCTCGGTGCTATATTTTTAATTTATAGTCGATAACGAAAGGAACGTGAATTATGAGCGAACTCGAAGAAATAAAAGCTAAACTGTGCGCACAATACGGCGTGAACAAAAAAATTGTCGACGAAAATTTTAATAAGACGCTGGCGGTTAAATGTATCAACGGAACTTTTGTCGGCAAGAAAACTGAAAATATTATCGTGTACAAAGGCATTCCGTTTGTAGGTAAGCAACCCGTCGGTGAACTTCGCTGGAAAGCTCCCGTTGACTATTTTCCTGACGACGGCGTTTATGAGGCATATTACAACGGCAAAAGTCCCTTACAAAATGAAAGCATCAGCGAAGGCGGCTCTCTTTACGTGCAAGGCAAGACTGCTTGTATTTAAACATTTGGAAGGCGGACGATTCGACGAAGAAAAAGCCTGTCATGGTTTGGATACACGGCGGAGCGTTTGAAATGGGCGGTACTGCCGATCCGCTTTACCAGTGCCATAATTTTGTTAAAGAAAATCCTGAAATTATCGCCGTTTCAATCGAATATCGCGTGGGCGTTTTCGGTTTTTTGCACTTGTCGCATTTGCCGGACGGAAAAGATTTTCCCGACGCGCAGAATTTAGGCTTAATGGATCAGATAGCCGCGTTAAAATGGATTTACGAAAATATTTCAAACTTTGGCGGCGATCCGGAAAATGTTACAATTTGGGGCGAATCAGCAGGTGCAGGAAGTGTTACACTTCTTCCGCTCGTCGAAGGTGCGCAAAAATATTTCAAGCGCGTAATTGCTCAAAGCGGCTCGCCCGTATTCACGCGCTCCACTGAAGAGGCTATTGCTTGCACAAATGAATTGATGAACGTATTGGGTTGCAAGACCGTTGCCGATTTGCAAAAGCTTGACATTGGTGAATTTGTTGAAAAAACGGGCGTACTTTCACTGCGTGTTTGGGCTGAACGCGACGGAAATTTCTTGCCGCTCAATCCTTATGAAGAATATTTAAACGGCGCGGCGAAGGATATTGAATTTCTGCAGGGCTGCAACAAGGATGAACTTGGCTATTTCATTTTCTTTTCCGGATTAGAGCCTTACAACGCATGGGCGACTGATCGCAAGCCTAAAAAGTTGGCGCAGCTCACGGATGAAGAAAAATCACTCGTTGAAAGTTTCTGTAGCAATGTTAAGAATGTTAGTGACGAATATTCCAGTGCTAGCCGCTTGTTTGACCAGATTGTTTTTGTCGCACCGCTCTTCAGATTATCGGAAAATCAAACCAGAGCCGGAGGTAAATCTTACACCTACTACTTTACGGTTGAATCTTCCCTGCCGATGATGAAAAGCGGACACGCGGTAGAACTTTCGACAGTTTTCAACAATCTGGAGGAAAATATTTTCACGGGCAGGAAATTTGATGAAACTTTTTCAAAAATTGTACGTAAAATGTGGGTGCAGTTCGCAAAAACAGGAAATCCTTCACTTAGTGCGGACATTTCGCCCGACGGCAAGGAAAAAATTTGGAAACTTTACGACTTGCAAGAAAAAAATGTTATGGTTTTTGATGAATTTAATATTCATATTGAAAAAGAATCTGCACTGAAAATTCTTGATTGGGACAAGACATATTTCTTGACAAAATATTATTGTATTTAAAGGAAGGTAAACTAATGAATGATTCTATTGACTTGAAAGAGAAAATGCGCGCTCAATACGGCGTGAATAAAAAAATTACTGACGGAAATTTGGATAAATCGTTGGCGGTTAAATGTATCAACGGAACTTTTGTCGGCAGAAAGACTGAAAATATTATCACCTTCAAAGGTATTCCGTTTGTAGGCAAGCAACCCGTCGGTGAATTTCGCTGGAAAGCTCCTGTTGATTATGTAGCAGATAACGGCGTTTATGAGGCGTATTACAATGGAAAAAGTTCATGGCAAGCTGAGGGCGATCCTTCTTCCTTTTACGTTCGCGGCGAAGACTGCCTGTATCTGAACGTTTATAAGGCGGACGATAACAACGCGAAAAAGCCTGTCATGGTTTGGATTCACGGCGGCGCATTTGAGACCGGCGGCTCAATCGAATATGACAGCCACAATTTGGTTAAGGAAAATCCTGAAGTTATCGTCGTCGTCATTGCCTACAGACTCGGTGCTCTCGGCTTTATGCACCTGTCGCACCTTTCGGACGGCAAGGATTATCCTGACGCGCAGAATTTGGGACTCCTTGACTCGGTTGCGTCGCTCAAATGGGTACACGAAAATATTTCCAACTTCGGCGGCGACCCTGACAATGTAACAATCTTCGGCGAATCAGCCGGCGCGGGAATTTGCACAATGATTCCGCTGATTAAAGGCTCGCAAAAATATTTTAAGCGCGTTATTGCCGAGAGCGGTGCTCCTTCACAAAGCCAGTCAACGGAAGAGGCTATCGCGTGCGCGAATGAAATTATGTCGGTGCTCAACTGCAAAACTGTTGCCGATCTGCTGAAAGTTGACGCCGAAACGCTCACTAACAAGGTGGCGGAAATGTTCGGTCTGTTTAATACGCTCCAAGTGCGCACAATTCCGGAAAAGGACGGGAGAATTTTGCCGCTTAATCCGTTCGACGCTTATGCAAACGGCGCGGCGAAAAATATAGATTTTCTTCACGGCTGCAACAAAGACGAAATGAACACTTTCTCGGCTATGATGGGCGAGGAATTTTGGAAAGCGTGGGTCTATAGCCGCGAAAACCAGAGATTCGCGCAGCTGTCTGATAAGGAAAAGGATCTGCTTGAAAGTTATTATGAAGATTTAGAAGGCGGAGAATTTGAACGCTCAAGCAAAATTTTCAGTCAGAGCTGGTTTATCGCGCCGCAAATCAGACTTTCTGAAGAACAGGCAAAAGGCGGCGGCAAATCCTACACCTACTATTTCAGGGCTGAATCCAAATTGCCGATGATTAAAAGCGGGCACGGGATTGAAGTTGCGATAATATTCGATAATAAGGAAGATACATCTCTTGCGGGCAGAGCTTTCGACGAAACTTTTTGCAAGACGATGCGCAAAATGTGGGTTCAGTTCGCAAAAACCGGTAACCCGTCGCTTAGTGCGGAAATTTCTCCAGACGGCAAGGAAAAAATTTGGATGCCTTACGATTTGAAAAACAAACAGGTTATGGTTTTTGACGAATTTAATATTCATATGGAAAAAGAAACCGCGCTGAAAATCGTCGACTGGGAGCGTAGCTATTTCCTGTCAAATTATTCTTTTCTCTGACAAAATTTTGAAGGGATTGATTTTGTGACTACTGTAAAAACTCGCTACGGAACTTTTAACGGCTTTGTTGATGAAAACGGCGTAAAAACTTGGCTCGGCATTCCATTTGCTCAACCGCCAGTAAAAAAATTGCGTTGGCAAGCTCCTCAACCTTTGCAACCTTCCGATAAAATTTTTGACGTAAAAAAATTTGGTTTTACGGCTATGCAAACTGTTGATGACAGAGAAACTGCATCTTTAAATCCTCAAAGCGAAGATTGCTTGACGCTCAATATTTGGAAACGCGGCGAAAAAAATAATTTGCCGGTAATGGTGTTTATACCCGGCGGCGGATTTCAAAGCGGCGGTTCAAGTGACATACGCTATCACGGATCGAATTTTGCGGCGGCAAATGATATAGTTCTAGTCACGATTAACTATCGGCTGAACTTATTCGGATTTCTAAATCTCGCCGGTATCGATTCTTCATTTGAGGACAGCGGATATTTGGGCATTAAAGACCAAATTGCAGCGTTGCAGTGGGTTAAAGAAAATATTTCGGAATTTGGAGGAAATCCCGATAACATTACGATTTTTGGGCAAAGTGCCGGCTCAACTTCAGTAATGTTGCTTACAGTTATTCCTGCCGCGAAAAATTTTTTTCAAAAAGCAATTCCGCAGTCCGGACATTTAGGTACTTATAATACTTACGAAGAATCTGCCAAAGTTTTTCAAATTTTTATGGAAATGAGCGGCGCAAAAACGATTGACGACCTTATGAAGAAAAATTCCGCCGAACTCATAAATATTTACGAAAAAGTTAATAATCTTAATCCCGATACGTCTTTATTGAATTATTTGCCTACTTGCGACGGTAAATTTTTGCCGAAAAATCCTTTTCAAGCATTAAAAGACGGCGCGGCTCGCGGAATTAAACTTTTAACCGGAACAACGGCAGATGAATGGTGTTTTTGGCTGGCGTACAATGGCGATAATTTTTTTGAGATATTGCGTGCAAATTCGCGATTTGTCATGACTAAATATAATGGAACGGATAATCCGGAGGAAGTTTATAAATCTTGGCTTAAAAATCGCCCTGATACCGAAGAAAATTACATTAATTTCGCAAATAATGCGGATTGGCGCGTAGGACAGGAATTAGCGGCTGAATATCAATCAAAATTTAATGATGTATATTTTTATTTATTCAGTGAAGAGTCGCCGGATGAAAAATTGCGTTCGTATCACGCTATCGACTTGCCTTATACTTTTAACGTTGGAGATCGCATTGTACCGAATCCGAATCAAAAACTTGTAAAAGTTATTCAAGCGGCGTGGGTAGCTTTTGCAACGACGGGTAATCCCGACAATGAATTTATTCCGCACTGGGAAAAATATTCTGCCGACAATCGCCAAACAATGGAATTAAATTCAAAAAAATGTATTTTGCACAAAGATTTGAATACTGAAAATTTAAATTCCTTGCGTTATATTTATGAAGATTAAATTTTAGAAATTTTTTTTAAACGCTTCGGCGTTATTTTTTTTGAGAATGTGACATTTTGGAACATCATTTGATTTAAGAAAAAAAATGATATAATATAAGACGTTAAATTTTGAAAGGAAAAAATTATAATGACACAAATTGCTGACAAAATTTACAAGAATGCGAAAATTTATTCCGTAGCATTGGACGGCACGGAAACGCACGCTGATTCACTTGCAATTAAGGACGGAAAATTTATTTATGTAGGAGATAATGACGGCGTAAAAAATTTTATAGGCGATAACACAGAAATTATTGATTGCAACGGCAAAAGCATAATACCGGGGCTTGGCGACGCGCATATGCATTTAGCGCACTCTGCAAAAAAATTTGGAACCTGCAGTTTTAGCGATATTGTACCGAATCCAGCGACGGACACACCCGAAGGCATTATCCGGCAAATTCAAGAAAAATTGAAAATTTACGCCGAAAATCACAAAAACGACTCGGTAATCAGAGGACTCGGCTGGGACAGAGAATGGTTTTCCGGCGGACTTCAAGGGATAATTAGAAAATTTACTCGTCACGATATTGACGCGATTATTCCCGATAAACCTGTCGTGCTTATGTCGTACTGCGGACATAGAGTTTTGCTGAATACAAAGGCTCTCGAAGTTGCAGGCATCACGAAGGACACTGACGACCAAAACGGTTTGATTGTCAAAGAATCGGACGGGACTCCCAGCGGATATATCAAAGAACCTGTTGCCTACCTTCCAATAATCGACAAGATACCGAACTATGAATTTTCGTCGAAGGAACATCATGATTGCATAAAAAAAGCGTTTGATATGTTCAACAAAAGCGGCTACACTTTACTTTGCGACTGTCAGCAAAGTGCGGCTCCCTACACAGTTCTTTCCGAAATGGCGAAGAATGGAGAATTTACCTGCAGAGTGTCAGGCGTTCACAATGTCAATGACGCGACAAGAAATGAAGACATTGAAAAAGCAATAAAAAATCGCAAAAAATTTGACGTTGAAGGGCTTTTTACTGTTGATACGCTGAAATATTTTGCGGACGGTTCCCTTTCTATGATTGAGCCTTATGCTGAAACTGCAGGCGACAAGGCGGGCAAGAGAGATCCGCTCCTTTGGGACGAAAAACATATGGAAGAGTCAATGGCACTTGCAAACAAAGAAGGTTTCAACGTTCACACTCACGCAATGGGAAATTATGCAGTTCAAAAAGTTATCGACTGTTACGAAAACGCGCAAAAACTTTATCCGAATCCAAAAATTAGAAATATCATCGCGCATTGCACATTTGTAACGCCTGAAGACAAAGTGCGTATGGGCAAAAGTCACATTATCGCCAGCATTCAGCCCGGTTGGTTCAGCGACAGCCCGACCGACCAGCCGGTTATTGTTTCTTACTGGGGCGAAGATGTCGCAAAAAAAACTTATCCGAGTAAGTCATTGATAGATAACGGCGTAATTTGTGCCTACGGTTCAGACTTTTTTGTCAATCTTTGTTACGGGCTTGCAGGTATTCAAGTTGCAATGACAAGAAAAAAAGTTAAAATGGATTTAACTTATGAATTGTACAAAGACGTTCCCGCCGCCGCGCCCGAAGAATGCATAAGTCTTAAAGAGGCACTTCAAGCACACACGATTAACGCGGCATATCAAGCGCATTTGGAAGACGTAACAGGCTCAATCGAAGTTGGAAAATCTGCTGAGTTGGTAGTTTTGGACAGTGACATTGAAAAAACTTCCGCAGAAAAAATTCAAGATATTCAAGTTCTCGAAACCGTTTTCAAAGGAAAAACTGTTTACAAGAAAGGATAAAAAAAATTATGAAATCACCAGATTATTCGCAAAAAAAATGTTGGTATAAAATTCCGTCAATCACAAAGGACGTTGACACATTTTTTATTTATCCGACGGAATATGTCGGCTTTAATGAAGGCGATCCCGATTATGCGCCGCTCGACAATAAAGAAATGCTTGAAGGCGTTAAAATTTTGTATTTGTCGCAGGCAAAAGTTTTTGAAGACTCGACAAATATTTTTATGCCGTATTATCGCCAAGCCGGTCTGCGTTACGCCGGTGAAATTTGGAAAAAAACAGGCAACATTGACGCGGCAATTTCCGGCATTCCTTACGAAGATATTACCGCCGCGCTTGATTATTATTTCAAAAATTTTAATAACGGTCGCCCTTTTATAATTGCAAGTCATAGTCAGGGCTCAGGTATCGCAAAACTTTTGCTGAAAAAATATTTTAAAGAACACGCCGAATTTTATAAAAAAATGGTTGCGGCTTATGTTATCGGTTACGCAGTCACTCAAGACGATTTAGAAGAAAATCCTCATTTAAAATTTGCGACGGGCGAAAATGACACGGGCGTTATAATCAGCTGGAACACCGAAGGTCCGAAAAATGCGGAAGAAAATGTAAAAACTGCCGTACTTTTGCCGAACGCGATCAGCATAAATCCGCTGAATTGGAAACGCGACGACACTTACGCGCCTGCAAGTGAAAATCTTGGTTCGCTCGTGCCGAACATTGACGCAGGAAAATTTGAAATTGCCGACGTTGGCGCGGACGCACAAGTTATACCTTCGCGCGGCGTTGTCGTTACTCACGCTGAAATGGAGCCGATACCTGATGAACTTCTTGAACTTTTCAATAAATCTTTTGGTTCGGACGGCAGACACGAAAGCGATTATTCTTTTTTTTATAATAATATCAAAGAAAATGTTGCAAAAAGAATCGCAAACTATATGAAAAATGTAAAATAAAAGGAAAATTATTATGATTGAAAATTTAAATGTAAAAACTCGTTACGGAACTTTCAACGGATTTTTGGATGAAAACGGCGTAAAAACTTGGCTCGGCATTCCATTTGCTCAACCGCCGGTAGGAAAATTGCGTTGGCAAGCTCCTCAACCTTTAAAACCTTCCGATAAAACTTTTGACGCAAAAAAATTTGGCAACGACCCAATGCAAGCATCAATGAAACTTGGAAATTTGGTTGATATGCCTGACACCGGAAACACAACTCAAAGCGAAGATTGTTTGACGCTCAACATTTTCACACGCGGCGAAGGAAAAAGTAAACCTGTTATGGTTTGGATTTTTGGCGGCGGTTTTGTCTGCGGAAGTGCTAACGAATCGACTTACACCGAAAGTGATTTTGTTTTGGCTCACGATATAATTCTTGTAACGATTAACTATCGACAGAATTTTTTCGGTTTTATGAATCTCGCTGAAATTGATAAAAATTTTGAAGATAGCGGATATTTGGGCATAAAAGATCAAATTGCGGCGTTGAATTGGGTTAAAGAAAATATTTCAAACTTTGGCGGAAATCCTGAAAATATTACAGTTTTTGGCGAAAGTGCCGGCTCAATTTCAACTTTTTTCTTGACAATCGCTCCAAAAACTAAAAATTTATTCCAAAAAGTAATTCCGCAGTCCGGCGCAGTTGGTTTTTATAAAACTCCTGAAGATTCTGCTAAAGTTGCGGAAAATTTTATGGAATTTTGCGGCGCGAAAAAAATTAGCGATTTAATGAAAAAATCTGCACTCGAACTTCAAAATTATTATGCAAAATTTATTTCAAATCGCGAAATGAACGTTGCAGATTTTTATCCGACTTGCGACGGAAAATTTTTGCCGAAAAATCCTTTCAAAGCATTAAAAGAAGGCGCGGCACGCGGAATTAAAATTTTAACAGGTACTACTGCCGATGAATGGCGGGCTTTTTTGCTTGCTAATGAAAATTTATTTGAACTTGTTCGCAAAGATTCGCAAAATATTTCGCCGATTTTTTCACGCTACAAAAAACAAACGAACGAAGAAATTTATAAAAATTGGCTGAAAAATCGTCCCGATACCGCAGATACTTACGGCGATTTTTCAACGCAGATTGATTGGCGAGTTGCACAAGAAATTTGCGCGGAATATCAATCAAAATTTGACGACGTTTATTTTTATTTGTTCACTCAGCAACCTTCGCCGCCGTTGGAATATTTGGGCGCATTTCACGCGCTTGATTTGTCATATACTTTTAATGTTCCGTATATTGAACCGAATCCGAATCAAAATCTTGTAAAAATAATTCAAGCGAGTTGGGCGGCATTTGCGACGACAGGAAATCCAGACAATGAATTTATTCCGCACTGGGAAAAATATTCTGCCGACAATCGCCAAACTATGGAATTAAATTCAAAAAAATGTATTTTGCACAAAGATTTGAACACAGAAAATTTAAATTCTTTGCGTTACATTTACGAAAATTAAAAAATTTGAAAGGATTGATTTTTTTGACTGAAATTAAAACTCGTTACGGAATTTTCAACGGATTTGTTGATGAAAACGGCGTAAAAACTTGGCTTGGTATTCCTTATGCAAAACCGCCGATAAAAAATTTGCGTTGGCAAGCTCCTCAACCTTTGCAACCTTCCGACAAAACTTTCGACGCAAAAAATTATGGCGCGTCAGCTATTCAAGAAGATGATAAAATTGAAATCGCATCGCAAAATGTGCAAAGTGAAGATTGTTTGACTCTCAACATTTGGAAAAAAAGCGACAAGAAAAATTTACCTGTAATGGTATTTATTCACGGCGGAAGTTTTATGCACGGCGGAACATTTGATCCACTCTACAGCGGCACAAATATTGTAAAGGCGCACGATGTAATTGTTGTCAGCTTTAATTATCGACTGAATATTTTCGGTTTTATGAATTTCGGCTTGATTGATAAAAATTTTTCTGACAGCGGTCATCTCGGTACCAGCGACCAAATTGCGGCGTTGAAATGGATTAAAGAAAATATTTCAAACTTTGGCGGAAATCCTGAAAATATTACAATTTTTGGCGAAAGTGCCGGCTCAATTTCTTGTATGTTGCTTTCAGTCACGCCTGCCGCAAAAAATTTATTTCAAAAAGCAATTCCTGAGTCCGGACCTTCGCGCTTTGTTCATGATATGAAACACGCCGAAAATCTTTTGGAAGATTTTATGAATTTGAGCGGCACAAAAACAATGAGCGAACTTATGAAAAAATCTTCCGCAGAACTTCGGGATATTTACATAAAACTTTTTGAAAAACGTATTAAAACTGCTCATTCAGATTTTATTCCTGCTTGCGACGGAAAATTTTATCCTGAAGACCCTTTTACGGCGATGAAAAACGGCGCGGCACGCGAAATTAAATTTTTAACCGGTATCAACGCATGCGAATGGGGATATTGGTTGCTTTATGACGAAAATTATTTTAAAAATTTCTATGAAACTCACGATAAAATTTCTCTTGTGATGAGTCGATACAAAAATAAAACTTCACGCACAAGCAAAGAAATTTATCAATCTTGGCTTAAAAATCGTCCCGCAACTGAAGAAAATTATATGGATTTTATAAATCAAGTTGATTGGCGCGTCGGTCAAGAATTGGATGCAGAAAATCAATCAAAATTTAATGACGTTTACTATTATTTATTTAGCGAAACGACTTCACGGAAAGAATTGGGTTCATTCCATTCATTGGAATTGTCTTTCGTTTTCAATACGCCTTTTGATGAACTTTTGCCGACACCGAATCAAAATCTTGTAAAAATTATTCAAGCGAGTTGGGCGGCATTTGCGACGACAGGAAATCCCGACAATGAATTTATTCCGCACTGGGAAAAATATTCTGCAGACAATCGCCAAACTATGGAATTAAATTCAAAAAAATGTATTTTGCACAAAGATTTAAACACGGAAAATTTGAACGAACTGCGCTATCTTTATGAAAATTAAAATCTGCGCGGCATCAATGTAACTGATTGGCAGGGGGATAACTTCCTCTGCCTTTCTTTGTAAAAATAGGAAAATTATTATGAAAAAGAAAAGTAATTTTATTTATTTGTTTGACAGAAAAAAAAGTCGTATTGATTCGCGAATAAGACGTGATTATATCGAAAACGGAATTGCGACGGTTCATTGTAAAATTTCGAGTTACAACGATATAATAAATTCGTACAGCGTAAAAGATCAAGAGAGTTTGAATCCTGATTTTGTCGATTATCTCCAAGATACCGCCGAACCGATTCCCGATGAATGCCCGATTGTTTTAAATATTATCGGTAATTGCTTAAATGACGACGAAAAAAAAATTATCGCTGAAAGTATTCGTGATGAATTTCTTTACAAACTCGGAATTTTTGAAAAAGAACAAGAACGCGAATTTAAATTTTTTATATTTATGCTTGTCGGCTCAATAATTGCGGGAATTTTATTGGCGTTGACAGATTTTCTTGATGAAGTGCCGCGCGAAATTTTTATCGTACTTTTTTGGTTTTTCGGCGACAGAATGTTTGAATATCTTTTTATAACCGGTTATGAACTTCGCAAGGAAAAGCGGCTTGCAGGACGATTGGCGAGTATTAAAGTTATTTTTTCTGACACTTACGAAAAAATTCATTACACGGAAGAAGAAATCAGCAAATTGTACGCTGAACTGGATTTGGAGCAATGATCTACCAAAATGAAAAAAATACTTACGATTGATGATTTTATAGTTGCCGGAATTTCCGGAATCGGTTATGGACTGGGATTTAAAATTCCGCAGATTCTCGGCTACGAAGAGTGGCAATGCGTTATAATTTGTCTTATCGTCGGCATGGTGTTGGATAAATTGGCTAATGCTGTTGTTTTCAATAAATTTGTGCAAAGCAGTAAAACTAACAGGATTCTGACTTTTGCAGGTTACATTCTCTTTGGTCTGGCGATTGAACAAGCCTTCGCGTCGTGGCAGGATATAAGCATTGACGATTATGCTATTGAAGGTTACGCATATCTGGTAGTTCCTGCAATTTTGGGCTTTGCTTTCAGCATGATAGTTCGTTGGTATCGCGTCCGAAAAATTCGCGAGACCTACGGCGACGGGAGCAATGGATTTGTATTTGATGACTTGCTGAAAAGACAGGACCTTATTGACGAGTTCAACAATATGCAGAATCAGCCGATTAGCGGCGCGTATGATGAAAGTCTTTCGGTAAAGACAAAAAACGGCGTTTTCGTCGGCTATAAAGAAAATGATTCTATGTATTTCTGCGGTATCCCCTACGCCAAGCCTCCGGTTGGAAAATTGCGATGGAAAGCCCCTGAACCGTTGCCTGAATCAGATGATGTGTTTGAGGCAAAATATTTCGGCGCGTCCTCTGTCCAAGTCGATTATGAAGGCTCTGTCATGCAACACCACCGACAAAGTGAAGATTGTTTGTATTTGAATATTTGCATTGAAAATAAAAAATTTGCGAAAAAAAATCCTGTTATAGTAATTTTTCATCACGGAGATTTTTCATTCGGCGGTTCAGTTGATCCGATTTTATACGGCACTCGGTTTAGCAAAATTTATCCAAACTCTGTGCTTGTAACTTTCAATTATAGACTCGGACTTTTAGGATTTATAGATTTTTCGGAAGTTGAGGGCGGTGAAAATTATCCAGACGCGATTAATTTGGGATTGCTTGACCAAATTGCGGCGTTGAAATGGATTAAAGAAAATATTTCAGAATTTGGCGGCGACCCGAATAATGTTACGGTTATGGGTTTTGAGTCGGGCGCACTTTCACTCAGTTTACTTGCGGCATGCGAAAAAGCGAAGGGATTATTTCAAAAGGCGTTCATATTCAACGGCAGTCCATTAGCGGCTTATGCAACGCCGGAAGTCTCAAGAACATTGGCGAAAAAACTTTTGGAAGAAACTTCAACAAAAAATATGGAAGAACTTTTGAAAATTTCTACAGAAAAATTGAAAGAAGTTACACAAAAACTTTCTGCAGATTTATCAGCGCCGACACGTGACGATAAATTTTTTCCGATTGACTTTGAATCGGCATATAAAAACGGATCGGCAGAAGGTGTAGAATTTATTATCGGCATTGCCCCAAATGAAAGTCAAGTTTACAAATCTCATGTCGGTAAAGAAAAACTTGCGGATTTCATTGATAAAGAGATAATCGACGGTTTGAAATACTTTGACGCTATCAATCCCGACGGCGCACAAGCCGTAAGAGATTATATCAAGGAGCAAACGGATAAAACATCTGAGTTGGAAGCAAAAACAAAAGTATTTGATCAATCCTACGTTTTAATCAACTATAGTTGCGCACAACAGTTGGCGGCGAGCGGTTGCAAAGTCCGACTTCTTTATTGGGACGTAAAGCCTTTGATTGAAAAACTTGGCTCAGGAACTATTGATGTACTTGCGGCATTTTTGGAAAATCGCGAAGCGGCGCAAATGTATGGCAACGTTATAAATCAGGATATAGCAGAGCCTTTACAGAATTTGTTTAGGAAATTTGAAAGCGGCGACGCGATGAAACTTTTCAACAACGAAATAAAAGGAATCGGCGAAATAGATTGGAAAGAATTTCCGCTTGCGCTTGTTGTTTCCGATAAAAAATTTAGATGCGAGCCGATTGTTGACAGATTGACAGAAATTAAGGAATTACTTAAACTTATTGAATAAATTGAAAGGAGTTGAACGGAGATGAAAAAATTTTTTTCACGGTTAATTTTTTTGACGCTGATTTGTTTATTTGCAACTTCGGCAGTTACCTTTGCAAAAGAGTCCCCCGACGAACTTCGCGCAAAACTTGACAAAATGTCTGTCGAAGTTTTAGAAAAAATGTACGCGAAATATCCTGATTCAAAGTCGGCTGTAGAAAATTCTTATGCGTATTGCACAATCAGTAGTTCGAGCGTAAATTGGGGAATTTTGGGAAGTGATCGCGGGCGCGGGCTTGCCTACAACCAAGAACTTGACAAAAAAATTTATGTGAAGATGAGCGAAGTAAAATTAGGCGTGAGTTTCGGCGCGAAAGAATATGATTTACTTTTCATAATTCAGAATCAAGAGGCTTGGGAAAGATTTATTTCGGGAAGTATAAAATTTGGCAGTGAAGTTTCCGCGCAGGCATCCGACGGAGTTAGCGGCGAAACTTTTGAAAATGCGACGATTATTGCAAATGGTGTTTGGGTTTATCAGCTTGACAAAAAAGGTTTGGCAGTTGAATTAAGTTTCAAAGGTGCACAAATTAAGCCGTACAAAAATCTGAATTAACAACCTGATGCTTGTATTTATTCTCGGATATTTTTTGATGGGGCTGATATTTCTAGTTTGGCGTCTCTGTTATCATATTTTTTCGGAACAAAAATATTCCCACGACAATTTAATTTCTGCGACGAAGAATGATTTTGTAAAACTTTGTGATTACGCCAGACAAATAATTTTCTCCAACCCCACGAAATTCAAAATCATAATCGTAATTATTGCGTGTTTCATTATTTCGACTATGATGCCGCTTGAACCTTACGTTCTTGAGATTCTTGAAACGGCTCTCTTTGCGATAATATTTTTCCTTATGGTAATTGTTTTTGCTCCGCAGAAAGACCCGACGCAAAAAAAATTTCCTGTTGAGATTTTCGGCTTTATCTATTCAATCGTGATGATGTATTGTTGCGCGGGCGAGTTTGTGGTTGATTTTTTTTCAGAAAATAATTTTCAAAATATGTGGATTTACGGCTACATCGTTATTTTAATTTCTTATTTTATTTGTATGGCGACCGTCAGCAGATTTATGGAGCGCGATTTGTCCAGAATTGAAATTATTTTCGTCGGTATGATTATGATGACGATTTTGGAATTTTTGACTTATTACGGAGTCGGATTTTTCTATGGAATAAAATTTTTTACGCCGGAAAAATTGTGGAATATTTTTGAAAGCAGTAATTTTTTGAAATGGATTTCGATTATCATAAATCAAGGAATTTATATCGCGTCGCAAAGTCAAATCTTGGAAAGAGATACGTCAGAAATTTTGGGATATATAATTTTGAACGGAACTGATGTTTTGACAGTTACGGCGGTTTTGGGCTATGTTCTACAAAAATTTATGGGAATTGAACAAAACTCTAAATAAAAAATTTTTAGGCGAAAGCCTATTTTTTTTTTTGCGAAATTTTAATTAAAATCTTCAATTCAATAAAAAAGTTTGTAAAATTCCTTTTTGAAGACAACTGCTGACAATTTGCGCCGCCGCCAAAGAATTTTCTTGCGTATGTTCTTGCTTTAGCCACCAATATACATTCTTCAGCAAACATTTCAACATATAAATCAGTCAGCACAGAATTTTTTAAGCGGTACTGATTTTTTTCAACGCATTTCGACACTGCTCGCAAAAAAATTTGGCAGTCGTCGATTTTTTTTTCGCGATAACTGTCTTGATTTAAAAAACCTGTCAATGCGTCTTTATACTTCGACATATATTCAAAAGCCTCTGAAACTTTTTTGCCATATCTTGCGAAGGCACCGACAAAGATTCCGTGACAATTTGTGAAAATTTTTCCAGTACAAAAATATAAATTTCTTCCCAAAAAATTATTTTTGCTGTCGTAGTGAAGATAAAAAGTTGAACGATTTATTTTTGCAAGCTGACAAATTTGCTGGACATCAATTTCCCAAAATTTTTTTATTTTAAACTTCGCAAAGAAAAAAGATTGGAAGTAAAAATATGGACAGGTACAAAGTAAAATTTGATTCCGGCGAAGAAATTATTTTTCGCAAGAATTCTTGGCTGGCAGTTTGTCAATATTTTGTCGCGGCTGTATTCCTTCACCTGAGTTTGACGAAGAAATTATGATGACACTTCGATACAAAAATGGAATTGAAGATGAACCGGCGATGCTTGCAAAATTTCTTCGATTGTTATCTTAAAAACAAGTTAAACGATTGGAAAAAACTCCGCGTGTAAGAATTTCATTTTTGAATCCGACAGGCACAGATTTGGTAAATGAGCCGTTCAGTGAATTTCCTTTGTTGGAAACAAATTATCAACATTTTTATCTTAATGCAGAAAATATGACCTTGCAGGAGAAAAAAGTTGAAAAAATTTCTTCGGCAAGTTATGACGCAGATAAAGGTGAGTCGATTCAGTTTAAAATAAAATTTGATCGCGACGTGAAAATTTGCGGATATTTGAAAGCGCATTTATTTTTGTATGTGAACAAGGAAGATTCGCTCGGCGTTATGCACTATTCAAAATTGTTGCATACAGATTACAAAGGCGCAGAGGCACGGCTCAGAGTTTCACACAGAAAAATTTTAAATTACGCAAATTGGGATTGTTATGATACGGCAAACAGTGAAAAACTGCAACCTGAAAAAATTTATTGGTATTAAACAAAATTATAAATAAAAAAATTTTAGGTGAAAGCCTTTTTGCGAATTTTTATTTATAATTAAATTGAAAATTTTTAGGAGGTAAATTTTATGAAAAAATTTTTAACGGCAGCAGTTGCATTAAGTTTTGCAGCTCCCGCGCAGGACAAAGAAACAATTAATCAAATTGCGTTGTTGCAGTCGCTTGCTCTCGGACATTTTGACGGCAGCATTTCTGCAAAAAATTTGAAAAAGCTCGGCGATACCGGCATTGGGACTTTTCAAAATTGCAAAATAAATATTGTTGATGACGCAATTACAATTCCGTTTTCAAACGTAACTTTTTTTGAAAAAGATTTTTCACTGAAACTTGAAAATATTTCCGGAAAAATTGCGCTGGAAAGTAAATTGAATGAAATGGTTAAAGAACACGGCGAAAATAATTTCTATATGATTAAGCTGACAGGAACTTTTGATGAAATTTTAGTTCGCAGTGAAAAAGGTTCAAAGAAACCGTATCCTACATTGGTGAAGGCATTGGAGACGCAAAAAGAAATTTCGCAAAAAAATATTCGCGGAACGATTGTCGGCTTATATTGTCCCGCGTTTATGAGCAGTTTAAATACAGTGGGCTGGCATTTTCATTTTGTATCGGCGGACAAAACTTTTGGCGAACACGTTTTAGAAATGAAAATTAAAAGCGGCGAGGCAGAATTTGATAAAACGGATAAATTTTCTATGATTTTGCCGAAGGACGCGGATTTCCAAAAGTTGGATTTGGGCAAAGATTTAAGCGCAGACATTAAAAAAGCTTAAAACGATACCGTTTCAAAATAAAAATTTTTTAAAAAAGTTAATAACATTTTTTCTAATGGCACGTATAATAAATGAAAATAAAAATCTTGAAAGGAAATGATGAAAATGACGGAAGAAATAAAAAATGAAGTAATGAGCGATGATGAACTTGAACAGGTTTCAGGCGGTTCTGCCAGCGAACTTGCAGACGACAGTCGATTTCTGAACAGCTTGAACGGGGCGACAGACCGTTGGAACGCGACAAAGATTTTTTTTGACGACGAAAAAGCGTTTCAAATTTTCAGGGCTTGGGATAATCTCGGAGTTCAATGTGTTTTCAGTAATAATATAGCGGTGGATAACGAATACTACATTGAGGGAAAACCGGTTACGCAGGAACAGGCACGGCAATACGCTATGAAAGTCACAGGTCATTATATGAACGAATCAGATTGGAAATGGTAAGCAAATTTAGCGACAAAAATTTTTCGTAAAATAAAAAAATCCCTTCGGCGCAAAAGTCGTTGGGATTTTTTACGCTAGGGGTTGTTGGTAAATTAAAAGTGAATGACAGAAGCGGCAAAAAACAATCTGGCATAACGCGTTGCGATATGACTGAAGTTATTTAGTCGATAAAAAAATCTTTCAACTATACTGCGTTCCTTGTAATTTGATTTATCCCAAATATTCTTTTTTTGTATCGTGTTGATTATATTTTTATTTTATGAACACACTTTCTTAATCAAACTTTAATACAAAAGGCTTGACTACCCCCCCCCTATGGCGGGTTATAATATCTGAAAATTAGAAATGTTTTTTGGGGAGAGGGGAATTTTTTATGAAGGTTTTAAACTTTGACATTCAGCGTTTCGTTGAAACAGTCAACGGCACTGCAGGACACGATAAGATTAACGTAACTGCATCGCAACAATTTATTAATGCTCTGGGCGGCAATGACACGATTTATAATCAATATTATGATAATGTAACTATAAGTGGCGGAGACGGTGCAGACAGTATTAAAAGCGGTAATACCAATAATTCTTCGTATATTTCTAATAATGTTTCTATTAGTTGCGGAGTTGGCAATGATTTTGTCAGTTTATACGGTAGTAATGCTACCGTCAACAGTGACGATGGTGACAATTATATCTATGCTTTAAGAAATAACCATTTGTTAAATGGCGGAGCAGGCAATGATAATTTTGTAGGTAGCGGCGACAATACAACAATTCTCGGTGAAACGGGAAATGATACTGTATCTTTGAGCGGAAGTTATGCGTACATTGACGGCGGCGAAGGCGAAGATTGGTTGCGTACAGAATCAGGTAGCAACATTACAATCACAGGCGGATATGGCGATGATTATCTCCGCACAAAAAATAATACTAACGGTTCAATGATTGGCGGTAGCGGTGCGGATACTCTTGTAGCTATGGGCAGTCCGAAAAATATAACGATTATGGGCGGCTGGGGAAATGATTCAATCAGCCTTGAAAGCGGAGCAAGCGCACTCATTTACTTTACTTCATCAGATAACAGTGACATTGTACACGGATTTGACACAAATGATACTCTTCAAATTGCAGGTTCGTATTCTACTAACGCCTCAGATAATAATGTTATAGTGACTGCAGGTTCAGGTAAAGTTACACTTGTCAATGCTACAAGCTATTCGTTAAACATACAAGGCACTTCGTCCGAAAAAACTGTTCCGACGCCTACGCCTACAGTTCCACCGAATCCCGGTAACGGAGGAAATTCCAGCGTCAATAGTCAATATATCGTTTACAGCGGAGGCAACAAAACCGTCAGCGATTATTCGGAAAGTCAGCAAGTTAATATTGCGACCGATTTTACAGGGGTTGATGTTGACGGAGATAATTTTATTGTCAAGTCAAGTTCAGGCGCATTGACAATTCAAAACTCGCGCGGTAAATATGTAAAATACGGCGACGCTAATTCTAATCTTGTGGCATATTCTTATATGGAAACTTCTTATCGGGGAAGTAGCAGTTACAGTTCGGTAAGTAATTCTTACAGCAGTTACAACACCATTGACGCGCGGAGTAAGGGAGCAGTTTACGATGTTTTGATTGGCGGCAACAATGTTGATGATAGTATTGTAGCAGGCTCAGGCGGTTCAAGTTTGTGGGGCGGCAACAACGGCAACGATACTCTTGTAGGCGGTTCAGGTTATGATGAATATATTTACAAATACGGCAACGGAAATGACGTTATTCAAGGCGCAAATTCGACTGATTTAGTTGATCTTTCAAGCATTAAACTTTCGCAAATTACCGCTGCTGAAGTCAGCACTTCTGGAGTGACTATTCGATTTACTGACGGTAGCAGTTTAAAAGTTGAGGGAAATGCAAGCGGTATGTCCTATAAAGTTGCGGAGGGAACTTACAGTTGCAATCAATATAACGGACAATGGACGCCCAGATAGCAATTTAATAAAACTCAACTTTAACTTCACGGAAAAAATTTTCGTGGAGTTTTTTTAATTAAACTTTAATAATAATTCTTGACTACCCCCCCCTATGGCGTGTATAATAATAGGAAATTTTTTTTGAAATTACTCTCGTGGGGGACGACTTTTGCAAATCTTTATGTTAAAATGATAAAAAATTATGTACGATTGTGAATCTGCAATCAGTACGGAGCAATGCTCAATAAAATAGTAACAAGCTAAATAAAATATAACTCAGCTTCAATTTCACGGAAAAATTTTTCGTGGAGTTTTTTATTTTGTAAATTTATGCTAAGATTATAGGTGAACACGTAGAAAATCAAAAGGGAGTGAAATTTTATGATAAACATTGCGATTTTGGGAACAGGGAAAATAATTCCAGAAGCTGTTGAGGCGATACAGACTTCAAAAAAATTTAATGTCGCGGTGATATGGGCGCGTGAACATAGCCGCGATAAAGCACAAACTTTAGCTGAAAAATTTCACGTAGAAAAAATTTCTACCAATCTTGACGAAATTTTAAATGATTCGACGATTGATTTTGTATATATCGGACTTGTGAACAGTGTTCATTACGAATACGCGAAAAAATTTCTTGACGCAGGAAAAAATGTTATCGTCGAAAAACCTTTCACGAATACTTACGACGAGGCTAAAAAACTTGTCGACCTTGCCGTTGCCAAAAAACTTTATTTGTTCGAGGCAATTACAAATATTCATCTGCCGAATTTTGCTGAAATTAAAAATTTGCTTGAAAAACTTGGCGAAATAAAATTAATTCAAGCAAATTATTCACAATATTCGAGTCGCTATGATGATTATAAAAACGGCAAAGTTGCGCCTGCGTTTAATCCGGAAATGTACGGCGGAGCGTTGAGAGATTTAAACGTTTACAATATAAATTTGGTGGCAAAACTTTTTGGTCTGCCGAAAAAAATCTCTTATAATGCTAATCGCGGGTTTAACGGCGTTGATACATCAGGGATTTTGATTTTGGAGTATGAAAATTTTAAAGCTAGTTTGACAGCGGCGAAAGATTCTGCAAGCCCTTCATATTTTATGATACAAGGCGATAACGGTTATATCAAGGTTGATTCTGCGCCGAATGTTTTTAAAAATGTTGAAATAAATCTGGGCGGAGAAATTAAAAAAATTGAAAAAAATTTGAATGAAAATCGAATGGTCAGCGAATTTATAGATTTTGGAAAAATTTTTGAGGAAAAAAATTATGCGGCAATGGAAAATTATTTGAAAAATTCTTTGGACGTTATGAAAATAATTTCGGAGTGTGATTAGGTGAAGAAAAATTTTTGGCTTGACGTGATACTTTTTGTAAGCGGATTAATTTGCATTGTCACGGGGATTATGATGGATTTTAGGATTGTGCCGGGCGGTCGTGAAGTTCGTTTCCTTGTGCGTAACCTGCACATTTATTTGGGCTACGTTATGGCGATCGGAATAATTATTCACATTTTTTGGCACATCGGCTGGATTAAGTCTGCGGCGAAAAATCTTTTCTTCAAAAAATCTTGAAATCTCTTTAAACTTGAAAGGAATTGTGCTATAATAGCCAAAATTTTTTGAGAGGTGATTAACGTGAAACATATTAAAACTGTCAACAAAGCAGACTTGCAAAAAACTTTGAAGAGCGGCGGTTGCGGAGAGTGTCAAGCGTCCTGTCAATCGGCTTGCAAGACCAGTTGCACCGTCGGCAATCAAGTTTGCGAACGTCAAAAAAAATAACCGCCTCAATCTGCGCGGTAAAATTTTTTTAGTGGTGATGAGCCACTTTTTTTATTGCAATTTTTCCCAAATGTCATATGTCACTGCGTCGCCGGCTATAACTTTGAAATGTTTTTTCGCGCAATTAATTTTGAAAAGTTCAGTCGGTCGCAACTGCAATTCGTCAACAGTGCCTTTAGTCTCAATCACAAAATATATTTGGTTACTTTCCACAAATGCCCAGTCGGGATTGTACTTGCCCATCGGCGTTGAAATGTAAAAGCCGCTCGGTAACTTCACATAGACGATAACTTTTTCATTATTTTCAAGTGCCTGCGCAAAATTTTTCTCAATCTTAGAATCATAAATAACGTGGCTGAATAAATGTTTGGAGACGGGTAAAGCGTTGGTGTCCGAATCGCCCTTCAAATTAATATCCGTTAAAATGTCCGTGCCGTAATCGTCGCCCGTAGGCAGGTAAGATATATTTTCGGCAATGCTTTCAACCTTCACGCCGTTAATGATTTTCGCCGCTCTCATTATAAATTCTTCGGGATTATTTTTAAACTGCGTAAAAATATTTTCATCAACGCCGCGCAGAATTTTTATAACAGTTTGACGCGTTAAGCTCGTAACTTCAATAAGCCGCCCAAGTATATCATACTTCATCACCGTATCAGTCGAAATTTTATCTGAATCAACAACAGACTTTTCATTAAACGCTATCAATGATTCTAAAGTTTCCTTCGTGATAATTTCTTCCAATTCGCCACGCTTAATTTGGAAAAATATTTCCTTCACGCTAAGATTTTTATTCAAACTTTCTACGACATTTTTAATCAGCTCGTCCGTCTCAAAATTTACAAGCGGAATGGTTTTGGCGCGTATCTTGCTCCACAAATCTTGAAACTCTTTCATCTCAAACTTTTCTTTACGCAACTTCACTTCAACATTATTTTTGCGTGTGTCGTCAATCGGAATTTTTCTTGGGTCAAAAATTGTATCGAGTATCTCAACAATTTTATTTGCGCAACTTGCAATTTCAGCGTCGAATTTCAGATTATTATTTTTTCTATCGTCAAAATATTTGTCGGTCAAAAATTTTTTCTTATCAATATATTTGTTAATAGTTAAGTCGTAAACAATGCTTTCAGCTGTTTCAGAATCAAATTTTCCAATGAATAAATCTTCCGTCACTGCGCGGGGACGATAAGAAACAGAATCGGCAATTTCAGTTTGAAGTTTGCGCGTAAAATCTTCGTAACTTTCACCGGCTATAACCGTCAAAATATTTACCGCGTGAACGTCCGCACCAAGAAAATTTTCGTCCATACGTTCGCCAAATTGATTGACGCATAATCTTAAACCGCGCCCGACTTCCTGACGCTTGCGAATATCACTGCCGCTCTGCTTAAGCGTGCAAATTTGAAAGACGTTGGGATTGTCCCAGCCTTCACGCAACGCCGAATGTGAAAATATAAACCTCACAGGAGATTTTGCCGCGTCGGTGTCAAGCAACAATTCCTTATTCCGCATTATCAAATCGTAAGCGTCTGTGTCATCGGAAGTTTTTTCCTTCTTGTCTTTAATCGCGCTGTCCGTCAACCTGCCTTTCTTATCGATTGAAAAATATCCCGCGTGAGTCCGTTCAACCGGAATTGCCGACAAATATTTTTTATAAGCGTCGCTAATGTCGCTGTCCAAAATTTTTTCTAAGGCTAGCAAATATTCTTCCTCAAAAATTTTTGCAAAGTCGCCGCCCTGTGCATTGCCCGCCGCGTCATAAATTTTATAATGCTTAACTTCGTCGATAAAAAACAGCGACAAAACTTTTATGCCCTTGCCGAAAAGTTGACGCTCCCTTTCAAAATGCGCCTTAATCGTCTCGCGAATCTGCAACCGCCGTAATTTATCTTCGTCCACACTGCCGATAACGTCGCCCGCAAAAATTTTCACGCCGTTCAAAAATGTTACCGAATTGTCCCGCCCGTCTATAAAATCAACTATAAAATTATTCGCGTATTCGTCAAGCTCGCCCGACTGTTCATAAAGATTAAATCCCTGCCCGACCGTCCGCGTAATTTGCCTTATGCCTTCCTTGCCGCGAAAATCAAATTTAATCGTCGCAGTCGGTGATTTATCCTTCGACAAATTAATTTTTTCAAGCTGAATAAATCCCGCCGTCGCCGCGATACTGCTTGCCGTTATGCCCGTCACTTGAATTTTTTTGACAAGCCTTTTGTTGTAAGCGTCAACTGCATCAAGTCTATAAATCATATTGTAAATTTCGCGGTGCGTCGCCGAATATCTTAGCGTAAACAAAGGCTTAAAATCTTTCAAACTTTCCTTTGTAACTTTGCCTTCGACACTCTGCGGCTCGTCAATTATCAAAATCGGATTCGTCGCCGCTATAACTTCAATAGGTTTATCGCTCCCAAATTCATCAAGGTTACTCAAAATTCGTCGCGCATTTTCGCCGCGTGCATTAAAGGCTTGCGAATTTATTATCATCGCATTAATCGCGTTGTCCGACACAAAATTTTCCAGCTCATTCAGCCGCGCAGAATTGTATATGAAAAATCTAATCTTCGTGCCGTATTCTTCCGCAAAATGTTCAGCCGTAACTTGAAAAGTTTTATGAACTCCCTCACGAATCGCCACACTCGGCACAACGATTATAAATTTGCTCCAACCGTAATTTTTATGCAGTTCATACATCGTCTTGATATACGTGTAAGTTTTACCGACACCGGTTTCCATTTCAATCGTTAAGTTGTAACTGTCACTAAGATCGGCGGACTGCTTAATATTATTTTTGCGTTGAATTTTTTGGACATTTTCCAAAATCTGCGCGGAGTTCAAAATTATTGGCGCGTTGGCAATGCCGCCGAATAAGCCGAGATTAACCGAATAATTTTTATTTGGTTGTCCCGCAAATACTTCGACGACTGCACTTGCCGCATCTGCTTGAAATTTTTGGTGTTTGAATTGCAGTTTCATAGAATCACCTTTTTAGGGCTTAGGGATTAGGTTTTAGGGCTTAGAATTTAGGGAAAAAACTATGCCCTCAGCCCTTTGCCCTTTGCCCTAAATCACCTTTAACCGCGTATTCGGCGCGTAATACTTAAAAATTTCCATCGTGTTAATCTTGTCGGAATCTTTTTTAAAGCAATGGTCTCTGAACAATGCTCGACGCGGCTTTTTCTTCGCTATATGTTCAACTACTTCACGCGTTATATTTTTGTCGAAACAGGCTATAAATTCGCCGTCGTTGTAATTGTGAATCGTGTAGCCATTAAAATTTTCTTCGGTGTAAGGCTTGGAAATTTCTACGCCGCATTTCAGCAAATGTTCAAAAAGTAAATCCAACGCCGTCCTGTCCGACTTTATATTTTCAAGCAAGTCAAGTAATTTTTCTTTGGTAAATTCGGCGGGAGTTATCGAAACATCGCGCATATTTGTTGTGTCCAATTTAAAAACTCTGAAGCCAACGTCCAAATCAAGCGTAGTTAAGGGCGCGTCTGATTTAATCTTAGCCCCTGCGCGGCGTATACGTTCCTTGCCGATTTCACAAATATTTTTGTAACCTGCTTTAAATGCCTCCGATTTTTCGTTGCAAGGTTCGGGAAGTTGTACCATTATAAATTTACGCCGCCCGCCGTCCTCTGCGTTAAGTTGCATTACTGCATGTGCCGTTGTCGCCGAACCGCTGAAAAAATCCATTATGATTGAGTCTTCGTCTGTCGCAATCTGCAATAAAAATTTTATTAACTTTATCGGCTTAGAATAATTAAAATATTTTTCTAAATTTAAAGTTTTTAATATACGTGCGCCGTCTGCCGTAGCTCCCATATCATTTAAAAAAGTTTCATAGGTTGAAATGGATTTTCCTTTCGCAAATCTTCTGTATATAGAATATTTTCCATTTTTATTTACCAGTTCAAGTTCACCGTTTTTCAATAATTTTTTTGCGGTTTCTTCACCGACTCTCCAACGCCCCTCTGTTCCATCTTCTTTAATCGGATAAATTTCAACGTCATCAATTTTTATAGGATAATACATTGACGGTCTATCTTCACGTCTGTCAGCTTGTCCCCATTGTCTTAAATTTTCTTTTCTTCCGCCGGTTTCAGTTTCAATCATTTTAAATTTGGTTTCAAAAATGTTTTTGGCGTAACAAATAATATATTCGTGTGTTGCCGATACTAATGAAGTTGTGCCGACTTTGCCGAGTTTGCTTTTCCAAATAAATTGTGCAACAAAATTTCTTTCACCAAAAACTTCGTTGCAAATTTTTTTAAGGTTAGCTTGTTCATTATCGTCAATGCTGATAAAAATAACTCCGTCGTCCGTCAAAAAATTTCTGGCGACAAGTAACCTTGAATAAATCATACTGCACCAATCGCTGTGGAAACGCGGATTTGAATTTGAGTTTTGTTTAAAATTTTTATTGCCCTCGTCATCAAACAAATTTATCTGCGCGGAAAATTTTTCTTCGTCCATAGTGAAGTTGTCACGGTAAATAAAATCGTTGCCGGTATTGTACGGCGGATCGATATAAATCATTTTGACTTTGTGCAGATAACTTTCAAGCAAAACTTTCAACACGTCGAGGTTGTCGCCTTCGATATACAAATTTTGCGTTGTATCCCAATCAACAGAATCATCTTTGCAAGGGCGCAACGTCATATCAATTTTTTTCTGAGCCAATGCGCGGGCTTGACTTTTGCCGACCCACGTAAATTTATAATGCTCCTGTTCAGTTGAAATATTTTCGGACAAAATATCTTTCAAGACAGCAAAATTAATGGCGCGTGTAAGTTTACCGTCGGAGTCGCGGGATTCGGTTATACACTCCGGGAAAAGTTCTGCTATTTTTTCAATGTTATTCATAATTTTTTCAACAACTCAACAATTTCATTAACACAATCTGCGCGGTCAAAATAAAAAATCTCACCGCTGCGACGCACTTTAACTTCAACCGAATTGCTGTTCAAAGTCTTTGGACTGACAGTCACGCGAATTGGATAGCCTACCAAGTCACAATCTTTGAACTTGACGCCGGCACGCTCAGTCCTGTCATCAAGCAAAACGTCAACGCCCAAATTTTTCAGCTCGGTATAAAGTTTTTCGGCATAATCAAGTTGCTCGGGAACTTTCGCATTGACGGGAACAATTACAACTTCAAAAGGCGCAATCGCCCGCGTCCAAATAATTCCGTCCGCATCATTATTCTGTTCAATCGCCGCCGCCATTGTCCGACCGACACCAATTCCGTAGCAGCCCATTTCAAAAAATTTTTCCTTACCATTTTCATCAAGGAAAGTTGCATTGAGAGATTTTGAATATTTATTACCAAGCGTGAACACTTGACCGACTTCAATGCCGCGCGTCATCTTCAAACTTTTTCCGCAATGCGGACAAGGATCGCCCTCCTGCACTTTGCGAATATCGGCAACAATAATTTTTTCAGGATTAAAATCACGCTTGGGATTGACATTTATAAAATGCGTATCAACTTCATTAGCTCCGGCAACGGCATTGAACATTTCCATAACCGTAATGTCCACGACGATTGACGCGCCGTCTTTTAAACCAATCGGCGACATAAAGCCCGCGCAACCGCCAACTGCATTAATCGCAGACTCTTCCGCCATATGCAAATGTAAAGCGTTGGTAACGTTCAAAACTTTTATTTCATTAACTTCATGGTCGCCGCGCACAAATGCCAAAATTAATCTGCCGTCGTCGTCTTGGAAGGCAACCGCTTTAATCGTCTTTTCAATCGGCACATTCAGATAATTTTTTACAAGTTCAATCGTGTGGCAGTCGGGAGTTAAAACTTTTTCAAGCGGTAACATTTCCTCGACTTCCGCGCAGATTACTTTCAATTCGGCTTTCTCATCGCTTGCCGCATAATCGCAACTTTCACAGTAAGCAATGGAACTTTCGCCGCTGGGAGCTAAAACAGTAAATTCGTGAGAGTGTCCGCCGCCAATCGCACCGTTATCAGCCTCAACCGCGCGGAACTTCAAGCCGCAACGTGTAAAAATTTTTTCATAAGCGTCATACATTTTTTCGTAGGAAATATTCATACCGTCAACGTCTTTGTCGAAAGAATATAAATCCTTCATTACAAATTCACGACTGCGCATAAGCCCAAAACGCGGACGAATTTCATCACGATATTTATTTTGGATTTGGTAAAGCATAAGCGGCAGTTGCTTATAAGAATTTACCTCGCCTTTAATCAACGTGGTAATCATTTCTTCGTGCGTGGGGCCCAAGCAAAATTCTCTGCCGTGACGATCTTTTAATCTCATCATTTCAGGACCGTAAACCGCCCAACGTCCGGATTCTTGCCAAATTTCGGCGGGTTGAGTTATCGGCATCATTAACTCTTGTCCGCCCTTAGCGTCCATTTCATCACGAATTATTTGGGAAATTTTTTTCATGACGCGCCAGCCCAAAGGCAAATAGGAATACATTCCACCGGCGGCTTTTCTGATTAAACCTGCGCGGAGCATAAGTTTATGGCTAATGAGTTCAGCCTCTGCGGGAACTGCGCGTAATGTCGGCGCGTAAAATTCACTTGCTTTCATAATTTCACCTCAAAAATTTTTTAACTGCAAGATTATATAGACTTTGCGCGGTAATTGCAATTAAAATTATTGTCGTCGTTTTAAGATTATATTTGAAAGAAAAGTAATTCTAAAATCTGACAAAAATTTTTTCAAATTCGGACTTTACCAATACTTCTTAATATAAAATTTTATCAGGCGGCAGGAAATTTTTATCGGCGTGTAGAAAATCTTGCTACGAAAAAATTTTTAAGGAGAAATTTTATGCCGAGTGATTTTGAAAAAAATTTGGCAATGTCCATAAACAATTTAAATCGTAACGTGAACGAATTACTTTGGGCAAATATTTTTCATGACGCAATAAAAGGTTGCTTATGGCTCGACAGAGAAAATTTTGCGATAAATCCCGGACGTTGGGCAGTCGGTTATAATTATTTTTATACGGTATTTCGTATTTTGAATGAGTTTAAACCTAAAAATATTTTGGAAATGGGCTTGGGGCAATCAACAAGGTTAATCGGACAATATGTCAAAACTCACGAAAATTGCCAACACAATATCGTTGAACACGATGCAAATTTTGTAAAAGTTTCTAAAGAGAATTTTAATTTTTCCTCCGCCTCAAAATTTAATGTCGTTCCTATAACAAAAATGTCTTTAAAACTTGATGGAGGGGGGGGGCAGGAAGGTATAGTAATTTACAACGAAAACGATTTTAGAAATATTGTTGATTTTCAACGTTACGATTTTATTTCGATTGACGGACCCTACGGAAGTTTTCCGGTGTCACGAATCGACATTTTGAATTATTTTCCGCAATGTCTCAGTAAAAGTTTTTGTATAGTGATTGACGATTATAATCGTATTGGCGAACAAAATACCGCCGCAATTATGCGAGATATTTTGACAAAAAATAATATCGCATTTAGTGACGGTGTATATTCGGGTAGTAAAGATTTATATTTATTGGCATCAGCAGATTGGGCTTGGCTTACTACAATGTAAAATTTTTAAGGAGTGAAATTTGTTGTTAGGTTTAAATAATCTTAGTGACGGTCTTCATAACGCGGCTGAAAAAGTTGAAAATCTCAACAATACACTGACGGCTAAGAAAAATGCCGTCAAGGAAGCGGTCAATGACAAAATCAGCGACGCTAAAGAAGCCGTTAATGACAAAATTAATGATGCGAAAATTGCCGTTGAGGACGCAAAGGGTGCTGTCGATACCGTTAAAGAATCTGTCAGCGACGCTAAAGAAAATGTTGAAACCGCCGTTAAAAATGCGACGCGCAAACATTTAAAGTCGACGGTTGAGGAAATTAATAAAAACGCCTAATGGAGGTGTAAAAATTTTTATGAATAAGGATCAACTTCAAAAAATTGTAGCCGAGAAAGTTGACGCGGCTTTAAAATCTACCGCACATCCCAAGAGATTTTTTGTTACGGAGAACGGACGCGGCGTAGTTGACGGCGGAGACCTTTACAATGCCGTTTTGAATGACGTTTTGAACGTTGTGAAAATTGCTCTGGTTGATATTATTGATGAGGCTTTGAGCAATGTCAAAGTTCAAACTCCGCAAGCCGAAAGTAAAGTTTCCGTCGGTAAAAATCCCTCTGCGCAGAGGGACAGAAGAAAATAATTTGGGAGCGTGAATTATGGACAAGAGAAAAATTGTCAACGCGGCTCGTGAAAAGGCTAGGGAAAAAATTTCTGCGGAATCTGCGGAAGACAACGATAAATCTTTTATTGGCGGCATAATCGATACCTTTAAAGATATTGTCGGTTCAGATGACGAAGGTGAGCGCAACGGTAAAGTCTCCGGACGTAAACCGCAAACTAAACCTGCAGGGCGTGTTGCATCGGTAGGCAGGAACGTTGCCGACCAACTTCATAACAAAAAATAAACTCTTTTAACCGCAATAAAAAATCCCTCTTGAGTAAATCTCGAAAGGGATTTTTTTAATTTTGGGCGACTTCCAAAATTTTCTTGGCAACACGTTCAACAGCTCCGCTGCCGCCCAACTTTGCACAGGCAGCTTGTAAATCTTCGATAATTTTTTCTCTGTGTGATTCGCCGCGATAAAGCTTTAAAATTTCCGCGCAGATTCTTTCAGTCGTGACTTCATCTTGTAAAAGTTCCGGCTGAATTTTTTTACCCGCTAAAATGTTCGGCAAGCTGAAATTTTCTATGTCTACCAAAAGTTTGCCGATAAAATAATTTAACCGCGCCATTTTGTACAACACTACGCAAGGCAGGTTTAAAAGTGCCGCTTCCAATACCACCGTCCCTGAAGTTGCCATAGCCGCATCTGCAATTCTCATCAAGTCATAGCGGAATTTTTTTGTAAATGTCACTTCGACTTTTGCCGCGTTGACTTGCCTTTTAATTTCCGATTCGTCAACATTATCGGCGACGGGTAAAAAAAATTTTGCCGGTCGACTTGCCGACAAAACTTCTGCCGCTTTCAACATTTCAGGTAAAAGTAATTTTATTTCCTGCCTTCGACTGCCGGGCATTAATAATATCACGTGTTCATAAGGCTTGACGTTGAAAAATTTCTGCGCATTTTCAAAAGTCATTGACGGCTTAACTGCGTCGACGAGCGGGTTACCTAAGAAAGAAATTTTTGCACCGGCTTTTTCATAGGGTGGTAATTCAAAGGGAAATATCGCTATAAATTCATCAGCAATTTTCGCGCAATCTGCCGCACGGGATTTTCTCCACGCCCAAGCTGACGGCGGTATATATGATAAAATTTTTGTGCCGAATTCTTTCACACGTTTTGCAAGCCGCCAATTAAAATCAGGATAATCAATCAGTACAAGTAAATCCGGCTTTTCAGTGCGGACAATATTCGTTAAGTCGTCAAGGAGTTTTAAAATTTTACGCAGATTCTTCAAAACTTCGAGAACGCCCATAACATTATAATCTTTGTAATGACGAACAAGACGCACTCCCGCCGCTTGCATTTCGTCTCCGCCCATACCAAAAATTTCTATCGACGGGGAAAATTTTTTTATTTCGCGAGCCAATCCTGCGCCGTGAATATCGCCGGACGCTTCACCCGCACTCATCATTATTTTCAAACTCATTTTGATTTTAAATTATCAATAAATTGTCTCGCTGTTAATATTCGTGGGTCTTGCGGAAAATGTTTGATATTACCTGTGATTAAATATGCGCCGTCTTTTTTTGCAAACAATCGGTAAAAAGGTGCGTCTTTCATATCAGGTAAAACAATCGAATCATTTTCTTCAACGTCTTTCAAAGTTCCAAAATTTTCTATCGCCAACAAAATATAATCAATCAAATTTTTTGAGAAATGGAATTTTGGTCTGTTTAAAACGTTTATATATTCGCGAAATATAATATCACTATAAATTGGGATTATTTCTTTGCGAAATACTTTTTCGATAACTTGAACTGTTGCGCTGTCATCTTTGGTAGATAAAAGTGCCGACACAATAACATTTGTATCAATAACCGCAAAAATGGGCATTAATCTACTTCATCTCTTTCCGCGCAGATTCAATTTCTTGATTTATTTCAGCTAAAGTCATTCCCTGCAATCCATTTTCTCTAGCTTCCATTCGCAGAGCGTGAAAAGCCCGCAACGCTTTTTCGCTTGTAATTTCCAAATTGGGTTTTACAAATTCCAACGGTATTTTTTTATTTTTTACAGCTGTTTTGGCGAACATATTTATTACGTAGGATGCCGTTACGCCAAATTTGGAACACAGCAATTCAAATTGCGTCTTTAATCCTTCTTCCATATTTACATTGAACGTGGAATCATTCATAAAATCAATGCCTTTCATTAATTGACAACCTACATTGCTATAATCGTGATACCTTTTTCATCAGCAAAGGCAACTGTACCTGCGCGGTCAACCAGCAAAGTTTTATCAGCTTCAACGGCAAGGGCAGTAGCTCCGACTTCCGCCATAACTTCAACCGTACGCTTGCCAACTGTCGGCACATCAAAACGGTTATCTTGATTGGGCTTTGAAACTTTTGTGACGGCAGCTCCGCCATTAGCCAACTTACCGCCGCGCCTTATACATTCGTCCGTTCCTTCAATTGCTTCAAGTGCCATTACCGCGCGATTTTTTACAACGACAGTTTGTCCAACGTCAAGCCGTCCGAGTTCCTTTGCAATCCTAAATCCAAATTCTAAATCTTGACGCTCCTCCGCTGAAGGTTCACGGTCTGTAATTGTACCTCTGCGCGGGACAAGTTTGCGAATCAACGCAGTTTGGTCGAAAGTTTGAAGTCCTGCCTTAGCAAGCTCGCGTATAAACATCATCATAATTGTATTGTCGCTCCTGTCTGGCAGGGACATTATAAGTTCAAGCATTTTTCTATCAGGCTGAATTTTTCCGCTGAAAAGCAATTCCTTAGTAACCTTGCCGATCATCGTGACTTTGTTCAGATTGTGGCTTTTAAGATAATGTAAAATTCCGTCAAGATGTCCTACGCTGATTTTCTGATAATCTTTTGCAAAATCGGCAATTTGCGGATCGCTTTCAGGCACAAGTCCTACCGCGTAAACTTCATAACCCAACTGTTTAGCCGCCCTTGCACATTCCACAGGTAACTTTCCTGCTCCCGCCAAAAGTCCAAGTTTTTCCATAAATTATTTTACCTCTCTTTTCAATAATTAATTATTCAATTTCTCGGCGTTCACGGCAAATTCCGCGCTCGGCATTGCGTAAAAATCTAAGGAAGTGTTCAACCTCTTCACAAGAATCAACTTCCTGTTCAATAACTGCAATAGCCTCCGCCAAACTTAAACCCGACCGATATAAAATTTTGTAAGCCTTCTTAATCAACCTGCGCGATTCAAGTGGGATACCTGCGCGGGAAATTCCGACATTGTTAAGCCCGACGACTTTAGCGGGGTGACCGTCGACAATCGTATATGGTACAACGTCTTGAACAAGTTTGCTCATACCGCCGACCATTGCATTTCGCCCGATTTTTACAAATTGATGAACGCCCGCCATACCGCCCAAAACTACGCGATCTTCAACCGTAGCATGTCCCGCGCAGCTCGCCAAATTCGACATTATTACGTGATTGCCCAAAACACAATTATGCGCCACGTGAATATACGCCATTAAAAGACAATCACTGCCGATTCGTGTTTCGTTGCCTTCGCCCGTTGCTCTATGAATTGTCGCGCCTTCACGAATTACAGTTCTATCTCCAATAAATGTAAAACTTTTCTCTCCTTTAAATTTCAAGTCTTGCGGAATTTCGCCCACAGACGCAAATTGAAAAACTCTGCACTCTTTACCCAACGTAGTCCATTTGGCAATAACCGCGTTGGGTCCGATATTCGAGCCGTCGCCGATAATTACTTCGTCACCAATTACAGTGTACGGACCTATCGTCACATTGTTTCCGATTTTTGCACTTGGTGAAATTACTGCGCTGGCGTGAATGTTCGATTCCATTTTTTTAACATCTCCTGTTTAGGGAGTAGGGAAGAGGGAACAGTGAAAATCTATTCCCTAAAACCTAATCCCTATTCCCTAGTGAACAATTCTTCGCCGTGTTTCAAAGCAAATTTAAAATCAGCTGACGATACAAGTTTATCATCAACATAACCGTCCGCGTGCAGTACTCCAAAATCTCCGCGAACTTTTACGATTTCTGCGCGGGTTATTAAAGTATCACCCGGCACAATCGGCTTTTTAAATTTTATGTTGTCCATACCGCCGAACAGTGCAATTTTACCGCGATGTTCCTCAGGATAAAGCATTGCTACGCCGCCGACTTGCGCCATTGCCTCAAGCTGCAGAACGCCCGGCATTATAGGATGTCCCGGAAAATGTCCTGCAAATTGCGGCTCATTCATTGTAATATTTTTTAAGCCCGTCGCCGACTTGAAAGGATCTATTTCCAAAATTTTATCCACAAGCAACATTGGCGGACGATGCGGAAGTATCTTCATAATTTCTTCAATGTCAAGTACCATTTTTTACCGCTCCTTTATCTAAAATCTTCATAAATTTTTTTAGCAAGTTTAGTATTCAGCGCGTGACCCGACGCCGCCGCGATTATATGACAATTAAAAATTCCTGCAAGCCGCATATCGCCGATAACGTCCAAAATCTTATGGCGTACAAGTTCATCGGGGTAAATCAAAGGATTCAGCCAACCTTCGTCATTGTAAACTATAACATTTTCAATCGTGCCGCCGAGTCCCAAGCCCATTTTATGTAACATTTCAACTTCTTTTTCATAAGCTATCGTCCGCGCAGGTGCAATTTCAGTTTTATAAATTTCTTCCGTAATTTCAAAGTCTTCATACTGAATGCCAATCAGCCGGTGCGGATTGATTGAAGTAAAACTTACGCGGAAACCGTCATAGGGCAAGGCGATTATAAATTTTTTACCTTCGTCCGAATCAACACGATAAATTTTTTCAAGTCGAATTTCACGACGATTTTTATTTTGTTCAGCGATACCCGCCGCCTTAATCATTTCATAAAAATCTATCGAATTGCCTCCAAGCACAGGCGGTTCTTCGGCGTCAAGTTCAATCTCGCAGTTATCAATCTTGCAAGCATTTAACGCGCTCATAAGGTGTTCAATCGTAAAAACTTTGGCGTTACCTTCTTCAATCGTGGTTGCGCGTAAAGTCGAAGTCACATTATCTGCCGTCGCGTGAATTTTCGGCGCACCTTCTAAATCTCTTCTTACAAAAATTATTCCGCTGTCAACTTCGGCGGGTTTAAGTTTCAAACGAACTTCTACGCCGGAATGTAACCCGACACCAATTTTTTCTACGGAACTTTTTAAGGTTGTCTGTCTTTGCAAAATGTTACCTCCCATAAATTTTCCATTCATTATAACATTAATTTTCTTTATCGTAAATTAAAAAAGTCGAGACTTTACACCCGACCGTTTAATTAATTAAGAATTTAGAATGTAGAATTAAGAATTAGAGATTGAAAAAATAATTCTTAATTCTTAATTTTTAATTCTTAATTTTTTTTAAAGACTGCCTGAGCCTTGATAGTCAACCTCAATGCCCTGCTTTTCTTTAGCTACAATTTCTTTTTCGTAATGGAAACATTCTTGCGCAATGTCTTTATTCAGAATCAGCAAGCAAATTAAATTTGGTATCGCCATCAAGCCGTTCATAGTGTCTGAAAAATTCCATACAACATCAAGAGTTTGCGTCGCGCCAATGAAAGTTATGCAGCTGAAAACTGCGCGGTAAAGATAAATAACCGTGCGATTGCTTACAAGATATTCCAAAGATTTTTCGCCGTAATATTCCCAGCCCAAAATCGTCGAATACGCAAATAACGCAAGACTGATTGAAACAATTACACGCGCCCAATCTCCAAAAACTGTGCTGAAAGCTAAAATCGTAAGTTCCGCACCTGAAACCAATTTACCCGTTTCAACATTAACCGCGCCGAGCATTCCTGAACTTGCAATAACTGTTCCCGTCAAGAAACAAATTATCATTGTGTCAAAAAATGTTCCCGTCATATTTACATAACCTTGACGTGACGCGTGATCTGTCCTTGCCGCCGCCGCCGCTATCGGAGCTGAACCTAATCCCGCTTCATTTGAAAATACGCCGCGTGCCACGCCCCAACGCATTGCCGTCAACATTGTTGCTACGATTGAACCGCCTACGCCTCCTGCTACAGCTTCAGTCGAAAATGCCATTTTAAACATTGTCGCCCAGCCTGCCGGTACATTTTCAAAATTTACGATAATTACAATCAATGTCACTACGACATAAAACGCCGCCATTGACGGAACAATTACGCTTGAAACTTTGCCGATTGAGTGAACTCCGCGCATTAATACCGCCAGCGATAATACCGTTAAAATCATTCCCGTTGCCCAAGTCGGTATTGCAAAACTTGAACTGAATGCCGCGCCGATTGAATTTGCCTGCGTCATATTTCCAATACCAAATGACGCGCAGACTGCGAAAAATGCAAATAAAAATGCCATTACGCGCCCAAATGTGCCGCCGATTCCGTTTTTCATAGCGTACATTGGTCCGCCTGCCATTTCGCCGACGGAATTTGTTTCACGATATTTTACCGCCAAAACTGATTCGCCGTACTTCGTAGAAAGTCCAAATGCCGCGCTTATCCACATCCAGACGATTGCGCCCGGTCCGCCAAGTACCATTGCCGTTGCTACGCCGACAATATTTCCCGTGCCGACTGTCGCTGAAAGTGCCGTCATTAACGATTGAAACGGTGACAAATCGCCTTCGTGTTTAGCTTTTCCCTGCATTATCAATTTTATTGCGTAGAAAAGATTTTTCCACGGTAAGAATTTTAGACGAACCGTCAAAAAAATTCCTGTGCCGACCAATAACGCTAACATTATCGGTCCCCAGACAAAGTCGTTTATGTCGTTTAAGAGTTGCGACAAGTCCATTAAAAACACTACCTCCCCAAAAAATTTATTAAAGATAAAAATTTCCCATATAAATTATATGGCGAGGTAACAAACTTGTCAATTTTTTGTTAATTGTATACACTTAAAGTTATGGAAAAATATTATTGAAAATCGGGAATATGGTATAATTTCATTAGGGATAAAAATGAAAGCCTAAAAATACGAAGGAAATTTTATCGCAATGTCGAAAATATTGTAAACTTAACGAAAAAAATTCTTGAGCATAAGGAGCAAGAACTTTGCAAATAAAAGTTTTTAAAGCCGAATCGATGAAAGAGGCAATGTCAGCAATGAAGGCGGAACTCGGAGAAGACGCCGTAATTTTGCATAGCCGTAAATACAAAAAGGGCGGATTTCTCGGTTTCGGCGGAAAAGAAATTATCGAAATAACCGCCGCCATTGAAGATGTACCGCTTGCCGAAAGAGTGCGCGGAATTTATAAAAAACCGCATAAGTCCGCGCAGATTTTTGAGGATGAGGGCGACGAATCAGAAAGCGAAGTTGAAACTATTCAACCGACTTTAAATGACGATTTGCCTATAGATCGTCCCGAAATTCCGGATGAGCCCGAACACCGCGCAGGTACTGAAAATGAAAAATTAGCGGAAACTATTCGTAATGCGCAAGCCCCTCCGCCTGAAGAAATTGTTCAAGACGTTGACGGCTTACCTGTTGAAGATGAGTCGCCGATTGATGAACAAAATTTAATTGAAGAGCCTCCGCCTCCCGAAGAAGAATTACCGCCCGACGAAAATAATTTGTCGGCCGACGGTGAAGAATTGCCGACTGAAGATGTACCTTTACCGCCTGATGAAGATAATTTACCGATTGATGAACCATTACCGCCGGACGAAGACAATTTGTCGATTGATGAACCTTCACCGCCTGATGAACCTTTACCTGTCGATGAACAAGTACCGATTGATGAACAAACTTTATCGGACGATGAAAATTTTAACGACGAACAAACTCAGCAAGGTTTTGGATTTACGCCTGAACAACTCGCGCAGGCTCAAGCTATGATGTTTGCGCAGTTT
>FLNU01000010.1_pt1 | contig 50034 bp, 38 predicted proteins | sample 1140361 | NCBI WGS metagenome assembly FLNU01 (sample SAMEA3878206, study PRJEB12797) | bioreactor metagenome | biome: Moose rumen | place: Sweden | collected 2011-10 | reverse complement strand
TGAGGTAATATTGTGATAGTCGTTAGAGTGGTGGAGGTGTCCCTTCTCGATTGGTCTCATCAGTCCTACTTCACATCCGAACCCTATGAAGAAATCGTGGAAACGGAAGTTTGTCTCGATGGTGAGTCCCCAGTCGAAGCGTTTGAACCCCACCTCATCGCTGAAACATGACGGCTCGCCTGTGACATCAATGTTATCGATGGAGACGATACCGTTGTTCGCTTTCACCTTTCCGCCAATGCCGTATGCGGCATAGAGACCGCCTCCGAAATCAAATCCGATCTTTCCGAAGTCAAACGGGAACATCACGCTTACCGGCAATTCCAGATAATTCAGGTGGAATTTCACCTTGTCGCGGTGATTGGAATGCCCATACACACCGCCGTGCATCTCCTCACCCTTCATCACAAACCTCAACTCAGGCTGCAGCACCACTCTTCCCCGTTTTGTGAGCGGAATTTTCAGTCCTGCCCCAGCCATCACTCCGTCTATCTGGTTATCCTCATACCAGTCATCCTCAAAATCTGAGAAAGAGGAGCCGGCCCAGCCCGCTCTCACAAACATGGTGACAGGTTTACGGCTCACAACTTCCTTTTGGTCCTGGACCGGTTCATCGCCATAGACAGTTTGCACATCATCACTCTGGCTGAAAGCGCCCAATGAGAGCGTCAGCCCCATTAAAGATAGCAATAACTTTTTCATATTTTTATTCCTTAAATCATCTTTTAAGCAGGACTATAAGTATAATACTCCATTTGAGTTGGGTGGTATTTACTTATTGAATGTTTTTGCAAAGATATCGTTTTACAACCAAAAAACAAAATAACATCGTATTAAAAATCATTTTTCACGATTCCGTTCTCAGCCCTTATGATGCCCTTCTCCCGGTTCTCAAGCAGGATGGCATGGTTGGCTGAGTGGTCGCGCTTGGTGGGGTGCTCCTCATGATAGAGATGATACTCCACCGCCATGAACTTCACGAACCGTTTCCTCACCCCCAGCCGTCTAAAAAACAGTAATAACTCTTCCCGATTTACTTCACAGAGATTTTCCATCCGTGCTGCTTGCCGCTGAGGGTTACGCTCAGGATTAAATTCCTTATGATAGTAGGTGTCCAAATCGTTACAAGCACGAGCGTTGAATAAAAATGCCAGTTTTACACCACTTTTCAGAGAGAGTCCTTTATAGACATGGAAGTTCAGCATGAGGGGTAAAGATAAGTATTCCGCTCTCACCTTTCTCCAGCCATGATATTGATGACACACACAACGTCGTTGATATCGACTGTGCCGTCCTCATTCACATCGCCTCGGAGAACGGCTTTACCACATACAATCGTAGTGTCAGCCTTTTCCGGCAACATATAAGGATTTGTTTTGATAGTGTATATCCCCGTCTCAAATCCGGCTATTTTCACATAAAATGATCTCATTGATAAGACATCCATATTGGATCCAAGAGTGAAAACTGGCAAAAGGGAAATCTCCATTATGTTCTTTGATATTTTTGAAATCACCAGATGGTTATATGGGAAACAGAGTTTTGTCATACCGCTAATGTGCAGTGTGTCGTCCACAAACTCATATTTAACTTGTGACTTATCTTCTGTGTTCTGATTGCAAAATATGCCATATAATCTCATCCTCTGGAGTAAACGGCACGGTGTCTAAAGGAAAAGGATGAATCATCGAGTCGGCCACAGAATTGACGCCCGCATTTTGGGCAAAAGTTTTGAAAACTGCAGCCGCTGCCATTAGAAACAAAAGAAATCCTTTGAAGAATATGTGCTTGTTCACGATTGTGTTTTTTTGATATTTGTTTGAGTATTGATTTTTCTACGGATATGATGCTTGGTTATCAAAAAAAATGTTTATTTTACCGAATGAACGTTTATTTTTTTTGCAAAGTTACAAATCTGTAAAATATATACCAAACAAAAATAGGATTATTTAGATTTTTATTTCAACCTAAGGTTTGCTGAATTAGTAATTCAGTGAAGTTTCGGAAGTTATATAATGAAGTTAAAGAGGAAGTTATAAAAGGGAGTTAAGCACTTCGTGCTGGACGATAATCTGCTAATGACATGACAAACGTCCTTACCTTCTTTACCTTCTCTACCTTCCTTACCTTCTTTTGGTAATTACTTCCAATTTAACTTCAGAAACTTAAGTAATGAGTCCACTTGAAAAAATCGTATTTAGTCTGACACCCCTACAGGGCTTGAATATAAATATCTGATTACCAAGGGGGAGGGGCACCACCCATGTGGTATTATCGACCTATCAGGACTTTTTCAAGTGGGCTCAGTAATTCACACTATACTGAAGAGCTGATATTCCTTTTGAGATATTAACACAGCAATGGTTGAAGTAGGATATGTGAATTTCAAACAAGACTCAACTTTTAAAAGTGGAGTCATTTCTTATTCCCCGAATCGCCGGTTTTTCTTGAATAACACATAGGCGATGATAGGGGCACCTACCAAAGCGGTGACGGAGTTGATAGGTAGCGCTCCCTCAAATCCAGGCATACGTGCGATGAGGTTGCAGACAAGTGCCAGCGCAGAGCCGGTGAGCGCTGTTCCCGGCATGAGGATGCGGTGGTCGCTTGTGCGGAACAGCACACGGCAGAGGTGAGGGACCGCCATGCCGATAAACATGATCGGTCCACAATAAGCGGTGACGATGGCCACCAGCACACCTGAACATCCGATCACCAGAAAGCGGGCCCGTTTGAGGTTCAGTCCCAGGTTGATGGCATATTCATCGCCCATGAGCAGGAGGTTCATCGGCTTCGCTATGAGCATGCTCAGCGGGAGGAGCACCAGCATCATCACCACGAACAGGAGCATCTGGTCGCCCGACACACGGGCGAACGAACCCAGTCCCCACACCACATAAGCACGGATATCCTCCTCAGCGGAGAAAAATTTCAGCACCCCCACCACAGCCGTCACCAGATAGCCGATCATCATACCGATGATGAGGAGCGTGACGTTTCCTTTCACTTTCTGCGACACATAGAGGATGAGCGACATCACTGCCAGCGCACCCACGACGGCAGCGACCGAGATGGCTACATCGCCCACATACCCCATCTTACTCAGTGCCACCCCGCCCAACGAGCCGGACAGCAGCACCACGAACGCCACGCCGAGCGAGGCGCCGTTGGAGATACCCAAGACAGACGGTCCTGCCAACGGATTGCGGAACACCGTCTGCATCTGTAGACCGCTGACAGCCAGACCGGCTCCAGCCACTGTGGCTGTAAGTGCCTGCGGCACACGGGAGCTCCAGATGATATTCGACCATATCTCCCATTGCGACAGGTCGGAAGCAGCGCCATCGGCTCCACACAATACCCTCAGCACATCCGGCAGCGGTATTCTGACCGTACCCAACAGGAGGTTGAGCACGAAGAACACCAGAATCAGAAGTGTCAACAGTAGGAATTTTGTGGGTGTAAAACGTCGCATTGCTATAAAGGGAAGCCTCTCCCCCCGCCCTCCCCATAGGGAGGGAGCTCCCTTCAGGGTGACCGTCCTGACGGCATAGGATTGGGGTAAGAGATTAAGAAATTAAGGAGTTTAAGGGTTTAAGAGGGAATAGAAGGTAGGCTGGTAGTCTTTTTCCACCAATTCGGGATGGAAAATCGCCACGAGGTCTTTGAGCAGCACGTCGGGATAGACCGGAGTAAGCTCATAATATGGGGTCTGCTTCATATTGCAGTAAATCACGTGGTGTTCTTTAAAGGCCTTGAAGAGTTCGTTACGCGGTTCAGAGGCTTTCAGCGCGTCGTAAGAGAAATCGCCGGGATAGCTGTTGAGAATACGCCAGTAGTCAGCATTAGCCGCCTTGGCATAGAGGTCCTCGAACTCCAGGTTCACACCTCCCGTGTTATCGTCTCTGATGATATAGTCAGCACCCGCATCGCGGAACAGCTGGGCAAGGTTATTGCGTCCGCCCACCGCATACCAGTTGCCGCCATGCATCTCGCCGCTGAACACCGTCGGACGCAAAGTCACACCGGCAGCAAGTTCTTTCACTGCATTATAACGGCTCTTGATGCCTTCAAACACCTCCTTTGCCTCTTTCTCCTTACCGATAAAGAGCCCCACGAACTTGATCCACTCAGCCTGTCCCAACGGCGTCAGTTCCTTGTAACCCAGATGCGGCACGAGGGTGATGCCAGTCTCTTTGATGGCGTCATAGCCACCACGCTTGAACGGAGAGATGAAGATCACATCGGGGTGCGCTGCCAGCACCAGCTCGTTGTCGAAATTGCCCTCCATACCGATTTTCACGATTTGCCCCGACTTCACCCTTGCTTTGATGTCCTTGTCGAAGAGGTTTTTCGTGCCTGTGATGCCGCGGATGATGTCGTGGGCATCGAGGGCGGTGAAGTTGGAGAGCTGTAGAGCTGTCATGGTGATGGCGCTGCTAATCGGCACCTCCACTTTTTTATAGCCTTCCGGCACGTCAACATCGCTGCCACGCTTCACCAGCGCGAACTTATAGTCCACCGGCATGAGGTAGTCTGTGTCGTCATCGCCTTCGGTCAGCACCTGCTGCGGGTCGCCCACCTCCACGAGGCGCACGTCGTCAGGCAGTTGGCGCACAGTGAATCCTTTGGCATACTCAGGCGTCATCAGGCTGACGGAATCGGTCGCAGTTTTCACCGTTCCGTTCTCCATCGGTTTTTGTTTCGTACACGAAACAATACTCATCAAAACGGATAAGATGCTTGTCAGCAACAAGTTTTTAGCCATAAGTCCTATTTTTCTTTCGTTCTATTCCAATTATTTTGCAAATTTACGAATTTTTCCTTACTTTGCACAATGATTTCATGCCCACGTCTCTACATGCTGACAGTTTTATCTAGTTTTTAGTTTTTATGAATGATATCATCACAACTATCAATGATGCCATCTGGGGGTATTGCCTGATGGGCATACTCGTGGCCTGCGGACTGTGGTTCACATGGAAGACCCATGGTGTGCAGTTCAGGATGGTGGGTGAGATGTTCCGCCTGCTGACCGAGGCAGCCACTCCCACAGGCAAAGGGCGGCAGCAGGAAAAGCACCGTCATATCTCCTCATTTCAGGCTTTCGCCGTGTCGGTAGCTACCCGTGTGGGCACAGGCAACCTTGCCGGCGTCGCCACCGCCATCGCCCTCGGCGGACCCGGCTCCGTGTTCTGGATGTGGATGATTGCTTTGGTCGGAGCCGCCACTGCCTTTGTTGAATCCACCATCGGCCAGCTGTTCAAGCAACGTCACAAAGACTCGTTTATCGGCGGTCCGGCCTATTACATCCAGAAGGGGCTTCACTGCCGTTGGATGGCGGTGCTGTTCGCCATCCTGATGATTCTCTCTTTCGGACTCTCCTACAACTCCATCCAGAGCAACACCATCTGTGGTGCCATGAGCCATGCGTTTGGTTGGGATCCTGTGATGATCGGTGTGGTTTTGTCGGCGATTTCACTTCTTATCATATTCGGCGGCATCCACCGCATCGCCAATGTGAGTGCCTGGCTGGTGCCGCTGATGGCCATTGGTTATTTCATCCTTGCCATCGTGGTGGTAATCATGAATTTTCATCTGATTCCTCATGTGTTCAAGGTGATTGTGAGTGATGCGTTCGGCATCGGCCCAGCTGTGGGCGGCACCATCGGCGCCAGTATCATGCATGGGGTGAAACGAGGGTTGTTCAGCAATGAGGCCGGAGAGGGAAGCGCACCGAACGCTGCCGCCACCGCCACGGTGTCTCATCCTGTGAAGCAAGGACTGATCCAGTCGTTGGGCGTGTTCACCGACACACTTATCGTCTGCTCCTGCACCGCTTTCATCATTCTCATCAGCGGGCTTTACCAAAACGACACCCTCAACGGCATCACACTCACACAGGCGGCGCTCCAGTCGGAAATCGGGTCTGCAGGACCTGTCTTCATCGCGCTGGCTATCCTCCTGTTCGCTTTCTCCTCCATCATCGGCAACTATTATTATGGCGAGGCCAACATCCGGTTTATGACAAGCAGCCGGTCAGTCCTTACCATTTACCGGCTTTTCTCCGGAGGTGTTATGGTGATGTTCGGTGCGATGGTCAGTCTGGATACCGTATGGAGTATCGGTGACCTCTGCATGGCGCTGCTCACCACCTGCAACCTCATCGCCATCGTCACCCTCGGGAAATATGCGTTCCGTCTGCTCGACGACTACCGCTGGCAGAAACGCCAGGGCATCAAAGAGCCTACGTTCCACCGCAGCCAGCTGCCGGAGATAGCAGACGAGCTGGAATGCTGGTAAAAGAGATAAAGATTAAAGAATATGGAAATCAGTGGAGCAGCCGGTAGCGGGCACCACCGAGGACAGCCACCAGTCCTTTGAGTTCCAGTTCGAAAAGTGCGGAACTAACCTGGCTGTATGACAGGTTTGTCTCGACAGAGATACGGTTAATCTGCATGGAGTCCTGCCCACGCAGCAGGTTGACGATCGCCTGCTCGTCGGCAGAGAGATTCGGGAAGAACTCCGGCTCCTCAGCCTTTGCCTCCTTTGTTTTCTCCTCCCACCCCATCAGTCGCATGAAATCGGAAGCCGACTGGATGAGATGCGCCTGGTTGCGTGAAATCAGTTTGTTGCAACCCTCGCTGTATTCATCGTATATTCTCCCCGGAAACGCAAACACCTCGCGGTCGTAGTCGCCAGCCAGCCCGGCTGTGATGAGCGCACCTCCCTTGCCTGCACTCTCCACCACGATGGTGGCATGGCACATACCTGCCACGATGCGGTTACGTCGCACGAAATTTCCTTTGTTGATCTGGCTATGGCTCATATACTCCGTGAGCAGACCGCCCTGACGGGTCATCTTGGCAGCAGTGGAGCGATGACGGGCGGGATAAATCATATCCAGTCCGTGAGCCAGTACGCCCACGGTGTCCATTCCGGCTCCTAAAGCAGCCTGATGGGCATGGATGTCCACACCGTAAGCGAGTCCGCTCACAATCAGCGTGTCAGGATAATTATTGCTGATGTCGGATACAAAGTTGCGGATAATGTCCTTTCCATATTCCGTGCATTTGCGTGTTCCCACGATACTGATAATACGCTGCCTGTTGAGCGGAGCATTTCCGTAATAATATAAAACGAGCGGAGCATCCGGACACTGCCGCAGCAGTTCCGGATACTCCTGATCGTTAAAGCATATACATTGGATATGTTTCGAGCATGCATACGCCAATTCAGCCTCACTCCGCTTCACCGCCTCATCGACATCCGACAAAGAGCCGACAAGCAAGTCGGAGGCATCGGGAATAAAGTCGCGTATATGCAGCCGGTGCTCCATCACAGCTGTTGCACTACCCATCTGCTCCAAGAGCACATGGGCACTCATCAGACTGAGTTTCGGCAGCTGTGTCAGCGCCATCGAACAGATGACTTCCTGGTCGGTCATATCCTTTTATGAAAAGTCTTAGAACTTCACCTTCAGCGGGTTCTGCACCTGCTGGGAGAAACGGAGCAGATAAGCCTCCCAGTCACCCAAAGTCTGGAAACGGGTGTTCGGATTACGGCTCCATCCCGAACCGAAGTAATAGGTGTACTCACCTTCATACGGACTGATGGCCAGGATATGCCCGCAAGCGCCAGGCAGTCCTTCGCCTCCACGGAACTCCATAGAGGTCTTCGGCTGGGTGAACACCGTACCCACATAGATCTGTCCGAAGTCACGGTTCTGCTTGGCGCGGTATTTCTCCTTATACTGATTCGGGTCGCCCAGATCCTCATAGCCCATGAAGCCGCTCTTCTGGTTCAGCACATAGGCTGAAGGATTCTCGTTGTGAACAATGATACCCGTGGCTATCGGCGCCTCTTTCGGAAGCCCGAAGTAGGCCACCACACATTTGTTCATCTGAGAACCGGCGTCAAGAGAGACAACACGGATTTCGGTCACGTCGTTACCGTCCACCTTCTCCAGCCCATAGACCAGCTTCACGGAGAAGCGGAGCGGTCCGCAGTCGAGGATCTCGTATGAGGTGTAGCATTTCGGATAGTGGATATCTTTCCCGCCATTCTCCAGCATCGCCGTGGTGCCGGCGCCGAGCGTAGGTCCCACCTTATAGCAGTCCATACCGTTGCCATGATCCACATGATAGCTCACGGCATTGTACAGATCGTCGGCAAGGTCATTCTCACCACGCGCACGCAGTTTCTTCACTGCCTTGGCGATATCAGGGTCGAGCTCTCCGGCATAGCGGTCATTCACCACCAGCTTGTCGGTACGCTTGTTCCAGATGTCGTAACCCCATGCGCGCTCACCCGACTTCTGGAGAGCCGGACCATAGCAGCGGAACGCCACGCGGTCGTTCTCCCAGGCGATATCATCCACACGCTCAGGAAACTGACGTCCGAACACTTTCGACTCATACTGGGCAGGAGTGCCGGCAGCGACGTAATAGACCGCCTTGCCTTTGGCAGGAATAGCCACCGGGAAGATGAGCATACCGTCCCATGTCAGCTGACTCGTCACTTCCTTACCGTCGGCATCAGTCACAACCAATGCCGACTGTGTGTCGAGCTTTGCCCTCAACTCTACCGCAGGTATTTCCACCAATTCCTCAGAGCGGGCAAAATTCTGATTATTCGACACAGTCACCTTCACCTTATCGGCAGCCATCGAAGTGCCGCACAGCAGCACTCCGAGTAATATAGCAACAATTCTTTTCATAGCATACGTTTTTGGAAGAATGCAAAGAATGCAGAGGAGGCAAAGAATGCAAAGACAATTCTTTGCTACTAGTTGGACAAACGTCCTAACATTCCAAGCATTCTGTAATATTACTTCAGGTCAGTGATGGCATAGAAGTCCTGGTCGCCATAGTCCTGGTTCTCACCGCCCATACCCCAGATGAAAGTGTAGTTGCTGGTAGCGGCTGCAGAGTGGATAGACCATTCAGGAGAGAGCACAGCCTGGTCGCCCTTCATCCAGATATGACGGGTCTCGTCGATCTCACCCATAAAGTGGCACACAGCCTGGTCTTCAGGCACCTCGAAATAGAAATAAGCCTCCATGCGGCGGCTGTGCACATGAGCCGGCATAGTGTTCCACACGCTGCCTGGCTTGAGCTCTGTCATACCCATCTGCAGCTGGCAGGAGTCGAGCACTTTCTGCACAATCATACGGTTGATCACGCGGTCGTTGCTGCCCTCAAGGCTGCCAAGCGCAAGAATGTCGGCATCAGCCTTCGTTACTTTCTTCGTAGGATATTCCTTATGAGCAGTGGTGGAGTTGATATAGAACTTAGCAGGCTTTGAAGCATCGGCGCTCACAAACACCACGTCGCGGTCACCACGGCCGATATACAGAGCCTCTTTGTAGTCGAGCTCATACACCTCGTCACCTACCTTGATGCAACCTTTGCCACCCACGTTGAACACGCCCACCTCACGACGGGTGGTGAAATAAGGGGCTTTCAACGGGTCGATGGCCTCCAGTTTCAGCTCTTCGTTCACTGGCATGGCGCCTCCCACAATCATGCGGTCGTACATGGAATACACAAGGTTCACCTCTTCTGCCGAGAACACCTTCTCTATCAGGAAGTCACGGCGGATGCGCTGGGTGTCATAGTGCTTCGCATCCTCAGGATGTGATGCATAGCGGATTTCATAGTTTGTCTTCATACTGTTGATATTTAAGTTAATAATCAGTCTGTCTCAATATCAGCTCTCCCGTTCTCCATTTTTGAGGCAGGTATAAAACCAGCCCCTACACCATCATTGATAAAAGCCCCCGCTCCCTTCGAAGGGAGCGGGAGTTTTTTATTACAGGATCTGCTCCAGTTCAGAGATGTTCTTCTGCACATCCTCGTCGGTCACCTCGTAGTTCATGAGGTTGCCCGCCAGATACTGGTCGTAAGCGGTCATGTCGATGAGTCCGTGGCCAGAGAGGTTGAAGAGGATGACTTTCTCTTCTCCAGTCTCCTTGCATTTCTGTGCCTCACGGATGGTGGCAGCAATAGCATGGCAGCTCTCAGGAGCAGGGATGATGCCCTCTGTGCGGGCGAACAGCATACCGGCATCGAACGACTCCAACTGCTGGATGTCAACGGCCTTCATCAGTCCGTCTTTCAGGAGCTGGCTCACAATCACACCTGCTCCGTGGTAACGCAGACCACCGGCATGGATGTTGGCAGGGCGGAAGTTATGTCCGAGCGTAAACATCGGCAACAGCGGTGTGTAGCCGGCCTCATCGCCGAAGTCATACTGGAACACGCCACGTGTGAGTTTCGGACAGGATGCCGGCTCAGCAGCAATAAACTCAGTGGTTTTGCCATCGAGGATGTTATGACGCATGAATGGGAATGCCAGTCCGCCAAAGTTGGAACCGCCGCCGAAACATGCAATCACCACATCAGGGTACTCGCCAGCCATTGCCATCTGCTTCTCAGCCTCAAGTCCGAGGATGGTCTGGTGGAGGCTTACGTGGCTCAGCACAGAACCCAGGGTGTATTTACAATTCGGAGTGTTGATAGCCAGCTCGATGGCTTCAGAGATGGCTGTACCGAGCGAACCCTGATGAGTCGGATATTTCGTGAGGATATCCTTACCGGCGCGGGTTGACATAGAAGGCGACGGGGTCACCTGTGCGCCGAATGTCTGCATGATACTGCGGCGGTAAGGCTTCTGCTCATAAGATATTTTCACCTGATAGACTGCGGCTTCGATACCGAACACCTTCGCCGCGTATGCCAGTGCTGCTCCCCATTGTCCGGCACCGGTCTCAGTCGTCACGTTGGTCACGCCCTGCTCTTTGCAGTAGTAAGCCTGCGGCAGCGCGGAATTGAGTTTGTGGGATCCCACAGGGCTCACGCTCTCGTTCTTGAAATAGATATGGGCAGGAGTGCCAAGTGCCTCCTCAAGTCCGTAGGCACGTACCAACGGCGTGGAGCGGTAGTTCTTGTATTTCTCGCGCACCTCTTCAGGTATATCTATCCACGCATGCTCCTGATCCAATTCCTGACGGCAGAGTTCTTCCGCAAAAATCGGGAACAGGTCCTCCGGCTTGAGCGGCTGTTTCGTGCCCGGATGGATAGGAGGCAATGGCTTGTTCACCATGTCTGCCTGAATGTTATACCACTGGTAAGGAATCTCACTCTCTGGAAGAATAAACTTCTTAATTCTTTCGCTCATAATTGTTTTTGTTTTTAATAATTAGGATTCTCTATGTTTTATGCAAAGGTAAGCATTTCAGCGAAAATAAAAAACTACTCCGCTGAAAAACTTACTAATGTTTTACGATAAGACGAGAAAAGACCCGAACGTGAGATAAATCCCAAGTAGGTTCCGTTGTCGTCAACCACCGGCAAGTTCCAGGCTTTCGTCTCGTCGAATTTCTCCGTGGCATCCTTCAGGGTATCGGAAATACTGAGGACAGCAGGAGGAGCTTTCATGAATGAGCTGACCTTGTACTGATGGTACAGCTCTGATCGGAACATCACGTTGCGCACCGAATCCAGCGTCATCACGCCGATCAGTTTATTACCTTTGTCCACCACCGGGAAAATATTCCGCTTGGAATGTTCGATGGCGATGATGATTTTCTCGAGGTCCCATTCCGGATGCACGGTATGGTAATCGGTCTCAATCATAGACGACATATTGAGCAAGGTAAGAATGGCGCTGTCTTTGTCGTGCGTGAGCAACTCGCCTTTGCGTGCCAGACGCATGGCATAGATGCTGTGAGGCTCAAACAGGTTGATGGTCATATAACTCATGGCCGACACAATCATAATGGGCACGAGCAACTGATAGCCACCTGTCAACTCAGCGATGAGGAAGATACCAGTTAGCGGTGCGTGCATCACGCCCGACATCAGTCCAGCCATACCATAGAGCACGCAGTTTTTCGGCAGCAGGAATCCTGATATCTCCGGAGAGAGTCCAATCAGATAATCCCACAGCATGGAAAAAACGAAACCGCCCAATGCCCCGACAAACAGGCTCGGTGCGAACACACCACCACATCCACCACCGCCATTGGTAGCGGCAGATGCGAATACCTTTGCCAGGAGTACGATAGCAAGATATATCACCAGATTGCTCTTGTCGGCGTTAAAGAATGTATTATGCATGATTTCCGTTGGAGATGCCTCGTCAATCAGCTGTGTAATGACACTATAGCCCTCACCATAGAGTGCCGGCAGGAAAAAGATCAACACACCCAGCACCACAGCCCCCAAAAGGAATTTGAACCACGGTGAATTGATACGTGCGAAGATACGTTCAAACCAGTTCATACTACGTGTGAAATAGAGAGAGAGAAATCCACAGAATATGCCTAGCAGAATACATGCCGGGATGATGTCGATGGAGAATGCTTTATCCATCGAGAATGAGAACATGGACTCGGTGCCATAGAGAGCATAAGAGACGCAGACAGAAGTGATGCTTGTGGTTAGCAGCGGCAAGAGCGACTTCATCGTGAGATCCATCATCAGCACCTCAACCACAAACATCATACCTGCAATCGGTGCTTTAAAGATTCCGGCCACCGCACCTGCGGCTCCACATCCGACCAACACCATAAGCGTCTGAGGAGGAAGTCCGAAACGTTTTCCGAGATCTGAGCCAATGGCAGACCCTGTCAACACTATTGGCGCCTCAGCTCCGACGGATCCGCCAAATCCAATGGTGATGGAACTGGCCACTACGCTCGACCAACAGTTATGCGAGGGAATACGAGACCTCTTCATGGAAAGCGCATAAAGAATCTTGGTTACTCCATGACTAATGTCATCTCTCACCACATAACGTATAAATATTGATGTAAGCAAAATACCAACTGCGGGAAACACGAGATAGAGCCAATTCATACCCTCGCCCATGATATCTGACGTAAGAAAATGCTCTATCTGTCCCACAAGCCATTTCAGCACGAAAGCAGCCAGACCGGTGAACACACCCACCAACAGGCTCAGGAAGATGACAACACGGGTCTGACTCTGTCCGTTCGACAGCAACGCACTGACACGGTTAAACAAACCTATTTCCTTACGGCCAAGCCGCATTGTCATTCTATTCATTGCCTTATAATTTTTATCTCACTATTTTCCGAAATCTTCACGATACTCGAAGGCTCGTGCTTCTCCTTACAACGCTGATTATAGCGCACCACATAATCCACCGCCTCCTTGATTTCGTCGGAGATGGCAGCAAAAGTCTTCGCCGTCGGTTCACCGCTAATATTCGCACTGGTCGAAACGATTGGTTTTTGGAAACGGTAGCAGAGCTCATGAGAGAACTCCTCACTCGTCACCCGGAAGGCCGCACTTCCGTCCTCCGCAATCATCTGAGGAGCCAACCCCGCCACATTATCAAAAATCACAGTCAAGGGTTTTGTAGCCATGTCTATCATATCCCATGCCACATCCGGCACCTTACGCACATATTTCACAAGCCGGTCTGCTTTATCGATAAGGCTGATCATCGCCTTGCTGTCGGCCCGTCGTTTGATTTCAAACACTTTCTTTACGGCCTCTTCATTGGTGGCATCACATCCGATACCCCATATCGTGTCGGTGGGATACAGGATGACTCCACCCTGTTTCATCACCTCTATTGCTTTCTTTACCTCGTCTGTCAACATGCTTGGGGAAGTTTAGAGTTTAGGGTTTAGAGAAAGTTCAAAGTTCAAAGTTTAGAACTCGCTGGTGAAGTGGAACTTGATATGTTTAAAGTCCTGTTGCGCCATCATCAGCACGTAGCTGGAGTCGGCAAGGAACACATCACGTCCCTCCCGGTCTTTCGCCATATACTGGTATTTGCGCTTCTTGAAATTCTCATATTCTGCCTCATCGTCACTCTCTATCCAGCAGGCCTTATACAGACTTACCGGCTCCCATTTGCAACGGGCGTTATATTCATTCTCAAGACGGTACTGAATCACCTCAAACTGGAGCTGACCAACAGTTCCGATGAGTTTCTTGCCATTGAACTGGTTGACAAAGAGCTGTGCCACACCCTCGTCCATCAGCTGGGCAATGCCTTTCTCCAGCTGCTTGGTTTTCATCGGGTCGGCATTCTCAATATATTTGAACATCTCGGGGGAGAAACTCGGAAGACCTTTGAAATGGAGGTTTTCGCCCTCTGTCAGTGTATCGCCAATCTTAAAGATGCCGTTGTCGGGCAGACCGACGATGTCGCCCGGGTATGCCTCATCAATGGTGCTTTTCTTCTGAGCCATAAATTGAGTTGGGGATGAGAAACGGACGGCCTTGTTCTGACGCACATGCAGATAAGGGGCGTTGCGTACGAACTTGCCGGAGCACACCTTACAGAAAGCAGTACAAGAGCGGTGGTTCGGGTCGATGTTTGCGGTAATTTTGAAGATAAATCCGGTAAATTTCGGCTCTTCAGGCATGACCATACGTTCCTCAGCGGTTGTCGGCCGGGGATTCGGTGCGATTTCCACAAAGCAGTCGAGCAGTTCCTGCACACCGAAGTTGTTGAGTGCCGAGCCGAAGAATACCGGTGCAATCTCAGCATCGAGGTAGGTGTTCACATCAAATTCCGGATACACACCGTCCACCAGCTCCAGGTCCTCCCGCAGTTTGGCAGCATCGGTCTGCCCCACTTTCTCGTCGAGCTCAGCGGAGTCGATGTCCACCTCCACCTTCTCCGTCACCACCTGCTTGTTGGGCGTGAAGAGGTTGAGGTTCTGCTCATAGATATTATACACGCCCTTAAACCGCTGTCCCTGGTTGATTGGCCACGACAACGGACGCACACCAATCTGCAGCTCGTTCTCAATCTCATCGAGCAGGTCGAACGGGTCGCGGCCTTCACGATCCATCTTATTGACAAACACGATGACCGGTGTCTTGCGCATTCGGCACACGGTCATCAGCTTACGTGTCTGTGCCTCCACACCTTTCGCCCCGTCAATCACGATGATGGCACTATCTACAGCCGTCAGCGTGCGGAACGTATCCTCGGCAAAGTCCTGGTGGCCAGGAGTATCGAGGATATTCACCTTATAATCCTTATAATCGAACTCCATCACTGACGTGGAGACCGAGATACCACGTTGTTTCTCAATCTCCATCCAGTCGGAAGTGGCAGTCTTCTTGATTTTATTGGATTTCACCGCTCCCGCCACCTGAATCTGGCCTCCGAACAGCAGCAGTTTCTCTGTCAGCGTGGTCTTTCCCGCATCCGGGTGGGAGATAATCGCAAACGTGCGTCGTCTTTCTATTTCATTCATTGGTTCTTAAAATACTATAAAGTTCAAAGCTCAAAGTTCAAAGTATTAAAACTCCAGCGGTTCCTGCTTGTCTTTCTTGTAATAGTCGCTGAGAAGTCCGATAAACTGTGAGATGGTAGCCATGGCTTTCTTAGTTTCTTCGCTCACAGGCTTTCCCTGCAGACGGAGCATCATCAGTCCATAGAGTGCCTCGAAGCAAGTCTCCAGCTCTCCCACTTCATTATCACCCGCCTTGCGCCTTAATTCCACAATCAGAGGCAGTGCCTTGTAGTAGGCAGCTGAATAAAACGGATATTTAGGAGATTTGAGCAACTGCTGATGGAGGTCGGTAAGGAGAATGAGGATGTTTTTGTTGATTTGTATATGTCCCTTCTCCTTCACCCCCTCGCTGCGCATCATCTCAATCAGGTTTTCATACCATTCCTCCATCGCATGACGTTCAGCACCATCCAGATGGAACTGGCTGATATAATTTTCCTTCAGCCGGTCGATATCCAGACCGTTGGCACGTATGATATCCTCTACCTGCCACATATACAGCAGGTATTCAGCGATATTCTCACTCTTTAGTTTCTGACTAATCAGCATTTTTTATTATTGAATGGAAACTTTTTACCTTATGAACAAGATGTAATCCCTGATGGTGTGGAGCAGAATCAGCACAGACACGGCCATTACGACAGACCCGATAATCCTGTTGATCAGCCAGATGCCACGTACATTGAAGCGGTTGCGCACCTTGTCGATGATCCAGGAGAGGAAGAACCACCACCCCACTGCACCGACGATGATGAACACGTAGCCTACAATCTGGAGCAGCCATCCCAGCTTCACGTTGTCGGGCAAAATGAAAGTAAGCTGTCCGTACATGGCTATGAACAGGAATATAATCAGGGGGTTGGATACTGTCACGAAGAAACCGGATATGAAGTTGTGGAGCAATGTACCCTTGTTGTGCGACACCGGCTTCACCCGGTCGATAGGGTTTGTTCTGAAAGTGAAGAATCCGAAGAGGAAGAGGAGGATACTGCCGATGACTTTGATCCAGAACGCCACATCGGGCGACTCAATGGTGTCCATAATGAACGACATACCCAAACCGGTCATCAACGCATAGAGCATATCGCTCAGGGCCGCACCCAGCCCGGTGAAGAAACCGCACCAACGGTCTTTATTGAGTGTGCGCTGCACGCAGAGGATACCCACCGGCCCCATCGGAGCGGACACCACCACACCGATGATCAATCCTTTGATGATCATATTTAGGAATCCTATGTTCTCAAACTGGAACCAATGGATGGGGTTTATATCTGGCATGCTTCTTTTCTAATTATACAATTATCTTGCAAATTTAGTGAAATTTTCCCTAATAATGTACAAAAAACAAAAAAACATGGCATGCTTGCGTCATCATACCATGTTTCTGTTGTATTATCCAAATATGTTCAAACCTCAAAAATAAAAAAAATAGTGAAAGCCGAGACCGGCTTTTACTTGTTTGACAATCAATACTCAATCGATTATCAACCAAGTTCCCATCCTAAGGCACTGGCTCCGAGCACGGCAGCGTTCATGCTCATCAGACCGGAAATCATGAATTTGGCTTTACCCTTAAACACTTTCAGCACATGCTCGTTGTAAGCCTCCTCTATCGGCTTCATAATCAGGTCACCCGCTTTGCAGAGTCCACCGAAGAATATATATGCCTCTGGTGAAGAGAATGCGGTGAAGTCGGCACAAGCCTCTCCAAGCATGTGGCCGGTGAACTCAAATATTTCCTTTGCCAACTCATCACCCTTTCCAGCTGCGATTGACACGTCGAGCGATTCGATTTTCTCAGGGTCGAGCTCACGAAGCAGACTCGGACGAGTGGTCTTTGCCAACAGTTCGCGAGCTGTACGCGCCACACCAGTAGCAGAGCAATAAGTCTCCAAACAGCCCTTACGTCCGCATCCGCAAAGTCTACCCTCTTCGCCACGTACCATCGTTACATGTCCCAACTCACCGGCAAATCCATCGTGTCCGTAAACCAACTGTCCGTTAACGACAATGCCCGATCCCACACCAGTTCCAAGCGTGATGACGATAAAGTTCTTCATGCCACGAGCCACTCCATAGATCATCTCGCCCATGGCTGCCGCATTGGCATCGTTGGTGACAGCAACAGGGATACCCAATGCCTTGCTGAACATTTCGCCAAGCGGAATCACCCCTTTCCATGGAAGATTCGGAGCGAACTCAATAGAGTTTGAGTAATAATTACCGTTTGGTGCACCGATTCCCATCGCCTTGATGTTCTCAATACCTCCGGCTTTCTCAATAATAGGGGCGAGACAAGCTACTCCGGCTTCCACGAAGTCCTCTGCTGTACGGTAGTTCTGCGTGCGGATTGCATTATCAAAAAGAATTTCGCCACGCTGATTCACAATTCCAAACACGGTGTTCGTACCACCCAGGTCCACACCAATCACATAAGGTTTTATTGCATCCATAATATTCAGATTATTAAAATTTGGCTTTTTAGGATAAATCATCAACAAAAGTACGATTTTTTATGTAAACGGATGCAAAAAATGATAAAAAAGATTCTGCAGGCACAAAAAAAAAGACCGCACCGAAGTGCAGCCTCTCATGTTTCATTCCTTTCAGGAGATTACTTACGCAGACCCAGAGCCTTCACGATAGCACGGTAGCGCTCAATGTCCTTACGTTTGAGATAGTTCAACAGACGACGACGCTGACCAACGAGCTTCACAAGTGAGCGGTTGGTGGCAAAATCCTTGTGATTCTGCTTCATGTGCTCAGTGAGGTGGTTGATACGATAAGAGAACAATGCGATCTGGCTCTCGCAAGAACCAGTGTCAGTAGCTCCAGAACCATACTGGCTGAAGATCTCCTGCTTTTTTTCTGAATCTAAATACATGACTGATTAATGAATAAAATTTTTAATAACATCCTTCAGACGCTTACCGCCTTCATCACAACGGGTTACATCCTCGAATGATTCGGATTTTCCGAAAAGCGGATGCAAAGTTAGGAAAAATCTGTCAATCTGCAAAATAAATCCATAAAAATCTATTTATCTGAACGCACTATTCACTTTTCACGATTCACTTTTCACGAACCATACGCCTGCTCATGCACACCCTTCACGGCACGTCCGCTCGGGTCGTTCATCCCCTTGAATGAAGCATCCCATTCGAGTGCGACAGCAGTGCTGCATGCCACACTCGCCTCGCTCGGCACGCTCCGGGCTGCCGATTCACTCGGAAAATGCTCAGCAAAAACGCTGCGATAATAGTATTCCTCCTTGTTCTGAGGCGGATTCACAGGAAACCGTTCGGCTGCATGCTGCATCTGCTCGTCTGTGACCACCTCGCTGGTAATCCGTTTCAGTGTGTCTATCCACGAATATCCCACACCGTCGCTGAACTGCTCTTTCTGGCGCCATGCCACCTCCTCAGGCAACATGTCGGCAAAAGCCTCACGCACAATCCGTTTTTCCATCGTAGTTCCCGGACACATCTTCGCCTGGGGGTTCGTACGCATCGCCACATCCAAAAATTCTTTGTCGAGGAACGGCACGCGTCCTTCCACTCCCCATGCACACAGACTTTTATTAGCGCGCAAACAGTCGTAGAGGTATAGTTTGGAGAGTTTGCGTACAGTCTCCTCGTGGAACGCTTTGGCATCCGGTGCTTTATGGAAATAGAGGTAACCTCCGAAAATCTCGTCTGCTCCCTCACCCGATAGCACCATCTTTATACCCATCGACTTGATGACACGTGCCAGCAGGTACATCGGAGTAGATGCTCTAACAGTAGTGACATCATAAGTCTCTATATAATAAATCACGTCGCGGATAGCATCCAATCCTTCCTGAATGGTGTAGTTAATCTCATGGTGAACCGTACCTATATGGTCAGCCACCAGGCGTGCTTTTTCCAAGTCGGGCGCCCCTTTCAGTCCCACAGCGAACGAATGGAGACGTGGCCAGTAGGCTCTTGTCTGTGAGTTGTCCTCTATTCTCATCTCCGAGTATTTCTCTGCAATGGCCGAAACTACAGATGAATCGAGTCCGCCACTTAGCAACACACCATAAGGCACATCGCTCATGAGTTGGCGTCGCACCGCATCCTCCAGCGCATCATGAATCTGCTCCACGCTTGCCTCATTATCTTTCACGTTGTCATAATCCATCCAGTCACGCTTATAATAACGCCGCATCCCCGGCGACCCACTCCAATAGTAGTGGCCGGGAAGGAACGGCTCATAGCGTTCGCACTGCCCTTCCAGCGCTTTCAGCTCTGAGGCTACATACACCGTCCCATCATTGTCATAACCGATATAGAGCGGTATCACTCCGATAGGGTCGCGTGCAATCAGGAAAGAATCTTTATCCTCGTCATAGAGGGCGAAAGCAAAGATACCACTGAGGTTCTCCAGAAAACTGATTCCTTTCTCACGGTAAAGCGCCAGTATCACCTCACAGTCGCTGCCTGTCTGAAAGTCATAGCTTCCCGCATAACGTTTTCTGATATCCTGATGATTATAGATTTCACCATTCACCGCCAGCACCAGTTTGCGGTCGGGTGAGTATAGCGGCTGGCCACCCGATTCGGGGTCAACAATACTCAGCCGCTCATGAGCGAGAATGGCTGAGCCGCCACAATAAATACCACTCCAGTCGGGTCCGCGGTGACGGATTTTCTGACTCATTCTTAACGCTTTCTGCCGCAGACCTGCCGTCTGCTCACTCACATTGAATATTCCTACGATTCCACACATAATTTTATTGACATTTTTACTGATTTACAATTGCATTTTCAATCCATTTTCCACATAATCTACGAAGGCACGGTTCACCTTTTTAATGCCACCCAAAGTGGGATAACATCCCGTGAAGTACCAATCGCCCAAATGACGTGGACAGGCTTTGTGGAGTCCTTCGATGCTCTGGAAAACCAGCTCCACAGGAGTCTCCATACCAACCGGACGCAGCATTTCCACGATTTTCCTGTTGATCTCATCCACACTGAACGGCTCATAGACAGCCCGTACTTGATTCTTATTATTCTGTTCCGGGTCGAGACACCGGCGATACGTGTCGGCAATCACATGCTGCATCCCCCTATCCTGCAACAATGCTACAGCAGCCCTGAACACACACAACTCCTCCAAATGTGACATGTCGATGCCGTAATAGTCGGGGTAGCGGATTTGCGGCGAGCTCGAAACCATCACAATCTTCCGGGGGTGTAGCCGGTCAAGAATTTTAAAAATGCTCTCCCTCAATGTTGTGCCTCGCACGATGCTGTCGTCGATGATGACAAGATTATCCTCATAAGGCTTAAGACATCCGTAACTAATATCGTAAACATGGGCTGCAAGGTCGTTCCGCTCTGTTCCTTCAGCAATGAAGGTACGCAGTTTGATATCTTTCCATACCACCTTTTCTATGCGCACCTCATGATTGAGACGTCTGAAACCGTCGGTCATCCCGTAGAACGCCACTTCCGCCGTATTGGGAATATAGGAGAAGACAGTCTTTCTCACATCTCCTTCAATAGCATTATAAATTGGTGCTGTGAGTTGCTCTCCCAGCCGTTTCCGCTCCTGATAGATGTCGCAGTCGGAACCACGGCTGAAATAGATACGCTCAAACGAGCATGCCTTGACTGATTGGCGCCGCAATATCTGCTCAAGTTTCAACTGGCCGTCCTGATGCACGATGATAGCCTGTCCTGGCTGTAATTCGCACACCTGGTCAGCAGAAAGCTCAAACGTCGTCTGGATAACCGGTCTTTCACTGGCTACCACCACAATCTCATCGTCACAGTAATAAAAAGCCGGACGGATACCCCACGGGTCGCGTGCCGCAAACATCTCTCCCGAACCGGTTAGCCCGCACATCACATATCCGCCGTCGAAATGTGACAGAGTGGTACGCAGCACATTTGACATATCCACATGACTGTCGATGTATTCCGTAACCGCCTTTTCCCTCAGCCCCTGATCTTTAGCATCGATATACAGTCGCTCCACCTCACGGTCGAGCCGGTGTCCCATCAGCTCCAGCATGATATAAGCATCGCCATAGATTCGCGGAGATTGCCCCTGCGATGTGAGATAATCAAACACCTCATCGATGTTTGTCATATTGAAATTACCACAGAGGCAGAGGTTTTTCGCTCTCCAGTTGTTGCGACGGAGAAAAGGATGCACATAAGTGAGTCCGCTCTTGCCTGTGGTAGAATATCTCAGATGTCCCATATATAGTTGTCCGGCAAACGACTCATCCATTTTCTTAAAGATCTCAGTAATGGCATTTGTGCCCTCAGCCCGTTCGCGAAACATATATTCTCTACCCGCAGGCATATCCATATTGACACATGCCACCCCTGCACCTTCTTGTCCACGATTATGCTGCTTCTCCATCAGCAAATAGAGTTTATTGAGGCCATAACGCCAAGTGCCATATTTTTGTTGGTAATACGACAGAGGTTTCAGCAGACGTATCATGGCCACGCCACACTCATGTTTCAGTTGCTCACTCATCTAAATTTGCTATTAGCGTGATTAAAATTTGTTTTCACGGATACATGCAGAGATAAAGCTCATAAAGAGGGGATGGGGGTGGAGCGCCGTCGACGAATATTCCGGATGGAACTGAGTGCCCACATACCATCTGAGTGTCGGAATCTCCACAATCTCAACAAGTCGCGATGACGGATTTACACCGACACACTGCATACCATACTTCTCAAACTCCTTTTTATAACAGTTATTAAACTCATAACGGTGACGGTGGCGTTCACGAATCCGGTTAATCCTGCCATAGATGTTCCACACCATACTGTCCTCACGGAGTTCACAATCGTAGCTGCCAAGCCGCATTGTACCGCCCATCTGCGTGATATTTTTTTGCGCTTCCATCAGGTCAATCACAGGATGTGGTGTTTGATCCGACATCTCACTGCTGTCGGCGTCCTTGAGGTTCAACACGTTACGTGCGAACTCAATCACCATCATTTGCATACCGAGGCAGATGCCGAATGCAGGTATGTCATGAGTTCGCGCATACTCAGCAGCCACCAGTTTACCATGAATTCCACGTTGTCCGAAGCCGGGGCAGATGACAATCCCAGCCATGCCGTCCAACTGTTCTTCCACATTCTCTGCTGAGAGGAACTCGCTGTTGACAAAAGTGGTTTTCACCTTACGGTCGTGATAAGTACCTGCATGAGCCAGACTCTCCAGAATACTTTTATAGGCATCCTGCAAGTCGTATTTGCCCACCAGTGCCACGTTCACCATCTCTGTAGCCTGTTTTCTTCTCTCCAAGAACAAGCGCCATGGCCTCAACTCGGGAGTTGCTCCTGGTTCCAGCCCCATCTTCTTCAGGCAGACGGTATCCAGTCCCTGCCGCTGCATATTCACAGGCACCTCATAGATACTCGGTAAATCCTGACTCTGAATCACAGCCTCCATATCCACATTGCAAAAATGAGCCACTTTCGCCCGCAGTTCATCGCTCAGGTGGTGTTCGGTGCGCAACACCAACACCTCTGGCTGGATGCCCAGTCCCTGCAACTGCTTCACACTCGTCTGTGTGGGTTTTGTCTTCAGCTCACCCGCTGCAGCCAGAAAAGGCACGTACGTGAGATGGATATTCAGTGCCTGCTTGCTGCCCAGTTCCCACCGCAGCTGACGGATGGCTTCTAGAAAGGGTTGTCCCTCTATGTCGCCGATGGTGCCTCCAATCTCCGTAATCACAAAGTCCAGCGGTTGCTTAGTTGCGTTAAGCAAAATCCGCCGTTTGATCTCATCGGTGATATGCGGCACCACCTGAATGGTCTTCCCCAGATAGTCGCCCCGCCGTTCACGGTCGATCACGCTCTGGTAAATCTGACCTGTAGTCACACTGTTGTCCCGCGTGGTCTCGATGCCGGTGAACCGCTCATAATGTCCCAGGTCGAGATCTGTCTCGAATCCGTCGGCAGTCACATAACACTCGCCATGCTCATAGGGATTGAGTGTGCCGGGGTCGATATTGATATAAGGGTCGAATTTCTGTATCGTAATCCGATAGCCCCTTGCCTGGAGCAACTTACCCAATGAAGCAGAGATGATGCCTTTTCCAAGGGAAGAAGCAACACCGCCCGTAATGAATATATATCTTGTTTCCATAACCTGAAATAATTTTCTGATGAATCCCTCCCTTCCTCACGGAAGAGAGGGGGTATAGCCTGGTAGATTATGGGTGCAGCGTAAACCCGAAAACCAGGTAGGCTTTTTGAGAGCATGGGTTAGCCACCACCTGTCCGAAGACAGGAATGCTGAACCCGTCTGTCACCTTTATATCTTTTGATGCCCTGAGCGCGAGGTTCGTCACAGCAAAGCCATCAGTACCATAAAAGCTGGTGGCATAGGGCACAACTCCCGCCGTTGCTGTCCAATCCACTGTAGCCAATCGGAACGGCACATTCACTTCTACATAAGAGGAAAAAGCGCGTTCGCCATCTTCGTTCACACCATCATTACCTGTGAAGTTAGTGAACCACTGCACCGACAGCAGGCCAAAATCATAACCGGCAAAAGCCTCAAACACATGATTCGTGGCATGGGCATCATACTTAAAATAGCGGTTTCGTGGATCAAGACCAGTGCTGAACCAATAGTCTGTCACACCGAATTTCAGCCCTCCAATCTCATAAGCAAGCGTTAGATCAAACTCTTTCGTGTCGTCGGGATCGGCCAGCCCCACACTACCCCATGCAGTCAGGCTCAAACCTTTATACCCAATGCCCAATGTGGGCTGCAGAGCCACATCGCACGCATCAAGTCCACGCCAGATATACTGACTGACCAGATCGGCAGCTATCGTGGTCTCAACTTCTTTTTCCTGAGCCTCAATAGCCATTGCTCCGCTGAGCAACAAGACCATGATAAGCAATCTCTTTACCTTTTTCATAGTTTTATCAATTAATCATTCATCATTATCAGTTGTAACAACTCTCTCCATGTTCATAAACATCAAGTCCCTCCTCCTCAATTCGGGAACCCACACGCAACCCATGCAGTTTCTTAATACTATAGAACAGCGCAAATCCACAGGCTGCGGCCCACAGGTCAATCACCAGAATTCCGAAACACTCTGCTCCAAAGAATCCCCAGCCATGACCATAGAAGGCACCATTAGTGGTAGAAAGCAGACCTGTCAGCAATGTGCCGAGAATACCACAGACCCCGTGCACTGATGAAGCTCCCACCGGGTCGTCGATATGCAGACGGTGGTCTATGAAATCAATGGCGAACACCAGCATCGCACCACAGGCAAGTCCAATAACAACCGCTCCGACAGGCGAGACAATATCACAACCTGCTGTAATACCAACCAATCCGGCTAAGACACCGTTCAATGTCAGAGAGAGCGACGGTTTCCCGTATTTAAACCATGTCACAAACATCGTGGCGACTCCTCCTGCGGCAGCCGCCAGGTTGGTGGTCAGAAACACATGGGATATTGCAGTGCGGTTCACTTCTCCACTGGCAGCCAACTGACTTCCCGGATTAAATCCGAACCATCCCAACCACAAAATGAAAACACCCAATGAGGCCAGTGTGAGGTTATGTCCGGGAATTGCACGGCTTTTTCCATCCGAAGCGTATTTACCCAGACGAGGTCCCAAAGCCATCGCGCCGATCAGGGCGAGCACACCGCCCACACTATGTACAATTGCAGATCCGGCAAAGTCGTGGAACACATCTCCGAAGACACGCATCATGAAACCATCTGTGGCTTCATTGCAGAGCCATCCGCCGCCCCAAGTCCAATGTCCTTCCACGGGATAAATAATCAGAGAAATAAATGCGCTGTATATCAGATACATCGAAAACTTTGTCCGCTCCGCCATCGCACCACTCACAATCGTGGCAGAAGTAGCACAGAACACAGTCTCAAAAATCAGAAATCCTTCCACAGGCAAATCTCCTTTGTAGAAAGAAAGATCGCCCCAGTTAGGAGCACCGATAAAACCGCCCCCCTCAGACCCGAACATGAATCCGAATCCAAGAAAGAAGAACAATAATGAACCAAACATGAAATCCACAAAGTTCTTCATCAATATATTAACTGTGTTTTTGCTTCTTGTGAAGCCGGCCTCACACAAAGCAAACCCCGGTTGCATCCAAAACACCAACATAGCTGCCAAAAGCATCCATACGGTATCGAGTGATAACCCAATCTCATTCATAATCCTAAAAATTTTTTTTGTTTTTACCTTTTTTACTTTTTATCTCTCAGTACAATGTCACCATGCTCTCCCGTCCGGATAGACCAAGTATCCAGCATTTCGCTTACAAAGATACGTCCATCGCCGATCTCACCTGTATGAGCCACTTTCAAGATGACATCGATGGTAGGCTGGAGAAACTGGTCGCGGCACACAATTGTCAAAGCCACACGCTCAATCACGTCTGTGGAATACTGAACACCACGATAGATGCGTTCTTCCCTGCTCTGTCCGATGCCATGCACACTGTGATACTCAAACCAGTCGATATCCGACTTTAACAAGGCTTCCTTCACATCCTCAAAACGGGTCTTACGAATAATTGCTTCAATCTTTTTCATACCTTATTCATTAAATTAATAACATTTTGAAAGCTTTCGAGCGCAAATTTACGACAAAATGAAAGCAAACTGCCTATTTTTGTGACAATTATTCTAGAAAATCCACCAAAGCGATGATTTGTAATTAAATTCTTATTATAGGTTACAATTTATAACTTATATTATCGTTTTACTATCAAATTAAAACTTTATATATATTTTTATGTATTTTTGAAAGCAAAATAACGAATTTTATAACTTTTTGATTTAACTTTGCATCAATTTTAAAAAATAATGATAGAATTATTTGGAATAATATGACAAAATGTAAAATTATAGAGAACAAAGGGCTTTATCAGCCATCGTATGAACACGATGCTTGTGGAGTAGGAATGATAGTGAACATTCATGGCAATAAAAGCCACGAGCTGGTTGACAATGCTCTGAAAGTGTTGGAGAACATGCGCCACCGCGGAGCAGAAGTGGGACACGACGGCGACGGTGCAGGCATCATGTTGCAGATTCCCCACGAGTTCATTCTTCTACAGGGAATACCAGTGCCGGAAAAGGGGAAATATGGAACAGGTCTGGTTTTCCTGCCAAAAGAAGAGAAAAGAAAGGGAGAGATTCTCAGTATCATGATTGAGGAGATCGAACGGGAAGGCCTGCAACTGATGCATCTGCGCACCGTACCTACCAATTCAGAATGTCTGGGTGATGCAGCAGCATCAACTGAACCCGATATTAAGCAGGTGTTCATCACAGGAGTGAGCGACGATAAAATCGCTTCGTTCCCCAGCACCCTTTATATCATCCGCAAAAAGATTGAACGTCGGATAAACGACAAAGATTTTTACTTCTGCTCTCTCAGCAACACCAATATTATATATAAAGGTATGTTGTCGTCGATGCAGTTGAGACAGTATTTTCCCGACCTCTCGAATCCATATCTGACAAGCGGTCTGGCTTTGGTGCATTCCCGTTTCAGCACCAACACATTTCCTACTTGGAGCCTGGCACAGCCGTTCCGTCTGCTGGCCCATAACGGTGAGATCAACACTATCAGGGGCAACCGTGGATGGATGAAAGCCCGTGAGAGTGTGTTAAGCTCAGAGGCTCTGGGCGACATCCGTGAAATTACTCCAATCATTCAGCCTGACATGTCCGACTCCGCCTGTCTCGACAATGTATTGGAGTTCTTTGTCATGTCGGGTCTGAGTCTTCCACATGCCATGAGTGTGCTTGTGCCAGAGAGCTTCAACGACAAGAACCCTATTTCTGAAGACCTGAAAGCCTTCTACGAATACCACTCCATTCTGATGGAGCCTTGGGACGGACCTGCTGCCCTGCTTTTCTCCGACGGACGATTCGCCGGAGGCATGCTCGACCGTAACGGTCTGCGTCCGGCCCGCTACACCATCACGAAGAACAACACGATGATTGTGGCGTCAGAAGTGGGCGTGATGGACTTTGATCCAACAGAGATAGCTGAGAAAGGGCGTCTGCAACCTGGAAAGATTCTGCTGATTGACACGCAGGAGGGGAAGATCTACTACGACGGCGAAATCAAACAGCAACTGGCCAATGAGCATCCTTACCGTCAGTGGCTCAGCACAAACCGCATCCAACTGGAGAAGCTGAAAAGCGGAAGACATGTGGACAATGCGGTGGACAACCTGCTGAAGAAAGAGATACTGTTTGGTTTCGGTCAGGAAGACATTGATAACATGATTGCCCCGATGGCTGTCAACGCTCAAGAGCCGACCGCATCGATGGGTAACGACACCCCGCTTGCCGTACTGAGTGACAAACCTCAGATTTTCTTCAACTATTTCCGACAGCAGTTCGCACAGGTAACCAACCCTGCCATCGACTCTATACGTGAGGAGCTGGTGATGAGTCTGACAGAATATATAGGACGTGTGGGCACGGGTGTCCTCACTCCCGATGAGACCAACTGCAAAATGGTGCGTCTGCCCCACCCAATACTCAACAACACTGAGCTAGATATTCTCTGTAACATCCGTTACAAGGGATTCAACACGATAAAACTGCCGATTCTATTCGACAAATCCAAAGGATATGAGGGTTTGCGTGAGTCAATAGACTCGTTATGTCATCAGGCCGAGCAGTCGGTTGACGATGGTTACAATTATATTATTCTCTCCGACAGAGATGTGGATGAGCACCATGTGGCCATACCAAGTCTGCTGGCCGTAAGTACCGTTCATCATTATCTCATCAATGCAGGCAAGCGCGTGCAGACAGCCCTCATCGTGGAGAGCGGTGAAATTCGTGAGACCATGCATGCCGCGTTGCTGCTGGGCTACGGTGCGTCTGCCCTGTGTCCTTACCTCGCCTTCGCTGTGCTCGATGACCTCGTAAAACGTCATAAGATACAAGAAGACTACGCCACTGCAGAAGCCAATTATATCAAGGCGGTGAAAAAAGGACTCTTCAAAATCATGGCGAAGATGGGCATCTCCACCATCCGCAGCTACCGTGGTGCCAAGATATTTGAGAGCATCGGACTCAGTGAACATCTGCTGAAGACCTATTTCGGCACAGAAATCAGTACCATTGGTGGTGCAGACCTTGAGAAGATTGCCAACGATGCTATACGTCTGCATAACGAAGCCTATACCGACATGCCTGTCGACCAGCAGTTCCTTCCTAATCTCGGACAGTTTCACTGGAGAAAAGACGGAATCCGACATGCTTGGAACCCTCAGACCATCGCCACACTGCAACTGGCCACACGCACTGGAAATTATGATAAGTTCAAAGAATACACACGATATGCCGAACATAAAGTGGCTCCGATTTTCATTCGTGACTTCCTGAGTTGGAAGAAAAATCCAATCAGTATTGACGAAGTGGAGCCAGTGGAGCAGATTATGAAACATTTCGTGGTTGGAGCCATGAGTTTCGGAGCGTTATCGAAAGAAGCCCACGAGGCCATCTGCTTGGCCATGAACAAGATTGGAGCAAGGTCAAACACTGGAGAAGGAGGTGAGGACTCCGAACGGTTTCATGCCACCTACGACGGAATCAGCCTCAACTCCAAGACCAAACAAGTGGCAAGTGGCCGTTTTGGAGTGACCGTAGAGTACCTGATCAATGCTGAAGAGATTCAGATTAAGGTCGCTCAGGGAGCCAAACCAGGCGAGGGCGGCCAGCTTCCAGGATTCAAAGTGAACGAGGTTATTGCAAAGACCCGTCATTCCATTCCGGGTATCTCATTGATTTCGCCACCTCCTCATCATGATATCTACAGCATCGAGGATCTCGCACAACTGATTTTCGACCTGAAGAACGTTAACCCGAAAGCAGCCGTATCTGTGAAACTCGTGGCAGAGAGCGGTGTGGGCACTATTGCCGCAGGTGTGGCGAAGGCGAAAGCCGATCTCATTGTCATCTCCGGCGCTGAAGGTGGCACAGGAGCCAGTCCCGCATCCAGTATGCGTTTTGCAGGTGTCTCGCCCGAGATCGGACTGAGTGAGACCCAGCAGACGCTGGTACGCAACGGGCTCCGTGGTGACGTTCGCCTGCAGGTGGACGGTCAGCTGAAGACCGGCCGTGACGTTATCCTGATGGCATTGCTCGGCGCCGATGAGTTCGGATTTGGCACTGCAGCCCTCATCGTACTCGGTTGTCTGATGATGCGCAAGTGCAGCCTCAACACCTGCCCGATGGGAGTAGCAACACAGAATCTGGAATTGAGAAAGAATTTTATCGGCCGATATGAATACCTTGTGAATTATTTTACGTTCATCGCCCAAGAAGTGCGTGAATATCTGGCAGAGATGGGGTATAGGAGACTGAACGACATCATCGGACATACAGAGTTGCTGGAGACAGCTTCGTCACCACTCGACTTCAGCCGTCTTCTTCACAAAGAGAGCGGACAGTTGCATTTCTCCGGAGATGTCAGTAAGCCGTCGGTACCACTTGGAATGCAAGACATGATTCTCGACCAACAAATGATCATTGCCTCAAAAGAGGCTCTGGAACACAAAAGCGAGGTGAACCTCGACTACGCCATCAGAAATACCGACCGCGCCGTGGGAGCCATGCTCTCGGGAATGATAGCGGCAAGGTATGGTCTGACAGGGTTGCCCGACAACACGGTCAACGTGAGATTCAAAGGGTCGGCAGGCCAGTCATTCGGCGCTTTTCTCGCCCACGGCGTGAGTTTCAAGCTTGAGGGAGAGACCAACGACTATTTCGCCAAAGGTCTCAGCGGTGGTCGCATCGCCATCCTGCCTCCCGCCCGGGTCAACTATGAGGCAGAGAACAATATCATCGCAGGCAACACTGGTCTGTACGGAGCCACTTCAGGCGAAGTGTATATCAACGGGAAAGTGGGCGAACGGTTCGGTGTGAGGAACTCTGGTGCTATCGCCGTGTTGGAAGGTGCCGGCGACCACTGTTGCGAATACATGACGGGCGGTCGTGTGGTTGTGCTCGGACAGACTGGGAGGAATTTCGCAGCCGGTATGTCGGGCGGTGTGGCTTATGTGTGGGATAAACGCCATGACTTCGACTACTTCTGCAATATGGATATGGTGGAGATTAACCTCGTGGAAGACGCTGTGAGCCGTAAGGAGCTGCACGAGCTAATCCGCCAGCATTACCTCTACACGGGGTCAAATCTCGCACGGACCATGCTCGATGACTGGAACCGCTATGTGGACGACTTTATACAGGTCATTCCGATAGAATACAAACGAGTGCTGCAGGAAGAGCAAATGCGAAAGCTTCAGCAGAAAATCGCAGATATGCAACGCGACTATTAATCAGTAAATCGTACATCACAATATGGGAAATCCAAAAGCATTTTTAGATATTCACCGGCAAGAAGCAGGATACAGACCGGTGCACGACAGAATCCACGACTTCGGTGAGGTGGAGCAGACACTCAACACACGCGAACGGAAACTTCAGGCCAGCAGGTGTATGGACTGTGGGGTGCCGTTCTGCCACTGGGCCTGCCCGCTGGGAAACAAACCGCCAGAATGGAACGATGCACTCTACAAAGGAGAATGGGAACTGGCCTACCGACTACTGAATGCCACGAATCCTTTTCCCGAATTCACCGGGCGAATCTGTCCTGCACTCTGTGAGAAAGCATGCGTGCTCAACCTGATCCAGCATGAGCCGACCACGAACCGTGAGGATGAGGCAGCCATCACCGAAGCTGCATTCCGGGAGGGGTATATCACTATCCACCATCCACAACGCAACGGCAAGAAGGTAGCAGTCGTCGGAGCCGGCCCGGCCGGATTGGCAGCTGCCAACCAATTAAACCTCATGGGGTATGCTGTTACAGTATTTGAGAAAGACGAGGACGCAGGCGGATTGCTCCGTTATGGCATTCCGAATTTCAAACTCAACAAAGCGATTATCAACCGCCGCCTCAACATTCTCAAGGAAGAAGGGATTGAGTTCCGGTTCAACACCACTGTAGGAGAGCTGCCCGAAGGATTCGATGCTGTCGTCATCGCCACGGGCACACCTACCGCCCGCGACCTCGCTGTTCAAGGCCGTGAGCTCAGGGGGGTGCATCTGGCTCTCGAATTGCTTTCCCAGCAGAACCGCATGCTGGCAGGAGCCGAGTTTTCCAAAGAGGAGCGTATCACAGCCAAAGGGAAAGATGTGCTCGTGATCGGAGGAGGCGACACCGGCAGCGACTGTATCGGCACTGCCCACCGCCAGGGATGTAAGAGCGTCACACAGATTGAGATTATGCCGCGTCCTGTAGAAGGTCCCACCGACCCGGCCAATCCCTGGCCGAATTATCCACGCACCCTGAAAACCACCTCATCACATCAGGAAGGGTGTGTCAGGAGATGGAATATCAACACACTGGAATTTCTTGGTAAGGACGGCAAACTGACAGGAGTAAAAGTGCAGGAGATAGACTGGAAGCCAAATCCGGAAGGCGGTCCTCCGTTGATGGTTGAGAAAGGCAAACCCGAGATTATCAAAGCAGAACTGGTGTTGCTGGCAATGGGGTTCCTAAAGCCCCAGCATCCACAGTATCCCGACCATGTGTTTGTCTGCGGCGACGCTGCCAACGGTGCGTCACTCGTTGTGCGCGCGATGGCCAGTGGTATAGAAACAGCAAAACAGGTACATAATTATCTTTCAAAATGAAAACAGTGAGATTCACAAAAATGGAAGGTGCCGGCAATGACTATATCTATGTCAACACCCTGCAGGAGACGGTCAGCGACCCCGTGTCTGCCGCCATTCAATGGAGCGACCGCCACAAAGGTATCGGTGCCGACGGGCTGGTGCTGATCGGTCCGTCCCCCGTGGACGATGCCGATTTCTCCATGCGTATCTTCAATGCCGACGGGAGCGAGGCGATGATGTGCGGAAATGCGGCACGTTGTATCGCCAAGTATGTCTATGAGCGGAAAATCACCGACAAGAGGGAAATTCGACTCCACACCATCTCTGGCATTAAAGTGCTCAAACTCAACACCAACGGCGATAAAGTCGTGAATGTCACCGTCGATATGGGCATACCCGACCTGAATAATCCCAGCCAGTTCATCAGTTCCGACGACCCCGGCATGGGCACTTTCGTCTCGATGGGCAACCCACATTACGTGATCTTCACCGACAACTTCAATTTTGTGGAAGACGAGGGTAAGATGCTTGAGAATCATCCTGCCTTTCCACAACGCTGCAACATCGAGTTTGCAAAAGTGAAGACAGGAAACAAAATCAGGGTGAGAGTGTGGGAACGCGGAAGCGGCATCACTCAAGCCTGTGGCACGGGAGCCTGTGCAACAGCCGTAGCTGCAGTCCTGCAAGGAAAAACAGCCCGTCAGTCGCAGATTGTTATGGACGGCGGCATACTTGAAATCGAATGGAACGAAGCCGACAACCACATCTATATGACCGGTCCCGCCGCATTTGTGTTCGACGGCGAAGTCAACAAATTGTAAATCAGTAAAACAGGATATCATTTTATGGCACTAGTAAACGAACATTTTCTCAAACTGCCGAACAACTATCTGTTCGCAGATATCGCCAAGAAAGTAAATGCTTTCAAAGTGGTACATCCCAAGGAAAACATCATCTCACTAGGCATTGGAGATGTCACGCAGCCACTCTGTCCGGCAGTGATTGAAGCGATGCACAAAGCCACCGACGAGATGGCCACCCGTCAGGGATTCAGAGGGTACGGACCCGAACAGGGATACGATTTTCTGCGAGAGGCCATCCTGAAGCATGACTTCCTCCCGAGGGGTATTCATCTTGACATCGACGAGATTTTTGTGAACGACGGTGCCAAGTCCGACACAGGTAACATACAAGAACTGATCAGATGGGACAACACCATCGGAGTGACCGACCCCATCTACCCGGTCTATATCGACTCCAACGTGATGATCGGCAGAGCTGGCACTGTTAATGACGGAAAGTGGGACAATGTCATCTATATGCCTTGCACCGCAGAAAACGGTTTCGTACCACAGATTCCAGAGGACCAACACGTGGATGTCATCTACCTGTGCTACCCTAACAACCCCACTGGCACTGTCATCAGCAAGCAGGAACTGCGAAAATGGGTAAACTACGCCCTGCGTAACGATATCATCATCTTCTACGACGCCGCTTACGAAGCTTATATCAACGACCCCGACATCCCCCACTCCATCTACGAGATCAAGGGAGCCAGGAAATGTGCCATCGAATTTCATTCCTATTCAAAGACAGCTGGATTCACAGGTGTGAGATGTGGCTACACAGTCGTACCAAAAGACTTGACTGCCAGCACGATTGAGGGGAAAAGGATTGCTTTAAACCCACTGTGGAATCGCCGTCAGTGCACAAAATTCAACGGAACCAGCTATATATCCCAGCGTGCCGCAGAGGCCATATATACACCCGAAGGCAAAGAGCAGGTGAGAACGACCATCAATTATTATATGCAGAACGCAAGCCTGATGCTTCAGACCCTCAAAGGGCTCGGCTACCAGGCCTACGGCGGTGAGAATGCCCCGTATATATGGATGAAGACTCCAGATGGCATGAAGTCGTGGAAGTTCTTCGAGGAGTTGCTATATGGTGCCCATGTGGTCTGCACGCCTGGAGTGGGATTCGGTCCGAGTGGCGAAGGCTATGTGCGCTTCACGGCTTTCGGTTCTCGCGAGTCCACAGAAGAGGCTCTGGAGAGAATCATCAATTGGAGTAAATAACTTAATAAATGAGAATTATGGAGACTTTAAGATTTCAGGTTGTCGGAGAGGCATTCAAGAAGAAGCCGCTCGACGTAAAATCCCCCGAGGAAAGACCAGCCGACTATTTCGGAAAAAAAGTATTCAACCGTGAGAAGATGTACAAATATCTGCCCAAAGACGTCTATCAGACGATGATGGACGTGATGGACAACGGAGCCCGGCTGGACCGTAAAGTGGCTGATACCGTGGCAGAAGGTATGAAGCAGTGGGCCGTTGAGAACGGGGTGACCCACTATACCCACTGGTTTCAGCCGCTCACAGAAGGAACAGCAGAGAAACATGACTCGTTTATCGAACATGACGGCAAAGGCGGCATGGTGGAGGAATTCACCGGCAAGCTGCTCGTACAGCAAGAGCCGGACGCATCGTCATTCCCTAGCGGTGGCATCCGCTCCACTTTCGAGGCACGAGGCTATTCCGCATGGGATCCGACGTCCCCGGTGTTCATCATCGACGACACCCTTTGTATCCCTACCGTATTTATCTCCTACAGCGGAGAGGCACTCGACTATAAAGCACCGCTGCTGCGTGCACTCCATGCTGTCAATGTGGCTGCTACCGACGTATGTCATTATTTCGACCCGGAGGTGAAAAAGGTCACGTCGAACCTGGGTTGGGAGCAGGAATATTTCCTGGTGGACGAAGGACTCTATGCCGCCCGTCCCGACCTGTTGCTCACCGGCCGCACACTGATGGGGCACGACAGCGCGAAAAACCAGCAGATGGACGACCATTATTTCGGAAGCATCCCGGAGCGTGTGGCTGCCTTTATGAAAGAGTTGGAGATTGTGGCGCTCGAACTGGGAATTCCTTGCAAGACCCGTCATAATGAGGTAGCTCCTAACCAGTTTGAGCTGGCGCCTATTTTCGAGGACACCAATCTGGCTGTTGACCACAACATGCTGTTGATGTCGGTGATGAAGCGGGTGGCACGCAAACACGGATTCAGGGTGCTCCTCCACGAGAAGCCGTTCGCAGGCATCAACGGAAGCGGTAAGCACAACAACTGGAGCCTCTCCACCGACACCGGTGTGTTGCTCCATGCACCTGGTAAGACTCCGGAGCAGAACCTTCGATTCGCTGTCTTTATCGTAGAGACGCTGATGGGTGTGTATAAACATAACGGATTGCTCAAAGCCTCTATCATGAGTGCGAGCAACGCACACCGCCTGGGAGCCAATGAGGCTCCTCCAGCCATCATCTCATCATTTCTCGGAAAGCAACTCACAGAACTGCTCGACCATATAGAGTTGGCCGACAAGGAGAACCTGCTGACGATGACGGGAAAGACAGGCATGAAGATGGATATCCCGGAAATACCAGAATTGCTGATTGACAACACCGACCGCAACCGCACCAGCCCGTTCGCCTTCACTGGCAACCGCTTTGAGTTCCGGGCCGTAGGTAGTGAGGCCAACTGCGCCTCGGCCATGATCACGCTCAACACCGCTGTGGCTGAGGCTCTGACCAACTTCAAGAAGCGTGTGGACGCACGTATCGCTGAGACTGAGCATCTGTTCGAAGGTACTGAACATACTGCTACATTCCATGCCATCATCGACATCCTCCGCGAGGATATCAAAATATGCAAGCCTATCCGTTTCAACGGCAACGGTTACAGCGACGAATGGGTGGATGAAGCCACAAGCCGTGGACTCGACGTGGAGAAATCCTGTCCGGTAATCTTCGACCGCTACCTCGACGAGGAGAGCATCAGGATGTTCGAGAGCATGGGTGTGATGACAGAGAAAGAGCTGGTGGCTCGCAATGAGGTGAAATGGGAGACCTACACGAAGAAAATCCAGATAGAGGCACGCGTATTGGGCGACCTCTCAATGAACCACATCATCCCTGTCTCAACCAATTATCAGTCGCAACTGTTGAAAAACGTTGAGAACATGGCAGAGATTTTCTCTTCAGACAAGGCTGAAAAACTGTCGGAGCGAAATATCAAACTGATTGAGGAAATCGCCACACGGACTGCCACCATCGAATCACTGGTGGAAGAACTGGTGAATGCGCGCAAACTCGCCAACAAAATCGAGAATGAGCGGGAGAAAGCAATCGCTTACCACGACAAGGTGGAGCCGAAACTCGATGAAATCCGCTATCAGATCGACAAACTCGAACTGATTGTCGACGACTCCCTCTGGCCGCTGCCTAAATACCGCGAGTTACTGTTTATCAGATAGAAATCCTTTTTTACATAACCATTGTTTTTTGGTAGGACTGTCATCCCGTGAGGACGGCAGTTCTTCTCTTCTTATAGTCTCTTTCCACTTATTTCTTGTAATTTGAGCTTCGCTCGAAGTTACTACCGCTCGAGAATAAAAATAAACGAGTTTATTTTGTATTCTGCTCGCTTAATCGTAACTTTGCAAAAAATTTTGTTTTAAGGTATTAAAGATATGCAGGAAATCAGAAACATTGCGATTATCGCACACGTGGACCATGGAAAGACAACACTCGTAGATAAAATGCTGATGGCTGGTAATCTCTTCAGAGAGAACCAACAGACCGGCGACCTCATTCTCGACAACAACGAGTTGGAACGGGAAAGAGGTATCACGATCCTCTCAAAAAACGTGTCCATCAATTATAAGGGTGTGAAGATCAATGTGATTGACACTCCGGGACACAGCGATTTCGGAGGAGAGGTGGAGCGTGTGCTCAACATGGCCGACGGCTGTATCCTCCTGGTCGATGCTTTCGAAGGCCCGATGCCACAGACCCGCTTCGTACTGCAGAAAGCACTCGAAATAGGTCTGAAGCCCGTGGTGGTGGTCAACAAGGTGGACAAGCCGAACTGCCGTCCTGAAGAAGTCTATGAGATGGTGTTCGACCTGATGTGCAACCTCAATGCCACCGAAGACCAGCTCGACTTCCCTGTGGTATATGGCTCAGCCAAACAAGGATGGATGGGTGAAGACTGGAGCAAACCGACCGACAACATCGAGTATCTGCTCGACACCATCATCGACACTATCCCCGCACCACAGCAGCTGGAAGGAACGGCTCAGATGCTCATCACATCGCTCGACTACTCCACCTATACCGGACGTATTGCCGTAGGACGCGTACACAGAGGCACGCTACGCAACGGTATGAATGTGACAATCAGCCATCGCGACGGCACTCAGGAGAAGACAAAAATCAAAGAGCTCCACACCTTTGAGGGCATGGGACACAGAGCCACCGAAAGCGTAAGCAGCGGCGATATCTGTGCCGTCATCGGACTCACCAATTTCGAAATCGGCGACACCATCTGCGACTTCGAAGAGCCTGAGGCACTCCCTACCATCAGCATCGACCAGCCTACTATGTCGATGCTCTTCACCATCAACAACTCACCGTTCTTCGGCAAAGAAGGCAAGTTCTGCACATCACGCCATATCGCCGACCGTCTAGCCCGCGAGCTGGAGAAGAACCTGGCTCTGCAGGTAGTACAGAAAGAGGGCAGCACCGACCAGTGGATTGTAAGCGGACGCGGCGTGCTCCATCTCTCAGTGCTTGTTGAGACCATGCGCCGCGAAGGTTATGAACTGCAGGTGGGTCAGCCACAGGTGATTTACAAGGAGATTAACGGTCAGAAATGCGAGCCGATTGAAGAGCTGACCATCAACGTGCCAGAGGAGTTTGCATCGAAGATGATCGACATGGTGACCCGCCGCAAGGGCGAGATGTTCTCCATGGAGGTGCAGGGCGACCGTGTGAATATCGAGTTTGAGATTCCCTCAAGAGGTATCATAGGTCTGCGCACCAACGTGCTGACGGCCAGCCAGGGCGAAGCTATTATGGCTCACCGTTTCAAGAACTACCAGCCATACAAGGGTGAGATAAACCGTCGCACCAACGGTTCGATGATATCGATGGATAACGGGACTGCAGTGGCCTATGCCATTGATCATCTACAGGACCGTGGCAAGTTCTTTATCTTCCCTCAGACGGAAGTCTATGCCGGCATGGTGGTGGGTGAGCATGTGCACGAGAACGACCTGGTGATCAACGTGACAAAGACAAAGCAGCTCACCAACGTGCGTGCATCAGGCACAGACGAGAAGGCACGTATCATTCCTCCGATTGAACTTTCGCTCGAAGAGGCTCTCGAATATATCAAGGAGGACGAATATGTGGAAGTGACCCCGAAAAGCATGCGTATCCGCAAAATCATCCTCGACCATCTGGAACGCAAACGCGCCAACAGGGAATAATGATTTAAAGGTATAAAAATATAAAAGGTGCAAAACTTCCGCTTTGCACCTTTTTTCTAACTCGTCTCAAGTAGATTAGTTGAGAGCAGCTGTGAGCTCTGCACCACCCTTGAACTTGGCAGCCTTCTTAGCAGCGATAGTGATAGGAGCACCTGTTGCCGGGTTGATACCCTTGCGCTCGCCTCTCTCAGCTACTGAGAAAGTACCAAAACCGATGAGAGCTACTTTGTCGCCAGCCTTCAGAGCGTCAGCGATAACTGCTGTTGTTGCGTCAATTGCTTTCTTAGCATCTACTTTAGTGAGACCAGCCTTTTCAGCTACTGCACTTACGAGTTCATTCTTGTTCATAAAAAAAAAATTTAAAAGTTAATATTACTTGATAAAAATGTAAAATTCTCTCCAATAGGCATTTTAAAAACCTATTTAACAACGCAAAGTTATACTTTTCAATTCAACAAACAAATTTTTTGTTAAAAAAAATGATTTTTTTTTGTTTTTTTACACGAATTGACCAATATTTGCATCATAATCAGAGAAAAATAGGTAATTTTGCACTGATTTTGCCAACAATTCAAATTTTTAGAATAATTTCAGATTATGAAACTCCCTACCGCCGTTAAATATCTGCTGATTGCCAATATCGCTCTCTTCATCATCGACCAGCTTCTCATCATGAAGCATGTGGAACTAGCCGACTCTTTGGCGCTTTTCTTCATCGGCAATCCGAGATTCATGCCACATCAGTTCATCACCTATATGTTCATGCACGGGAGTTTCATGCACCTTTTCTTCAACATGTTCGCCCTGTGGATGTTCGGAAGAATCATGGAGCAGGTGTGGGGAGCCAAGAAATTCCTCTATTATTATTTCATCTGCGGAATCGGAGCCGCCGTCACACAGGAGGTGGGACAGGTGCTCGGATGGATTCCTCTGAATGCCTGCACCCTCGGTGCATCGGGCGCCGTCTTCGGTATTCTCCTCGCTTTCGGCCTTACCTTCCCGAACGAGAAAATATTTATCATCCCTATTCCTTTCCCTATCAAAGCCAAATACTTCGTGTTTTTCTATGCCGCAGTCGAAGTATTTGAATTCCTCGCCATCAAAGACGGCGTGGCACACCTTGCACACCTCGGAGGTATGCTTTTCGGCGCACTGCTGATTTTCTACTGGAAGAAAAACAAGGATAAGGACATCAACAACTGGAAACGCTCCAACACATCCAGCCGCCAACAAAGCGGAAAAGCCGGCAACATCTTCGGATGGGGCACATCGACAGCCAGTCAGACGCAACGCAACATCAACAAGAATTACGACGCTGCAGGAAGAGAGAAAAAGAGCGATATGGAATATAACTCCCGCAAGAAAGCAGAGTCGGAAGCCATCGACCTCATCCTCGACAAAATCAGGAAGAGCGGATGGGACAGCCTCTCCGATGAAGAGAAGCGTAAGCTCTTCGAGGCAAGCAAGAACAAATAACCAAGGCAATGGGTAAGAAAAAAACAAGAAAATCAGGGAGTGTTATAGTTTCCATCATTGCCCTGCTGAATATTCTTACGGTAGGAGCACTTTTGCTTTGTGCCTACAGCGGTATGCTCCCACCTGCGGATTATCCACGCCTCTCTTCGCTTCCCCTCTTCTTTCCTTACCCCTTGGTCGTCTGCATTTTGTTTCTTTTTCTCTGGCTTTTCATAAAACCCCGTTACACTCTGATCTCTCTCATCGGTATGTTGCTATGCATCACCGACATCCGTTCGTTCCTGCCATTCAACCTCGGCAAGGATATCCCTGAGGACACTATTAAAATCCTATCTTACAATGTAGGAAACCTGGAGAGAGAGGACAAGAATATCTTTATTGACTATCTCACTGAAAGTCAGGCCGACATCATCTGTTTTCAGGAGTTTGGCTACCGGTTCAGACCTAATGAGGAGGAAGATCAGCAACTGAAAGCCATCTATCCCTATTCCATCAAGAACGGACTGGAGGGACGCAACCCTTGCCTCTCAAAATATCCGATTATTGAAAGCGAGCTGATCAAGTTTGAAGATACAGCCAACTCCGCAGCCGCTTTCCGCATCGACATCAACGGCGATACGGTGACCGTGCTGAATATCCATCTCCAATCTTATTATTTCGGTAGCAAAGAGCTGGAAGAGTACCGCGACATCACCAAGAAGAACACCTCAATGCAGGAGCGTGAGCGCAACACGAAGGACGTGATCAAAATCCTGATGCGTGGTAACGTAAAACGGGGCGGACAAGTGGAAGAAGTGGAGAAATACCTCTACGACCATAAGGATGAGAAAATAATCCTCTGCGGCGACTTCAACGAGACATCCAACGGCTATGCCCATTACCGTTTCACCAAGCAGCTCAACGATTGCTACACCCGAACGGGCAACGGTCCTGGCTTTTCCTACAACCGCAACCGTATCAAAGTGCGCATCGATCACATTCTCGTTTCCGACGATATCACCCCTTGTGCCTGCAAGGTTGACAACACGATTTATGTGAGCGACCATTTTCCGATATGGGCCTGTCTGAAACTGTGATAATCCGTCAAAAAAGATGAAAATGACCTCTTTTCGAATGAATTTTTCTTGAAAAGTCTTTATTTTCCTAAAAAATCACTAACTTTGCAAACTTGAAAGATTATACCTCTCAATTTCCGGGCTATTCGCAGAGGGTGTATAACGGATTTTTCCGCATCCCCCACCGACTATCCCGGAGATAATTTGTGTGATAAATCTTAAACAAACAAATAAAAAAAATTAATTAACTATTAAAGAAAATGCAAAACAAAGGATTTGTAAAAGTTATTGCAGTTCTGCTCACGCTCATCTGTATCTTCTACCTCTCCTTTGCCGTGTTCACCAACAGCGTGGACAACAAGGTAGAGAAGATGCTGCAGAAAGCCACTCCGGAGGATACACTCCAGGCTGAGGCGTTGCTGGACTCGCTTAACACTGAGAAATGCTACCTTTGGTCGTACACTCTCAAAGAGTGCCGTGAGAACGCAATCGGCCTCGGACTTGACCTGAAGGGTGGTATGAACGTGATGCTTGAGGTTTCCGTGCCGGATGTAGTGAAGGTGCTGGCCGACAACAGCCAGAACCCGTCGTATCTCCAGGCTTCTGCTGAAGCAGCGAAAGAGGCACAGGAAAGCCAGTCGGACTTTATATCCCTCTTTATCGACAAATACAAGAAGCTCGCCGGAGAAGAGAAGCTGGCAGCTGTGTTTGCTAACACAAAGATGGGAGACAAGGTGAAGACCAACAGTAGCGACAAAAACGTTGAGAAAGTAATCCGCTCAGAGGTGGAATCCGCTGTCGATAACGCTTTCCAGGTACTCCGCACACGTATCGACCGCTTCGGTGTGGTTCAGCCGAACATCCAGAAAATCGAAGGACAGACCGGACGTATCAACGTGGAGCTCCCGGGTATCAAAGAGCCTGAGCGCGTGCGTAAACTCCTTCAGGGAAGTGCCAACCTCGAATTCTGGGAGACTTACGACACCCAGGTGACACTGCCATACCTCTCACAGATCAACAACGCATTGCGCGCTACCAATGCCGGTGAGGAAGCCGACACCACCGCTGCCGAGAAGCCTGCGGAGGCAGAGGCTGTGGCTGAGGTGAAGGACAGTACCGACAAGACGCTTGCACAGGCCGACACAGCCAGCAAGCCTGACGTGCTCTCCAAGGTGGACACCAAGAAGACTGACGCTGAAGCCAACAAGACCATCAGCAAAGAGGAAGAGGCCAAGCGGAAGAAAGAGAACCCTCTCTTCTCCATCCTCATGCCTGCTCAGGGCAACCAAGGCTGTATGGTGGGTTATGCCCTCTCCAGGGATACAGCAGAGATCAACCGCATTCTCAACTCTGATGTTGCAAAACAGATTCTTCCTGTTGATATGAACCTCAAATGGGGTGTGAAAGCCATCGACAAGGCTGAGAAGACCTTCGAGCTTTATGCCATCAAGTCCGGTTCGAACGGCAAGCCTGCACTCGAAGGCGACGTGGTGACCGACTCGAAAGACGACTTCGACAACAACGGCAGCCCATGCGTGTCGATGAACATGAACACAGAAGGCGCCCGCAAGTGGGCTGCCCTCACCGAGGCCAACGTGAACCATGCCATCGCCATCGTGCTCGACAACTATGTATATAGTGCACCGAACGTGAACGGTAAGATTGAAGGCGGACGCTCACAGATTACCGGTCACTTCACCACAAACGATACCAAAGACCTCGCGACAGTGCTTTCTTCCGGTAAGATGCCGGCACGCACCCAGATTGTGCAGGAGGATATCGTAGGTCCTACCCTCGGTCAGCAGTCAATCAAAGCCGGTTTCATTTCCTTCATCATCGCATTCATCGTCCTGATGATCTACATGTGCCTGATGTACGGAATCCGTCCGGGTATGGTGGCCAACTGTGCGCTGATCATCAACTTCTTCTTCACACTCGGTATCCTCACCTCCTTCCAGGCAGCCCTCACCATGTCGGGTATCGCCGGTATGGTGCTCACACTCGGTATGGCCGTCGATGCCAACGTGCTTATTTATGAGCGTACCAAGGAGGAGCTGAAAGCAGGTAAGACCATGAAGTCGGCCATCGCTGCCGGTTACAGCAACGCTTTCTCGGCCATTTTCGACTCCAACCTCACCTCGTTGATTACCGGTGTGATACTCTTCAGCTACGGTACAGGTCCAATCAAGGGCTTCGCAACAACCCTCATGATCGGTATCGTCTGCTCGTTCTTCACCGCTGTTTGGCTCACCCGTATCGTCTTTGAACACTTCATCAACCGTGATAAGTGGCTCGACCTTACTTTCACCACTCCGCTGTCGAAGAACCTGATGCAGGGTACCAACTATAAGTTCATGAGCAGCTACAAGAAGTCATTCACCATCTTCGGCGTGCTCGTAGTCATCGGTCTTGTATCCCTCTTCGTAAGAGGTCTCAGCCAGTCAATCGACTTCACTGGTGGACGCAACTTCAAAGTTGAGTTCCTCAAACCGGTCAACATTGAGAAGACACGCGCTGCCCTGCAGGACAAGTTGCAGGATCCTGAAGGGAAGGAAGCTGTGAACACGAATGTGATTGCACTCGGAACAGAGGGAACTGACATCCGTGTGACCACTAATTATAAGATCAAAGATAACGGTGCAAACGTTGACTCTGAGATTGAGGAGATTCTCTACACCACCTTCGTGGAACTGGGTATCGTGGATAAGGACGTTACCATGGACGAGTTCATCGACCGCGACAACCGCCTCGGCGGCTCTATCGTCAGCTCACAGAAGGTAGGTCCGTCAATCGCAGAGGACATCACTTACGGCGCCATCGTCAGTGTGATTCTCGCCCTCATCGCCATCTTCCTCTACATCCTCATCCGTTTCCGCAATCTGGCTTACTCAGTAGGTTCCATCGTGGCACTGGCCATCGATACCTTCCTGATTATCGCCATGTACTCTATCTGCTACGGATGGATCGGTTTCTCGCTCGAGATTGACCAGACCTTCATCGGAGCTATCCTTACTGCCATCGGTTACTCCATCAACGACAAGGTGGTGGTGTTCGACCGTATCCGTGAGAACTTCAAGCTTTATCCTAAACGTGAGCACCAGCGGATTTTCAACGACTCACTCAACCAGACACTGGCTCGTACGATCAACACATCTGTTTCTACGCTCATCGTGCTGCTTGCCATCTTCATCTTCGGTGGTGACTCTATCCGCTCATTCGCATTCGCGATGATTCTCGGTGTGATCTTCGGAACTTGCTCTTCTCTCTTCATCGCCGCTCCGACCGCATACCTTGTGATGGGACGTCAGATTAAGGAGAACCCGGAGACAGCCCCGGCTGAGAAGAAATAAGCGATATTCTATATAAAGTATGAAGAGTCGTGACATCATGAGCCACGGCTCTTTCTTTTTTTGAGGAATTATTATCAAAATTACTTGTTTCTGAGTATTTTATTAACAAATTGTTATTTTATCGCCCAAAAATGTGTAATATTGAAAATAAATGCGTAACTTTGTGAAAAAATTGGAAACAAGCGATTTTTCAACATTTACAAAAAGGATTTGTTATGGCAAAAACTAGAGTGGCCATCATCGGATATGGCAACATCGGCAAATACACACTTCAAGCCATCGAAGCTTCAGGAGATATGGAGTGTGTAGGTATCGTAAGGAGAAACGGGGCTGTGGATAAACCAGCTGAATTGGCAAACTACAACGTGGTGAAGAATATAAAGGAACTGGAGGGCGTGCAGGTGGCCATACTCGCCACCCCTACCCGCAAAGTAGAGGAATATGCAAAGGAATGTCTGGCTTTGGGTATCAACACCGTCGATTCATTCGACATCCACACCCAGATTGTGGACCTTCGCCGTTCGCTCGACAAATGTGCGAAAGAGAGCAACGCAGTGAGCATCATCTCCGCAGGATGGGATCCGGGCAGCGACTCTATCGTGCGCACGCTGATGGAAAGCCTTGCTCCGAAAGGTGTGACCTACACCAATTTCGGTCCTGGCCGCTCCATGGGTCACTCGGTGGCTGTGAAAGCCATAGAGGGAGTGAAAGACGCACTCTCTGTGACCATTCCTCTAGGCACCGGCATCCATCGCAGGATGGTGTATGTGGAGCTGCTCCCAGGTTATGATTTCTCTGCTGTGGCAGCCCAGATCAAAGCTGACCCTTACTTCGTGAACGACGAGACACACGTCCTGCAGGTGGACAGCGTTGATGCGCTCAACGACGTGGGTCACGGTGTGAACCTCGTCCGCAAAGGTGTGTCTGGCTCCACTCACAACCAACTGCTGGAGTTCAATATGAAGATTAACAACCCGGCCCTCACAGCTCAGGTGCTCGTGAATGTGGCACGCGCCTCACTCAAACAACAGCCGGGCGCCTACACCATGATAGAAATTCCTGTCATCGACATGCTCGAAGGCGACAGGGAAAACCTCATCAAGCATCTCGTCTGAGATGCTTTTTCTTTGTATTTTTCACTGTTCACTTAAATTATTCTTCATTCTTCATTTTTTCGTAATTTGAGCTGCGCTCGAAGTTACTACCACTCGGAAATAAAAATTAAAACTTTGTTTTATTTTGTATTTCACTCGCTTAATCGTAACTTTGCAAAAATTTATTTAGGATGAAATTAGGATTCGACAACGAGAAATATCTCAGGATACAGTCTGAGAATATCCGCAAGCGTATATCACAGTTCGATGGCAAGCTCTACCTGGAGCTTGGCGGCAAACTGTTCGACGACCACCACGCTTCCCGCGTGTTGCCGGGATTCAAACCCGACAGCAAGCTTTGTATGTTTCAGCAGCTGAGCGACAGCATCGAGATTGTGATTGTGATCAGTGCCGAAGATATCGAGAAAAACAAGATACGAGCCGACCTGGGCATCACCTACGACGAGGATGTGCTGCGACTGAGAGATGAGTTCATGGGTCGCGGCTTCTTTGTGGGCTCCGTAGTCATCACCCACTACACCGGCCAGCATGCGGCCGAACAGTTCCGTCAGCGTCTGGAGCGCATGAACATCAAAACCTATTTTCACTATCTGATAGAAGGCTATCCACATAATGTGGCAAAAATCGCCTCTGATGAAGGATTCGGGAAAAACGACTATGTGGAGACGGAGCGTCCGCTCGTCATCATCACTGCCCCGGGCCCCGGAAGCGGCAAGATGGCTGTCTGCCTAAGTCAGCTCTACGGAGAGAACAAACGGGGTATCCACGCTGGTTACGCCAAATTTGAGACCTTCCCAGTGTGGAGTCTGCCGCTCAAACACCCTGTGAACATCGCTTATGAGGCAGCCACAGCCGACCTCAATGACGTGAATATGATTGACCCGTTCCATCTGGAAGCCTACGGCAAGGTAGCTGTGAACTACAACCGCGACATCGAGATTTACCCGGTGCTGAAAGCTCTCTTCGAAGGCATCTACGGAGAGTCTCCCTACAAGTCGCCTACCGACATGGGCGTGAATATGGTGGGCTTCTGCATCTGCGACGACGAGGTGTGCTGCAAAGCGTCGAAAGACGAGATTATCCGCCGTTATTACGATGCCACAAACAAGCTGGCCGACGGCGCATGCAACGACAGTGAGATCAGCAAAATCCAGATGCTGTTCAACCAGGCGGGCATCTCCACAGCCGACCGTCCGGTGACCACTGCCGCCAACGCTTTGAAAGAGCGTACGGGCCACACCTCTGCTGCCGTGGAGCTGGCCGACGGCACCATCATCACGGCCCATTCCAGCCTCCTGCTGGGCTGCAGCGCCGCATTGCTGCTCAACGCCACCAAACATCTGGCTGGCATCGACCACGAAGTGAAGCTGATTCCTCAGAGCATGATTGAGCCTATACAGAAAACGAAAGTGGACTATCTGGGCGGCGTCAACCCACGCCTGCATACCGATGAAGTGCTGGTGGCCATCTCCGTGCTCTCCCAGCACGATGAGAACTGCCGACGGGCTCTTGAGCAGCTTCCGAACCTGCGTGGATGTCAGGTGCACAGCACGGTGATGCTCAGCGAGGTGGACCGCAAGATTTTCAAAAAACTGGGATGTAACCTCACTTGCGACCCGGTGAAGAAAAAACGGAATCTGAAGGGATAAAGATAAAAGCAAATCGGACGGCTCAACGAGTCGTCCGATTTGCTTATTTCGCGATAATCAGGAAGTATTTCTTCTTACCCTGCTGCACCAGCAGGTATTTGCCGTCGAGCAAGTCGGCTGTGGTCAGCACCATGTTCGGGTCGCTGATTTTTTCCTTGTTGATGCTCACACCGCCTCCCTGAGTCAGCTTCCGCATCTCACCCTTTGACGGGAACACCGATGCGTTGTCGGTGGTCAGCTCGATGGCTTTCACGCCGTTCTCAAACAACGCCTTGTCCACCTCGAAATGTGGCACACCGTCGAACACATCGAGCAGGGTCTGCTCGTCGAATTTCAGAAGCGCCTCCTTGGTGGACTTGCCGAACAGGATATTGGATGCCTCAAGGGCAATCTCATAGTCCTCCTGAGAGTGAACCATAATCGTCACTTCCTGAGCAAGACGTTTCTGCAGCACACGACGGCCCGGATCCTGATCGTGCTCCTCGATGAGGGCGTCTATCTCTTCCTTCGGCAGTGAGGTGAAAATCTTGATATAACGCTTCGCATCCTCGTCGGCTGTGTTGAGCCAGAACTGGTAGAACTGGTAAGGCGATGTGCGTGTGCGGTCGAGCCAGATATTGCCTTTCTCCGTCTTACCGAACTTACGTCCGTCGCTCTTGGTCACAAGCGGACAAGTGAGTGCGAAACATTCCTTTCCTGCCATTCGGCGGATCAGCTCACTTCCTGTGGTGATATTTCCCCATTGGTCGGCACCACCCAACTGCAGCCGGCAGTTGTTGTGCTCACACAGATAGTAGAAGTCGTATGCCTGCAAAAGCTGGTAAGTGAACTCCGTGAAGGAGAGTCCGTCGCGAGCCTCACCGTTCAGGCGCTTTTGCACCGACTCCTTTGCCATCATATAGTTCACGGTGATATGCTTACCTACGTCGCGTGCGAAATCGAGGAAGGTGAAGTCTTTCATCCAGTCGTAATTGTTCACCAGCTCGGCCTTGTTAGGTGCGTCGCTCTCGAAATCGAGGAAGTGGCTGAGCTGAGCCTTGATACATCTCACGTTGTGAGCCAGCGTCTGCTCGTCAAGCAGGTTGCGCTCCTGGCTTTTGCCCGACGGGTCACCGATCATACCGGTGGCTCCTCCAATCAAAGCGTATGGTTTTCCGCCGCAACGCTGATAATGACGGAGCATCATCACACCGCAGAGGTGGCCGATATGGAGTGAGTCGGCTGTAGGGTCGATACCCAGATAAGCGGCCACATTCTGTTCTTTCTCTAATAATTCTTCTGTGCCCGGCATCATCTGATGGATCATGCCGCGCCATTCCAGTTCTTTTACGAAATTCATCTCTTTATTTACGATTTACGGATTTACGATGTACAATTGATGTGTTAAAAGAAATCATTATTTCTTTGCGATTGAGGAGTTGAAATAATCCTCATTGCCTGTCACATCCTTGATGACTTTGATGAACGGAGGGAACTTGATGTTCGCAGGGTCTTTCACGCCGGCAATCTCCAGGATGCTCAGGTCATCCTCGCGGTCGAGGAAGGTGTCAATCTCGAAATACTGCTTTTCCCACACGAAGTTCTTTCGGATCTTACGGATGGTCTCGCGCTCCGGATCGGCCTGTTGCAGCATGGTGACATACTGGTATGGGCTTATCTGACGCTCTGTCTCGATCACCTCGTTGTCGGGTGCCTGCTTCTTGATACTCTGCAGATAGACATAGCTGCCGTCCCAGCCTCGTTTCCTCAGCCGTAGCTCCGTTCCCGGCTCCGACTTCAGATATGTCTGGGTAATCTCACTCTCGGTCACATCGGGTAGCTCACCTGTCACCTCCACCACGTAGTTACGCTGGGAGTCTGCGGGAACAGGCAGCCCCATCACGATGGAGATTTCCTTAATCACCCGCCGGAGCTTCTTCTCGAAGTCGTTGCTGTTGTCGATAATCCGCAGGTGGGGATGTCCGTTCCAGGCTGTGATCAGCTTGATGTCGAGCTTGCGGGCGGTCTTCGGATCCTCACTCCGCACAGCGTTGGTGTCGGTGTTGTAAAACTCCTCGGCACCATTGGCGGCACTCACCAGATGCAGCACTGCGTCGTATCGGGAGTCGCGCAGCTGGATGGTGTTGCTGCCGATATCGTTCATCAGCGCCTGCCAGGTCTCCTCCGGCATATAGGTGGAGATATCCATGGTGCCACGGTCGCACACCACGATGGCAGGCTTCCCGCATTTGGCGGCCACCTCCATGAACTGGTCTTCCATATGCATCTGCATCAGCAGGGTGGCTTTCTCCGCCTGATAGTGATACTGACGGTCGTCGGTGAGGTAATTCACACCGGCAGTGATGCAGATGGTGGGAATCTCAGGCAGGGTGAACACCTGATAGCCGAGCCCTGTGAAATGCTCGATAATACGCACCAGCGCGGTGGTCTTACCCGCACAGGGTCCTCCCGTGAGCACTATTTTCGTGATTTCGTTCATCAATGTCGTATTTAAAATGCAAAGTTACGATTAAGCGAGTGAAATACCAAATAAAACAAAGTTTTAATTTTTATTTCCGAGCGGGAGTAACTTCGAGCGCAGCTCAAAGGTACGAAAAAAATTACACAATTATTTTTTTATTTCAAAAAATTCAAATCTTTATTTTTTAAGTATATTGCTTTTTAAACCCAAAACGGTCATTAGCGTCTTGATGATGAAAGTTTTATTTTTGAGTAGATGTTTTGGCGCTTTGAGGGCGCAATGGGGTTCCATTGTAACCGAAAAGCAACGAAACAGATGCCAAAAAGAAGACTTATGAGCGCATGACAGTCTAATGACAGATTTGGGTTAAACTTAATTTTGTCTTAGAATGTTCACAGAATCACATTTTTGGCAAAGACAAGTTTTTATATTTAAACAGAAAATTATTAAGGGGAAGGTGGAGAATTTTGTGAAAATGGACCCTAGATAATTGTAAGGTACTGACCCCTGATAACGATTTGCTACTGACCCCTCTGTAACGATAAAAAAATGACCCCCGCAAATTCATGCAATTTGTGGGGGCTTTTT
>FLNU01001223.1_pt1 | contig 50059 bp, 45 predicted proteins | sample 1140361 | NCBI WGS metagenome assembly FLNU01 (sample SAMEA3878206, study PRJEB12797) | bioreactor metagenome | biome: Moose rumen | place: Sweden | collected 2011-10 | reverse complement strand
TTCGGTACTCTGTCCAAAAAAAATATTTGGTATACGGCGACGCGCAGGACGGCTAAAATTTTCGCGTCAACTTTATCAAGCGGTCTCGTCAAATATTTTTCCAACTTCCAATCGATTGACGCCCCCGCCTTGATTGTTCCGTATACCAATTCTGTACAAAATCGCCTGTCAATGTCGCTCAATTTTTCTTGTCGAAGAATTTGTGCGAGTGCAACGTTTGAATATGCGCCCTCCGCGTCGACGGCGTGAACAACTTTGACTGCTGATAATCTTGCTTTATCCAAAATTATATTCCCTACTTCCGAATTTCTAAAAAGATAAGGTTTAAGCTAATTAGCCCTAAACCCTAAGCCCTTTGCCCTAATAAATGTGATACTCTTTCCAAGGAATTTGATCAAGCCGAATCGTTTTTAAAAATTCTACAATGTCTTTTCGCCCGTAATAATGCGGCGTACCGCTCTGGTCTTGTGACATTAAAATTATCGGCATATTCGGGAAAAAATACGATAGCTCTTGTCTAACCTGAACGATTCGCGCCGTGTAATTTGTCACAGATTGTTTAACGGCGATTATCGCGAAAGTTACGCCTTGTTCGATAATCACCGCGCCGCGAACTGTTATCATATAAATCACCAACTTAATCATCAAGAATATAAATCTCAATCGATTGCCGCCCAAAATTTACAGCCTCTTCGTAAGTGTCGAAGGCAATATCAATGCGGTTGCCGATAATCGCGCCGCCCGTATCGTCCGCAACTGCTTCACCGTAACCCGGGATATAAACCCTTGTACCAAGCGGAATTACGTTAGGATCAACTGAAATTATCCCGTAAGTCACAAGATTTCCCCGCGCAGTGTACTTTCCTAAGCCCGGGTCTTGAGGACTGTAAGCCGTTGCCTCAACGTACATAACGCGCCCGTTTTGAGGAGCGTCTCCGCTTGATTTAGAACCTTTAATCATGCGCAAAGTTGAACTTCCGCAAAGTCCGTCAACCGTCAAGCCGTTATCAGCTTGAAAATTTTTTACCGCCGCTGAAGTCGCCGAATTATAAATTCCGTCCGCACTTTCCAAATAACCCTGTTCAATCAGCAAATTTTGAAGTTCCTTGACGCGTGAGCCGCTGTCGCCGGGCTTAAGATAATTTGACGCGCCGCCCGTCATCAAAGTTGTTATGTCAATTTCATCATAAGCCGCCGCCCGCAAAAGTTCAAAAGTCGAGCCGCCGCAAATTCCATCGACTATTAACCCTATTGCCTCTTGAAATTCTTTAATCGCGCTTACGGTTGACTGTCCGCAGTAGCCGTTAATTTCCTCATTAAAAAGCCCCTGCGCATTCAAGCAAGTTTGAACTTCACGAACCTCATCATTACTATCGCCCAACTTCACCGACGCTGAACCAATCCCAAATGTCATTGTCGAAAAAATTAACGTCCACGCGCAGATTTTCTTTCCAAAATTTTTCTTAAACCCCACATTATTCACGCCGAAACCCCGCTTTCAAAATTTTTTCAGATTGAATTATAACAAAAAAAATTTTGCTATTCAACGTCAATTTTATTGAAGTCGAAGGTTATAACTTTAACGCGCTCCATAGGCTTATTATTTTTGTCAAGGGCAGGCTTAAACGTCCATTGTTTAGCAGACTCAAGGGAAATTTCGTCAACATCTTTAATCCCCGACGGCATAAGCACTTCGGCACTTTTAACTTTGCCGTCCCTGCCGATTGTCACGGAAATTGATACGTAACCTTTAAAGCCAAAATTTTTTGTAGGATGAACTTCAGAAATTGTTATGGCATCGCTGCCTAATTCTTGTTTTTCGTCAGGCTCTTCAGCGGGTTCAGATTTTTTTTCGGGTTCAACTTTCGGAGGAACTTCTTCTTTAGGCTTAGGTTGCGGCGGTGAAGGTTCAGGCGGCTTAGGAATTTCAGGCATTTCAAATTTTGGCGACTCGACTAACGGCGGCAATTCAATAGGCGCAAATTCTTCAGTGAATTCAGGCGGCGTTTCAATCGGTATAACTTCTTCTTCAATCATCGGCACTTCGTCAACCAAATCAACGTCAACCCAAGATATTTCTTTAACTTCGGGCGGAATCTGCGCGGGAAAAATTTTCGGCAAAATAAATTCTAAAGTCACTGCCGCTAAAAAATGTATCACAATCGCCGCTAATATCGCCGCCAACCAATTTGGTGAATATCTCATTTTATCACTTGCCAAAATTTAAAAATCCTAATTACGCACTCATAATCCTTAATTAATTAAAACTCTGCGCGGAGACTTGTATAAAATCCGTTCAGCTTAAAATCGCCGTGAACAATTCGCCAATTAATTTTCGTATCAATGTGTCGATAGCCGACTTTCCATGAAAAATTTTCATCAGCAAGGTAAGCAAAGCCGCCCTCAAAATCGCAAAGGTGACCATGCCCGCCCATAACAATTCCGGAAATATTTGTATAAACTTTAACCTTAGGACGAATTTTCATTTCAAGCGCAAGCCCAATCGTCGGTACAGGCACAAAATAATTTTCGGAGCTGTCATCAATACTTCCGCGCCACTTCACGCCCGTTAAGCCGTAATTCCAAGCCGCCCGCGTCCCCATAAGCGAAATAATTTCTCTGTCAACATTCAGCTTGATATAATGCAAGTCACTTTCCTCATTAACCGCGCCGTTGTAAATTTTCCCGCCGAAATTTAATCCGTCAACAAACTTTCCGCCGTCGCCTTTAAGTCTGAGATAATCAACCGAAAAATTTTTGTATCTCAAAATATATTCCGGCGCAATATTACTATCCATTCCAAAATTTTTCAAGCTCAATGCGTCATCACCGATTTTAATTTCGTGTGATTTAATATGCCCGTCCATATTCGGAAAAAATATTCGAGCCTCAACACTTACCGGAAAATTTTTCTTCAACTTTTCGGACGCAATTTTTATACCGCGTTTAGCTTTTTCTTCATCGGAAATTTCCTCTTCAACCTGCGCGGCAAAACTTACGGCGCAGTTCAATAAAATCAAAATCGCTATTAAAAATTTTGTCATTAATTCTTACTCACTAAAAATTTTTGCGAATAATTTGTTGCTTGCTTAGAAATATTCTTCGTCAAGTCCTGCAACGCCTTCAAATATGCTTCGTCGTTAGCGTCGTCATAACCTTTGCTCGGCTTACTTTTCACAAAAACTTTCCCGACAACATTTTGACGCCAAAGAGTTGTCCCAGTCTCAGCGTTGATAAATTGAACTTGTGTAGCCACGCAGTAAAATTTCAACCTCCGCATACCGCCTAAACCAATGTCCGTTCCAATGCCGATTCCAAAACGGCTGTGTCTGTGGTTGCCGATACCAATTCCAATTCCGATACCGTGATTGCCGTAAGTCTCCGTAACTTGCTCCGTACCAATTCCCAAAATCTGACAACGCAGAATATATTTCGCGCCAAGATTTTTATAAACTTCAGCGTCAAAATTTTCATTAGCAGGAGGCGTGAACATCAAAAATTCTCCAACATCCGCCATAGATTTTTTTTCGCCCAATGACTTCGCGTCAAAAGTTTTTTCCTCCGTGTTAATAACGTTGAAAATATTCTGCGCGGAAAAAGTTTGAATCAACATTGTTTGAAGGCGTAAATCTGTTTCAAGCTCGGCAAAATTTGTAACGTCCGACACTTCAACGAAAATTTTTACGCGATCTTCAAGCGGAATTTCTTTTTGTTTATCCTTCGCCAATGCTGCTTGACAAATTAAAATCAGCGTCAATCCAATCAGAAAAATTTTTCTAAACATTGTCACCACTTCCTTAAAAATATTTGCCATAGAAAAAATTTTTAGTTATAATATTCAAAAATTTTCTGTTAAAAGTTTATCGTAAAAATATTTTTTTTACTAAGGGGGCAGTTTAATGAAGGGTAGCGGCACAAAACCGATTTATGTTATCGGTCACAGAAATCCTGACACGGACTCAATTTGTTCAGCGATAAGTTATGCGCACTTGAAACAGGCAATGGGTGTTAATGCAGTTGCGGCGCGTTGCGGAAAAATTAACAATGAAACAAAGTATGCGCTGGAATATTTCAAAGTTGAACAGCCGCATTTGTTGGCGGACTTGTATCCTCGCGTGAAAGACGTTGCGCTTGAGTGTAAAACCGTCATCAAACAGCATGACACTTTGAAACATCTCGGCGAAGTTATGCGCAGAAATGAATTGCAATCCATACCCGTAACCGACAGCAAGGGCGAATTGGTAGGTATCGTTTCCGTAAGCGATTTAGCTAAGAGATATTTTCTGGAATTGGGCTTGCAAAATCTTGCTGAAATGGGCGTTCGTTATCGCGACATAATTCAAGCGACCGAATCAAAAGTTTTGGTTGCCGGTGACGAAAATGAATTTATCGAAGGCTCAATCGCAATTTCCGCAGGCAGTGTTGAGACAACGGTTGCAATGTTGCAGCCGAAAGATATTGTACTTGTCGGCGATCGCAGTGTTAATACTTTGAATAAAATTTTGGATACGGGAATATCCTGCTTGATTGTTACGGGCGGTTGCAGAATTGCGCCGGAAATTGTAGAACGCGCTGCTAAGATGAAAATTTTCATTTTGGTATCGCCGTATGATACTTACATTGTCGGGCGTCTTTTGAATCAGTGCGTACCCGTCCGCCGCATTATGCACGCCGAGCCGATTTGTTTCCGTCCTATGGATTTACTCAGCGACATTAAAGGCATTATGGACGAATACAGATTCCGCAGTTATCCTGTTGTTGAGAATGGAAAGCTTGTCGGCATTGTAAGTTCAGATGAAATTATGATGCCCGAGCGCGAAAAAGTTATTCTTGTTGACCATAACGAACGCGGACAGGCGATTGAAGGCATTGAGGACGCAAAAATTGTTGAGATTATCGATCACCACAGATTGGGCGGAGTCCAGACTTCCGAGCCGATTTATATTCATCAAGAACCCGTAGGTTGTACTTGTACCATTGTTGCGAATATGCATTGGGAAAACGATATTGAAATACCGCCGTCAATCGCGGGGCTTTTACTTTCCGCAATAATTTCTGATACAGTTTTGTTTAAATCTCCGACTTGTACGCCGAAAGATAAAAAGACTGCAGAAAAACTTGCTGAAATTGCAGGCGTCGACCTTAAGGAATACGGGCTTGCAATGCTCCGCGCAGGTGCAGGTATCGGCGGAAAATCTCCTACCGAAATTGCCAAAAACGATATGAAGGAGTTCAAGATTGGCGATTACAGAATTATCGTAAGTCAAATTTCCGTTATGGACCCCAAAGAAGTTTTGGACATTGAAGATAAACTTATTACGGTGATGAAGGATAATTGCGACCGTGAAGGTTTTGATATGCACCTGCTTATGGTTACTGATATTCTTGAAGAGGCTACCTACTTGCTTTACGCGGGATCGCCGCGCACTTTGATTGGTGAGGCGTTTAAGAAAGATGCAAGCGGTACTCACGTTTATTTGCCGGGCGTTATGAGTCGCAAGAAACAAATTATTCCGCCGCTTTCCGAAGCTGTTAAGAGAATTAAACCACAATGATTAGGGAATAGGGATTAGGGATTAAAATTTCCTAATTCAAGATAATAAAAAAGCCGTCCTCAGATTTTTGGGGGACGGTTGATTTTTTTATAGAAAAATTTTTTTCAAATCTTAAATTTATAAACTTCATTTTGTAATTGCTGAGCCAATTCCGCTAATTTCCCGCTTGCATTTGACATTTCTTGAATTGTCGCGGCTTGCTCTTGAGTTGCGGCTGAAACATTTTGCGCATCGTCAGCAGATTTTTGACTAATTTTCTGCACAACGTCAATATATTTTAATATTTCTTGGCTTGCCGAATTTACGCTCTCAATGTCCAAAATGGATTGCTTTACGTTAGAATTCAATTTTTCTACTTGTTCTTCGATTTCGTTAAAGGCAGTTCCGGTTTCCGTCACAGATTTTGCACCTTCGCGAACACTTTCGTTGCCGCGCTCAATCGATTCAACTGCAGATGACGTGTCATTTTGTATCGCGTGTATTAAGTCTGAAATAGTTTTTGCCGCTTCATTGGATTGTTCAGCTAATTTTCTCACTTCTTCAGCGACGACGGAAAAACCTCTGCCGTGTTCACCGGCTCTGGCAGCCTCAATCGCCGCATTTAATGCCAATAAATTTGTTTGATTGGAAATTTCGGAAATTGTATCTACTATTGTACCGATTTCGTCCGATCTTTTTCCCAAACTTTTTACAACTTCCGCAGATTTTCCTACTTCATCAGCTATACTTTTTATTTGATCTACAGCAAAATTTATTTTTTCTTGCCCTTCCAATGCTTTTTCGTGACTGGATTGCGCAAATTTATTCATTAAATCTGAACTTTGATGAAGTTTTTGCATTTTCTCGCCCATATTTATTACGATTGAATTTAAATTATTTATTGTTTCAGCCTGTTTAGTCGAACCTTCCGTCATATCGACGGTATTTTTTGCAACTTGATTTATTGAATCGGCGGCTTGTGAACTGCTTGCTGTTAATTCTTCACTGGACGCGGCGACAATTTCAGCTGATGACGCAACATTTATTAAAAGTTTATGAAGTTTTTGTTTCATTTCATTCAAACTTTTTGATAAAATTCCTATTTCGTCGCGAGTTTTTGCGGGTAAATCAGCAATTCGCAAATCGCCTTCTGAAACTTTTTCAAGAGATTCCGTGACTTTGGACAATTTTTTCATTTCTTTTCCGATCATAAGCCATGAAAAAATTCCCAAAACTGCCATAATTATCAGCGAAGAAATTACCACAGAAATGATAAATCTTTCCTGAATTTCCATTCCGACAGCAGGAAGTCCTACAAAAATCATTCCAATAATATTTCCTGCACTATTTTTTATCGGAGCATACGCGCAGTTATATTCCGAACCTAAAACATCTGCAACGCCCGTATAAAATTTTCCGCCCTTCAAAACTTCATTAATAACTTTTTCTGAAGCTTTTGTACCTGTTGAGCGTTGCCCGTCAGCTTTCTTTACAGTCGTAGCCGTTCGCGTGTCATTTTGAAAAATTGTCACGTGACCGTTGCAAATTTCGCCCATTTCGTCAACTATTGAGTTGTTTTCTGAAATTTTTTCTTCGCCTTTAAATAAATTTCCGTCGACAATTTTCCAATCGCCCAGATATTTATACTCCATAATTTCCAAAATGGACTTTACATTCGATTCGGCTTTAATTTGCAATGAAACTTTGAAACCTTCATCCGCGCTCCGATAACCCAAAATTCCCAGACAAATACATACTAAAACGACAATAACATTTACTAAAATTGTCATTTTCATTCGCAAGCTAACATTTTTTACCGTGTCAACCATTAAACTCATAAAGCACCTCCAAAAATTTTTTTTTACTAATAAACATTTTCAACAAAATTAAATAAAATTCCTGCCAAAAAATTTTTTGTGTAAAACAATATTTCTGCATAATAGTTCAAAAAGTTTTGCGTTCTTTAGATTGTACTTAAAAAATTTTTAAAGGGGAAGTCTGAAAATAATTATAAAAATTTTTGCAGATTTTTTTATTTTTGCAGGAAAAAATTTGTTTATGTAGAAAAAAATTAAAAAAGGAGTGATGTAAATGAAAATTTATGAAGGAAATTTAATTGGACATGGTTTGAAAATTGCAGTCGTAGTAGCACGTTTTAACGAATTTATTACGAGCAAACTTTTGGATGGTGCGTTGGATACTTTGAAACGTCACGAAACACCTGAAGAAAATATTTCAGTCGTATGGGTACCCGGCGCATTTGAAATTCCTCTTGCCGCAAAAAAATTGGCAGAATCTAAAAATTTTGACGCGGTAATTTGTTTGGGCGCGGTAATTCGCGGAGCGACGACTCATTACGATTATGTTTGCAACGAAGTTTCAAAAGGAATTGCGCAAATTTCGCTTGAAACAGGCGTACCTACGATTTTTGGCATTGTAACTACGGAAAATCTTCAGCAGGCAGTAGAACGCGCAGGTACAAAATCAGGCAACAAAGGCGCAGATGCCGCAATTTCAGCTCTTGAAATGGTAAATTTGTTAAAAAGTTTGGGAATTAAGAGAAAGTGGGAAAGAAAAAATACAACAAAGAGAGCGACGAAGGCAGAGAAAGCTGCAAAATCAGAGAAAGCTACGAAGTCAGAGGAATGACCTGCTCGGCGTGTTCCGCACGAGTTGAAAAAGCCGTTGCAAAAATTGTCGGCGCGGAAAATGTCAGCGTAAATCTTTTAACAAATTCAATGCAGGTTAAACGCGACGAAAAAATTTCAGTACAAACAATTATTGACGCGGTTATAAATGCAGGTTACGACGCAAATTTAAAATCAATGCGTAATGCGCAAGACGCAATGCGTAATGAAGAAAAAAATAATTTTGATAATGAAGTTTTTGAAATGCAAAATCGACTGAAATGGTCGATAATTTTTTTGATACCGACGCTTTACATTTCAATGAATGAAATGTTAGGACTGCCGACGCCTCAAATTTTTAAAAATTTCTTCATTGGGCGCGAAAATGCCGTAACTTTTGCACTGACACAATTTTTATTAATTTTGCCGATAATGTATTTAAATCGCAAATATTACATAAACGGTTTCAAAAATTTGTTTAAATTTGCGCCGAATATGGATACATTAGTTGGATTAGGTTCAATGTCGGCGGCGATTTTCGGGATATTTGCGCTATTTAGAATTGGTCAAGGTCTCGGACATGGCGATTTAATTTTGGTTGACGAATACAGAAAAAATTTGTATTTTGAATCAGCCGGAATGATTGTCACGCTGATAACTTTAGGAAAATTTTTTGAAAGTCGCGCCAAAAAACAAACTACGCAAGCGATAAAAACTTTGATGAATTTTGCGCCGAAAACTGCAAATATTTTAAGAAATGGTGAAGAAATTCAAATTTCAGTCGAAGAATTACAAATTGGCGACGAAATTTTAGTAAGACCGGGCGAAATATTTTCAGCAGACGGGAAAATTTTTGAAGGCGAAACGACAGTTGATGAATCAGCGATAACAGGAGAAAGTTTGCCGATAAATAAAAAAATTGGCGATAAAGTTACAAGCGGGACGATAAATCGCGGCGGATTTGTAAAATTTCGCGCAGAAAAAGTCGGCGAAGAAAGCACGATTCAAAAAATTATTTCATTAGTCGAAGAAGCAAGCGCAAGTAAAGCTCCCATTGCGAAATTGGCTGATAAAATTGCGGGAATTTTTGTGCCGACGGTAATGTTTATAGCGATTTTGGCGGGAAGTTTTTGGATTTACAACGGCGCGACGATTGAGTTTGCATTTTCGATTTTTGTATCAATTTTGGTAATAAGTTGTCCCTGCGCGTTGGGATTGGCAACACCTGTAGCGATAATGGTCGGCACGGGCAAAGGCGCGGAAAATGGAATTTTGATAAAATCCGGCGAGGCTTTACAAATTGCGCACGAAGTTGACACGATAGTTTTGGATAAAACGGGAACTTTGACTGAAGGCAAGCCGTTTGTTACGGACGTGATAACTTTCGACGTAAATTTGGAAAAATTTTTGGAAATTGCGGCGGGACTTGAAATTAAAAGCGAACATCCCATAGCTAAGGCGATAACAAATTTTGCGGCGGAAAAAAATATTTCTCCGATTGAAATAAAAAATTTTAAAGCGATATTCGGACGCGGAATTTTAGCGGAAAATTATTTATGCGGGAGTGCAAAATTTTTTAAAGAAAAAGGCTTTAATCTTGAAGAAATTCAAGAAAAAATTTCTAAATTTGCAGACGAAGGAAAAACTCCGATAATTTTTGCTGAAGGAAGAAATTTTTTGGGAATAATCGCAGTTGCTGATGTTGCAAAGGAAAGTTCTGTAAAAGCCGTAGAAGAATTTAAAAAATTAGGTCTTGAAGTCGTAATGTTGACGGGCGATAATTTTGGGACTGCAAAAAAAATTTCTGAAAAAGTCGGAATAAAAAAGTTTATCGCAGAAGTTTTACCTGAAGGCAAAGCGGCAGAAATTGAAAAATTTCAACGTGAAGGCAAAAAAGTTTGTATGATAGGCGACGGCGTGAATGATGCTCCGGCATTGATGAAAGCTGACATAGGAATTGCGATAGGCGCGGGAACGGACGTAGCTGTTGAGAGTGCGGACGCAGTTTTAATAAAAAATAATTTACTTGACGCGGTAAGTGCGATAAAATTAAGTCGCGCGGTAATGAAAAATATTAAAGAAAATTTATTTTGGGCGTTTTTCTACAATATAATCTGCATACCGGTAGCGGCAGGAATTTTTTATCCGACATTTGGGATAAAACTTTCGCCGATGATAGGCGCGGCAGCAATGAGTATGTCAAGCGTCTGCGTAGTATTAAATGCATTGAGATTAAAATTTTTCAAAGTGGAACGCGCAGAACAATTTGACAACGATGAAAAAATTTCCGCGCAGGTTGATATTGAAAATATTTCTGTAGAAAATTTTGGAAAGGAACTTGGAAATATGACGACAACTTTAAAAATTGAAGGTATGATGTGCAAACATTGTCAAAAACACGTAAATGATGCGTTGGCGAAAATGGACGGCGTGACTGACGTTGAAGTTAGTTTGGAAAATAAAAATGCGATTGTGACTTCAGATAAAGAAATTTCCCGCGCAGATTTTGAAAAAGTTATCGCAGACGCAGGTTACGAATTGGTCGGATAAAAAATTTTTCTATAAAAAATTAATTCCCGCGAAGTAAAAATTTCGTGGGATTTTTTATATAATTTTTATAAAGGAAATGATTTTATGTCGAAAGTTAGTTTAAAAAAAGTCAGTAAATGTCCGAGTTGCGGCGCACCCGTTGAGCCTTCAGCACTTCAATGTGAATATTGCGGAAGTTATTTTATACCTGAAAAAGATGACGAAGATTTTTCAAAAGATAAATTTTCTGCTGTACTTAATTCTACAAAAGAAACCAGTGTAATTTGTATTCACGGTCGGGGATTGGAAAAAGGCGAATATCCGATACGCTCGGGGCCGGCAAATCTTTATCGCGGTTGGATGAATGCCGCCGGAGGGCATCTTGTATTGACGAATCGCAGATTTTTATTTATAGATCACGGACTTAATCTGGAATTTAAGGCAACACCGGAAGAAGAGAGCATTTATTTAAAAGATGTTGCCGACGTTGAGGCTAAAACTGTAATGCTTGTATCCAAGCGAATCGTTGTGCATAAGAAGGACGGCACTTTTCAAGAATATGTTATCTGGAATCAAAAAAAATGGGTTGATATTTCAAAAAATGTGTTGGCAAATATTTAATGTCGGATAAAAAATTTTTTTCAGCAAATATTGAACACCTTCATTAAATTTGTTAAAATATGCGCAGATTTTAGGAATAATTTGGAGGTCATTTATGGCGATTCGACAAGATGCAAGCAGATCGGGAGATATGCGGCTGACGAAGTTCCGCGCATTGGTACAGGATACGGATAATTATTTGGCGGGGCGTACGGGTAGCGTCTTTATGTTCGGCGGCTCAGGCGCGAAGTATAAAACTTTTGCGGCGTCGCCTTTTATCAATCACACGGCAGATCCTTATATCGCGGTTATGGCAAGTATTTTCACGCCCGACAAAACCGGTCCTATGGAAAAAGTTGACGAAATCGGGCTGATAAATATTTATCGCGATATGAAAAATAAACCCGGCGAAAAAAATCTCAATGAGTTTTACCGCTTAATTTTCTGGTTACTTTTTGGCGCGTCCGTTTGCGACGAAGTTTATAACGGTGAACTTTCTAACATTGTTGATTTGGCGTATTGTTTAGGTTTTGATGAAGGTATGATGCGCGATTGGTGCAAGGCGGTTACTCACATTGTAAACGGCGGGCGGCTTAACGAAAAAAGTAATATCCAACTTGAAACTGCAATAGGTAAAACGTTTTTCTTGCACCAAAAAGATTGAGGTGCGACGATGGCTAAAAATATTACTTTGATGCTTGAACTTCTCAAGCGCAGACCTTCTCACCGCAAAGTTAAATTGCCCTATAAACAGTCCAGAGATTCGCGATTCAAAATTTCTGACGACGACAAAGTTAAAATCCAAAAGTTAATGGATACTGTTCACGAAATTCTTGGCGAAACAGCTTTCGACATTAATATTTCTTCTTCAAATCTCATAAGAATTACGGCTTTCACGATAGGCAATATAAAATTTGATATTACCGCCGGTACAAAAAATATGGTTAATGTCGTCGAAGAATCCGGAATTAGGTCACGCAGGCAAGACCTGTTAAAACTTTTGGATACGATGGAATAAATTTTTTTAGCATATAATTAAAGCGCGTTTAGATCGGACGCGCTATTTTTTGTAGGAATAAAAAAAGAGTTTACCGCCACTCTCTAATTACAGCGTGAAAAATCTACGATATTTATTGAAGAATTTTTTTGATGGATAAAGAATTTGCAAGTAGAATATTTACAGATGGAGGGTGATTATTTTGGAGAAATTGAATATTTTTAAAAACCCAATAATTTTGGCGGCAATTTTAGCAGTCTTTGCGATTGCGGCATCTGAAGGCTATCTTCACTTCAAAGGTTTGCAAGCAAATTATTCTGAGGAAATAACAGATGCTTATCAAAAAATGTTCGACATAAAAAGTAATTTGACTGTAGCCGCAGGAAATTTATCAGCAACTGATTCCGAAAAGACTTCCGAAACTTTTATCAACCAATTAAATTCTGCTAAAGAAATTTTGCTTGAAAAAAATAAAATCTTAAGTGATATTGACGTTCCCGAAAAGTTTGTTGACAACAATAAAAAACTTCTGGATTGTTTGAAAATCGAATACAATTTAATTAACAGATTGAAGGAAGTTATTTCAATCAATAATGAATATGAGGCATTTGAAGATTTTACCAAATCTAAAGACTTGATGATTGAGTTGAAGGAAAAATCTGTAATGCTGAGTATCGAAGGAAATGATTTTGAAGATATTTTAAATTTTTCTTCGGTCTATGAAAAGATTGAAAAGTATATCAACACAAGAAAGCAAGTGCGTTATGACGGTGACGTAAGTGCACAAGCGGCGGATGAACGCGCACAACGTGAAGCAATTCAAGCGAGTGCAAATCCTTTGGGCTATAACTGGATACAGGACAAAAGTAACGGAATTTATATGCAAAATCCTTCACCGGTTGACGGCGAATCAATTTCTTGGAGCGGCGGTTATGTTTATGAAGGCAATTACAAATATGCAAGCGGTTACGGTACTACAACTTGGACGAGATATGGGCGCGTCGTACAAGTTGACGAAGGAAATTTTATTAAAGGCAAGAGACACGGAGAAGTTACTCACAAATTTTATCCCGGCGGCAGGGTCGGTTACAGTCGCTGGGATAATGGCATAAAAGTTTGGTAAAAAATTTTGTCGCTGTTTGAAATTAAAAATTTATAACTAAAAAATCCCCGCAATTTAACGGGGAATTTTTTTATTGATTCATAATTCAAAAGTTTATCTTCGCATACGCACAACAGTAACTTTAGGTTCAACATTAATGTTAAGCTCCATAATCATAAATGAGCCGCGTTGGTCGTCACGGGGACGCGCCGCACTGCCGGGATTAAGAATCAACGGCGGACCGCTAATGTATTCGACAATGTGAGTATGTCCGTAAATTGCAATATCCGCGCCCTGCGATTCTGCCGCCTCCATAATATATTCCTGCGTATAACGGACGCCGTAATTATGCCCATGCGTCATAAAAATTTTATGTCCTGCAACGTCTACAATTCTTTCGTAGCAAGTGTCACCGGTTGGCCAATCGCAATTTCCGGCAACTCCATAAACAGGTACATCTACAAGCGATTTTAAATAATCAGCGTCGGGCGTGCAATCTCCCATATGCAGCCACATATCCATTTTCTGCGCGATACTTACCGCTTGTTCGACTGCCTTAAAACTTCCGTGAGTGTCGCTTATCAATCCAATATACATCGCACCTCCTCCTTTCGTTTTTTAGTATATCAAAATAATTTCTTCAACATTGGTAAAATTTTTCTGAGAGCTTCGCCGCGATGACCGATTGAATCTTTTTCGGCGGGAGTAAGTTCAGCCATAGTTTTTCCGTTGCTTAAATAAAAATATGGGTCGTATCCAAAGCCGCCGTTGCCGCGCGGAGTAATTTTTATCGTGCCTTCAACTTTGCCGACGGTTAAAATTTCTGTGTCCGTATCAACAAAACACAAAGCACAACGATAATCAGCGGGAGACTCTTCGACATTAATTTTTTTCAATTCGTTCACAAGTACTTGATTGTTTGTTCCGTCGTCGGCGTGATAGCCTGCATACCGCGCAGAATTTACGCCGGGCGCACCGTTTAACGCGTCAACTTCCAAGCCCGAATCGTCCGCAAAACACGCAAGCCCTGTCAATTCGTGAAAAAATTTTGCTTTAATCCTTGCATTATCTTCAAAAGTTTTTCCGTCCTCTACGGCATCAGGCAAATTTTCAAAGTCAGTCAACGCCAAAACTTTTACCGGCAATTCCGAAAGTGCAACCGTCATTTCACGTAACTTGCCGACATTTCTTGTAGCTACCAAAATTTTCTTCAACTCATCACCCCACAAATAAACTTTGTCTTCTAATGGAAATATTTTTAAATTTATCGTCGTATTCCGCTTGCCAAAATTCAAAATCATCAAGAGATTTAAGCCGCCGCAACTTTTGTATCAATTCTAATTTGTCGGTTATAGTCGTCCTTATGCCGAATACAACGCCTTTCAAAGAATTTAAATCATATTTCAAGCATCTGCTAAGCGGTTCATCATACTTCTGAAATTTATCTGCCAATAAAGCTCGGTATTCATCTTCGTGATCCCACTCCGGCATTTTGATAAAAAATTTGTCGTGATAATCTTTTTTATAAGAATGTTCATCAACAGTCGGCGTTTCCAAAATTTTACTCGGCAAATTATTTTTTCCCGTCAACCAAGCCTTAGCGTCTGCAAAATCCAAAACTTTCAGCGTCTCAAAAAAATTCCTCTCAATAACATTTTGACTGTAAATTATCTGCTTAACCTCAAAGTCTGAATCATCAATTCGCAATTTGTCCTGCGTCGTCTCGTAAATAAAGCAAACTCCTTTGTGATTGTCAGCGTAATTTCCCCACATTGCAGAATTTGTTGCCGTCGTCGAAAAGCATACAACATAACCATCCGGATATAACATTGACTTCAATTTTTCTACATACATTTTCGGATAACAAAGACGCATCCATAAAAAATTCCTCTTGAGTTCATAGGCATCATTTTTATTAAGCTTAGGGCGCGTCTTCAGATTGAAAAGCCCCGACTCCATCATATCGCAGATACCATTTTCCAACTCGTGAATTTTCGTTAATCGCGCGTCGTCGTCAAGGTTTTTAAATTCGTCAAGCGGAAAGTCATACTCAATATCAAAATATCGCTCGTCAAAATTTTTCTCAATAAGCCTCAACTCCTTGCAACGCTTGATACAAAGTTGAAAGGCGGTATCCGTCACCGTCCGCAAAATAAATTCCATTTCACGCGCCGAACATTTTATATTTCTGTCGCCGTAAAATTTAGCAATGCTATAAATATTTTCGTGTGCCAAGAAGATTTTACTAAGCCTGTCAAAAATTTCACCCGACAAAGTTTTTTCAAATCTGCGCGGATTTATTAAGACGGCGTGTCTTTCAATCTCCTGCAACATTTTTTCAAGCGGCGTATTAGGATAGTATGAGCTGATTTTCAGCAAATATTTCTGAACATTGTAGAAAAGACTGCAGATATAATTTTTCAGTAAACCTTCAAATGCCGCGCGGTCGCCCTGCCAATAAATGTGAATGTAACCTTCAATCGGGTCGTTGAGTTCATCACGACTTGCAAAATAAAATGTTCCGTCGTCAAGTTCCTCAAGTGCGCTATGAATTGTACGGTAGCGGTAAAGTCTCACGCTATCTGCCCTACGTGCCAAGCTAAATCGCCGAGTGCATTTTTCTGTATCTCAAAAAGTTTATCTATACCAATTTCGGCTAAATCTAAAATTTTATTCAATTCATTTCGCATAAAAGATTTTTTTTCGCCGGTAATTTGAACTTCTACCAATTCGCCCGCGCCCGTCATTACAACGTTGCAATCGGCAAGTGCTTCCGAATCTTCAATGTAATTTAAATCTAAAATTTCTTCACCTTCAGAATTAATTCCTGCCGAAATTGCCGCAACAAAATCTTTGACGGGAAAAATATTTCCTGCCTCATAAATCGTAGAAAAAGCCTCAACCAATGCCACGAATGCGCCGGTTATCGACGCCGTACGAGTTCCGCCGTCCGCCTGCAAAACGTCGCAGTCAACGGTAATTGTCCTTTCGCCGAAAGTTGATAAATCCGTAACTGCGCGGAGTGAACGTCCTATAAGCCGTTGAATTTCCATAGCTCGACCGCTTGATTTTCGTCCAACGCGAACTTCTGTTGAACCGGGCAACATTGAATATTCCGCAGTAACCCAGCCCGTACCTGTACCCTTTAAATGCGGCGGCACTTTATCTTCAATCGTCGCCGCGCAGATTACTTTTGTGTTGCCGACTTCGATAATTGCCGAGCCTGCAGGGTGCATTTGAAAATGCCGCTCTAAAAATATTTCTCGCAGTTGATTATTTTTTCGTCCGTCAATTCGTTTCAATGTCAAAACTCCCCAATTTTGTATTCCACATAATGAGTGCGTCCTCGCCGTCTTCATAATAACCTTTACGCCGTCCGACACTTCGCAGACCAAATTTTTCATAAAGCCTAATCGCCGCAATATTACTGACGCGAACTTCAAGCGTTATGGCTTTTATCCCAAGCAATTTAACACGTCGAACAATTTCAGCAAAAAGTTTTGTGCCGATACCTTGTCCGCGAAATTTATCATCAACCGCAATGTTGGCAACGTCCGCTTCATCAAAACTAAACCATACGCAAGCATAAGCCACAATTTGCCCGTCAATCTCTGCAACGATAGCAATAGAATCATCGCGGGTAGCTTCGTAAACAAAATCAAGCAAAGTCCACGCTGACTTAAAAGCCCTGTTCTCAATTTCTTCAACGGTTATGGCATCGCCCGTCGTCATATCGCGGAAAATTATTTGTGGCGTTTGTCCCATAATTCCTCCGCCTCCGAACGTCTGAGATAAAGCGGCTCCAAGTCCATAACGTTGCTGATTTTTCCTTCGTCCATTAAAATTTTTCCGCAAAGTGCCACGTTGACTGCGCGGGGCATACGTAAATTTATCGGCGCGAAAGTTACGTTGTCCGGTAAAGATTTTATTTTATGTAAAACATCGCCGCATAAAATTATTTCATCGTCAGATTGTTCTGCCGCGTCTAAAATTTCTGTGATTGGTCGGACGGTTATTTCTTCGATTGGTTGCAAATTTTTGAACGGTTGAACATAGGCCGAATTTTTCTGCGCGTCGATTAAAGGTAAAATCATTGCCGAAGATTTTGGGAAATGTGCCGCCATTGCGTGAAGAGTCGGCACTCCGATAATTTTTATTTGCCAAGCGTAAGATAAAGCCTTAGCCGCCGCAAGTCCGATTCTTAAACCCGTAAATGAACCCGGTCCTATGCTTACTGCTACCGCGTCAACTCTTTCAACCTGCGCGATTCTTAAAACTTCCTCAATTTGCGGTAAAAGATTTTCCGAGTGATAAAGTTTTGACTCCTGCGAAATTTCCGCCAAAATTTTTTCATCTGAAATTAATGCAACGCCTGCCGCTCGCGTCGAAGTTTCAATGCCAAGTACTAACAATATATCACCTAAATTTAATTAAGAATTTAGAATTAAGAATTAAGAATTTTTTAATTACGCATTACGCATTACGAATTACGAATTGATTATGGCGCGTTCTCCAAAATTGCACGAAACAAATTGCCGCGCAGGTTAATCCGGTCAACGTTGAAGGCATAAGCGGAAGTTGTAAACCTTCCGGCGCGAAAAATATGTAAGTCGTCGTGACCGTCGTCATAAATATTGCAGGAATTAATGCAGATAAAAATGCCTTGCCGTCAACTTTCTGCATAAGGTAAACCGCGCCCGTCCATAAAACTATTGTTGCCAAAGATTGATTCAGCCACGCAAAATATCTCCAAACTACATTGAAATCAATCTGCGTTATAAGTCCCGCCAAAATTATTATCGGCACTGCCAAAGTCAAGCGATTTTTCATTGTTTCTTGATTCATTTTGAACCAGTCAGAAACGATTAACCGCGCACATCTCAACGCCGTATCGCCCGAAGTTATAGGACAAACTACAACGCCAATCATAGCAAGTAAAAGCCCGATACCGTCGCCAATAAAGCCGCTTGTAATTTGGTAGACGACACCTCCCGCGCCATTAACAGCTAATGCCTCCGCAAGTCCGCCCGTGCCGTGAAAGAAAGTTATTCCTGCCGCCGCCCATATTAACGCGATAATTCCTTCGCAGACCATTGCGCCGTAAAATACGGGACGCGCTAATTTTTCACTTTTGAGACAACGCGCCATCATAGGGGATTGTGTTGCGTGAAAGCCGCTTATCGCTCCGCATGCTACCGTTATGAACATTAAAGGCCATATCGGTAACTCGTCGCCTTTCGGATGCAAATTCGCCAATTCCATTTCAGGCATTGCCGCGCCGGAATTTAAAAGCATTCCGCCCATTATTCCGACTGCCATTATTATGAAACATATTCCGAAAATCGGATACAATCTGCCTATCAATGCGTCAATCGGAAGGAGCGTCGCAAGGAAGTAGTAAATTAAAATTGCGGCAAGTAAAATTGTCATATCGATGCCCGTCAAAACTTTCAAAAGTCCTGCAGGTCCTACGGTAAAGACTGCGCCGACCAATATCATCAGCAAAACTAAAAAAACACGCATTAATAATAAAATTTTGTCGCCTAAATATTCGCCTACAATTTCAGGCAAACTTTTTCCGTCTTCGCGCAGTGAAATCATTCCGGATAAATAATCGTGTACACTGCCTGCAAAAATTGTTCCGCCGACTATCCATAAATAGACGCTTGGTCCCCAAAGTGCGCCGCCCAATGCTCCGAATATCGGTCCTAATCCTGCAATATTTAAAAGCTGAATCAAAAATACTTTCCACGTCGGCAACGGCACAAAGTCTACGCCGTCATTTTTGGTTATCGCGGGAGTCGGCGCATCTGTCGGCTTAAAAAAGTTGTCAACAATTTTTCCGTAAATAAAAAATCCCGCTAATAATGTTGCTAATGCTATTAAAAATGTTACCACAAAAATCACCTCAAATTTTAAAAACACTAAAACAATTGCGCTTTTATACTTGGTATGTTAAAATTTTATCACACAGTTTAGGCATTTTCAATTAATATTTGGGAGTGAAAATTTTGGTCGATAAAAATTTGTTTCTGTATGACTTAGCAGTCGTAACGATTATGAAAAATAATGCCCCCTATGTAAAGGAGTGGCTCGATTATCACTTATTGGCGGGTGTGGATCATTTTTATATCTATGACAACGAAAGCACTGACAATTATGACGAAATTATTAAACCGTATGTAGACAGCGGCATAGTGACGACTATGAAAACGCCTGTTTGGTCAATGGGTATTCCTGCTTATACTGAAAGCATTAAAAATTTTAAATTTGAGTGCCGATATATTGCGTTCATAGATCAGGACGAATTTCTTTTTCCAAAAAGCAAATCGACGATTACTGAAGTTGTTGACGAAGTTTTATCTCCTAATCCAAATGCGGCGGCGTTGTGTGCCAACTGGATTTTATACGGCTCAAACAATCTTGAAAAAGCCGATTACAGCATTGGAGTTTTAGACAGATTCACTGCCCGCGATGTTAATGTAAATAAACACATTAAAACTATTACCAATCCGCGTATGGTAAATTTTTTTCCAAATCCGCATTATGCCATTTATTTTGACGGAAAATTTTCTGTAAACGAAAATGGTAAACCTTTTGAAGGTCCTTTTAATGATGAAACGACTGCCGATAAAATTTGTGTTAATCATTACTACACAAAATCTAAGGAAGAGTATGAGAAAAAAATTGAAGCCGGAATGAATGCCGGTTGGAATCGTGATATGAATTTATTTCAGAGTCATGATAAAAACGATATTCAAGACGACAGCATTGTAAAGTACCAAAAAGCTAGGCGTGATGCTTTCCTGCCACAAGGGGGGGGGTATTGAAAACCTTTTTCAACGCAAGCAAATTAATTATCAGCGGTTGATAAATGCTATATCGATGAATTTATTTCAAACTGTGATTAATGGGACATCTCCGCAATTTTATTCAGGAAAGATGGAAAATTTTTTGACTTGCCTAAGCTTAAGTGCTTACCTTCGTGGGAAAGTTTTTGATGATACGGGCGCGAAATTTTTTGAGGAAGCGTCACTCAACGCAATTCATAAAACACTTTACGCGGGCGGAATGTCTATTGCCGATGTAATGTTGCTGATTGTTGAGATGCCAAAAATTTTACAGATGAATTATCCTGCAGTTAAAAATCTGCGTGACGGTTTATTACAAATTATTCCGCAAATGTTGGAAATGTTACGTTTACAAAGTCGTTGGCAAGAATTTACGGAATTGAATTACAAACTTGATATGTTGAGAAGTTTTAAAATTTGAGGTAAGAGCATGGTTGATAAAAATTTATTTCTATATGACTTAGCGATTGTCGCTATTATGAAAGACGAAGAGCCCTACGTTAAAGAATGGCTGGACTATCATTTATTGGCGGGAGTGGATCATTTTTATATTTACGACAATGACAGCATTCCCGAGTTTAAAAAAATTCTGCAACCTTATATTGACGCAGGAATTGTCACTTATACGCCTTATCCCGGCAAAATTCGGCAATTTGAAGCTTACAATGATGCCTTTAAACGATTTAAATTTGAATGTCGCTATATGGCTATCATTGACGGCGATGAATTTATTTTTCCAAAAAGCAAATCAACTATTATTGAAATTGTCGATGAAGCTTTTGCAAGTAATCCCAATGTAGCGGCACTTGGTGCAAATTGGGTTGTTTACGGCTCTAATGGACAAGAAAAAGCTGAATTAACGCGCGGAGTTTTGGAAAGATTCACCGCTCGCGATTCTAACGTCAATAGTCACACTAAGCCAATCACTAATCCGCGTCTTATAAATTTTTTTCCTAATTCTCATTACGCAATTTACTTTGACGGAAAATATTCAGTCAATGAAAACGGCAAGCCTTTTCAAGGTCCTTTTAATGAGGAAAAAACTGCGGATAAAATTTCTGTAAATCATTATCATACCAAATCCTACGAAGAGTATGTTACCAAAAGAACACGCGGCGATACTGTCGCTTTTAATGGCGATAAATATAGCGATAATATGTTCAAATCTCTTGATAGAAATGAAGTTTCTGACGACAGCATTGTAAAGTACCAAAAAGCTAGGCGTGACGCGCTGATCCCAGAGGGGGGGGTATTGAGAATCTGTTTCAACGTAAACAAATTGACTATCAGCGATTGATAAATGCTATATCGATGAATTTATTTCAAACGGTTATCAATGGAACTCCGCTGCAATTTTATTCAGGAAAGATGGAAAATTTTTTGACTTGTCTAAGCTTAAGTGCTTACCTTCGTGGGAAAGTTTTTGATGATACGGGCGCGAAATTTTTTGAGGAAGCGTCCCTCAACGCGATTCATAAAACACTTTACGCGGGCGGAATGTCTATTGCCGATGTAATGTTGCTGATTGGTGAGATGCCGAAAATTTTACAGATGAATTATCCTGCCGTGAAAAATCTGCGTGACGGTTTATTACAAATTATTCCGCAAATGTTGGAAATGTTACGTTTACAAAGTCGTTGGCAAGAATTTACGGAATTGAATTACAAACTTGATATGTTGAGAAGTTTTAAAATTTGAGGTGATAAGTTTGCGGCTGTTCATTGCCGAAAAGCCGTCTATGGCGCGGGAAATTGCGGCGTGCTTGAAAAATCCTAAACAGAGCAAAGGTTTCATAACGACGGACGAAGGAATTGTAACTTGGCTTGTCGGTCACGTTTTAAAATCTGCCGAACCCGAATCTTACGACGCAAAATATAAAATTTGGCGGCTTGAAGATTTGCCGATTGTTCCTGAAGTTTGGAAATTGGAGATTGAGCCTAAAACTGCCGAACAATTTAATATCGTGAAAAATTTGATTCGTAAAGCTGATGAGATTGTTCACGCAGGCGACCCAGACCGCGAAGGACAGCTTTTAGTCGACGAAGTTTTAGATTTTCTTGGGAATAAAAAGCCCGTCAAAAGAATTTTACTCAACGCGCTGGATAAAGCCAGTATTATTTTTGCCCTGAAAAATCTTTCCGATAATAAAAATTTTTTTAATTTAAAGCAGTCCGCGCTTGCACGCTCCCGCGCAGATTGGCTTATCGGTATGAATCTTTCACGCGCTTATACTCTCGTTGCAAAAAATTTCGGTCTCAAGGAAGTTTTTCCGATTGGAAGAGTTAAAACGCCGACTTTAGCCCTTGTCGTCCGTCGTGAAAGAGAAATTCAAAATTTTAAGCCTAAAGATTTTTATAAAATTTACTCAGATTTTCAACATAAAAACGGAATTTTTACCGCAATTTGGAAACCTAATGAAGATTTTATAAAGTCCATTAATCCGACGGCGATTGATTCTGAAGGGCGATTGGTAAATAAAAAAGCCGTGCAGTATTTTCTTAAAAAATTTTCAGAAAATCCTCACGACGCAATAATTTCAGACCTTACTAAAATTCAACGTAAAGAATCGCCGCCGTTGCCTTTTTCTTTGTCAACTTTGCAAATCGCCGCCGGTAAAAAATTCGGCTACACTCCTCAACAAGTCCTTGACGCCGCGCAGAGTTTGTATGAAAAAAAATTTACTACTTACCCGCGTTCCGATTGTCAATATTTGCCGCTGAATCAATTTTCTAATGCCTCAAAAATTTTGGCGCATTTAGCTGACACTTCCGACGAAATTTTAAAAAATCTTGTAAAAAATGCAGACGTTTCTATTAAAAGTCGCGCTTGGAATAATAAAAAAATTTCTGCTCATCACGCCATTATTCCAACCGTTAAGCCTTTGGATAAAAATATTTCGCAAATTGAGTTAAATATTTATAATCTTATCGCTAAAAATTACGCCGTCCAATTTCATCAACTGCATATTTTTGACGAAACAACCGTCACAATTTCTTACAAAAACGAAATTTTTTCCGCAAAATCTAAAATTATTACTCAAAACGGTTGGCGAGAATTTTACGTAATTCCTAAAAATATCAGTGATGATGAAGTTGAAAATTTGCCGAAAATGTCCAAAGGCGATAAAGTTTTTTATGAAAATGCCGAAGTTAAAACTTTTACCACTCAAAAACCTGCGCGGTTCACGGCATCAACTTTGGTGCAAGGTATGAAAGAAATTCATAAATTCGTAAAAAATCCTGAACTTCGCGAAAAATTAAAAGATGTTTACGGTATCGGCACTGAAGCAACTCGCGCCGCTATTATCGAAGATTTAATCACAAGAAAATTTTTAACTGCTCGTGATAAGAAAAAAAATTTATTTCCGACGGATAAAGCATTTATGTTGATTGACGCGTTGCCTGATTCTTTAACTTACCCCGACGCTACCGCAATTTGGGAAGATAAACTTTTTTTAATTTCAGAAGGAAATTTTAATTTTGACGAATTTTTACGCGGTCAAGCAGATTTTACTAAAAAAATTTGTTCAGACGCTATTAAAGCAAAATTTCCTGTTCCTAAAAATGTTGTTCAATGCCCGCGTTGCAAAAAAGGCGTTATGGTTAAACGTAACGGCAAAAACGGGATTTTTTGGGGTTGCAGTAATTTTCCTAATTGCAGAATGACTTGCAACGATAAAAATGGTAAGCCTGATTTAAAATAAATTTTTAGTCAACTAAAAAACGCCGTTAAACAAATTAGCGGCGTTTTTATTTTGAATCATTCAAAGAAATTTTTAGTGGAAAACTGTTGAAGTATCAAGGCTATAATCAGTCGAAGTTCTTGAATTAAGCCCATTGCTGGTTATTGTTATAGTGTAATTAACGCGAGAATCGGCTCCAACCCATAAGGACATATCTTCCGCAGATGCATTAATGCGGACGTCTCCGATGTATCCGCTGAAACGTACTGCCGTTACCGTGCCACCAGAGCTACCGCCATTAATAAAATATCCGTAAAGAGTAGCCGCGCCGCTCCTGGTACTTATGCTCGTGACTACGTAGTTAATGTCTGCACGTGCCTGTGCGATTGGGCTTACCGACAGAAAAGTTAGTGCCAACGCCATAAACATAGCGACAGCTACGCGACGAGCAATAGATTTTTTAAACATAAAACCCCTCCTCTAGATTTAGTGAAAATTCCTCGTAAATTAATTGAAAATTTACGTAAGTTTACCATAGGGAGGGGGAGGTATGTCAAGTATATTTTTTTAGTATATTAAAACAATTTCATTAGTCCGCCTTAACCTGCATCCACAAGCGATTATAATATGCGTCCATTTCATTGCCGAGATATTTGAAGGTTTCTTGGTTTTCGTAAGTCGAAGGATCGGGGAAGGCAACGGGAGAATTTTTATAATCGTCGTCCGTCAACAAATCGCGTACCGCAGTGTTCGGAGTCGGATAACCTAAATGTTCAAAGTTCATAACCGCAATGTCGGGGCGGCACATAAAATCTATAAATTTGTGCGCGTTGTCGACATTTTCCGAATCCTTAGTAATTACCCAGCTGTCAATCCAAAAATTTGTGCCTTCTTTCGGCGTGGCAAATTGTAAGTCAGGATTTTCAATGTTCAGTAATAAAGCTTCACCGGAATAAATTACGCCAATATCAGCTTCGCCCGAAATCATTTTGTCTTTCACTTCGTCGATAACGTAAGCCTGCACCAAAGGTTTTTGCTTAATCAACATTTCTTTGGCAAGTTCAAGTTGAGCCTTATCAGTTTCGTTAAGACTGCGCCCCATAAGTTTCAGAGGAATCATAAAAGCATCACGCGGCGAATCCTGCATTAAAATTCTGTCCTTGTATTTCTCATTCCAAAGAATTTCCCAACTGTCAACGGTATCATCAACTTTTTTGGTATTGTACATTATGCCGACAGTCCCCCAAGCATAGGGTACGGAATATTTATTTTCAGGGTCAAAAGTTTTCGACTGCTTAAAAAATTGTTCGCCGATATTCTTTTTGGCTTCGGGAAGTTTATTAAAATCCAGCGGCTGAAGTAAACCGTTGTCAATCATTTTCTGTATCATATAATCGGACGGGCAAATTACGTCGTAATGAACTGCGCCTTCCGAAACACGCGGGTACATACTTTCATTGGTGTCAAAGGTATCAAGTACAACGTGAATACCCGTTTCCTGTTCAAATTTTTCAATCGTCGCAGGGTCAATGTAATCTCCCCAAGTGTAGACGTAAACTTCATTTTTCTGCGCGTCATTTTGTCCCGTGCCGCAACCGCTGAATACAAATCCAATCAGCACAAACATTAACGCAAGGATTTTTTTCAAATTAATCACCTCATAAAAATTTAGATTAAATCTTCGGCTTTGAAATTAGCCTTTCGATTCATTGCAAACAGTATAACAAAAATTGCTATCGTAATAAATACCAGCGTCGATAACGCGTACATTTCCGGATGTATTCCCAATTTCAATTCTGAATAAATTTCCGTCGGCAATGTATCAACGCCCGCGCCTCTCGTGAAGTATGTTATTATAAAGTCATCTGCCGACATTGTAAAGGCTAAAAGAAATCCCGCAAATACACTAGATCTAAGTTCCGGCAAGACGACGCTTGTAAATGCCTTGAATGGTGACGCTCCCAAGTCCAACGCCGCTTCATAAAAACTTTTATCAAGTGCCAAAAGTTGCGGCATTATGCACAGCATTACATACGGCACATTAAAGACGATATGCGCCAGTAAAATTGAGCCGTAGCCTAAACGCATTCCCATTCCTAAAAATAAAAGCATTAATGAAATTCCCGTTACAATGTCCGCGTTTAAAATCGGTACATTAGCGACGCTCATAAACATTGCGCGAGTTTTTTTGCCGACTTCACGAAGTGCCAAGCAGGTTATCAATGCAAAAATTGTTGCAATCGCCGCTGAAATTATTCCGATTGAAATTGTGTTGGAAAGCGCGTCTAAAATTCTTTCCTTCGTGAAAAGTGATTCGTACCATTGCAGAGTAAATCCCGTCCAATGTCCGCGATAACGGCTAGCATTAAATGACTGCGCGATTAACACTCCGATTGGCGCGTACAAAAATAAAAATATTATCGCCAAATAAATTGTTTTAAGCCGTGAAATCAATCAATCATCATCCTCCCGCGCAGATTTGTCAAAAAATAAAGTTATAACCATATTGATTATTATGAAAATCATCAAAATTATTGATAACGCCGAACCTAAATGCCAATCGTACTCAACGGTAAATTCCTGTTCAATGACGTTGCCGATTAATAAAAGTTTACTGCCGCCGAGTAATGCACTAATCGCAAATGTCGTAAGCGCGGGTATAAAAACCATTGTAATTCCGCTGATTGCTCCCGGTAAACTCAATGGTAATGTGACTTTCAAAAATGTTTGCCAAGAATTTGCGCCTAAGTCTCGCGCCGCCTCAAAAATACTTTTATCAATTTTGGACAGTGCAACGTAAAGCGGCAGAACCATATACGGCAGATAATTATAAATCATACCGATAACAACTGCCGTCGGCGTGTTAATCAGCGTCATATCAGGCAATGATAAAAGTCTCAACACTTGATTTAAAATTCCGTCGCGCTCAAAGATTGTTTGCCAAGCCATTGTTGAAAGCAAAGTGTTCATCCACAGCGGCAACACGAACAGCAAAATTATTATCGTCCCCGCGCTTTTCGCTCTGTCGACTAAGATTAAACATAAAGGGTAAGCTAACAGCAAACAGACAATCGTAGTTGCCAATGCCAAAGTTACTGAAAGTTGCAGTGAATAATAATATTCGCGGTGTGAAATTATTGCAACGTTGTCAAAAGTAAAGTTGCCCGACATATCCGTTAAGCCGTAGTAAATTATGCAGACCAGCGGCACAAAAATAAAAATTCCCGCCCATACGCAAAACGGCGTAAGAAATAAATTACGCATAGTTATAGACCTAAACATTTCAAATTCTCCTTTTAGTTAAAAATTAAAAATTCTTAATTTTTAATTCTCAATTAATCTCGCTTCATCTTCTGATTGAGGTTTCATCATAATTTGAATGTTTTCAGGGTCTAAATGCAAACTTACTTTTTCGCCGACTTCGCGCTTGTGAATTGACTGTATAAGCCAATCAAATCCACCTGCGGAAACATTTATATCGTAAGACATTCCCCAAAATCCAACCTTCGTGACAACGCCGTTAAGCGCGTCCTCCTGCGGCTCTGCAAGGGTAATATCTTCAGGTCTGATCTGTACATCAACAGGACTTTCAAGCGGAAATCCAACGTCAACGCAAGGATATTCTCTGCCCAAAATCCTAACTAATTTATCGCGCACCATCACGCCGTCAATTATGTTACTGTCACCAATAAAATCAGCTACAAAGGCATTTTCCGGCTCGTTGTAAACACTTTCAGGCGTCCCAATTTGCTGAATGTAACCTTGATTCATTACAACAATAGTATCGGACATTGAAAGGGCTTCCTCTTGGTCGTGGGTGACAAAAATAAAAGTTATGCCTGTTTCGCGATTAATTCTAACCAATTCGTGGCGCATATTCCGACGCAATTTTAAATCCAATGCGCTAAGCGGTTCATCAAGCAATAAAACTTTCGGCTCATTGACAATCGCGCGAGCAATGGCTATACGTTGCTGTTGTCCGCCGCTTAATTTTGTCACGTTATGTTTTTCGTAGCCGTCAAGATTTACGAGCTTAAGCGCGTATGAAATTTTATCACGAATATAATCGTCACTCTTGCCGCTGATTTTCGGACCGAATGCTATATTTTCTTCAACGTTCATATGTGAAAACAGGGAATATTTCTGAAAGACGGTGTTAATCGGACGCTTATTCGGCGGTACGTTTGTAATGTCTTTGCCGTTGAAAATTATCTTGCCCGAATCCGGCATCTCAAATCCGCCGATAATCCTAAGCAAAGTAGTTTTTCCGCAACCCGACGGACCCAGCAAAGTCATAAATTCATTTTCGTGTATCGTCAGCTCAATTTCGTCGAGGACAGTCAAACTGCCGAAAGTCTTACTAACATTTTCAATCCTGATTAATTCCTTTTTCACTTTACCTTCTCAGCAACCTTTCTTTTTTCTGCAATTCAAATATACGGCAAAAAATTTTAAGCATTATAGCATAAAAAATTTTTTACTGCAAAAAAAATCCCGACTTTCGCCGAGATTTTAAAGTTTTGCGTCGAACGCTTAAATTTTTTCGATTAAGACAAACAACTTTGTTTTAATTTAAAATTTCACTTAAAAATTTTTGCCAAGCATAAAAAATTCTTTAAAAACGTTTTGAAGATATGCTATGAAAACGAATTGTCAAGAAAAAATTTTTTAGCCTTTACTCACATAACTGCGAATATTTTCAGGGATTTTATCCCACTCAACATTATTCATCGAAATATTATTTTTCAAAGCATAAGCCGCCGCAATTCCCGCCGCCTCGCCCATACTCATACAAGTTGGCTGAATCCTCATTGACGCTTGAGCCGCAAAATTTCCGCTTGCACAACGTCCGACTACCGCTAAATTTTCAATTTCATTTGTAACCAGTGCGCGATATGGAATTTCATAAAAATCGCCTTTCTTTAAATGTTTGCTGAGTTCAAGTTTCGTGTCATGAATATCAATGGGATAAGCTGTCCGGCAAATTGCATCCGGAAATTTTCTTGCCCCAAAATAATCATCTTGCGTCATAAAATATTTTCCGACAATGTGCCAAGATTCACGCGCCCCCAACATTGCGGCTTCACGGCTTATAATCGCTTTTTTAAAACCGGGAATATTTTTTATGAAAAACCTTGCAAGTCGACGCATCATTCTTCTTCCGTAAGAAACTGCTTTGCTGTAAGAAATTGCATCCGTCGAACTAAATTTCAGCGGCGGCATTTCCGGACAATTCATCGACATTGTACCGGGCTTTCCGTCAATCGTAAATCCTTGAATGTATTCAATATCATCTTGCGTCAATTCTCCGTTGGCAACGCCTTTTTTGAAAAATTTTTCGTTACCCTGCCATTTCTCAAATAAAAAATGCGGCGGTTTCAACTTAGCATGTTCATCTTTGAGTTTTTTATTGAAAAAATCATAAACTTGCTTTTCATCAATTCCGCTCATTTCAAAGCGAAAACTCAGCGGCTGATTGCGTCCGGTTGTAGGAGAACCGCTTTCAACGGGAATGCCTGCAAATCTTGATAAAACTGCGTCGCCCGTCGCGTCAATGAAAATTTTTGCATCAATCTTTGAAATACCGTTTATTGTATGAACAACGCACGAAGAAATTTTTTGATTTTCAGTAATGACGCCGATAATCGTCGTGTTATAAAGAATATCTGCGCCGACTTCTTCGCACATTTCATCATAAATTTCCACTAAAACTTCAGGCACATATCTTCCCCTGCCGTCGTCGTGCCTAACCGTAACCACGTTAAGTGTCGGAGTCGGATCATAACCCAAACTTTTAAATCTTGAATTTATTTCTTTTATATAAGGCGTATCGCTGTCACTGATAAGAGTTGACATAGAAGGATACACGCAACCTGAAGTTTGAAGTCCGCCAAGCGCAATACCTTTTTCGATTAAAATTGTTTTCGCGCCGTTTTTAGCAGCTGATATTGCCGCCGCAGTTCCTGCACTTCCTCCGCCGCATACGCAAACATCAGCACTTAATAAAGTTGGAATATTTTCTGCGTCAAAATTATATTTCTTTTCAACAGTCGCCGCCGAAACTTTTTTATTTTCTTCAAAATTCCCGCCTATAAAAGCTCCCGCAGTCAAGCCAGCCAATTTCATAAAATCCCGTCGTGAAATTGGAATTTTAAAATCCATTAAAATCACTCCAAATTTCGTTTGAATTTCTACAAGCCTAAATATCTGATAAATGGTTTTTGTGAATAATTTCTAGAAATGTATATCGGCAGAAATATTCCAAGAATGAAAATCGGTACTCCCGCTTGCCAAAGATAAAAGAGCGTCCCATAATCGCCGTTTACTACTGTCAATAACAAAATGTCACTGATTATAATTTGTACGAAAGGGTGCAATAGATATATCGCCATTGAACGTCTGCCCATTTCTGCTAAAAATTCTTCATTTTTCTGAACAAACATTTGCATTAAACGCATTACCAATATACAGCCGAAAATTCCGCTTATATATGCAAGCAAAGGATTTTCCCCATAAGACCTTGATGCCATATCAAAACTTTCATTTACGTAAACTTGCAAGGCTATTAAGATTATCGGTAACAAAATGCAAAATATTGCCGATAATTTTTGAAAATTAAATGCTCGAAGACATCTTCCTACCATAAGATAACCTTGCACAAAAAGAGCAATATCAAGCCCCCAGAAAATATGCTTGAAACTACCTATTACATAGCCGATAATGCTTAAAATTAAGGCTGTCAAAATATCTCGCAAATTCGGTTTTTCGGGGCTGTTGCGAAAAAATAACAAGAAAATAATTTCTGCCAAGAAAAAACACGGAAGAAACCACAGTGCGATTAGCGGCAAGTTTGCGCAGTTCCCGTCAAATATTCCGAATAAAGCTTCTAACGGCGGCAATTTTGTTCCTACCGACGGCATAAAAAAGCTTCGTACAGACCAGATTGGCCAAAAACAAAGTTCCAACAGAAAAAATGGAATTAAAATTTTTTTAGCTCGTGACAGAAAAAATTCCGATTGTCTATCTTTCCATTTTTTAAGATTTAAAGAATATCCGGCAGCCACAAAAAACATCGGCATCATAAAACAGGAAAACGGATAAAACCATGAACCGCCAATCGAATGCGAGGCAACTACTAATGCAATGGCAATTCCTTTTGCGGCGTCTAACCAAGCAATTCGACCTTTCTCAACAGCCATAAAACTACCTCTTATAATAAACATAGAATTCGATATTTAAATTCTGACAATCGGCAATGCTCAAAAATTTGCAAGTTTGAAAAATTTTTTCCTTAAGTCAATCTAGGGCAACTTATATGAAACCCTAAAGCCTGTACTACTTCCTGTTTAAATCCTTGCGCATTCTGAACATAAGAGAATTATATTCATTTTCACGTTTCTGTAAAGCATCGCTGTAAGTTTGACTGTCCTTTAAATATTCGTCGAAATTCCGACGTTTCAAGGCGATAAACTGATTCAACACCTCAGCCGATATTTCATCAAGTTGTTCAAATTTGACAAAATCAACTATCGCGTCAATCGGCAAATTTATCAGCGATTCTGCCCACTTCAAGAAAAATATCCTGACTTCGGCATTTTCATTGGCAAAAATAATTTCCTGTAAGCCGCGCTGTAAATTTTCTGTGAGCTTGTACATTTGGCTTTCAGTTTCAAATTTTTCTTGCAAGTCACCTCCAACTTGAAACGCGAACTTTTGATAAATATTTTTGCGCTCTTGGAGATAAAATTCATCAATATCATTCTTGTATGTCTGTAAAAGTTCCAACGTCTTTTTAAAAGAATCCGCAGGCAATTCAGCCTTCAACGCAAATTTTATCAGCGGCAAAAATTTTTCCTCAATCTTAAAGCGTAAATCCTGCCAATCTTCATACCACGCGCCGGAAATATCCTCTTCAATGCCGTTTTTCCGACAAATTTTTTCAAACTCTCCGCGCAGATTCGTCTTGAAGTCAATATAACTTTTTTTCCAATCCTTATGATAATTCAAAACCGCATTTGAAAAATCTTTATTTGACTTGAAAAAATTTACCCGCTGTTGTCCGTCAATAATAATTTCCGAAAGATTTTCCACGAGAAATTCAAAGCTGACGCGCGGCTCTCTTTCCAATTCGGCAAGTTCACGTATGGAATTTTCCCCGCGATTAATTTTGTCGATACGTGCCGATAAATTTTCAGCTTGAGCCTTGATTGACAAAATCTGCGCGGTTACGTCGCTTGTACTGAAAGCAAAATGTTCTGCAACAAATTTTTGACGCTCCGCCATTAATGCGTTTTCTTCCGAAGTCAAATTAGAATCGTCAACGTATTCATCGCCCAAATCAGCTGTTGCCTGTGAAACTTTGTCGATACCCTCGCTTTTTTCGTACTCACGCCAACAAATAAGTGCGTTGTCCGTCAAACTCAAAATCGCCTTGTAATATTTAATCGGATATTTATTAATATTCGCTACATATGTTTGATTAAATGAAATATCTAAAGACTCCCAACGGTCAATATAGTAATAATACAACGTATAACTATTCATAATCAGAGACCAAGTTAAAATATCGATTGGCGTTGAAAAATCTTTTGAAGTTAAAATATCGGAACAATATGTAACATATATACTAACGTTACCTGAAGGTTCATTATAAGCGTTATGATTTCTATCCAGATATTGGATTTTTTCTCCGTTATGAAACACCGCGCATTGAAACCCTACTAATTTGCAAACATTATTACTTATAAGAATATCAATTTCATTCTGATTGGGGAGTCTCCAGCCAGTTAATCCGTCAATGCTCGGGGGGGGGGCGATGGTAGTGTTGGTTTTAATTGGAGACTAGAGCAACTTTGTTTCGGTGTCCAAAATAACAGAATCAGTCTCTTTAAATTTAAAGAATCTGTGTTTGGAAATCTCCTTTAAAATATCGTCAATATTCGTCATATAAAATTCCTCCTACAATAAATCTGTTAAATTCTTACCACGCCCATAATTTGAATTTCAATATTCGGCGTAATTTCTGCGTGTGAAACGATTGTAAGCCCTTGCACGGAGCGCGATACCAATTTCTTGAAGTAGAGACGGACTGCAGGACTTGTAAGAACGACTGCACCGTAGCCCATATCGGCAAGTTTTTCAAGTTCTCTTTCAAGTGAAGCCAACATTTTGCGCGTAGTGTCGGGGTCAAGGTTTACATAGGAACCGTGATCTGTACGTTGGACGCCTCCCGCAATTCTATTTTCCAGCGCGGGGTCAAGCGTGATACATGGTAAAACATTTCCGCCTTGTACAACTTGCTGAGTGATAAGCCTTGACATTGCATGGCGGACATATTCCGTAAGTATTTCTGTATCCTTCGTAGCCTTTGAGTAGTCGGACAAAACTTCCATAATCGTAACCATATCGCGAATTGAAACGCGTTCCTCCAACAAATTCGCCAAAACTTTTTGAATGTCGCCGACGCCCATAAGGTCGGGTACAACTTCGTTGACGAGTGAAGGATTTGATTTTGCCAAGTTGTCCAAAAGATTTTGAGTTTCTTGACGCCCAAGAATTTCAGCGGCGTGTTGCTTAATGACTTCGGTTATATGCGTCGCCAAAACTGATACCGCGTCGACGACTGTATAGCCGTTTAATTCAGCTTGTTCGCGATCACTTTCAGCAATCCATAACGCAGGTAATCCAAATGCAGGTTCAACTGTCGGAGTTCCCGCTACTTCCTCAAAAACTGTTCCTGAGTTCATTGCCAAGAAATGGTCAAGCATAAGTTCACCACGCGCAATTTCCATACCCTTCAACTTGATAACATATGCGCTAGGCTTAATCTGAATGTTATCACGTATACGAATCGTCGGCACAACTAAACCAAGTTCAATGGCGCATTGTCGGCGAATCATAACAATTCTGTCTAATAAGTCGCCGCCTTGCCCCGTATCAACCAGCGGAATTAACGCGTAACCGATTTCAAGTTCCATCGGGTCGACTTGTAACAGAGAAACGATATTTTCAGGACGCGTCGCATCAGCCCTAGCTTTAACTTCTTTTTCTTCCTCTTTGACTTCTTCAACGACGGCTGTCTTTTGTCTGAGATTGTAACCGATAAATGCACATAAACAAGCAAGCGAGAAAAACGGTATGCCCGGTAATCCCGGTATAATCGCAAGTCCCGTTAAAACACCCGCATTGATAAAGAAAATTCTTTCGTTACGAATAAGTTGGTTTACAAGATCATTACCCAAATCGCCTTCCGATGCCGCACGAGTTACTATTAAACCCGTTGCAGTTGAAATTAACAGCGCGGGAATTTGACTGACAAGACCTTCACCGACGGTTAAAAGCGTGTAAGTTTGAAGTGCCTCAACCGCCGCCATATCACGTTGTACCATACCGATAACAAAACCGCCCGCAATGTTTATGAACATTATAATTATCGCGGCAATGGCATCACCTTTGACGAACTTCGACGCACCGTCCATAGCTCCGAAGAAGTCAGCTTCACGTTGAATTTTTTCACGCCGAACTTTAGCCTCAGCGTCATCAATCGCACCCTGATTTAAGTCCGCGTCAATAGCCATCTGTTTACCGGGCATTGCGTCCAATGTGAAACGCGCCGAGACTTCAGCAACACGTTCAGAACCCTTTGTAATGACGATAAAGTTAATTATGACGAGAATTATAAACATTATGAAACCGACAACCGGATTACCTCCGACGACGAAATTACCAAATGCCGTTATGACTTCGCCGGCGTAACCGTTTATCAAAATTAATCGCGTCGAGGAAATATTCAACGCCAATCGAAATAGCGTTGTCACCAAAAGTAGCGAAGGGAATACCGATAAATCTAACGCTTCTTCGTTGTAAATCGCGCTCATTATGACGACAAGCGCGATTGTGATATTAAGACAAATTAAAACGTCCAACAACGCCGTAGGTAACGGGATAATCATCATTATAACGATCATTACCAGCGTCACAGCAATTATTACGTCGCTGTATCTTTGTATGAATGAGCCTAAACCAAAACCTTCCTCTTGTAAAACTTCTTCTTCCGGTGCGGCCATTAAATCACTTCCTTCGACAAAAACCTTTCGACAGAATAATTTCAGAATTAGTTACGCTATTATATGATAAATTTTTTTTATTCACAATATCAGAGCAAAAAAATTCCTACGATATTTTTTAGAAAATGTTCATAAGCACAAGTTTAAATTTTTATAGATTTTTCCATACGGTTATGTTAAGATTAAAAAAATTTTTGAAAGGAATTATTGACGTGGTAAAAATCAATTTCGTATGTTTTGGAAATATTTGTCGGTCGCCGATGGCAGAATTTGTAATGAAAAATCTTGTGCAAAATGCGGGTGTTGAAAAAAATTTTTTAATTGAGTCTTCGGGCTGTCATCCTGCGGTTGGTACACCAATTCACCATAACAGTTGCCGCGAATTAAAAAAAAATAATGTCCCCTTCACGAAACGCACTTCAAAACGTTTTACTGAAGAAACGTATAAAAATTTTGACTATATAATTTGTATGGATAGAAATAATGTTTATGATGCCAAAAGAATTTCGGGCGGAGACCCTGAAGGAAAAATTTATTTATTGCTGGAATTTGCGGGAGAAAATCGCGACGTTGACGATCCATATTATACAGAAAATTATTCGATTGCTTACGCTGATATTCTGCGCGGCTGTCAAGCATTGTTAAAAAATTTGACGTAATGTCAGGAGCTGTTAGTAAAGTCTACATAGAGGGGCGCACAAGGATGCCCGCCCGCGTAAATCGCTTTCTTTGCACCAAAGAAAAGTAGGTTCAATATTAAAAATTTTTTCAAAGTTGGATTTTATTAACTGAAATTTTTTCAAATGTCACATTTGATTTTACATTATATATATTTCAGCGATTGTAGAAAAAAATATTTCCAATTTCAAAATGATTCGTGTATAATACGGGCAAATTTTTTGATTGAAGGGAATTTAATGAAGTTAAAAAAATTTTTTAGTTTATTGGCTGTAGGTGTAATTAGCGGAGCACTTTTCACGGGTTGCGGAGGAAATGACAATGATTCCGCGCAGAATATTAGACTTGGTATGATTACAAACTTGAATGCCAGCGAACAGAAAGTTGACGAAATTCTTAAGACAGTCAGCGCAAAATCTAAGATTAAGGTTATTAATCACACTACGACCTTTTATAGCAATATTGCCAATCTGCAAATGAGTTTGGAGTCGGGCAACGTTGATGAGATTAGTACTTATGAATGCGTTGCAAAATATCTTATGTCGAAAAATTCTAAGCTGGAGATCGTTCCTAATCACAGTATGAGCCTTTCAGACTCATTTTGTTTTGCAATGCTTAGTAAAAATTCCGGCTTGAAGAAAAACCTTGACAAAGCTATTAACGAAATGAAAAATGACGGGACGCTTGATAAATTAATCAATGAATACGTAACCAACGCGGAAACTAAAGAGCCGCCCGCCGTTGAAATGCCGCACATTGACGGCGCAGATACAGTAAAAGTTGCCGTAACCGGAGACTTGCCGCCGCTTGATTTAGTACTTGCTGACGGTAAGCCCGCAGGTTTCAATACGGCTTTGCTTGCAGAGATTGCTAAACGTCTTCAGAAAAATATTGAGATTGTTGATATTGACGGCGATGCCCGTGCCGCCGCGCTCAGTTCCGGCAAAGTCGATGCAGTTTTCTGGGCAATTATCCCCAATGATAAAGACAGACCCCAAGACCTTGATACGCCTGAAGGTGTCGTTTTATCCGAGCCTTACTTCACGGACAAAATTATTCATCTCAAACTTAACAAATAAATTCGGAGGGAAATTATTTTGAAAAAAATTTTTTCTATTTTTTCAGCCTTAATGATTGTAAGCTTGATTTTAACGGGTTGCGGCGAAAATAAATCTGCGTCTCCAACGGTAAAAATCGGTATGCTTAGGCATTTAAACGCCAGCGAAGAAGAATTTAACAATTTAATAAAAAAAGTTTCAGACACCTTTTCGCTGAATATGACTTCGTACAATCCCGTTTTTTATGACAGTCTCAATTCAATGTTGCTGGCGTTGGACTCAGGCGAAATTAAAGTTATCAGCACTTACGATTGCGTTGCAAGGTATCTTGTCGCACATAATCCGAATAAATATGAAATTATGAAGGATGACACGCTCGAGTTTATTGACGCATTTTGTTTTGCAATGCGTGAAGACGATACTCAACTGAAAAATGATGTTGACAACTTCATTAATGAAATTAGAATGGACGGCACGCTTGAACGCTTGACTAAAGAATATATTACTGACGTTAAAGATAAAGAACCGCCGCCTGTTAATATGCCGCACATTGACGGCGCGGAGACTTTGAAAATTGCAGTTACGGGCGATTTACCGCCGCTTGACTTGATGCTTGCTGACGGAAAGCCTGCAGGTTTTAATACTGCGTTGATTGCGGAGCTTAGTAAGAGACTTAATAAAAATGTTGAGATAATCAGCATTGACAGCGCGGCGCGTGCCTCTGCATTGACAAGCGGCAGATTAAATCTTATTTTTTGGGCGATTGTTCCCGTAAGTGAAATTATTCCTGCCAACGCCGATAAACCCGCCGGTACGGAACTTTCGACGCCTTATTATCGCGCAAGGATTGTTCACGTTAAACTTAAAGAATGAAATGGAAACAGTTTACCTGATATTCATTAAAGACGACGCGTGGCTTACAATTTTAAAAGGTCTCGGGGCGACGGTGCAAATTTCCGTGCTGTCGCTTGTATTTGGGACATTGCTTGGCGCGGGGATATGTTATCTGCGCGTCAGCAGTTTTAAGACAGCAAAAATTTTCGCTCAAACTTATATAGCAGTGATTCGCGGTTCACCGGTATTAATGCTGTTAATGTTGATGTTTTACGGCGTTTTTGCAAGGACAGAATTAACGCCGATTACAGTTGCGGTTATAACCTTTTCAATGCACACCGGTGCATATGTCGCGGAACTTTTACGCTCGTCATTAATGGCGGTTGACAAAGGGCAAGTCGAAGCTGCGCGGACATTGGGATTTTCAAAAATTCAAGCATTCAGACTGGTAGCCCTGCCGCAAATTATTCACATTGCCAAGCCCGTTTATCAATCGACGATAATAAATTTAATTCAATGGACAAGCGTTGTGGGTTATGTGTCGATAACTGATTTGACGCGCGTCATAAATAACACGGCGGCGCGAACAATGCAACCGATGATTACAATTATTGGCGGCATAATAATTTACCTCGCGCTGTCATATATTGTTCACGGAATTTTTTCTTGGTCTGATAAAATTGAGCGCAGAAAGAGAGAAAAATCTAAGCTTTAATTCAATGTTTGCATATGAAAAATTTTCAAGGAGGGTTTATTTTGAAACTCAAAAAATTTCTTGGGGGGATTTTAGCGGGGCTGGCAATATTTACCGCTCCGTTAAGTTCTCAAGCGGCAACGCGTGATGAAATTGCCGCCGTTAATGTTGTGACTGCCTCCGACTTCCAATATTGGAATGCCGATTCGCCGACTTTGCAAAAAATTGTAAACTTCGTGGAAGATGTGACCAATCCCAACAGTCCGAATTTTATTCCTGAAGGTGACAGAGTCGCAACCTTTGATATGGACGGAACTTTTTATTGCGAAACCGCGCCGATTTATTTTCAAGAAGCAATGTTTTTTTACCGTACCCTTGAGGATAAAAGTTATAACGCTCCAAAAGAAATGGTGAACTTCGCCAATAAAATTAAGCCGAAAGTTTATAACAAAACGGGTCTGACTAAATCTGAAAGCGCACAATACTTGAAATATTTGACGAAGGCTTACGCGGGCTTGACTGATGAAGAATATCGCGCTTGTGTAAGAAAGTTTATGCAGACAAATGAAACCGGCTTAACGAATTTGAAACGCGGTGAGGCTTTTTATTTGCCGATGGTTGAAATAATTTCCTACCTCAGCAATAACGGTTTTGATGTTTACGTTGATTCGGCTTGCGGAGTCAGCACGACGCGCGAATTGATAGGCGATATTTTCCCGATTCGCTACGACAGAATTTTAGCGTCAGATTTTGTTTACACGTCGACGAAAATGGGGAAAGAGACGCCGGACAAACATTTCTTTGACAGAAATAAGGAAAAGATTATAATTTCCGGTGAGCCGCTTATTGAAAACGCTAAAACGCGCAAAATTTTTTCGATAATGAATCAGATCGGCAGGCAACCTGTTTTAGCCTTTGGAAATTCCAGCGGTGATACCAGTATGTTTGAATATACTTTGCAAAATCGTAAATATCGCAGTATGGCGTTTTATGTTTTGTGCGATGATACCGAACGCGAACTCGGCAATCCTGCGCGGGCGGAAAAAGAATCGGCACTTGCGGCAAAGCGCGGTTACAATACAATTTCGATGAAAAATGATTGGAAGACGATTTACGGCGACAAAGTAAAGCGTGAAAAATAAAATTGAGTGTAATAGAAATTAACGGGCTGAATAAATCTTTTGGAGACTTGGAAGTTTTACACGACGTAAATTTTTCTGTTGAAGTCGGTGAACGCGTTGTAATTATCGGCGGGTCGGGTTGCGGTAAAAGTGTTTTTTTGCGTTGCATTGAACTTTTAGAAACTCCGGACGCGGGAAAAATTTTTATTGACGGGCAGGAAATTACCGCGCCCGATTGCGATATTGACAAAATTCGTCAAAGTATGGGAATGGTTTACCAAAAATTTAATCTGTTCACTCATATGAATGTTATGGAAAATCTTTGCGTCGCGCCGATAAAACTTTTGGGTATGACGAAACTTGAAGCCGAAAAAAAAGCTAATGAACTTCTCGCGCAGGTTGGTTTGTCTAATAAGGCGAAAGTGTATCCTGCGGTACTTAGCGGCGGACAACAACAACGTATAGCGATTTGCCGCAGTCTTATGATGAGTCCGAAAGTTATTCTCTTCGACGAGCCGACGAGTGCGCTTGATCCGACTATGGTCAGTGAAGTTTTGGCAGTTATTCGTATGTTGGCGAAAAAAAATTTGACGATGATAATTGTTACTCACGAAATGAATTTTGCGCGGGAAGTTGCCGACAGAATTTTATTTTTTGCGGACGGTGGGATTTACGAAGAGGGGACGCCTGAAGAAATTTTTGAACATCCTAAGCGCGAAAAAACTATTGCCTTCATTAATCGCCAAAAATATTTTCATTACGAAATTTATAACCGCAATTTTGACTTGATTAAAATGCAGGGGCAGATTTGGGAATTTGCCGAAAAGTACGGATTGAAGTCAAAATATATCGGCAGGTTGCAACTTTGTTGTGAAGAGGCAATTTATACGATGATGTCGGGTTGCTACAATGAAAATGATAAAATTTCTATCGTGGTTGACATAACCTATACCGAATCGGACGGCACGTCACAACTGAATTTAATCTGCGCGGGAGTTGAGTATAATCCTTTTGAGTTGGAGGATACCGACGAAAATTTTGAGGCGAATATCAGCGTAAATATTTTGAAGAAGAGTTCCAAAAATTTTTCGCACACTTACGAAAATGGTTTGAATAAAATTAAATTGGATTTGAATTTTTAGATTGGAGGAAATTTTTTGATACACGTTTGTTACGGCTTGCACGACAAAACCGGGCATTACTCAAAATTTGTCGGCACGTCTATACTATCTCTATTTGAGAATCATTCCTGCCCCCCCCCGTTCGGTTACCGTCCACCTTTTACACGATAACACTTTGACGCTGGATAACTACGAAAAATTTGTTTACTTGGCGGGTCAGTACAATCAGATTATAAAATTTCATAATATGGATAAAATTTGTGCGGAAGAAATTAATCATATAAAAAATCTTTTCGCCAATTATCCGTCATATAAAAGATTTTCAATAGGCGCATTTTACAGAATACTAATTCCGCAAATACTTGATGTAGAAAAAAGCATTTATATCGACGCTGACACGATAGTTAATCTCGACATAAGTGATCTGTGGAATGTAGCGTTGTATGATAAACCTTTGGCTGCCGTTGCATCAATTAACCATCAACCAAAAGTAGATGCATTATTGTGTCAAGACGGTATTGTCGAGCGTGAAGATTATTTTTGTTCAGGTGTTTTGCTTATGAATCTTAAACAAATTCGCCAAAATGAACCAGAAAATATTGAACTCGGAATAAAATTTTTGGCAGAGAATTTTCAGTACGGTTGTTTCGACCAAGAGATTTTAAATTATTGTTTCTCAAAAAAGTATTTGAAATTAAATGGGAGATTTGATTTTTATGTTAGAGACAGCAGATGGCGTGGTGAATTTGAAACCGATAACCGAATATTACACTATCTTGGTCATATGTTGAATCTTGATCTTAACGACAAATTTAATCGGCTGTGGTTCAGTTATTTCGCTAAAACGCCTTGGTTCAACGAAGATACTATCGGAAATTTTTATAACGGTGTGAGTGAATTGTATGTTCAAAGACAAAACTTGATGACGCAAATTTCGGCGATGATGTCGGGTAAAATTCGCGCCTTTGTGACATTTCCGCAAAATATTGACGCGTTGAAACAAATTTTTTACGTTAAGGATGACGAAAAAATTTTCCAGACAAATTCTCCGGATTGGTTATATGATCTTGAAAATTCTGTAGGTAAAAAAATTTACTTTATACTGATTGGCGGAATTTATCCTCAACTGCGCGAAATGTTGACGCAATCGGGTTTTGTCGAAGGTCGGGACTTTCTAAATGCCGAAATGTTTTTGTCTGAAATTCACGGTGTGCAATTTGATTCTTACCCGCTTATTTCAATTATGTAAGAATAAAAAAATTCTTAATTCTTAATTTTTAATTCTGAATTATTTTACTGGAGGTAGAAAATTGCCTGTAATGGAATATTTAGAGCGCAACGCCAAAATGTATGGTGATGAAATTGCGCTTGTGGAACTTAATCCCGCCGAGCCTGACGGGCGTCGTATGAGTTGGAAAGAATACAGCTTGATTGAATCGGATCGTTTCCAGCCGTATCGTCGCGAAATTACTTGGCGTGTCTTTGATGAAAAGGCTAATCGTTGTGCAAATTTTTTGATTGAGCGCGGCGTTAAGAAGGGCGATAAAGTTGCGATAATTATGTACAACTGCCTTGATTGGTTGCCGATTTATTTTGGGATTTTAAAGACGGGAGCTATTGCCGTACCGATAAATTTCAGATATGACGCTAAAGAAATTTTGTACTGCGTTGAGCTTGCCGAAGTCGACGTAATAATTTTCGGACCTGAATTTATAGGGCGCATTGAAACTTACGCGGAAAAATTTTCTCAAGGCAGACTTTTAATTTATGTCGGCGACAACTGCCCGACTTTTGCGGAAAGTTATCATATGTTGGTTGAAAATTGTCCGAGTACAAAGCCTAACGTCGAAGAAATTACGGACAATGATTTTGGCGCGATATATTTTTCTTCGGGGACGACGGGATTTCCAAAGGCGATTTTGCATAAGCATCAAAGTTTAACGCAAGCCGCGCAGATGGAGCAAAAACACCATTTAACGGAGCGTGAAGATTGTTTCTTGTGCATACCGCCGCTGTACCATACGGGCGCAAAATTTCACTGGATGGGAAGTTTAGTTGCAGGCAGCCGCGCAGTTTTATTGAAAGGTACTAAACCTGAAATAATTTTGGACGCGGTATCGAAGGAACATTGCACAATAGTTTGGCTTTTAGTTCCTTGGGCGCAGGACATAATCGACGCATTAGACAGAGGCGACGTAAAACTTTCTGACTACGAGCTTTCACAATGGCGTTTAATGCACATTGGAGCGCAACCGGTGCCGCCGAGTTTGATTAAGCGTTGGAAAAAATATTTTCCGAATCACGCTTACGATACAAATTACGGCTTGTCAGAATCGACGGGACCCGGCTGCGTACATTTGGGGCTTGAAAATATTCATAAAGTCGGAGCTATCGGAGTGCCGGGCTATCGTTGGCAGTGCAAAATTATTGATGAAAGCGGCAACGAAGTTGAGCAGGGCGAAGTCGGCGAATTGTGCGTAAAAGGTCCGGGCGTTATGACTTGCTACTACAATGATGAAAAATCTACCGCCGAAGTTTTGAAAGATGATTGGCTTTTAACGGGTGATATGGCTTACCAAGACGAAGAAGGATTTATTTTCCTCGTCGACAGGAAAAAGGACGTTATCGTTAGCGGCGGCGAAAATATTTATCCAGTTCAGATTGAAGATTTTCTCCACAAATTTTATAAAATTAAAGACGTTGCGGTTATCGGCTTGCCTGACAGAAGATTGGGCGAAATCAGCGCGGCAATCGTCGAAATTAAAGACGGTATGCTTTGCAGTGAAGAGGAAATTACTAAAGTTTGTCTGGAACTTCCGCGTTATAAGCGTCCGAAGAAAATTATTTTTGCCGAAATTCCGCGCAATGCGACCGGCAAAATTGAAAAGCCTACTCTTAGGAAACGTTACGGCGCAGATAAACTTGTAGCTCAAGAGACTCAAGGATAACATTTTGGTAAAAAAATTTAACCGTTATGGAAGAATCCGTAACGGTTTTTTTATATAAAGACGACAGTCAATTTTATAATGCAAAAATTATCATTTAACGGTTTTCAATCTTGAGAAAAAACCGCGAACACCTTTTGGCTGAGATTTGATAAAGGCGGGGCGTAAAGCGGCGGTTAAAGTTTCTGAATCAAATCTGCGCGTCAATTTGCCGTTATCAGCGATAGAAATTGTGCCGGTCTCTTCACTTACGATTAAAACTAAGGCGTCACACTGTTCGGAAAGTCCAATCGCCGCCCTATGCCGCGTCCCCAATTCTTTAGGCAAGCCGCGCCTTTCGGTAAGCGGTAACAAGCAACCTGCAGAAATTAATCTTTTTCCGCGAATTATAGCCGCGCCGTCATGAAGAGGAGTATTTACGATAAAGACGTTTAAAAGAAATTCAGAAGTTATAAGTCCGTCAATTTTAATTCCTGTATCTGAAATGTCATTTAAACCCATTTCACGTTCAATAACCATTAATGCGCCGGTTTTGGTGCGGGAAAGTTCCATTGCCGCTACGACAAGTTCTTTGATGACTTTTAGGGCTTCTTCTTCGTCAAGCGTGGCTCTGCCCTCAAATAAAATTCTGTCCTCAAATAAAAATTTTCCTTCGCCGAGACGCTCAAGAGTTCGACGCAATTCCGGCTGAAATACAATTGGCATAACGATAACCGACCAAGTCATAAATTTTTCAAAAAGCCACGAAAGTAAATGCAAGTGCATGATGTTGCACGCAAAATTCACTACAAATAAAACAAGTATGCCTTTGACGAGTGTAACTGCGCGAGTTCCTTCGAGCATCTTATAAAGTTTGTATATTATAATTGCGACTAAAATTATTTCCAGTACATCAGAAAAATTTACAGTGGAGATTAATCCCTTTAATTTTTCAGGCCAGTAAAGATCCGAGTTCATAGGCATACCCCCTTACTATAAAAAATCGAATTTTTTCACAAAATATTAAAAAATTTTATTAAGAAGTCAAAAAAATTCATCGCCACAAATGCGGGATGAACTCTAAAAAATTTTTAAACCTCAAAACAAATTTGACTGTACTATTTATCGCGCCTATTGTCGATAACACTCTGATACATTCTGCGTCTGGCGGGTTTTTCCTTAAGAGATTTATTAAAGTCTTCGTCCAATCCCTTAACGGTCTGCGGTTTACTTACGGACGGTGCTTCAGACGGTGAAACAGCGGCAATAGAAATTGTATTTTGTTGAGCCTTTTTTTGCAATTCGGCTGCACAAGCGGGGCAATAAGTGCCGGTCTTAATCATAGTCCCGCAATGTGCGCAAGGGTGTACGGAATCGATTTTTTTATTTGAATTTAATTTAGCCGAAATGACTTCCATAGACAACCTTTTAACGCTATCTTCGGGCGCACCGGTAGCTTCTGCCGCTTGTTTCAGTGTAGCCTTAGGATTGTCGCGTAAATATTCTTTTATCTTATCCTTAGCCGCACGATCCTGCGCGTCACAAGGTGGACAAAGCGTTTCGCCGTGTAATGAACTGAAAAGTTTGCCGCACTTCTCGCAATACGCTAACTTTGCTTGAGAATTTTTCTTTGGTCTTAGCATATTAATCACCTGCCGAATAGTTTACCAAAAGAAAAAAATTTTGTAAAGAAATTTGAAAAAAAACTTAATCCTACAATGAAGAAAATGATTTTCAGGCACAAGTTTCGGTAAAGAAAAATACCTCCCAACATATCGGGAGGCATTTTCATTTTTATTTACAGTCTTGTATGCAAAAGGATAATCGATTAATTCTAAAAAATTTTTTCAAAACCAAACTTTAACAACATGCCATAGTGCTTAAATGTTAATTTTAATTATCTAAATCGTCTTCGTCGTTATAATCGCCAAATCCATCGTCATCATCGCCGGAATATCCAAAGCCGTCATAGTCTTCATCCAGATTATTTTTGCGGCGTCTGCGATAAAGTCTTTCTTCTTCATCAACATCCTGCAAATCCTCTTCAGTCGGCTCTTTGTCCAAAGTAAATTCAAATTCCTCATCATCAAGCGGCAGTAAATCATTTTGGGGATCGTCATCATCGTAAGCGGAAATTTCCTTCTTTAACTTCATAAGCCCGCCGTCAGTTACAGATTTATCCTTCAATGAACTAAATTTTACGTCAGGTACAAGTTTAGTAAAATCTGAAACGTCATCAGCAATAATGTCATCAGAATCAGCTTTTGCTTTACCCTTCGGAGGTACAGGAACATCATGCTTGCCGTAATTACCGACGTCAACGCCCGTCTCCTTAGCTTTATCGCGTATCGCGCGGTCGTCGTCATCGTCGTCATCACGAATCACAATTTCTTTTGAGTCGCCGCTCAAAACTTTTATGTCAAGCCCAATCGACTGTAACTCCTTAATCAAAACTTTAAAGGATTCGGGAACGCCCGGCTCAGGAATATTATTGCCCTTAACAATCGCTTCATAAGCCTTGACACGCCCAACAACGTCGTCGGATTTAACAGTTAAAATTTCCTGCAAAGTATATGACGCGCCGTAAGCCTCCAACGCCCAAACTTCCATTTCGCCGAAACGTTGACCGCCGAATTGCGCCTTGCCGCCCAAAGGTTGTTGCGTAACCAAACTGTAAGGTCCTGTCGAGCGTGCATGGATTTTATCATCAACCAAATGGTGCAACTTCAACATATAAACACAGCCGACGGTTACTTGATTTTCAAAAGGTTCACCCGTGCGCCCGTCATACAAAATCGTTTTGCCGTTTTCATTGACGCCCGCAAGTTTCATTGTGTTAATAACATCTTCTTCCCGCGCCCCGTCAAATACAGGCGTTGAAATGTGCAGACCGGCTTTTTCAACTTTCGGCATACCGTATTTGTCAAAGTCGTAACCAAAAAGTTTAAGACGTTCACGCGCATTTTGAGGATTGTCGGCAATTTCCAAGCCTAATTGACGAACTGCCATACCTAAATGTGTTTCCAAAACTTGACCGATATTCATACGCGACGGCACGCCCAAAGGATTTAACACAATATCAACAGGTGTACCATCCGGCAGGAAAGGCATATCCTCTTCACGCATAATCCTTGAGACAACGCCCTTGTTGCCGTGACGACCGGACATTTTGTCACCGACTGAAATTTTTCTCTTCTGCGCAATGTACACGCGAACTTGTTTATTGACGCCGGGAGCCATTTCATCATTTTTATCACGAGTAAAAATTTTCACGTCAACGATTTTACCCGATTCACCATGCGGCACACGCAGAGAAGTATCACGAACTTCACGCGCCTTTTCGCCAAAAATTGCCCTCAATAATCTTTCTTCCGCCGTCAATTCAGTTTCACCTTTAGGCGTAACCTTACCAACTAAAATATCGCCGGGACGAACGTCGGCACCAATCGCTATAATGCCTTCTTCATCAAGATTTACAAGCGTATCCTCCGACACATTGGGAATATCGCGGGTAACTTCCTCCGGTCCAAGCTTTGTATCACGAGCGTCGCATTGATGTTCGTCAATGTGTATCGACGTGTAAATATCGCGCTTAATCAGATTTTCGCTGAGTAAAATTGCGTCTTCGTAGTTGTAACCTTCCCAAGGCATATAGGCAACCAAAATGTTGTAGCCGAGTGCCAATTCGCCGTTATTTGTTGCGGGACCGTCCGCAATAGGTTGATTAACTTCTACGCTTTCACCCTTTTCAACGAGCGGAATTTGATTAATACAAGTGCCTTGATTGGAGCGCACAAATTTCTGAAGGTGGTATTCATCTTTAGGATAAACATCAATGCGAATTATCGACGCATCAGAATCATTGACGATAACTTTACCGGCACGCCGTGCAGTTATGACTTCGCCCGTACCTTCCGCCAAAATTTTATCTCTCTTGACGCGCTCATTTTTAATCGCATTGTACTTGAAACCTTCAGGGATTATGTATTCGTCAAACATCTGCGCGGGTTCAACAAAAATTGTATCGTCAGTAATTTTTTTGACAAGCCCCGCACCCTTAGCGCGGACAATCTGCCCGAAACTATCTGCAATCGGTTGAGCCTCTCGAATTTGTGCACCGACTTTTGCGCGAACTCTTGCGCCCTGCGGAATTGTATATTTTTCATCATCAACACTGACTTGAATCATATCGAAGGCAAAACTTAAAATCGTACCTTCACGTTTTGCGATAACTTGTCTTTCACCAATCTGCGCAATTACGTCCCCCGCATTAACGCGAGTACCTTTTTGAACAAGCGGAGTATAATTCGCAGGCAAAACGTATCTGTCAATCGGCGTAATCTTAATCTGAATCGAACTTGCATCAACGTAAGTTACAACACCCGCATTATCGGCAAGAATCATAACGCCCGAGTCACAAGCGGCTTTATATTCCATACCCGTACCGACCAACGGAGCTTGCGTCTTTAAAAGCGGCACAGCTTGACGTTGCATATTTGCGCCCATTAATGCGCGGTTAGCGTCGTCATTTTCAAGGAAAGGAATCATTGCCGTTGCGATTGAAACAACTTGCTTAGGCGAAACGTCCATATACTCAACGCGTTCACGCCGAACCCTCGTAGTCTCTTCCTTAACGCGGGCAGTAACTCTTTCATTAATGAACCAATCATTTTCGTCAAGCGGTTCATTAGCCTGCGCGATAACTAATTTTTCTTCTTCATCAGCCGTCAAATATTTAACTTCATCCGTGACGCGGTGGTTTGCCATATCAACTTTTCTGTAAGGCGTCTCCATAAATCCGTAACGATTTATCCGCGCATAATTCGACAGCGAACCGATTAAGCCGATATTCGGACCTTCAGGCGTCTCAATAGGACACATTCTGCCATAGTGAGAGTTATGAACGTCACGCACTTCAAAACCTGCGCGTTCACGACTTAAACCGCCCGGTCCAAGTGCTGACAATCTGCGTTTATGCGTCAATTCCGAAAGCGGGTTATGCTGATCCATAAACTGAGAAAGTTGCGATGAACCAAAAAATTCTTTAATCGCGGCAACGACGGGACGAATATTAATCAAAATCTGCGGCGTGATAATTTCCGAATCTTGAATCGTCATACGTTCGCGTACAACTCTTTCCATACGCGTTAAACCAATACGAAATTGATTCTGCAAAAGTTCCCCGACACTGCGGACGCGTCGGTTGCCTAAATGGTCAATGTCATCCGTAGTTCCCACGCCGTGCATCAAGTCCAATATATAGCCGATTGCACTGACAATATCAGCAACGCAAATTGTGCGGTTATCCTTTATCGAAAGTTCCGGCGTACAGAGCATAGTCATATCGCCGTTATCAGTTTTTATGCGAATAGGAATCGGCGTGAAGTAGCCGCGATGAATTTTGTCGGGAGTCAACCCGAAAACTTCTTCTTCGCTACTTTCAGCAACAGCCTTTTCGATTTTCTTAATATCGTCTTCCGTGATAACCTTGTACTGTTGAGTAACTGCACCTGTTTCAGGGTCTGTGACTTCTTCAAAGGCTTTAATCAGTACTTCGCCCGTACCGTAGTCAATAATATCATCAGCTAAAGTTTTACCGAGCAAGCGACGTTTTAAGCCGAGTTTCTTGGTAATTTTATAACGACCGACTGCGGCAAGGTCATAACGTTTAGGATCGAAGAAAAGCGAATTTAAAAGTTGCTGAGAATTTTCAACGGTGGCTATAGGTTCGCCGGGACGCAGACGTTTATAAATTTCGCCCAATGCTTTAGCGCGTGTATCAACTTCACTGTCACGAATCAGCTCTTCTTGAATAATTTCATTTCCGCCGAAAAGTTCAAGAATTTCTTCATCAGTCTCAAAACCTATTGCGCGCAGAAAATAAGTTACGGGCATTTTACGGGTGCGGTCAATTCTTACGCTGATTGAGTTATCGGACGCTGTTTCAAGTTCAATCCACGCGCCGCGATTTGGTATAACGGTTGCGGTATAAATTTTCTTACCGGTCTGGTCAACAGTTTCACCGTAGTAAGCACCGGGACTTCTTACAAGCTGGCTGACGATAACGCGTTCTGCGCCATTTATTACGAAAGTACCGGTCTGCGTCATAAGCGGAAAGTCTCCCATAAAAACTTCCTGCTCCTTGACTTCGCCGCCCATATCATTATTGACAAGCTGAACACTTACGCGAATCGGCGCGGAATATGTGCCGTCACGTTCTTTGCATTCTTCGAGGGTATATTTCGGCTCACCGAGCTTGAACTTACCGAAAAAAAGTTTCAAGTTTCCGTTAAAGTCGCTTATCGGAGAAATGTCTCTCAAAATTTCTTCCAATCCTTCGCGCAGAAACCATTCATAGGACTTACGCTGAATATCAAGGAGGTGCGGCATTTCCATAACTTCCTTGATTCTGGCGTAACTGTAGCGTGTCCGCTTGCCAACTTGAACAGGACTAAACATTCACTCAGTCACTCCTTTTAGTGAAAAGTAGTTGGTGAATAGTTAATAGTACTATCCACCTTTTACCATTAACTATTTACTGCAAACTATTCTCTTACTAATTAAAAAAGCCCGCTGTATCCGGCAAGTACAACGCGCACTGTTAATATCTTCATTTAATGTCACAAAAACTCCTCCACTTA
>FLNU01000009.1_pt1 | contig 50993 bp, 24 predicted proteins | sample 1140361 | NCBI WGS metagenome assembly FLNU01 (sample SAMEA3878206, study PRJEB12797) | bioreactor metagenome | biome: Moose rumen | place: Sweden | collected 2011-10 | reverse complement strand
TGGTGGATTCCTGCCGACAACAGAAGGAATCCCACCAGCCACAGTGTGTCCGTCGTGAGAGATATCAACCATCTGCTGCGCCATCTTTCGGCCTATGAAGGATGGGGTTGAACAGGGATGAGAGATTCGGGGAAAAGAGGGCCTGACTCTCACAAGCCAGGTCCTCACCCATTAACTAACTTGTTGTATGAAAAACTATTAAACTCTATCTTCTAAGCGGTTGTTAATTGCCGGCCATGATATTAATAACAGCCACCACGTCGTTGATATCCACATTGCCCTCAGAATCACCGTTCACATTGGCGTTCGCCCAAGAGGCTGTGCCAGCCATCACGTTGATGATGGCCACCACGTCGTTGATGTTCACCTCACCGTCCTCATTCACATCGCCGGCGATCTTGTCATTCACAAATACCGGTCCGTCAGCCTGGGAAGCATACCTGTATATTTTCAAATTGTCGAACCAACAGCGACGATCGGCATTGCCGTAATCGCAGCTCAACACAAATCTAGCTACCTTATTGTCGGTCAGTTCCGGCGTTGAATACACATCAAGCATCGGCATCATATCGCCCACACAGGTTCCATTGGTTGGGTTAGTGACAGAACCTTTAAGAACACATGCTTTATAGTCGAATATCAGGTCGAACGAAGACCTGTTGGATTCCACGCAGATACTTGCATTGGCTTTTGAACTGGACCCGACTCCTGACACATAGCTCAGCAGGTTGAGGCCGTCACCGCCGGATGTGCTCGATGAGGTGAGATCATTCCACGCTCCTGTCTGGTTATTGAAATCATTATAATCCACGATGCTGTTATATCTTTGCAACCTAAATCCACCCACACGCTCTCCATTTGCGTTTTGGAGTTCCACAGACAAGCCTTTTTTTGACAAATTACCGAAGAAAACATCAAACTGAACTCTTATCACATCTTCGTCAGACGGTATGTTCTCCTCTCCAAGCTCCACAACGGCATCAGAGCGTCCGACACGCAGAATTGCCTCGTCATCTGTATCATACATTCCTGCATAACCTATCGTATAGAGAGTGTTACTGGTATTGTTGTCCAGCTCCACATTGCTGGCGCCGAAAGTCATCCGCCCTTTTCCCTGAGGATAAAAATCGGATTTTCCGTCCACCGCATAACCGGTCACCAAAGAGGCGTCTTCCTCGTCGTAGATAGGAGTGAAACCGCCGGAGAACTCGATATCAATAAACGGAGTGAACTGATTCACGCTGGCCAGAAACGCAGTCACCGCATCTTCGAGATATAAAATTTGTTCCGCTATAGCCGATTCATCGTCATTTCGACGCTCATCATTGGAATTTGCGATAATATCATCATAAATAACCTTTGCGGCGGAAATCGCCTCCTCCATGATAGTCTTATCTCCAGTGGAATTCATGTCGTCTGTAAGCACTTCTTCCGCTGTCTTAATAGCTGCCGCCAACAGAGGGATAGCGCTGTTTGCTTCCACCACGTAAGCACAGGCGTTGGCATAAGCTCTGGAAATGGCATACTGTGTGATACCGTCATAACCTTGATAAACAGCCCATTCCTGCAATTCTTCATTTGTAGCCACACCTGTATCATTGCCTTCCTCATCTAACCAGCCGTCTTCCAAGACTTTATTGTAATAAGGATCCCACTGAGACAATGCATTCTGAAGTGAATCCTGCGCCCAAGGCAGGTCTCTATCTCCAATTTTTGAGAGCAAATCATTTCGTGAGGCCAACACTGCATCCCATTGAGTTTTAAATGCCCTCCAAACCTGGCTACGTACCAGTCGGACTGCCGTATCACCAAAACCTCGAATCCTGAATTCATAGATGTCAAAGATATTTCCTGATGAATAACCCGGATACCAGAACCCGGCCTCAAAGTTTTCTCCTTCCTTAATCTCACCCACAAAATAGAACTTCTCAAAACGCTCTCCTTTGATAGTTCCGCAAGAGATGGTGTCTGAGCCCACAAATGCCCTTACCTCATTCTCCCTGTCATATTGGCGAATATAACCTTTTAAGTATGCGGCATTGCGCATTTTTGCTGAGATATAGTATTTACCGGCAGGAAATCCACTGTTAAACAGACCGATAGACCCGGCATCGTCAGCATAACTTGATTGAATACCTTTACTCCAATATTCCGAACCAGAAGCGTGACACCAGTTATACCCACGGAACATGAAACCACCAATTTGAACATTGGAACCAATGTCACCACGATTCTTTTTCGGGGCGGCCGAGATATCGGTAATATACTGAAAATTACTTTCAGTGCCTAAATCAATGGTGGATTTATCCAAATAGTCTTCTACAGCCTCATCCAAAGCATTTATATATTCCATCGCCGTAGTCTCATCGTCCATATAACCGGCGAGAATCGCCTCCTCAAATGCTTCTATGCCATACAGTAAAATCTCTTTCTCCTCTGCCGCCTCTTCCAAATCAAAATTTGGGTCATCAGCTATTTTTTTGGCAAAATCAAGCTCCTTATAAGCTATACGGGTGTCGTACAGCTCAACCACTTGCACAAGTTGCATATCAGATGCTATCACCGACTCAGAACGGATTCGTCCGAAGACAATATTCAAAAAACCTCCATTGCTTTCAGCGTTGACAGTCAGCGTGTCAGCAAAAGCCCACGACACCTCCACAAACTCGTTGGCAACAAAACTGAAAGTTGAAGCCACTTGCTGATAGTCAATGTCTGCGACACCTGATATCTCTCCTTGCTGATCATAAGAAGCCGTCCATGCGTTCACATAGTTGAGAGCCGTATTGTTCGTGGAAGAGGTGCCCGATTCCGTCTCCATTATTTTAAACGTGAGCACATAATTGGCGCCATATTCCAGAGGAACCGCAGTGGATATGAATGTCCCCTCATCGCTGCTCGTACTCTGGATACCGTCGTACTCGTCCTCCGTCTGTGCTGTGTAAGGAGAGTAAATCTCGCTGGAATAATTATTCCACGACGGGCCGGGCTGTACCAAATCTATCACCTTGGACACCCGGAAACGTTTTGTGGCGGTGTAGATGTCATCGCCGACCGAATACTGCGCTTGCGCGTTCATCAACGCGACAAAGAAACAGATTGTTGTCAGTAGTTTTCTTTTCATAATAGTTGTGTTTTTAGTTTTTAGGGTAGTTCTATAAATTAGCTTCAGAAGATTTACAGTTTATTAGCAAGTAGATTTGTTCTTGCAGCCGCGGAAGCATAGCGGGCTATGGTTCAAGGCAAAAGGACAAAGATGCCGCTAAGAGACGTAAAGCCTCGAAGCACAATAGAGCACCCATGAGATAATTAAAACTAATTTATAGAAGTACCCTTTAATAATTCACGGACGGACAATCACCTTTTTGCCATTTATCAGCAAGACTCCTGTATGTGCCCGCATCATATTGAAGGGGATCTGGTTGCCGCTCAAGTCGTAAACCTTCACAGAGCCGTCATCGTGAGTAATATTATTAATAGAGGTGGCTTCTGGCACTCCTGCTACGACAATTATGCCCTCAGTGGCAAGACGGGAAGTGTCCCAACTGTAACCGTCAGCCCCATCCGACATCAATACAGTAGCATCTCCTGTAAGGGAGATGGTGCCTGTTCCTGAGAAAATCCGCAACTCATCACCTACTGACAGTTCATTGGAGCCAAGCATTTTCACACGGATGACTGGTGTTCTGAGCGACACTCTTCCTGAATGAACCCAGTTATCACAAGTCACTTTTCCCGAAGAACTCTTTCTGCAGCACACGTCAAGGATACCCCCTGCAGACACAGTGACTGACCCCACTTTCAAACTGCCGGTATTGAGATAGCTGATCCCAGCGCACAATGTTCCACCTGTCATCACATTGACCACACCAACCTGACCGTTTCCTCCCAATACTCCCCCGTTACGGACAGTAATGGTGGAACTTGTCAGGGAAGCCGACGCATTATTGGCGTTCACCCTACCCGAATAGATGTTAACCGGACCGCTTCCTGTACCTGTAAACGTCATGTTTCCGTCACCATATTTGTTGATAATGGCATTACTACTGAAACTCCCCCCATAGGTGTCGTTCTCTCCAAGATAACCGACATTCCATGTCCCTGTTGAAAGTGTTGCCGTGGAGTAAGTACTGACAAGCGACCCGATTTTAGTGGTAAGGTTTTTTTCAGTTCCGCTGTTCACAGACGTGTGTACAGCATACACGCCATCATCCAGACGCAGCACCGCATTACTGAGGTCGGTATCAGCTGTTATCCTGAACTGACCGCTTGTCACCTCAACAGTACCATGGAAGTTCGAGGTGTTTGTGGAAAAATCGCCTCTCACATATGGATAGGATATTTTCAATGTTCCCTCTCCGGAGAGACTTCCCGATATCATACATCTTGCTCCTCCGGAAATCGTAAGGGTCTTGCCTTTCTCTATAGTGATAGCATGCCTCAGGTTTGGTATCGCTGAAGAACTGTTGTTGTTGAACACAACAATGGAGCTGTTCTCTGATACGTTAATCGGAGAGTTAGCGGCGCCGAAACGCACATCCCAGCTCCCCATCGCAATGGCGCCTCCTGCAAGGATGGTGCCCCCGCTCCATGAGTTGCCGTTATTATTAAAGTTGAGCTGCCCGTTTCCGCTCTTGGTGAGCGAGCCAGTTCCAATGATTTTTCCTTTCAATGCCAATGTTCCGTCAGGTACGTTTATATTGGCGCTTCCGGTAAGCGTAATCCCCCTGTCGGTAGATGCGTTTACATTATTCACCCGCATGGTGGCATTTCCTATCTGTATGTTCTCAGGCGCGACAGCGGCGGCCCCGAGACTGGACGCCACTCCAGCGTCTGCCAGCTCCTTCACAGCCAACACACCCCCATTGATGATGGTCTTGCCCGTATAGTCACTCTTCGTCACATTGAAGGTCAGCGTGCCCGTTCCTTCCTTCACCAGCGAGGCAGATCCGCTGATGCCACCGTCGCCGTCCATCGTGAAGTTTTTGGAGCCGGTGACCGTGACATTCTTCGCCACCATCAGCTCGTCGAGCCGCACGTTGGTTGTCGTGGCATTGTCTCCGAAACAGACCGCGTCACCCGACACAAATTCCGTCTTGTTCTCATCGACGATGAAGTTCTCTGTCAGATAGTCCCATGTATCGGATTTCTCTCCTGTCCACCATACCGAGTCAGACGGATCACGTTGCTTATTAATCACCAACTTAAGATAGCCGTCCTCAACGACCGTTTTGTAGGAGAATCCCCTCAGACCAGTGACACTCACTGTCCCTTTACCGTCGTTTTTACCTGTGAAATGTAAAATTTTGTATTCTCCCGGCTCGGGGTTAAAAGAATCGGCAAGCACCTTGAGAATCAGTGACCCGGAAAGATGGAAATCACCTTCAACCTCTATAAGATCTTCTTGCGAGTCAATCTCAAGATACACTTTCTCGTTGATATTCAATCCTTTTGCGAAAGTAAAGGTGCCGCTTGGTTGCAAGCGGCAACCTTGATGGTGGAGTGCACCTTCAAAACTCACATCACCCACCCTGCCTTTTCCGGCTAACGTGCCACGAGCGCGAAGACTGACGGACGATGATGTCAGGTCATTATTCACCACCAAAGTTCCCTCGCTTATAACAGTCTGGCCTGTATATAACACAGGAGCATTCATAACGACTGTTCCTGCCTGACTTTTCCAGAAATCCATCTCACCGGTAAGTGAACCTGTGCCATTAAGACTGACTATCTGTTTTTTTACCGGCATGGCATAAACACAAGACGGAGAAAGGGAGCCGGACAGAGTGATATTGTCAGGTGTATAGAGGTCGAGCAGCACACTTTTGCCATCTGAGTATGAAACCGGCGAACGACGGTAGTTTGAGAATGAGGAACTGCCGGGACTCCAATCCTTGCCTGTGAGAACATAATCGGTAACCATCACAGGCGGCAGTTGAGGACGAGGCATATCGAATCCGAGATAGAATCCCGGGTTAGGACTCTGATAGTACCCTTTGGTGGTACAGTCGCCTGCATAGTGGGGATCTTGCTGCAGGTAATATATATTGTCCACAGAAGTGGGAATGTCGGTGGTAAAACCAACTATACCCACATTCACACCATTTTCCATGTGCCGTAAGACAATCTCCTCACGCCAGTCGCCAATGATATCACCCCAAAAACAGGCACGCTTGGCATAGACGGCCACGTAGCGGTAGCCACTCTCTTTTGCCATTTGAATGAGACGGCCACTATTGTAATCTTCTATATAGGTATTGTAATGGCTGTCTGAACTTCCCACATTCTCACGTCCGAGATCACCATCCCACCAAATACCCTCACAAGGATAATGATTGGTCAAACCACTTATCAAATCACCTTTGGAATCATACACGCCTGACATCGTGCTCCACATCTCCCAACCCAAATGATCGGAATCTATATCCATGCACTCGCCGCGACCTACATCACCAACGGCGCTCAAATACCATTTTTTGATCGGTTCACCTGTCTCGGCATCATAAAGAATCTGCCCCAGCATATCACCTGCATCCTGTTGAATAGCAAAAGTTTCCAAGCCTGGCCGCTCAGGATCAATGTCACTGGTACGGAAACGGTCACCATGTCCAATTCCCGCGTTAAAAAGCGTGGAGCCGTCGTGATCCATTGTGAAACCGCCATCAATCATCTCGTCACGGCCGTCTTCATCAGGGTCACCTATGCGAATCTGATGGAATGAGGCGCCTCCGGGCTGCGTCTGAAAAAGCTCACGGAAAGTTGTCGCGTTGCCATCCGCAAAATCGTATGCAAAAGCCATATGATAATAATGATGAGCGCCCCCTGTATCCCTGGTATGCCATAATAATACGATGGCAGGATGAATACCATCATGATAAAATATTCCCACATTACCTACATGGTTATTGTATTCGTCTCCCATCAAAGAACTACGATTCGTACGATTATACCACTGGTTATACGACATTTCTGTGGAGGTCTTCTCTCTTCCTGTCCGGCCATCAATTACACTCATGTAGTGAGGGGCGTTGCGTACATTTTGTGTCTCGTAGTCTATAATGCCATCGCCATCAGTGTCTCCTGTGGAATTTCCGTTGACATATAAGCCGAAGTCTTTTTTGTCGGGATCCCAAAACTGTGTTCCGTCTGAAGACTGCATTATCACATCCGCATAACCATCACAGTCCATGTCAACTGCGCATACCTGATTGTTCTGCCTCTCGTTCGGACCACGACGGACAGACCAAAGATGCTCACCCGTCCGAAGATACCCCTCAACATAATGATCCATCACATTCGTGAGAGAACTACGGTCAACAACATAGTCCATCTCACCATCTCCGTCAAGATCCGCAGGCCAAACGTAGCTTGTGTTATAGTCGGCGGACGACAAAGGACTTCCGCTTTCCTCAAAATTGATGCTCATGTAGATATTGCGGTAATCAAAACTCTCCCGTATGAATTCAGCGCTCTGCTGGTCTTCGTTTCCGTTGACCACCCTTGTCACCATCACCTTTGCGCCGACAGGAACTTTCGTTGTCGTGGTTGTCATATTGGAAGTGGAAAGTGGCTGGGAGTTCAGCTTGTTCCCATCTGAATACACATTCCATTTACAATCCTCCGGATCCTGAGCCAGCCGTCTCCAAGTGATAACAACATTGGAGCCGTTCTGAATCGCCACCACTCCCCGTCCCGGTTTTTGCTGCATCCGCTGTGCAAAAAGTGTGTTTGAGAAAAAAAACAGGAATAATAGCAATAGCACAAAATGTACTCGTTGCATAGATTTTGTTTTCATATTATGATTTTTTATTTTTTGCAAATTTAAGTTAATAAGCAAATATGATGAATGAAAAATAGTTGCAATTTTATCCGAAAATTGTTGTAAATTCATTTTTAAAGCCTGTATAACAACATTTTTACCCCCCAAAACACAACCAAATCAAACTTTTTTATTAAAATTGTCATCAAACAACGGATAGAGACAATGGAAAGAATACGTTCTTTATTTTTTCTATTATTCTTAATAACCATATCTCCTGCAGCTGTTGCACAACCAGTTGAGCAACTGCCTGTCTTGTTGTTAGATTCACGCTTTGGACTGAAAACCAATAAAGTGAGGGATATCACACACATGCCGGACGGACGTATGGGCATTTTCTCTCCCATAAGCATTGAATGTTTTGACGGCCAACATTTTCAAGAGTTTTCCACACTGAACACACCTGCTTATCAACTGAAAACGGACAATAACTATCGGATTTTAGGAAACGATAACCAGCATATTCATTGGTGTAAGGAAAAGAAACAACTGTGGGGAATCGACTTAAACTCGGTGTCGCCAATTGTTGATGTGGGCAAAAAAATCAATAGCTGGGGAGTGACTGACAGCATTATAGATTTTCATATAGATGATAAAGGCAACGTGTGGATGCTCACAACGGACAACACGCTTTATTACCGTACGGCATCATCACCGGCTAAAGCAGCATATCCCTCAGCGCCCGGAAACGCCAGCCGTTGAGCGTGAAGAACCATCACACAATGCAAAAAAAGCATTGTAATGATGATTCTTACACAATAGTCTCGTATGATATTCATTACTCACAAATAATTCAGATTCTGCTTAATCACATTGTTTTCGCTGGTTGTTAATTGCCGGCCATGATATTAATAACAGCCACCACGTCGTTGATATCCACATTGCCCTCAGAATCACCGTTCACATTGGCGTTCGCCCATGAGGCTGTGCCAGCCATCACGTTGATGATGGCCACCACGTCGTTGATGTTCACCTCACCGTCCTCATTCACATCGCCGGGAAGCCCCTCTTCCATGATGTCCATCCCCTCAATCGGCTCAATCACCCAACGCATACGGGTGCGGTCAACAGGTCCGCCAGTCTTCAAAGGGCCATAATCCCCATAATCCCAGGTGTCGGGGGTTCCTACCATTATACTGCGTGTGTTCGTAGGAGAAGTCTCCAGATAGTATGCATGATGCCCATTGTCCTCTTTAGCATAATACGGATAAATGGATGCCGGATGCCGGGAGAGGATATTACCCACCTGGAGATAGCCGCCTGTCTGCCGGTTCTTAAAGAACACCACCCCGTCGTCACCATAGGTGACTTGCCATTGCGTCTGCTTTTTCTGTAGCACCGTCTCCTCTTTCTCCGCTAGAAAGTCTTGCTCCGTCAGACCGATGGTGAAGACCAGCGAGTCGTTCTGCTCGTCTGCCGCAGGTATGGCGGTGAGATATCTGCGCGGGTCAAGCAGCGTGGCTGTTGTAGCGCTGCTGTTCGAATACTGTCCGTAAGTGTAGATGCAATAGACATAGCTGGTGTCGTAACCGGAGAATGTGTAGATTCTCGATGATTTGAACTCCGACAACACCTTGCTCAGGTTATCCACCATCGCATCAATCTGCGCCTGTATGGTGGTTCCGGAATCCAGATTCTCCAGAAAAGATTCCGCATCGTTGATGATGGAGCTGAGTCTCATAAACTCATCAGCCGGGAAGGAGAGTGTCATGTCGCCGACGGTGGCGCCCGACACCTCCAGCCTGGCTTCGGAGATGAGATTGCGAAGTTTGCTCAGATAGAACGAAGTCATGCTCTTGTCAATCTCAGAGAATGTGAAAATCATATCCGCACGAGTAATGGACCCCGACCCCCACAGCCAACAGTTCTCGAAATTGTATGCCCTAATTTGCGACCCTTTCGGATTATTGATTCTGAAAAAAGAGAGTTTGTCGCTTACGCCGCTCTGCGATGCAGACTCCGTGCTTGTGTAGTTGATAGTGAACACCGCCGGATTTGCGGATGACATCACACGTGCCCTGTCGGAGAAATCAACATTATCCTCAGACAGGTAAGTGCCGGTGGCCTTGTTCTTTATATAAAACGCATTCCCTGCACCGTTCTCCACAGGAGTAATCTCCCATAAGATGGCGGGGTTGTCATATTCGAAACTCTCTGTGGAAGCCAGTGCGCTGTCGGAGTTAAAGCACAGGTATTTAGGGTTACCGCCGAGTGTGGTTCCGGAGTTAAACGCCACTGTTCCGTAATTGATGATTCTGTAGTATTTATCAGCAGAGGGAACGAATGCCGTCTCCTCACCTGGTGTTCCTCCTCCGGCACGTATTCCCTCGTCGTTGACCGCCACTACCTCGGAATAGAGGGAAGCGTTGTTGTCGTTCACCGCCTTGACCCTGAAATAATAGATTTTCTTGGCGACAAGCCCCTCCACATCACATCCTGACGAATCGGCGGAGAGTGTCAGTATCTCATTGAAATAGATGTTGTCGGTGCTCTGCTCCACCACAATGCCGGTGGCGCTGTCATCCATATTCGTCCATGTGAGCCGGACAGTGACCTCATCGGCGAGCCGGGCCCTCAGATTAGCCGGACTCATCAGATAACTGCTCTTCTGAGTGAGACTGTTGATATAAGTCTCGATATTGGAATAACCGTCGTCGTGTATGTCGCCTGACGCATCATTCTTCATGGGGTTCAGGCCGTTCTCCGTCTCCCATTCGTCGGGCATCCCGTCACCATCAGTATCGGCCGGCGGAGTTCCGCCTGCCACCGTCCCGATGCCGCCCACGTCGCTCTCGCTGTCAATAAACGACCCTTTGGCGCCGAGAGAGGTGAGCTGCTCTATCAGCCGCCTGTCGTGGGTGTCGCGCACCCTTGAAGCGCCCACATGCTCCACTATCTGATAATAAGCCTCCTCAGCTGTCTCTATGAAGTTGGGACCGGGGCAGCTGAAATTGGGATTAAGCATCGGGGTAGCCTCGTTATAGTCGGTGATCAGCTCTCCATTGAGCACACCGTCCTTGTTGTTGTCGTGATAGTTTCCCGCACTGTAAAGATGGTCGGTGGAAGTCCACTGGTCGAAATATTTACCGGTGGTTCCGTTGCTCGGCCCTCCTATGAAATAGTTGTTGATAACATCCTGATAGTTATTTCCCGCCGAATGACCTCCGACGATTCCAGAGCCATAGTTATACACCACGTTGTTATAGTACTGAATGGCACATTTCATTTTCGGGTTACGGCTCTTGTTGTTCATCCAAAGGCAGTGGCTGACCGTCCAGTTATAGGTGCCGTCGGTGATGGCGCCGAAACGCTGCGGGTCAATACCTTCACTGACAATGCAGTATTGCCACGTGATGTTGCTGGCATTAGTGATATGCACATTGTCCCACCGCCCCCACGAAATGGTGCAGTGGTCGAGAATCACGTTAGAGGCATTATCCATCGTCAGCGTGCATTTCGAGCTGCTGAGACTGATGCCGCCTCTCATCCTCACATAACGCATGATGATGTTGGAGCAGTTGGATGCGATCACACGTCCGCCGTAGATGGTGACTCCCTCACCCGGAGCGGTCTGGCCGGCGATGGTCTGATTGTTGTGGAGCGTGATGGATGAGCCGGTGATGTCAATCACACCGCCCACGTCGAACACGATAATACGGTTGGGCTGACTTACGGCGTCGGCTAGCGATCCTGCTCCGGAGGCTTTCAGGTTCGTCACATGAACCACCTCGCCCCCTCGCCCGCCTGTGGCAAAAGCAGCATATCCCTCAGCGCCCGGAAACGCCAGCCGCTGAGCGTGAAGAACCATCACACAATGCAAAAAAAGCATTGTAATGATGATTCTTACACAATAGTCTCGTATGATATTCATAACTCACAAATAATTCAGATTCTGCTTAATCACATTGTTTTCGCTGGTTGTTAATTGCCGGCCATGATATTAATAACAGCCACCACGTCGTTGATATCAACGGAACCCTCAGAATCACCGTTCACATTGGCATTCGCCCATGAGGCAGTACCTGCCATCACGTTGATGATGGCCACCACATCGTTGATGTTCACCTCACCGTCCTCATTCACATCGCCGGCGATCTTGTCATTCACAAATATCGGTCCGTCAGCGGCAGAGGCATATTTGTAGATTCTCAGGTTGTCAAACCAGCAGCGGCGGTCTCCATTCCCATAATCACTGTAAAGAACGAAGCGGGCCACCTTGTTGTCGCTCAGTTCAGGCTTGGAATAGACATCCAGCATCGGCATCTCTTTACCCTCACAGATACCGTTAGTGCCGTTGGTGACAGAGCCTTTGAGAGAACAGGCTTTATAGTCGAAAACGAGGTCAAAGGACGACCTGTTGGATTCCACGCAAATGGCCGCATTGGAGCTTGTGCCTGAACCGATTCCCGACACAAACCCCAACAAGTCAAGTCCCTCACCACCTGAGGAGTTTGTACTCGTAAGGTCGTTCCAACTTCCGTTACGGTTGTTGAAATCATTATATTCCACGCTAGGATTATACCTGTTCAGTTTGAAGCCGCCCACACGCTCTCCCGCAGCATTCTGAAGCTCCACTGTCAGATATTTCTTCGACAGCTTTCCAAAGAAAATATCAAACTGCACTCTGATCACATCATTATCGGTCGGTATGTTCTCCTCACCCAGCTGCACCACAGCCTGTGACTGTCCCACACGCAAGGTGGCCTCTCCATCAGTATCAAACATACCGGCATAACCAATCGTATAAAGCGTATTGGAAATGCTGTTGTCCAACTCCACACTGTTGGCGCCGAATGTCATCCTTCCTTTTCCATCAGGATAATAATCAGACTTTCCATCAATGGCATAACCCACCACCAATGAGGCATCCTCATCATCGTATATCTCCGTGAAACTACCCGAGAAGTCAATATCTATGAATGGGATGAGCTGAACCACGCTGGCAAGAAACGCACTTCTGGCATCATCAAGCAGCAGAATCTGCTCAACGATGGCAGACTCATCGGCGTTACGCCGATCGTCATTGGAATTGGCGCAGATATCATCATATATGGCCTGTGCCGCGGCAATAGCCTCTTCCATGATAGTCTTATCACCCGAAGAATTCATATCGTCGTAAAGCACACTCAAAGCCTCTTTTATGGCGGAATCCAGTTGAAGAATCTGACTGTTCTCTGCCACCACATAAGCACTGGCACTGGAATAGCCGCGCACGACCGCGTACTGGGTCACACCGTCATAACCCTGATAAACAGTCCATTCCTGCAATTCTTCATTTGTAGCCGCGCCTGTGTCATTGCCTTCCGCATCTAACCAGCCATCTTCCAAGACTTGATTGTAATAAGGGTCCCACTGAGTCAATGCGTTCTGAAGTGAGTCCTGTGCCCAAGGCAACGTTTTCTCACCTATTTTCAACAACACATCATTACGGGCAGACACCACTGCATTCCATTGTGCCTTAAACGCTTGCCAAGCCTGATTGCGAGCCAGCTGAGAGGCAATCTCGCCAAATCCGCGAATCTCAAAGTCACAGATGTCGAAGATGTTTCCGGATGAATAACCAGGATACCAGAACCCGGCCTCAAAAGTTTCACCTTCTTTTATCTCACCAACGAAATAGAACTTCTCAAAACGCTCCCCTTTTATCATTCCACATGAGATGGTGTCAGAGCCCACAAACACCTTCACCTCGTTCTCACGGTCGTATTGGCGGACATAGCCTTTCAGATATGCGGCATTACGCATCTTTGCCGCTATATAGTATTTACCCGGAGGAAAAGCGGTGTTGTACAAAGCCACAGATCCGGCATCATCAGAATAACTGCCCTGAATGCCTTTGCTCCAATACTCAGAACCAGAACCATGACTCCAGTTATAACCGCGAAACATAAAACCGCCAACCTGAGAGTTAAGTGCTATGTCACCGCGATTTTTCTTCGGCGCCGCAGTTATATCTGTCACATACTGGAAGAAACTCTCCAACCCCAAATCTGTGGTTGATTGACTGATATATGACATTACAGACTCGTCAAGAGCTTTCATATATTCAGTCGCTGTGGATTCATCGTCCAGATAACCACTGAGAATAGCTTCCTCAAACACCTCAATATCAGTAAGAAGCCACTCTTTCTCGTCGGCGGCCTCCTCCACGTCGAAATTAGGATCAGCGACAATCCGCTTGGCAAGATCGAGCGACTTTTGGGCGATACGAATGTCGAACACCTCCACCACCTGCACAAGCTGCATATTAGTGGCTATCACCGACTCGGTGCTGATACGTCCGAAGACAATATTCAAAAAACCTCCATCGCTTTCAGCGTTGACACTCAGCGTGTCAACAAAAGCCCACGACACCTCCACAAACTCGTTCGCTACGAAGCTGAAGGAAGAGGCCACCTGCTGGAAGTCGATGTTGGCTGTGCCGACCATATCGCCTTTCTGGTCGTAAGAAGCCGTCCATGCGTTCACATAGTTGAGAGCCGTTTGGTTCGTGGAGGAAGTGCCCGATTCCGTCTCCATTATTTTGAACGTGAGCACATAATTGGCGCCATATTCCAGAGGTACCGCAGTGGAGATGAATGCCCCCTCATCGCTGTTCGTACTCTGGATACCGTCGTACTCGTCCTCCGTCTGTGCTGTGTAAGGAGAGTAAATCTCGCTGGAATAATTATTCCACGACGGGCCGGGCTGTACCAAATCTATCACCTTGGACACCCGGAAACGTTTTGTGGCGGTGTAGATGTCATCGCCGACCGAATACTGCGCTTGCGCGTTCATCAACGCGACAAAGAAACAGATTGTTGTCAGTAGTTTTCTTTTCATAATAGTTAATTTTATTAGTCATATTTATTCAACTTCCGGAAGTTATTAAAAGGGAGTTAAGATGGCTTTGCCTGCTGGAAGGAAGGCACTCCGTGCTGCACGATACTCTGCTAATGGCATGACAAAAGCCCTTACCTTCTTTACCTTCTTTTGGGAACAACTTCCATTATAACTCACGAAACTTCAATTATATTTGTTTTCAGGAGAAAGGAGTGAGAGTAAGAAACAGTATTTGATAGTCCTTGAATGAATTTGTAACAAAATTAATAGAATTACGTGTGAAAACACAGAATAACGGTTGCAAATAAGTCTAAAAAATGTTGCAATCTTGTTTTTACGGCGTCAACACAACATTTTTATACCATAAATACAACAAATTCAAACTATTTGAACGTGAGTTCGGTTTAGAATTATGCAATAAATCTGCTCTTGTCAATGATTTTAATATTCATAGAAGGTTAATCGCCCTCAAATGTGACAACGTTTTTCAGGGATAGTCACCTCTTGATATCTTATCACCCAACATTCGTCTTTCGTCATTATTATCACTTCACTTACAATGGAAAAGCCGAGCGCATTTGTTTGACATTCAACGAAACGGTTGTAGGATATCCTCTTCGGATAATCCTTTTTCATGTGCTGGCAGATATAACTAAGGTAGAATGTCTTCAAATCACGGAAATGGGAGGTGCGGAACATAACAAGAATTGTCATGATTTCACTGTCGGACATACGTCCCTTGCGGTTAAGATGACGCTTGTTGGTGCCTTCAATCACATGTTTTTTCAACTGAATATCAAAATATTTACAAAATTCATCAAATATACAAAATATTTCCACTATATTTGCAGTATCCATAGGTGGGGGGGTAATGGTTAAACTGTTTGATTATCAACTATAAAGTTACTAAAAAGCCCCCACTCCTATAATTTTTTAGCACTTTTCTTCTACCGAACTCATGTTATTTGATTATCTTGCAAAAGAGATAGAGTATCAGCGTTATGACAAAAATTCTTTTCTTTATGCTTCTGCAACTCTTGGCAGCAGGTAACTTCACTGCCAGTGCCCAACCCACAGAGCAACTGCCAGTGCTCCTGCTCAACACACGCAACGGACTGCAGGAAAACAAGGTAAGAGACATCACACCTCTGCCCGACGGACGTATGTGCGTCTTCTCTCCCACAAGCATCAAATATTTCGACGGCAAGCGCTTCTATGAGCAGTCAATGCTACTCTCACCCACCTATCCGCTGAAAAACAATAACACCTACCGTTACCAGGCGAAAGACAGTCACCAGATTCATTGGTGTAAAGAGAAACAGAAACTGAGGGGATTCGACCTGAATTCAATGACCATCATCGATGATGTGGGTAAAAAACTCCGCAGCTGGGACATCAGAGACAGCATAGCCGACTTTTTTGTTGACAACAAAGGAACAATATGGGCACTCACCACAGACAGTACTCTCTATTATCACTCAGCATCCTTATCGACTAAAGCTGTCGCAAAAGGAATGAGCAACGATATCACCGCTATCGCATCTGTCAACCGAAGAGCTTTCTTATGCCATTTTAACGGTCAAGTGGAAGAATTTGACATGACCACAGGGCGAAAAATCAATCAGACACAGTCTATACAACCTGATTTGGCAGACAGTCTGAAAACATTCACAAAATCATGCATATCTGGCAATATGCTATGGATTTTGCGACAATATACAAAGCCCAAAAGAAGTTTTGTTGTCGGTATGGAAATTAACACCCACAGATGGACCAGATATATACCCCTTCAAGAGGCGATGTATGACTTGGATTTCACATCTGACGGGCAACTGCTGATTTCCGGCAACAAACACCTCTACCGCTATCATCCGGCTTCAGAGACACTGACCGACCTGATGATGACAGAATCCTACCAAACTGGAGCAGAAAAAACGATAAGCGATGATATATGCTGCCTCACAATCGACGATGAAGGAGGCTGGTGGATGGGACTACGTAACAAAGGACTGGTTTATTACAACCCTGATCGAATGAGCCTCTTCAGCATAAGCAATATGACTTTTCCATTCAAGAAGAGAATGCCTTTGTTCTATGATACTGAGACACAAGAGTGTGCACAGCAGATAGCGCCGAACAACACCATCTGCACACTTCGCGACACACGAAGTTATATTTATATCGGCACACATGAAGGTCTGATAATCATACATCCTGAACACACATTCACACTGCACCTGACCGAGGAGGACGGCCTGTCTGACAGACGCATCATGAGCCTAGCCGAAACTGAAGATGGAGACATTTGGGTAGTGTCTTCTCATGGCATCTCATGTATGCGCCCCATCGGAAACAACAGCTGGAAACTGCGTACCTTCGGACCTACAGAGGGCCTGCTAACCGACGGAAGCGAGTTTCAGAACCGGCAGATTCTCCAACAAGGCGACAGCCTTATCGTAGGTGACTCAGACGGCACTTTTGCATTCCAGCCATCCAAATTGTTGGAGACCAACGGCTATTGGCATGAGGTGCGGTTTGCTGAGACCGTGGCACAATCCACAGGCAAAGGAATGAAAGACGGGTGGAAGTGGGCTGTGCTGGCAATGATAATAGCAGTATGCGCTGCGGTACTCTTCTTTCTCTTCTATCATAAAAACAAAAGGAAAACAGAAAAAACAGAAAGAATACAGGACACCCCATCACCCGTACCCTATGAGGCAGAGACACCACCGACTGCCGACAAGTTGTTTATGCAGAAACTCTCAAAAACAGTAATGGAGAATCTTAGCGACGAAGGGTTGAACGTTCAGCGTCTGAGCAGACTGATGGCAATGGACCGCACCGTACTCTACCGCCGGCTGCAAGCCCTCACGTCGACAACTCCATCCGCATATATCATGCATATCCGTATGCAGACAGCACGGCAACTGCTGGAGGAATGCAAGTATCCAGTGGCCGAAGTCGCCAGACGTGTCGGTTTCAGCAATTCCAAATATTTCTCCCAGGTGTTTAAAAAGACTTTCGGCATCACTCCACAGCAGGTGAAAAAATAAACCACCCTTATTCCAGATACGTGTATCCATAGAGTCCTGAACGGTAGTTGGAGAGGAACTCCTTCCCCTCCTCAAGGGTGATTTTACCTTCCTCCACGGCTTTCTTCGCCCATACTTCCAGACTGCGCACCATCTTCTTAGGGTTGTACTGCACATAGCTCAGCACATCCGCCACTGTCTCGCCGTCGATGATATGGCCAATCTTATAGGAGTCTTTGTTCACCTGGATATGCACGGCGTTGGTGTCACCGAAGAGGTTGTGCATATCTCCCAAAATCTCCTGATAAGCGCCCACGAGGAACACCCCGATATAATATGGCCCCTTCTTCGGATCGAGATGGTGGAGCGGCAGGAAGCTGCTCACCGACTGATGGGTGACAAAATTAGATATCTTTCCGTCAGAGTCGCAGGTGATATCCTGAATCGTGGCATTATGAGTCGGTTTCTCGTCGAGCCGGTGGATTGGCATGATCGGAAAGAGCTGGTCGATGGCCCAGGAGTCGGGCAACGAATGGAAGATGGAGAAATTACAGAAATACTTGTCGGCCATGATGCGGTCGAGCGTGCGGAACTCCTCCGGCGCATGCTTCATGGTGTGGGCCAGCGTGTTCACTTCTTTCGCCACCGCCCAGAACATGCGCTCGATCTCCGCACGTGTCTTCAGGTCGAGCATACCGTGGGCAAACAGCTCAAGCGCCTCCTCGCGTATCTGCTGCGCGTCGTGCCAGTCTTCCAGCATCGACTTCGGAGTGAGACTGTCCCATATATGATAGAGCTCTTTTGACATCTGATGGGCATCCTCTTTCACTTCGAATTCCTCCGGCATCACCGGCAGCTCGGCGGCTCCCAGCACCTCCAGAATCAGGACGGCATGATGGGCGGCGATGCTACGTCCGCCCTCGGTGATGAGGTTCGGATGTGGCACGTCGTTATTGTTCGCAGCCTCCACGAAGGTATAGACACAGTTGTTGACATACTCCTGGATGCTGTAGTTCACCGAACTCTCGCTGTTGGCGGAGCGTGAGCCGTCATAATCCACGCCCAGTCCGCCGCCGCAATCGACGAAATCAACGGTGAACCCCATCTGACGCAGGTGCACATAAAACTGGGCAGCCTCCCTCAGCGCGTTCTGGATACGGCGTATCTTCGTGATTTGGCTGCCGATATGGAAATGAATCAGGCGAAGGCTGTCCTTCATGTCATTCTCCACAAGCACATCGAGTGCAGAGAGCAGCTCACCGCAGGTGAGACCGAACTTTGAGGCGTCTCCCCCACTCTCTTCCCACTTGCCGCTGCCGCTGGCGGCCAGCTTGATGCGGATGCCGAGATTCGGGCGTACTTTCAACTTCTTGGCAGTCTTGATAATCACGTCCAGCTCGTTGAGTTTCTCCACCACGATGAACACGCGCTTTCCCATCTTCTGGGCCAGCAACGCCATCTCGATGTAACTCTGGTCTTTATAGCCGTTGCAGATGATGAGCGAGTCGCTGTCCATATTCACGGCGAGCACGGCATGGAGCTCTGGCTTGGAACCTGCCTCAAGCCCCAGGTTGTATTTCTTGCCGTGGCTGATCACCTCCTCCACCACCGGACTGATCTGGTTCACTTTCACCGGGTAGATGATAAAGCTCTCAGCTTCGAAACCATATTCCTCGGAGGCATTGTGGAAACAGGTGGCAGTCTTCTCGATACGGTTGTCGATGATGTCGGGGAAGCGCACCAGCACAGGGGCGGAGATGTCGCGCAGCGACAACTCGTCCATCACATCCTTGAGATCCACCTCCACGCCGTTTTTCAGCGGTGTGGCCACCACATGCCCTTTGTCGTTGATATGGAAATAGTTCACGCCCCAACCGTCGATGCTATACAGCTCGTTGGAGTCTTCAATTCGCCATTTTCTCATTTCTATATATTTTATTTAAAGAATGAAAAGAATGCAGGGAATGCAGAGAATACTCATCCCTAATTTTTAATTAAGCGGATAATCCGTTCGCAGTAGGCGTCAATCTGCTCGCGGGTGTGGATCACATGGATATCCACCGTATGTTTTGCCCGGCTGTAGAACGGCTCACGAGCGTTGAGCGACTCGGTGATGAAGCCTATCAGCTCATCGGGCGACTTCCCTTGAATCAGCGGACGCTGGGTCTTGCCCATCAGCAGGTGGGCTTTCAGCACCTCAGGTGTGGCCTTCAGATATACGCTCTCCGACTGTCGGTTGATATAGTCCATGTTGTCGAAGAAGCAGGGAGTACCCCCACCGCAGGAGATCACCACGTTCTCCATCTCAGCCACCTCATGGAGCATCAGACGTTCCAGCTCACGAAATCCCTCTTCGCCACGATCAGCGAATATCTGGGGAATTTTCTTCCGGAAACGGTTCTCGATATACCAGTCGAGGTCGAAGAAATCCACATGGAGCTTTCTCGCCAGCGCCCTTCCAAGAGTAGTCTTGCCAGCGCCCATATAACCTATTAAGACGATTCGGGTCATAAATAAGCCTCTTCTTTACTTCTTCGCTTTCTCAATGATTTCGAGGCACTTGGCGACGGTGAGTTCAGTAGGTTCCTTCACATTCTTCGGGATACGGTAGTTTTTGCCTTTATAGACAATGTAAGGACCGAAGCGGCCGTTCATAATCTCCATGTCAGGCTCCTCTTCGAAAGTTTTCAGATGTTTCGACGCATCCTGCTGGTGTTTCTGGTCAATCAGCCCGGCAGCCTCTTCCAGCGAGATAGACATCGGATCGGTTCCCTTCGGGATGGAAACATATTCTTTTCCAATTTGGATATAGGGACCGAAGCGTCCGGTACCCACCTTCACCTCGGAGCCTTTGTAATCGCCCAGCACGCGAGGCAGCTTGAACAGGTCGAGCGCCTCCTCCAGCGTGATCTGATGGATGCTCTGCCCTTTGTTGAGCTGTGCGAAACGCGGCTTCTCGTCCTCGTTGGCAGAGCCTATCTGCACGATCGGTCCGAAGCGGCCGATCTTCACCGTCACCTCACGTCCGCTCTTCGGGTCAGTGCCCAGCACACGCTCGCCCACCTTATGGTCGAGCTGGATATGCATCACGCGGTCAATTTCCGGCTGCAGGTCGTCGTAGAAGTCGCGCATCATCTGTTGCCACTGCTCCTTACCCTCTGCTATCTCATCGAACTCTTTCTCCACATTGGCAGTGAAGTTGTAATCCACAATATTCGGGAAATATTTCACCAGGAAATCGTTGACCACGATACCAGTGTCAGTAGGCAGCAGCTTGCCTTTCTCGTTGCCCACAATCTCATGCTTGGTAGTGCGTGAGAGGACCTTGCCCGGCTTCTTGGTGAGAATCACATACGGGCGTCTCTCGCCTTTCTTATCACCTTTCTCCACATATTCACGCTGCTGGATGGTGGAGATGGTAGGAGCATAGGTGGACGGACGTCCGATGCCCAGCTCTTCGAGCTTCTTCACAAGCGAGGCCTCGGTGAAACGGAGCGGTCCCTGCGTGAAATGCTGGGTGGCGACTAACTCCTTACAGGTCAGCGACTGACCTACTCTCAGATTGCTGTCGAGCGCACCTTCCATCACTTCGTTCTCCTGCTCGTCATCGAACGACTCACGGTAGATACGGAGGAATCCGTCGAAGGTGACCACCTCACCGTTGGCGATGAAGGCTCCCAGCTGGCGACTGCCGTCTTTGCTTCCGTTCATCTCGATTCGCACGGTGGTCTTCTCGATTTCCGCATCAGCCATCTGAGAGGCGATGGTACGTTTCCATATCAGGTCGTAGAGCCTGCGTTCGTTCATCGTTCCCTTGATCTCGTGGCTCGACATATAGGTGGGGCGGATGGCCTCATGTGCCTCCTGTGCCCCTTTGGTGCGGGTCTGGTAGTTTCTCACCTTGGAGTATTTCTCTCCCAGCTTCTCCACAATCTCTTTCTTGGATGCGCCGATACAGAGGGTGGAGAGGTTCACGGAGTCGGTACGCATATAGGTGATCGATCCGTTCTCATACAGATGCTGTGCCACCGACATGGTCTGTGCCACGGAGAAGCCCAGCTTGCGGGCTGCCTCCTGCTGGAGGGTGGAGGTGGTGAACGGAGGAGCCGGCTGCTTGTGCATCGGCTTATTCGTGATGTCGCTGATGACGAATTGTCCGTCGCTGCACTGCTCCACGAAAGCTTGAGCCTCTTCCTCTGTGGCGAACCGATGCTCATATTCGGTCCTGAGCGTGCTCTGCCCCTCGTCGCCGATGAACTCAGCCGTCACCTTATAGCTGCTTTCTGACACAAACTTCTGGATTTCACGCTCGCGCTCCACAATCAGGCGTACAGCCACAGACTGCACACGTCCGGCAGAGAGCTGCGGCTTGAGCTTTTTCCACAACACCGGTGAGAGCTTGAAGCCCACGATACGGTCGAGCACACGCCGTGCCTGCTGTGCGTTCACCAGATTCTTATCAATGGTGCGTGGCTGCTTGATTGCCTCCAGGATAGCGTTTTTGGTAATCTCGTGGAACACAATCCGCTTTGTCTTCTCCACATCCAGACCGAGCACATGTGCCAGATGCCATGAAATGGCCTCTCCTTCGCGGTCCTCATCGGATGCGAGCCACACGCTCTCTGCTTTCTTCGACTCTTTCCTCAGTTTCTCAACCACGTCCGTCTTGTCGTCCGGAATCTCATAAATCGGTGTGAAATCATCGGTGTTCACACTGAAGTCTTTCTTCTTCAAGTCACGGATATGTCCATAGCTGGACATCACCTTATAGTCGTCGCCAAGGAATTTCTCCAATGTCTTCGCCTTGGCTGGTGACTCCACAATCACAAGATTTTTTGCCATTATTTTCTGTTTACTGTTTACAAATACCAATGGTTTTTCAACACATTATTATATTAGAAAAACCGGAATCGGGTGCAAAGATATTAAAAATGCAGATTCAAACCTATATAATAAGGTAAGAATCTGCATTTTTTTTGATTTTTTTTTAAAGTGAAGGTGAAAAAACACTTTTCACTATTCACTTTTCACTATTCACTTTTCACTTTGTTACCGGGCTGGTCATGCCCACCTCGATCACGTTGCCGCTTCTGAGGATGGTCTTGGCCACATCCTGAATCTCCTTGGCGGAGATCTCATCCACAATCTGGTCGTAGTTGCTCACAGCATCCTGATTGTAGCGGTATTTCTGCACCAGCGCATTCATCCAGTAGGAGTTCTGCTTCAGATCCTCCGCATGCTTACGGTGCATATACTCCCTCACTTTCAGGAGGTTCTCAGCATTCGGCCCCTCGTCGCAGAATTTCTCGATGCCCTCATACACGAGCTCGGTCATACGGGCGCGCTTCTCAGGTGCGGTCGGGAGCTGTACAATCACCTGTCCGATCTCCTCTGGGTAGTCCTGCACGCCAGCCTGAACTGGCACACCATAGGCTCCACCCTCATCCTCACGCACACTCTCTGTGTAGTGCATGCTAAGGAGCTGCTGGATCATATCGACCACCATCCCGTTGCGAGGTGTGTCCTTCAGCGGTGCATGATAGACGAAGAGCACGATGGCATTTGGAGTCTGCTGCTCTTTCTCAAACACGTTGGTCACCTTCCCTTTGGTGAGGCGGAGGTCAATGCCTTTCTGCTTCTCCTCACCTTTCTGCACTGGCAGCGACCCGAGATATTTCTCGAACAGCGGCAGGGCGGTGTCGAGGTCGATATCACCTACGAAGAAGAACTCGAAGTCGTCGCCGTCGGCAAAACGCTCGTTGTAAATCTGAATCATACGGTCGTAGTCGAGCTTATCGACATCGGCCTCTTTGATACGCTTCTGACGGACGTTGTTCTTATAGAGCACACTCACGATAGTGTCCTGCAAAGCCACCGTCGGGTTGAGCTCCTGGTTATGGAGTGCCTGACGCGTACGCTCCTGATACGACTGGAAGGCGTCGTTGTCGCGACGCAGCGATGTGAACGTGAGGTAGGTGAGCTGCATCATGGTCTCGAAGTCTTTCACCACACAGCTGCCACTCACGCCCTCCGTACGGTGGCTGATGTTCGGGCTCACATTTGCCTGAATTCCGGCAAGCCGTTTCTTCAGATTCGTGGCGGAGAAATTACCATAACCACCGAGGTCCAGTTCGTCGATGCTTCCTGCATTGAGATACTCGTCGTTATTGTAGTAGGCCGTTCCACCCCAGCTGGTGGCGCGCATGGTTATACTGTTAGGGGTGTAGTCGGTCTTCTTCACATGGATGACGATGCCGTTGTCAAGAGTCACAATCTTCGAGTCGAACTCACCGTCCTTGATGCTCTTCACCTTGCTGCCCTTGAGTTCCTCGGTGATGAGCGGGTCGTTATTCACCTCTTCCACATAAGCTGTGATTTCCTCCTGGCGCACCTTATGCAGCACATCCACCAGATGCTCTTTCGAAGGCAGCTGGATATTCTCCTTCTCTGGCGCGAACATCACGAGCACGAGGTTGGAGTCGTTCTCCGACACGCTCTCTTTCAGCGCCTCGTTGATCAGACCAACAGGGAGCTGAGGAACGAGCATCTTCATCACCTGATACTCAGTGTCGATGCCCGGCATGGCGTCGCCGTCGAGGAAATGGCGTACACACTGGTTGACGTAGCGCACGCTCTGCACCTTGTCTTTCTTCGCATAGCGGTCTTCCAGACGTGAGAGATACTCCTCCTTGAAGCGGTCGTACTCACTCTCTGTGAATCCGAAGCGGGCTGCGCGGAGCATCTCACGGTAGAGGGCCGCGAGCGCCTCATCCTGTGCGTTGTCCTTGAACACCACCTGTCCGGTCACTGCGTCTTTGGTCTTAGCCACGAAGAACTCACCGTCCTCCATGGCTGCCTGCATGAACGGTGCGTTCGGCTGCTGCAGAATCTCACGGATACGGTCGCTGAACATCGAGCTGATGGCGTTGTCGGCATAGTCGGAGATAAGTTTCAGGAGCGACCCTTTCTCCTCTCGCGACATAGTGTCGTGTTTCATCATCAGCAGGATGATGTTGTTGGTCTGTTCCTTGTCGGTCTGGATGCTGACGAGCGGCTCGGCGGTGTCAGGCACCGGGAAGTACTCGCGCACTGCCGCATCGGCAGCAGGAGCCTGAATGTCGGCGAAGGCGCTCTTGATCTTGGCTTCCATCTTATCGACATCCACGTCACCCACTACGATGATACCCTGGAGGTCAGGACGATACCATTTCTTGTAGTAGGCACGCAGGTCGTCGTGCGGGAAGTTCATCACGATGTCCATCGTGCCGATCGGCATGCGGTGGGCATATTTCGAACCCGGATAGATGTCTGGCAGGGCACCCTCATACATACGCTGCATGGCGCTGCGGCGCATACGCCACTCCTCGTTGATCACACCGCGCTCCTTGTCAATCTCCTCGCCTTCGAGCAGCAGGTCGTGACTCCAGTCGTGGAGAATCAGAAGGCAGGAGTCGAGTGATCCCTCACTGGTGGTCTTCACGTTATCGATGTTATACACCGTCTCATCGAAACTGGTGTAGGCATTGAGGTTCTCACCGAATTTCACTCCGATGGTCTCCAGATAGGTCTTCAGCTTGTTACCCGGAAAATGGGTGGTGCCGTTGAAGCACATGTGCTCCAGGAAGTGGGCCAGACCACGCTGGTTCTCTTCTTCCTGCATCGACCCCACCTTCTGTGCGATGTAGAAGTTGGCGCGCTGCTCAGGCCATTCGTTGTGGCGGATGTAATAGGTCAAGCCGTTGTCGAGCCTGCCGACACGGACATTAGGGTCGATTGGCAGCGGCTGTGTCATCATCTCCATTTGTGCACTGGCGCTGAACACGGTCAGCATCATCAGTGCCAAAGAAACAAATACTTTTCTCATTTTTTGGTTTAATCATTTTAGTCGGACAAGTCGGACTGGTCGGACAAGTCGGACTGGTTACTATAAAAGGTTTCTTTATATTTTTGTTTTAAAAGGATTTACGCTTTTCGCATTATCGAGCGCATGCTTCGGGTAATCCACGGTGTAGTGAAGACCGCGGCTCTCTTTCCGTTCCAAGGCCTGACGGGTGATGAGATAGCCCACGTTGATCATGTTACGCAGCTCGCAGATGTCGCGGGTAGGTTTCACCCGTTTGAACAAGTGCTCGGTCTCCTCATACAACAGGTCGAGACGTTCCCAGGCGCGGTGGAGGCGGAGGTCGGAGCGGACGATACCCACGTAGGTGGACATAATCTGTCCCACTTCCTTCACGTCCTGTGCGATGAGCACCTTCTCCTCATTGGTGAGTGTGCCCTCGTCGTTCCATTCAGGCACCTTGTCGTTGAACTCATAGTCATCGATTATGGAGAGGGAGTGTTTGGCTGCCGCGTCGGCATAGACCACCGCCTCGATGAGGGAGTTGGAAGCCAGACGGTTGCCGCCATGCAGACCGGTGCAGGAGCACTCGCCCACGGCATAGAGCCGACGGATGCTGGAGCAGCCGTCGAGGTCCACCTTGATGCCGCCGCACATATAGTGGGCTGACGGTGCCACCGGGATATACTCTTTGGTGATGTCGATGCCGATGGAGAGGCATTTGGCATAGATGTTCGGGAAGTGGCGCTTGGTCTCCTCCGGGTCTTTATGGGTGACATCGAGACATACATGGTCGAGCGCATGGATCTTCATCTCGTTGTCGATGGCGCGTGCCACGATGTCGCGCGGTGCCAGACTCAGCCGCTCGTCGTATTTCTGCATGAACTCAGAGCCGTCGGGCAGACGGAGGATGCCGCCGTAGCCGCGCATCGCCTCGGTGATGAGGTATGCCGGGTGGGTCTCCTTCGGGTTGTAGAGCACGGTAGGGTGGAACTGCACGAACTCCATGTCCTTGATGATGCCTTTGGCGCGGTGCACCATGGCGATGCCGTCGCCCGTGGCGATATTCGGATTGGAGGTGGTGGCGTAGATGGCGCCGGTTCCACCAGTGGCCATGAGCGTCACCTTCGACAGGTAGGTATCTACCTTGCCGGTCTTGGGGTTGAGCACATAAGCGCCGTAGCACTCGATGTCGGGGGTGCGGCGGGTGACACGCACGCCCAGATGGTGCTGGGTGATGATCTCCACGGCGAAATGGTTTTCGAGCACCTCTATGTCGGGGTTAGCCCTCACCGCAGCTATCAGTCCGCGCTGAATCTCGAATCCTGTGTCGTCGGCATGGTGGAGGATACGGAATTCGGAGTGGCCGCCCTCACGGTGGAGGTCGAACTCACCCTGCTCGTTCTTGTCGAAGTTCACGCCCCACTCCACCAGCTCCTTGATCTGTGCGGGAGCGTTGCGTACCACCTGCTCCACAGCCTCGCGGTCGCTGATGTAGTCGCCGGCAATCATCGTGTCTTCGATATGCTTGTCGAAGTTGTCAACCAGCAGGTTGGTCACCGAGGCGATACCGCCCTGTGCCTTCGCCGTGTTGGCCTCGTCGATGGTTGTCTTACAGATGATGGCGATCTTTCCTTTCTTAGCCCTTGCCACTTTCAAGGCATAACTCATACCAGCCACACCGGACCCGATAATGAGGAAATCATATTTTTTAATCATACCTGGTGAATTTTTATCTAACTTGCAAAGTTATATAAAAAACACGGGAAACACAAAAGAAAACTTATTTTAATTTTACTGTCATCCGTCAGCGGTCAGCCTAATTCCCGACGCTTCCGGCATTGCCTATCTGCTCCTCGCTGGACTTTTTCTCAGAGAAGTCGTTCTCAATGCGGCTCTGGTGGGTCTTGGCTTTCACGCCCATATTTCCGAAAGTGTAGCTGACGGTCAGTCCCACCTGTGCGATCGGCGCTTTGATATGCTGGAGGGAGGTGAAGTCCTTGCCTTTGGTGTGGCTCTCGATGATGAGGTCGCCTCCCTTGTCGAGCGGGAGGATGCCCTGCACCGTGATGTTGAGGCGGTCGTTGAGGAGGCTCTTGGTGAGCGACGCCACACCGAGCTTGAAGGCGCTGGTATAGCCCTGAAGGGTGTATGACTTACTGTTGTAGATGGCGTTGAGGCTGAGTTTGAGGTCCCACGGGAGTGTCTGTTGCAGTCCGCCCATGATATTGCCCTGCCAGCCGTGGTTGCGCTGGTCGAGCTGGCTGCTTCTCAGGTCCACATAGCTGAGTCCGCCGTTCGCCATCAGGCGGGTCTTCGGCAATGCCAGCCAGTTGACGAAGAGGTTCAGACCTGTGTTGCGCCGCTTCACGATATTGCCGTAGGTGGTGTGCAGGAGGTTGTCCTGATAGAAGCTGTATTCGGAGATCTGGTTGTCGCAGATGCTCTGCTGCAGGCTGAGGTTGTACATCAGCTTGGCTGTGAACGAGCTGAACGAGAGTCCCATGTTATGGGTTTTCTCCACGTCGAGATAGCTGTTGCCGTAGCTGATGTTCGTCGGGTTCGACCGGTCCACGTACGGGTTGAGGTAGGTGATGCCGGGGCGTGAGATACGCATGTTGTAGGTCAGGCCGATGTTCTTGGTCGCGGCCGGACGGATATTGAAGGAGAGGCTCGGCACGAGGTTGCCGTAGTCCTTGTCGAAATCGGCTCCGTTGCCTTTCTTATATTCCACGTCCTGCCATGTGTGCTCGTAACGCAGACCGGCTTTCGCACCGAACACACCCAGGTTGAGCTCGTATTCGGCATAGGCAGCGGCAATCTGGTTGCGGTGGCGGTAGTCCACCCAACGGCTCTCGTCGGCCACCTTCCCGTCGTCTGCGAACGTGTAGTATTCGGCCACCGACTTGCTGTTACGCAGGATGTATTTGGATCCCACACTCAGCGTCTGTGCCTTGCCCACCGGCGTGGTGTAGTCCAGCTGAACGGTATGCTCCGAAGACCTCGGTGTGTTGTGGTTGAACACATCGGGCATCCAGAACGGCTGGTCGTAGCGCTGGGTGATGTCATTGGTCTGCGGGCTGTGGGAGAGCATATAGGAGAGGGTGAGCGACTTGTCGCGGCTGCCGCCGAAGAAATGCTGCCAGTCGGCTGTCACGTCGAGCGACGTGCTCTTCGTCCGTGTGCGGGAGTCGTAGGCATACGACATATCCTGCCCGAAGGCAGAGCCGGTCATCTCCACCTGCGGACGGTGGTCGCCTTTCACCCTGTAGCCGGTCACGCCCAGTGTGGCGCTGACCACGTTCATGGAGTCGATATCATACTGCAGGCTCAGGTCGCCCATGCCGAACGGGGTGCTCTGCTTGCCCCTGAAGCGGTTGACCACGGTGCCGCCACCGCCCGAGGTGGCCTCTTGCGTGAAATCAATCTCCAGCCCTTTCAGGTTCTGGTAATGTCCCAGCGCGTTGGCCGACACCGACAGTTTACCTTCCTGTGCCGTGAGCGACACACCGCCGTTATAACCGCGGTTGCCGACACTTCCACGCACCGTCCCGGTCACGCCGTTCACCGACTCCATGCCGCCGGCGCCGCCACCCATACCCGGAATTGCCGCCATCTGTATGTTCAGGATGCCGGTGGCGCCCTCTGCGTCGTATTTCGCACCCGGATTGGTGATGACCTCAATCTTCGACACCATCGCGGCAGGCATCATCTTGAATATCTGGGAGGCGTTGGAGGAGAACATCGGATTTGGCTTGCCGTTTACATATACTTTGAACGCGCCCGAGCCGTTCACCGTGATATTATCCTGCCCATCGACCACCACCATCGGCACCTTACGGAGCATCTCCAGCACGGTGGAGGACTTGGAATCGACATCGCCCTGTACGTCGTAGGTCATCTTGTCGGCTTCCATCTTCACCAGCGGCCTCACGGCCGACACCGTCACGGGGCCGAGTTCCGTCTGGATGGAATCATAGTAACTCTCAATAGAATCCAGATAGTGGCTGTCCACTCCGTTCATAATCCGGATGGCCACCTTCGTGGAGTCTGGCTTCACTTGCGCTGCCAGTGCCAGCGGCAACAGTGTCATCATCATTAATAATACTCTCTTTCTCATTTCTTTCTTACCTTAAAATTTGTGTAAATTTACGTTGTTTGAATCAGTTTACGACCATTAGACGCGCGATTGCATTCAAAAATTACAAGATTTGTCACATTTTTTATTGCCCCCAGGCATTGACCAGGTCGCTGAGTCCAAGTCCCAGCAGCCGCATCTGGCGGAAAAGATCAGGTAACTGACTCAGAAACAGTCGTCTGCGCTCTTTTTGAATCTGCTCTTTGGCGCCTGGTGTGACGAAATAGCCGATGCCGCGCTTGTTGTAGATCACATTGGCGCGTGCCAGCTCCTCGTAGGCCTTCACAGCCGTGTTGGTGTTCACCTCAAGCATCACGGCATACTCTCTCACCGACGGGATGCGGCTGTCGTCACCGTAGGTGCCGGCCAGGATCTCGTCGCACAGACGGTCGGCCATCTGCAGATAGATCGGTTTGTCGTTGTTGAAAGTCATAGGTTCACAAATTTATGGGTGACTATTTGCCAGCGGCAGAAGATGCGGTAGGAGAGGACGGTCCAGAGGACGGTGCCAATAACAGAGCCGGCAATCACGGCATACGTGCGATAGGCGTCATACTGCTCCCAATAGACAGTATGAGGCTCTGGGAATAAGAGATGGAGCACATAGCCCGCGACGGCGAACAGCAGGAGCCAGGAGGCCAGGGCTGCCACAATATGGTAGCGTTTATAGAGCACACCGCACAGCAGGGAGAAGGAATGGCAGAAAAGGATTCCCGCATACGTCTCCAACGTGTACCGCCCATTGACAAACTCTTTGAGGTAGTTGTCGGTCGCTAACGTCATCGGCTCGCCTTTCACACCCAGATAGAGTGCCTGGAGCAGGTCGGCGGCGAAGAAAGAGAAAAAGCACACCACCACGGTGAGTACCACGAGACAGACCCACCGGGCGAGGAATTTCTCGAGGTTGGATGCCGGCATCATCAGCATCACGGTGCGTGGCGCTTTCTTCTGCGCGTTTTTGAACCAAAGGCAGGCGGCGGCAAGCACAACGATGACACTTACGACATGTCCGGCATCTGCCAGCCCCTGACTGACGAACTCAGCAAACGTCAGCTGATGGGTATCGTATTGCCAGTTCTTATGCACGAACCAGCAGCAGATCAGGTAAAAAAGCATCACTCCCAGCGCGTTCCAGAGCATATTGCGATAATTGGTCGTCAGTTCATATTTCAGCACTTGGCCGAATCGTTTGATATTGAAGTTTTTCATTTTATAAGCCCTTTCGTTACAGCGTTAAACAATAATTCCAGATTCAATTGTGTCTCAGGTTCTCCTTCCTGACGGAGCGAGATGGAGGCGTTGCCCTGCAGAGACGGCTCTGCATAGATCACCCCCTCCATCTCGTCAGGCTTGCGGAAGTCGAACACATAGCGGTCGGTGATGTCGGCCACAGAGGCGTCGAGCAGCATGGCACGCTGGCTGAGCAGCAGGATATGGTCGAGCAGCGCCTCCACGTCATGCACCTGATGGGTGGAGATGATGAGGGTGCGGTCGTCGCTCATCTGCTCCGCCACCACCTTGCGGAATTTCGACTTCGACGGGATATCCAGCCCGTTGGTCGGCTCGTCCATCATCAGCAGCTGCGTGCCGGCGGCGAGAGCCACCGACATGAACACCTTCTTCTTCTGTCCCATCGAAAGCGCGCCCAGTTGCAGGTTCTGCTCCAGTTCGAACTCTTCCAGACAGGCGGACAGCACCTCATGGCTGAAATGAGGATAGAACGGTTCCGTCAGGCGCACATAGTTTTTCAACGAGGTGCGGGGAAGTTCGAACTCCTCCGGCACGATAAACACTTCTTTCAGCATGTCGGCCTGACGACGGTGAGGGATAAACCCGTTGACGGTCACGCTTCCGCTCTTCGGCCGTAGCAACCCGGCCATCAGATAGAGCAATGTGGACTTGCCGGTGCCGTTCTTTCCCAGCAGACCATAAATTCTATTCTCCTCCAGCTCCAGGCTGAAGTCTTCAAACACGGGCAATTTCTGTCCCGCATACTTGAATGTCAGATTTTTAACTTCAATCATAATATACTAAATTAGTGTACTACTATACTATTACACTGCAAAGGTAGAACATTTAATCTATACCACCAAACATTATTGAGGAAATTTTTGAGTTTTAACAGATTTTAACTAAAACGAAACGAATCATGGCGTATTTTCATTCATTTTTCGACCTTATACCCTTCCGTTTCATATTTTTTTCGTAACTTTGGCTGATTATACATTATTGAATGAAAGAATTTATCATATCTGAGACGAAAGTGGAGACAGCGGTGATCGTGGGACTGATCACCCCGCGGCAGAACGAGCGGAAAACCACCGAATACCTCGACGAGCTTGCGTTCCTGGCGGAGACAGCCGGCGCCAAGGTCATCAAGCGGTTCACGCAACGGGTGAACGGTCCGAGCAGCGTCACCTATATAGGAAGCGGCAAACTCGAAGAAATCAAAGACTATATCAAACAGCAGGAGGAAGCCCGCGACACAGCCCTCGACGAGGCGCTGGAACTGGGCATCACCGACCCGCGGGAGCAGAACCTGCCCGACACGGTGGGTATGGTGATCTTCGACGACGAGCTGACTGCCAAGCAAATACGCAATATCGAGAAAGAGCTGCAGGTGAAAATCCTCGACCGCACCTCACTCATCCTCGACATCTTCGCCATGCGCGCACAGACGGCTGCGGCCAAGACACAGGTGGAGCTGGCACAATATAAATATATGCTGCCACGGCTCACCCGCCTGTGGACCCACCTCGAACGCCAGCGGGGCGGTAGCGTGGGACTTCGCGGACCGGGCGAGACACAGCTGGAGATGGACCAGCGTATCATCCGCAGCCGCATGGCGCTGCTCAAACAGCGGCTGGAGGAGATTGACACGCAGAAATCCACCCAGCGGAAAAACCGCGGACGGCTCATCCGCATGGCACTCGTGGGCTATACCAACGTGGGGAAGTCCACACTGATGAACCTGCTGGCCAAGAGCGAGGTGTTCGCCGAGAACAAGCTCTTCGCCACCCTCGACACCACCGTGCGCAAGGTGGTCATCGAAAACCTGCCGTTCCTGCTCTCCGACACCGTGGGATTCATCCGCAAGCTGCCCACCGACCTGGTGGACTCTTTCAAATCAACCCTCGACGAGGTGAGGGAGGCCGACCTGCTCGTTCATGTGGTGGACATCTCCCACCCCGACTTCGAAGAGCAGATACAGATTGTGGAGAAGACGCTGGGCGACCTCGGAGCATCCGACAAGCCAAGCATCATCCTCTTCAACAAGATCGACGCCTACACCTGGGTGGAGAAAGACGCCGACGACCTCACACCGCGCACCAAAGAGAACATCACGCTCGACGAGCTGATGGCCACCTGGATGGCAAAGATGGGTGACGACTGCTTCTTCATCTCCGCCCGCCGCAAGCAAAACATACAAGAATTTAAGGAACTGTTATATAAAAAGGTAAAGGAACTCCATGTACAGAAATACCCATACAACGACTTCTTGTATCAGACGTATGAGTGAATAGTGTATAGCGTATTTAATTACATTCCTAATTATTTAATTTTAATGGTAGTATGAGAAAGCTGACTGAAAAAGAGATTTTCCTGCTTGAAGACCAAGGCTGTCTGGCTGAGGACTGGGCAAATATAGAGGTAGACGCCGATGAGTTCAAGACCAATAACATCTTCAATGTGCGGTTCTACGGTAAAATTCAGATAGGATCACTCAACGGCCGGATCGACATGGAAGAGGGTTTTGCCCTCAAATGCGGTATCCGCAACGCCACACTCAAGGACGTGGTCATCGGCGATTGCTGCCTGATCGACAATGTTTACGGCTATATCTCCAACTACGAGATCGGCGACGGCGTGCTCATCAGTAACATCGGGGTGATGACCACTCAGGGATGTCCTAACTACGCCATCGGCAACAGCGTGGCGGTGCTCAACGAGGCCGGCGACGGGAACATCGTGATCTACGACCAGCTCACCGCACAGACAGCACAGCTGATGATGGACAACCAGTCGGTGTACAACATGATAAGGCGCGAACAGGGACAAAGACCGAAGCCGGCCACCGGAGTGGTGGGAACAGGCAGCCGCATCTGCGCCACCAAGGAAATCTGCAACGTGATGATCGGCGAGGCATGCGAGATACAGGGGGCCAGCAAAATCGAAGAGTGCACCATCCTCAGCAGCGAGGTGGCGCCGACCCTCATCGGACACGATGTCATCATGGAGAACACCGTCGTTTCGTTCGGCGCGAATGTCAGCGCAGGAGCTAAGCTCGACAACTCGTTCGTGGGCGAGTCGGTACATGTGGGGAAAGGCTACTCGTCGGAGAGCACCGTGATGTTCTCCAACACCTACCTCGACAACGGGGAGTCGTGCGCGGCCTTCCTCGGACCGTTCTCCTGCTCACACCATAAGGCGTCGCTGCTCATCGCAGGCAAGTTCTCGTTCTACAACGCAGGCTCATCGACCAACCAGAGCAACCACGCCTATAAGATGGGACCCATCCACTACGGCACACTTGACCGGGGCTGCAAGACCGCCAGCGGTGCGCATATCATCTGGCCGGCACATTTCGGACCGTTCACCATGGTGATGGGCAAGGTGGAGAACCACCCAGACCTGAGCGAGCTGCCGTTCTCCTATGTCATCGGCAAAGAGAACCGCACCATTGTGGTGCCGGGCATCAATATCCGCACAGTGGGCACCTGGCGCGACGTGAACAAATGGCCGAAACGCGACCTCAGACCGAAAGGGGCACGCAGGGACATCATCAACTTCCAGTTCCCTAACCCTTACATCATCCAGCAGGTGGTGAAGGGAAAGAAGCTCCTGCAGAAATTGCTTGAGGGAAGCACGGGTGAGATGCTGGAGTATAACGGATGCAGCATCAAGCGCAATGCAGCCATCCGGGGAATAGAATATTACGACATGGCCATCGGTCTCTTCGCCTATGAGGTCATGAGACGCACTGAGGATGACAACCAGAGCAACGAGGTGGGTGAGGACAACTGGCTCGACCTTGCCGGCATGGTCGTGCCGGAGAAAGAGATCCAGCGGCTGGTGAAAGACATACGCCACGGTGAGGTGACATCGACCAAAGAACTGCTCCTCATCCTCAACCAGATCAACGACGACTACCTCGACAACGAGGCGGCCTATGCCCGAGGCCTCATGCAGGCAGAGAGCAAGAACATGTTTGTCAACACCGATGAATGGCTGGAGAAGGCGGAGAAAGCCCACAACCTCTGGCTGCGCCTCATCAAGGACGACTCGGAGCGCGAATACCAGATGGGGGACGTGGACGAGGAGTTCTTCCGCGATTTTATCAACAAAGTGAAATAAACCCGTATTTTCCGAAACATCCGGAATATCCGGCAAAAAAAACAATAGACAATGAGAAAAAAACTCTTATTTCTACTGATGGCGCTGACGCTCAACATCAGTGCACAGAACGAAACTGATTCGCTTGAGCGCTATCCCTACCAGACAGTGAAGGGTGACCCTACCCACGCGCGTATCTACACTCTCGACAACGGTCTGAAAGTCTATCTGATGGTCAACACCGACAAACCGAGAATCCAGACCGCCATCGCCGTGCGCACCGGCGGGAAGAACGACCCTGCGGAGACCACCGGACTGGCCCACTACCTCGAACATATCATGTTCAAGGGCACTTCGCAGTTCGGCACTCAGGACTATGAGAAGGAGAAGCCGATGCTCGACACCATCGAGCAACTCTATGAGACCTACCGCGTCACGACCGACCCGGACCAGCGCAAATCCATCTACCACCAGATAGACTCCATCTCCTACGAGGCATCGAAAATCGCCGTGGCCAACGAGTACGACAAGCTCATGGCCTCCATCGGCGCCATCGGCACCAACGCCTTCACCAGCGAGGATGTCACCTGCTACGTGGAGGACATCCCGTCGAATGAGCTCGACAACTGGGCAGAGGTGCAGAGCAACCGCTTCAAAGACATGGTGGTGCGCGGATTCCATACCGAGCTGGAAGCGGTATATGAGGAATATAACCGCAGCCTCAACCAGGATATCCGCAAGGTGCTGGAGGCACTCAACCAGCTGCTCTATCCGAACCACCCTTACGGAAAGCAGACCGTCATCGGTACCCAGGAACACCTCAAGAACCCTTCCATCACCAATATCAAGAACTATTTCAAGAAATACTATGTGCCTAACAATGTGGCCATCTGCATGTCGGGCGACCTCTCGTTCGACAACGTGATGGACATCATCACCAAATATTTCGCCGACTGGAAGCCGAGCGCAGGAGTGGAGCCGCTCTCCTACAAGCAGGAGGAGCCGCTGCAAGGCGTGCAGAGCAAAGAGGTTTGGGGCGCCGAGAGTGAGATGGTGGTGCTCGGATGGCGCTTCCCGGGCGCCAAAGAGAAAGACGCCGACATGGCAGAGATTATCGGCCATATCCTCTCCAACAACAAAGCGGGACTCTTCGACACCAACCTCAACCAGCAGCAGAAAGTGCTGTCGTCGGGGGTTTACGTGGATGACATGAGCGACTACACCTCCCTCATCGCTCTCGCCTACCCGAAAGAGGGGCAGACCCTCGACGAGGCGAAACAGCTGATGCTCGACCAAGTGGGCAAACTCCTGCGCGGCGAGTTCAGCGAGAGCCTCCTCACAGCCATCATCAACAATATGAAACGCGATGAGATGCGGGCCATGGAGAACAACCGCAGCTCCGCCCTCAAGTTCGTCGATGCCTTCATCAACGAGAAAGACTGGCAGGATGAGGTGACACGACTCGACCGTCTGAGCAAGATCAAGAAACAGGACGTGAAGGACTTTGCCAAGAAGATGATGTCGGACCACCATTATGTGTGTGTGTACAAACGGCAGGGCGAAGACCCGAACGAGAAGAAGATCGAGAAGCCGGCCATCTCACCAATCGAGATGAACCGCGACAAGCAGACACCGTTCGTAGACGCCATCATGGACAAGGAGACTGACCCGATCCTGCCTGAATACGTGGACTTCGACAACGACATCAAAACCTACCGGCTGAAACACGGCAACACCGTGATGTACAAGCAGAACGAGAAAAACGGGCTGTTCTACCTCACCTATGTGGTGGAGCACGGCAACAAGGCCGACAAGTTCTTACAATACGCCACCGAGTATTTCAACTACCTGGGCACGAAGAAGCTGGCTTCCGACCAGATACAGACACAGCTCTATGAGCTTGCCTGCGACATCAATTTCAACGTGTACGAAGACCAGACCTATATTCATCTGAGCGGACTGGCTGAAAACCAGGAGAAAGCCATGGCGCTGCTGGAGGACTGGATCAAGAACGCGAAAGAGGACCAGCAGGTGTATGAAGCCTATGTGGACGACGTGCTCAAATCACGCGAGATGAGCAAGGCCGACCAGTCGAGCTGCTACGACCACCTCTATGCCTACTGCGCGTATGGACCGTATAACGCCTACACCAACATCCCGTCGGCACAGGAGCTGCGTGAGATATCACCGAAAGCGATGGTGGGGAAACTGAAGGACCTGGCCAACTACAAGCAGGTGATTATGTACTACGGACCGTCATCGATGCGCGACATCACCGACGCACTCAATAAAATCCATAAGACCGCCAAAAACCCGGTTCCCGCCAAGGAGGACAACCACTTTAAGATGTTGCCGGTGGAAGAGGACGAGGTGTTTATCGCACACTACGACTCCAAAGCCATCAACATGGCGATGTTCTCCAACAACGGACAGGCATACAGCGAGGAACTCGTGCCGAAGATATCCCTCTTCAACGAGTATTTCGGCGGCAGCATGAACTCCATCGTGTTCCAGGAGCTGCGTGAGAGCCGCGGACTGGCATACCAGGCCAACGCCGTCTATGCCATGCCGAACCGCAGGACGGAACCGAACATCTTCCGCACCTTCATCATCACACAGAACGACAAGATGACAGACTGCATCAACGTGTTCAAGGACATCATCGAGAATATGCCGCTCTCCGACAAGGCCTTCCCGCTGGCACAGAAGAACCTCAAGAAGAAGATAGAGTCGGAGCGCTATGTGGGCAACCAGCTCCTAAACTATGCGTTCCGCGCTAAGAAGCTGGGACTCAACCACGATATCAACCAGGATATCTACCGCGAAGTGAGCCGCATCACCCTCAAGGGGCTGGAGAAATTCGATAAAGAGAACGTCACAGACCGCAAATACAAATATATCATCCTCGGCGATGAGAACGACCTCGACATGGACTACCTCCGCAACATCGGAAAAGTGAATATCCTCTCCCTCGACCAGATCTTCGGCTATTAATCATTATATCTGCTATAAAAGCCCCGGAAGCGACATCGCCTTCGGGGCTTTTTATTGATTCCTCATTTCCTAATTTTATCAAAAAAGTTCCCCCAAAACGGCCTGCTTTTATTAAAAAATGTTAATTGCGTCAAAATAACACAATAATTATTTTGCTTTTGCGTCATTTTGACGTAACTTTGTGGCGTCAAATCAACGCGGTTATAAATTTCAAAACCAAATTACTATGTTTTTTAATAAAAAAAGAAAGGAGAAAATGATGGAAAATCAGTCAACAGGCAAAACACGGTTCTACAACCTCATCATCGTGGATGAGAGCGGATCGATGACTTCTTTAAAACAGGCAACCCTCTCAGGAGTGAACGAGACCATCAACACCATCCGGCAGGCACAGAAGGACTACGCCGACACGCAGGAGCATTTCCTCACCCTCGTGACTTTCGACTCGGGAACGAAGCGGCAGAATGTGCGCACACTCATCGACTGCGAGCCAATTGAAAAAGTCAAAGACTTCAAGAAGTACGCTCCATGGGGCTCCACGCCACTCTACGACGCTATGGGTCGGAGCATCACACACCTGCGCGACCGTATCAAAAATGATGACAACGCTTCGGCTGTGGTGACAGTCCTGACCGACGGAATGGAGAACAGCTCACGGGAATGGAGCGCCAAAGCGCTCCGACAGCTGATCGAACAGCTCAAGGAAGAAGGATGGTCTTTCTCCTATATGGGATCCGCACACGACGTGAAGAGCGTGAGCGACCTGCTCGCCATCGACAACGCCATCGAGTTCAGTCACGACATAAAAGGCACGGCCAACACATGGGAGCGCGAGCGCTCTGCCAAACGGGCGTATTTCGAGTCGATGAACGCCATGGCAAATGAGAAAGGACTCTCACGCGAGCAGATGAAGGAACGCAAACGCCAGTATGCCCGTGAGTATTACAAGCCACGCGTGACACCGCATTTTATCGACCATCTGGAGCAGAACGAGATATTCGTGTTCGGCAGCAACGCACAGGGACAGCACGGCGGCGGCGCGGCGGCTCAGGCGATGAGCCAGTTCGGCGCTGTATGGGGGCAGGGAGAAGGACTGCAGGGAAGGAGTTATGCCGTCCCGTCAATGGAAGGACTCGCCAACCTCCAAAAAGCTGTCGATCGCTTCATTCAGTTCGCTGACTGCCACAGAGAAATGCGGTTCCTCGTCACCCGCATCGGATGCGGCATCGCCGGCTTCACCGACGAACAGATCGCACCGCTCTTCCTTCACTGCATCAAGCTGGAAAACGTCACCCTACCCGCATCTTTCTGGAAAGTGCTGGGAATCACTAATTTCTAAGTAAAAAGTTAACAGTTGACGGTTATTATAAAATTCAAACCTCAAAGTTCAAAGTAAGAAGGTCTTCGCATTACCTGTTCCTCGGCTGAAAGTGGCCAATGAGAGCGTCTGGAATCAACAATCCGGACGCTTTTTTGTTGAAAATCAACTTTTTTACGTCATAATTCTTGTTTGTATTCTTTTTTTTGTAAATTTGCTTGTTAGTATTTTCATTAACTCTAATTAAAAACTGAGAATCATGAGCGAAGAACTTAAAAATCAGGCAACTGAGCCACAGGCTAAGCCAGAGATCTCCGAGAGTGTGAAAGCAGCTGAGGAAAAAATCCAGGAAGCTGTTGAGTCTGTCAAGGAAAACGAGACCGTGAAGGAAGCGAAGGAAAAAATCAATGAGGCTGTGGAATCTCTAAAGGAGAATGAAACCCTGAAGGCTGCTGGCGAGAAAATCGGTGAGGCCGTAGAATCTATCAAAGAAAAAACCAGCGAATTCACCAAGTCTCTCAGCGAGAACGAGACGGTGAAAGCTGCCAAAGAAAAGATTGATGAGGCTGTAGAGTCTCTCAAAGAAAACGAGACCTTCAAAGCTGCCAAAGAGAAGATTGGCGATGCCATAGACGCTGTGAAAGAAAACGAAGTGGTGAAAGAAGCCGGTGAACGGATCGGCGACGTGATCGACACGGTGAAGGATAAAGCTGAGGACCTCGTGGAGCAAATCAAAGAGAGCGAGTTCGTGAAGGACGCCACTGAGAAGATTGACGAAGTGGTGGAAGACGTCAAGAAAGGCGGATTCTGGCAGAAACTCACTTCCTTTTTCAAGAAAAAGTAGGATTTCAGCATCACGAATTGCAGGGGGCAAAAGGAACTGAAAAAGATACCCTGCGATAGCAAGAAAAGAGTTTTCGGGAATGGAAGGAAGGGCTGACGCTAGCTTTTCTTTAAATTCCCGATTTTCCATCTTTACGATTCACATAAAACATCTATATTACTAACTGTCCAATTTTTATGATGAAACGTATTTACTTTCTTTTATGCGCTCTGCTGGTCAGCATGAGCGCTTTGGCAGCGTGGGACAAACCGGCGCTGCCACAAAGCACCCCGCTCAGCGTGGGCGACGAGGTGTATCTCTTTAACACCGGAGCCGAGGCTTTCTTCCTTGGCGCGAACGACTGGTACACACGCGCCAGCTTCAATACCACGCGCGGCTATAAGGTGTATATCCAGAAACTCGAGACTGGCGGCTCATGGGACGGCAGCTCGTATCTTATCACCAACTATGTGGAAGACGGTGCACCAGCCGGACAGACACTCTGTCTCTTTATCGCAGGTGTAGATGCGCTGTGGGTGGATCAGGCAGCCGACGGAGCCGACGACAAGGGCTTCACGTTTGTGGAGCAAGGCGACGGCAGCTACCGCATCGGTCTGTCAGAGCGCAACGCCACCTACGCTGAGAGCCAGGGATTCGAAGGCCACTACCTGGGAGTGAACCCTGCCAAGAACGACACACGGCTCTACCTCATCGACACCAACGAGGTGACTGACGCCCAGCTCAACTGGATTTTCGTGAAACCGGACTCCTACACCAGCTATGTGGCCGCCCGCAAGATCTATGAGGCTGCCACTGCGCTCGGCGCCACCATCACCGAAGCGGAGGGCGTCAGCGGAGTGGATGCCACCGCATTGGCCAACGCCAAAGCGGCATACAACAACAGCGCCTCCACAGCCGACGAGCTGACAGCACAGAACACAACCCTCAAGGCAGCTGTGCGTCAGGCACGTATCGACAACGCCACTGTTGACCACCCTGCAGAGCTGCTCGTGGGTTCAGGCATCGCCACCGACTTTAACGACGGTGATGCCACGGGATGGACCTCCACAACAACAGCACAGAACAAGCAGGCTTCGAACGGCAATAACGCCGCTGACTTCAACGTCACCGGCAACCACTACGAGAACTGGAGCGGATCGGCTTTCGGAATCGGTAAGGTCAGCGCCACCGCAACCGACCTCCCGACTGGTGTTTACCGACTTGAGGCGCTGGCTTTCGCGAACGTCACCGGAGGCACCTACCTCTATGCAGGCGACGGATACAAAATGGTGGAAGCCACCAATATCGACATCAGCCAGAAGACTGTAGTGATGGGATTCACCTCCACCGGCTCCATGGAAATCGGACTCGACGTGCGCGTGAAAGGACCGAACTGGGTGGGACTCGACAACGTGTACCTCTACTACCTCGGCGACAGCGAGGAGGCATACGAACTGCTGACCGACCAGCTGATGGCCGAAGAACCTGATTTCGGCGACTTCTACCAGCACAGCGTATTCGAAGCCTACGAGGATGCCAAGCAGACACTCCTCGCGGCGAAGAACGCACAAGACTATACCACCGCCTACCCTGCCTATATGACTGCGCTGAAAGCGCTCAACGAGAGCGTGACCGCCTATCAGGCCTTCAGCAACAAGGTGGAAGAGATGCTGCAGTGGGCAGACGACTACATGGAGATGATCTCAGGCCAGGAGATGGAGCTTTTGCTCGACTACCTCCAGGCCGATGAGGACTTCGGTCCGGAAGAGAGCGATGCCTTCCCGAACGGATCGGCCAACTACGTGCTCTTCAAGGGGCTGCTCAACGCAGAGCAGCTGGAGGAGGAAATCAACTTCCTCGTGCAGCTGCGCGACAACGCACTCGCCAACGGCATGAAGGACGGCGACGACGTGACCTCTATCATCAAGAACCCGCACTTCACCGAGGCGGGACAGTGGACCAAGGAAGGTCTGCCTGACTGGCCGCTCGGCACCGACGACTACAAGCTGGCAGAGGCTCATTCCATCAAGTTTGATGTTTACCAGCAGCTCACCGGCCTGCAGGAGGGGCTTTATGAGCTTACGTTCAACGCCCTGTACCGACCGGCTAACTACGGCACCGGCGACTACACCGACGAACACCGCACCGGTTATGTCTATATGAACACCGACGAGGTTCAGATGACACCGATTGAGGACTGCAAGACCGACACCGTTGCCTACAGCGACGACATGCAGCTGACCGATGGCAGCGGATATGTGCCGAACACCGTGCAGGGCGCTGTCACAGCATTCACACAGGGACGATACAAACAGAGCCTCTACGGCATCGTGACCGACGGAACGATGAAGGTGGGCTTCCGAAACAACGTGCGCTACGAAGGCTGCTGGGCCGCTTTCTCCGACGTGAGACTCATCTTCCGCGCCAAGAACCCGGAAGTGCTTGCAAAAGTGGTGGAGACTTCCATCCCGAACGCCATACCACTGCTCGACAGCAAGTGCGGACAAGCTGAGCTCAGCGACCTGAACAGCGCCATCACTGCTGCGCAGACTGCCGAAGGCGAAGGAATGTACAACGCTCTCGTCGGCCTGAAGAACGCCATGACTGCCGTGAAAGAGGGCATCGAACACTATAACAGCCTCAACCTGGCGCTTGCCAACCTCGAAGAGGCCATCCAGGCAAACCCTACAGCCTCTCACAAGGCTGAGGCAGAGCAACTCTTTAACGAGGCAACCGCCGCTTACGAGGCCGGCTCTTACGACAACGAGACCGCGGCCGCCAAGGCAGAGGAAGTGGCGTCCATGGTCGTTACCCTCAAGCTGGGCGACAACGTGGGCGGACAGGAGCAGGATGTGACCGACCTCATCGTCAACCCTAATTTCGACCCTTCAAAAGGTGACAAGAACGAGACACGTATCGACGGATGGGTGACCACCGCCCTGAACGGCTATAAGGAATACACCGCCAGCTACAACCGCTCCGGATTCCACCTCTACCAGGACCTCTCCGGCCTGCCTGCGGGAAAATACAAGGTGAAGGTGCACACCTACTACCGTGCCGGCTACTGGAACGAGGAGGAGCAGTATATCGCCTCAGGACGCGACGTACACCTCACCACCTTCTATGCAGAGACATCAGAAGAGAACTTCAACAAGCCTTGTATGCTCCTCACCGAAGGTGCTACCGAGGAAAGCTATTACGAAGGGAAAGCCTACACGCTCACCAACGGCCTCTATGCACCGGATGGCACCACCGCCACCGCTGCATGGTTCTCCAACGGAGCCTACCTCAACGAGCTGGAGTTCACCGTTCCTGAAGACGGTAAGGTACGTATCGGCCTGAAGAAAGACGAGACTCTCCCGAACGACTACCAGGTGGTGGGCGCTTGGGAACTCTACTACTATCCGGAGGAGGAGACACGAGTGGATGTCACCGACCTCATCGTCAATCCGTTCCTCGACCCTGAAAGAGGTAATAAGGCCGAGACACGCATCGACGGATGGGTGACCACTGCCATGAACGGCTACAAAGAGTGGACCGCCAGCTACAACCGCTCCGGATTCCACCTCTATCAGGACCTCGTGGGACTGCCTGAGGGCAACTATGAGGTGACCGTATATACCTACTACCGTGCCGGCTACTGGAACGAGGAGGAGCAGTATATCGCTTCAGGACGCGATGTCCACCTCACCGAGTTCTATACTGAGACATCCGACGGCAAGGAGAGCAAGCCTTGTCTGCTTCTCACCGAGGGAGCCACTGAGGAAATCTACTACGAGGGAAAAGCCTATACGCTCACCAGCGGACTCTATGCGCCGGATGGCACCAGTGCCACCGCTGCATGGTTCGACAACGGAGCCTACCTCAACACCCTCCGTTTCAGCGTGCCGAAAGACGGCAAAGCCCGCATCGGTCTGAAGAAAGACGAGACTCTGCCGAACGACTATCAGGTGGTGGGTGCTTGGCATCTCTACTACCTCGGTGGCGGCTCATCTGCCCTGAAAGGTGACGTGAACGAGGACGGCGCTGTCAACATCAACGACGTGGTGGCTATCATCAACGTGATGGCTGGCGCCGCCGAATGGCGCTATGCCAATGTCAACGGCGACGAGAGGGTGGACATCAACGACGTGGTGGCCGTCATCAACATCATGGCAGGACTTTAAACTTGAGCCCACTTGAAAAAGTCCTGATAGGTCGATAATACCACATGGGTGGTGTCCCTCCCCCTTGGTAATCAGATATTTATATTCAAGCCCTGTAGGGGTGTCAGACTAAATAAGATTTTTTCAAGTGGACTCAAACTTTGAACTTTGAACTTTGAGGTTTGAACTTTAGGGTTTGAACTTTGAACTTTGAGGTTTGAACTTTAGAGTATGTATATTCTTACTATGATCTTAAAAGAGACATCCTTCGGGTTGTCTCTTTTTCTGTCTTTCATCCTCTTAAAAACTAACTACACTTTCCTCTCTCAACTTTTCACTCTCAACTTTCCAACTTTCTCTAAACACTACACACTAAACTCTAAACTAAACACACTTTTCACTATTCATTTTTCATTTTTCACTTTTTTTATTTTACTTTTTTTTTACGCTTTTGTTTTGTCTATATGTCAGAAATTCATTAACTTTGCACATAATGTTATATTTTAAATACTTATACGGGAATCGTTAAACACCTTATTATTAACTAACTTCCAAATCTATGAAACAGAAACTACTCTTTTTCGTTGTTTCCATGATGATGAGTGTTGCGGCAATGGCTCAGTGGACAAAACCAGTGCCAAAGGCCAGCGACATCGTCTATGGAGACACTGTCTTCCTCTACAATGTGGGGACTAGTTCTTTCTTCCTTGGCGCCAATTCGTACGGAACTCGCGCGTCTGTTGACCCGGGGCACGGCTACAAGTGCGTGCTGGCTGAGACAGAGGGGTATGTGACCATCTCTGACTATGTGGAAAACAAGGGAGGTATGTACTTCGTTTTCGCCGAGGCAATCGACGGAATCTGGGTGGACTACAACAACCAGGGCATCACTTTCACTTACTTCCGGTTTGTGAGACAAGACGACGGATCCTATCTGATCTACAACGCGGCAAGCGGTCAGAACGAATATCCGCTCGGCGTTGACCTCACTCGTGACAACAAGACTGAGCTCTTCCTCAACGACACCGAGGCGGCTCCTGAAGAGGTTTCCAACAACTGGTACATCGTGCTTCAAGCCGATTACAACGCGTATATGGAGGAATACGAAGTATATGCCACTGCACAGAACCTCGCCGCCAAGATTGAGGAGGCAAAGGGCTTCGACATCAACACCACCTCTGCTGAGGCTGTCTATGCCAACACAAACTCTACAATCGGGCAGCTACAGGCTGCCATCGATGAGCTGCAGGCTGCCATCAACGACTACAAAGAGCACCAGGCTACTCCTGATAACCCTCAGGACCTCACTCCTACCTACATCCCTGACGCTGACTTCGAGTCGAACAGCGGTGCAGGCGTATGGCTGCGTACTCACTCCGCACAGAACTACCAGACCAGTGGCACTCCCAATAAGCTGGGTGACAGCACCTACTTCCTCGAGGCATGGCATGGAAGCCCGTTCACCGGGAAGATGTACGTCCCAATCACCGGTCTGCCAAACGGCGTGTATCAGTTCACACTCTCTGTAGCCACTAACGGTGGTAACGGATGCTATGTCTATGCAGGCACCGACTCCATCGAGTGTACATCCGGTAATATGACTCCATACACTGTCTTCACAACCGTGGAAGACGGTAATCTGGAAGTGGGTCTTAACATGCCGAAGGCTATCCAGAACTGGGTGGGTATCGACGATGCCAAACTCATCTATCTGGGTAATGTGGTAGAGTCATACGCCTACTGGGTGAAATATATGATGGAGGCCGCTCCTGTGTTCTCTGAGGAGAATGTAAACGCAACCGCGTTGGCTGAGTACAATGCGATACTCGAGACTGACCCTTCTTCTTTCGCAACAAAAGAGGAGGTGATGGCTTTCTATGCTGAATATCTGAGTGCTTTGCAAAAAATCAAAGCCAACAAAGAGGCATACGAAAGATATGAGGAACTCTACGATGAGGCTCAAGGACTCATCGACCTGGGCTATGATGGACAAGAAGCCGACGAGATGGGCGACTACCTGATGGAAACTGGCGAGGACATCATCGAAAACAAACCGCTCTCAACAGAGCAGGTGGAAGAAGAGATCGTCAAACTTCAGCAGATGATTGAAGCTGTGAAGACCAACTGCCTTGCTCCAGGTCTCGACTGTACAGGTCTGCTCGTCAACCCTAACTTCAACAGCCGGCTCGACGGATGGACTTGGGACGAGAGTCTCGGAACTCCTGCATGGGGTGGTCTGTCAACCAACCCTTGCGTGGAGCGCTGGAACGAGAACTTCAATTTCTACCAGAAGGTGGTTGGACTGCCTAACGGTGTGTATGAGCTGAAAGTACAGGCATTCTACCGCCCAGGTAGCAGCACAACTGAAGCCTACACCAACTACCAGACCGACCCTACGATGGAAGAGATTCTCACTTTCATCTATCTGAACGCCAGCGAGGCGCCTGTGACGAATATCGGTGCATTCGCCTACACTTCAGATCTCGAGGACGACTGTGTGTCTGTGGCTGACGGACTCTTTGTGCCAAACGGCATGAACTCCGCATCCAACGCCTTCTCAAGAGGCGACTACGACAACAGTGTCAAAGGTGTGGTGACCGACGGTACCATGACCGTAGGTATCAAGTGTACGGAAGGTACCATCAGCGGACGCTGGCCACTTTGGGATAACTTCCGACTGACCTATATCGGCATGGACTATGACGCTATCAAGGAAGTGATCGACTCTTATGACGATGAGATCGCCACACTGCTCGACGAGCTCATGGGCAACGATGCCAAGGAAGCCCTCGAGCAGGCCAATGAGACCGCACAGGAAGTTGAGGAAGGCGACGGCGAAGCTGCATTCAAGGCACTCAGCGACCTCATCGACGCCATCAACGGCGCAAAGGAAAGCAAAGACGCTTATGAGCAGCTCTTCAACGCCAACGAGGAGATGCTCTTCGCCATCGAAGACTATCCAGACTCTCCGGCAAGAGAAGAGGCTGAGGAACTCTACAACACAGTGAACGACAACTACTCTTCAGGTACATACACCACAGAGGAGGCGCTTGCAAAGATTGAGGACATCCGGAGAATCAGCGCGAAACTGCGTATCCCAGACTACTCCGACGCTTCTCCGGAGAATCCGGTTGACTTCACTCAGGTGATTGTGAACAACAGCTTCGAGATGGGTGACCTCACAGGATGGACCGCTGCCAACGGCGACGACACCGGTGTGAAGGAGAACGCTAATGCCACCTACACTGTCAGCAACGCCGACGGAGCATACTTGTTCAACACTTGGAAGAACGTGGCTTCATACGACTACAACGTGACACAGACTATCTACGGACTCCCTGCGGGTAGCTACAAACTCACCGCACTGCTCGCTTCCGACCAGAACAACAAGGTGACGCTCAGCGCCAACGACGTGTCTGAGGAATTCACCATGGAGAACGCCAAGGAAATCGGTCAGGACGAAAGTGTTTACATCACCTTGGAGGAAGGCCGGGAACTGGTGATCACCGCTTCTGCCACCAACTGGTTCAAGTGCGACAACTTCCGTCTCGAGTACTACGGTGGCGCTTCTCAAAGCAAGCCGGGCGACGTGAACGAGGACGGCAAAGTCGATATCAACGACGTGGTGGCAATCATCAACGTGATGGCCGGCACCGCCGACTGGAAGAACGCTAACGTCAACGGCGACGAGGAAGGGAAAATTGACATCAACGACGTGGTGGCTGTGATTAACATCATGGCAGGAAACTGACTCTTTGAGGCTTAAACTTTAAAGATTGATACCCCGCGGGATACGCGTCATTGCGTATCCCGCTTTTTTATCCAGAGCCAATTTCACTTTTTTTGCTTATCACGTTTCAAATTTCGTCGAAATTGTGTATTTTTGCAAAAAACTACACTCCTAATTGTTTTGTAAATGAGAAAGACGATTATTTTTTCACTGCTGCTTGTGAGTAGTCTTTGCGTGAGCGCACAGAAAGGATCAGACTTTATGACCGCATTCAAAGTTGCCAACGCAAACGTTCCGTTCAATATCTACGACAAAGGGGAAGAATTCAGGGTGAAATGGGGTATGGACACCTCCTGGAACTGGGATTACAACGTATTGCGCGGTGTAGCCCATTTCGGCATAGGACAATTTGAGACGGGAAGAATTTCCTTTCAGCCTATTGCAGAGGTCATCGACAAGGGTGACGGCACTTATGAGCTGACTGCCACACAGAAAGCGAACCTCAAAAGCCGCTGCGACAACATCCTGAAGTCAGGGTGCGACAAGGTGGAGATCAACAACGACCAGGAGAACGCCCTGTCCGACGCTAACAAAGCCAACTATGAGGCCTTCTATCTGAACAAGCCACAGGCCTGGTACAAACTGATTAAGGCCAGTGTGGCATACGCAAAGACCTGTGGTGTGGACGTGGTGAGCATCGCTCCGTTCAACGAACCTGACTATACGGCCTGGGGACAGGGGACTCAGGCCAGCATGAGGGAAGTGTGCCGCCTGATCAAGGCCGACCCTTATTTCGACGACATCCGGGTAATGGCGGGAAACACGCTCAACTGCGACCAGGCTCTCTCATGGTATAACTACTGCATTGATTATATCGATGAGGGAAACACCCACCAGCTGGCAGGAAGCTTCGACAACTACGCCGCCTTCTTCCAGAAAGTCAGGGCCGACGGCAAAATCGCCACTGCCGACGAGCTTCACAACGTGGGCGAAGCGATAGTGGGTGTTCAGTACGGAATGCAGAACGGTATCTGGTGGGCATTCGACAGCAAAGCGCGTGGACAGTTTATGAAAGACTCCAACCAAGGCGTCCGCATCGGCTATGGCGAGAGCCGGGGCACATGGACCAGCGCGGCTGTTTACCGCAACGAAAAGACCGGTGAGGTACACGGCTTCATGGGATCGTCGGAACGCCAGGCCAACAATGCCTCTTTTGCTTTCATCAGCACCACCAAGGATGTTTACGTCAATGGTTATGGACCGACTCGAATGTATGTCTATGACATCCCGGGAGGAACAGGCTATCAGAAAGGACAAATCAATGCCGAACGGCTTTTCGACATCACATGGGGCGAGGACGTGGCGCCTGCGGTAATCAACGGCACCTACCAGATCATGAATGCGTCCAGCCGCAAGATGCTCACCTATAATGGCACCGGCAACGTGCAGAGTTCCACACGGAAAAATACAGGAACGACACAACAGTGGAAAGTGTATCCGGGATATGTGGACGGCGACATCTCTTACTGGTTTATCGACAATGCCATTGAAAGTTCAACCAACACAAAAACCCACCTCAACCTGCTCAACAACAACCTTGACTCGGGAACCGGTGTTATCTGCTATGATGCTGGACACAGCGCCAACGAGCAATGGTATCTGAAATATGTGTCAGACGGCTACTACTATATCATCAACCGTCTGTCAAACAAATATCTTTACTGCAGCGCCACAGCCACCGGCACAAACGTGACGGTGATGAACGAGCCACAGCCGGGCATTCAGACCTCTGTGCAGAAAAGATACCTCTGGCGTCTGATGCCTGTGGACGCGGCTGCGGAAGTGAAAGCTCCGGCAGCGCCTACAGAACTGAAAGCTAAAGCCAACTCTGCCAGCATCCGGTTGTCTTGGAACGCACCGGAGGATGAGGATCTTGCCAGCTACACTATCCTCAGAAGCGACGAAGACGGATGGAACACCATCGGACGCAACGACACCCTTACCACGTTCCTCGACAACACGGCTTTGCCAGGCAAGCGGTACACCTACAAAGTGGTGGCAGTCGATTATTCCGGCAACCGATCTGTGGCATCCGACACCCTGGCGGTCTCCCTGCCAAAGAAGAAGGCGCTCATCTGCCAACTGCAGTTTGACGATGACCTCACCGATCAGTCAGCGAACCAATTCGATGCATCATTATACGGGAATGTCAATTATAGCCAGCTCGAGAGTATGGTTAAATCGGGCACCAAATCCGTGAATTTCAGCGGAAAGAGCTATGCCATGATACCTTATGCGGCTGCCTGCCAGGAGGAGATGACTGTCTGCACATGGTTCAGATGGGGTTCCGACAGCAACTGGGCGCGAGTCTTTGACTTCGGAAACGACGAGAACCACTATATGTTCCTTACGCCGAGCAACGGCAGCGAGATGAGGTTTGTCATGAAGAACGGTGGCGACGAGCAAATCCTGGGAACAGGCAAGAAACTCTCCGCTTCCCAATGGTGCCACGTGGCTGTCTCGCTCAAACCTGACGGCGACAGAGTGAGTGCCGTGATCTATCTCAACGGCGACACCATCGCCTCCACAGACGATTTCACTATCCGGCCGTCAGACATCGCACCGTCACTCTGCTACATCGGAAGATCCATGTACCTGGCCGATCCGCTCATCAACGCGCGCTATGATGATTTCCGCATCTACAGCTATGCCCTCAATCAGGAGGAAATCAAAAATGTCATGGGCGATACGGGTGAGACATCTGAAGACTTACGGGAGACACATCTGAAAGGCGATGTGAACGAGGACGGAAAGGTGGATATCAACGACGTGGTGGCCATCATCAACCAGATGGCCGGTACCGCCACCTGGCAATATGCCAATGTCAACGAGGATGAGGTGGGTAAGGTTGATATCAATGATGTGGTGGCCGTCATCAACATTATGGCTGGAAATTAGTACTTTGAGGTTTGAACTTTAGAGTATGTGAATTTTTGGC
>FLNU01001222.1_pt1 | contig 51170 bp, 44 predicted proteins | sample 1140361 | NCBI WGS metagenome assembly FLNU01 (sample SAMEA3878206, study PRJEB12797) | bioreactor metagenome | biome: Moose rumen | place: Sweden | collected 2011-10 | reverse complement strand
ATCTTTGCCCAAAAGTTTTGTCTCAACTTGTCCCGTTATCGCAACGACGGGGATTGAGTCCATAAACGCCGTTGCAATTCCCGTTACCAAATTTGTTGCGCCCGGTCCGGAAGTTGCCATACATACGCCGACTTTGCCCGACGCTCGCGCATAACCGTCCGCTGCATGCGCCGCATTTTGTTCATGCGTAACTAAAATTTGGCGAATTTCTTTTTCATCAAAAAGTGCATCATACAGACCAAGTACAGTGCCCCCAGGATAGGCCCAGATTGTATCAACACCTTGCTCCCTTAAACACTCAATTACAGCCCGCGCCCCGCTCATTATCATTTTATCACTTCCTTTAATCTATGTATTTCCAATGATAGCCGCCTGCTCTCTTTCGCTGTCCGCGACAAACTTGCGTAATATGAGCCGCGTTAGTTTTACAAAAATTTGCCGCCTCAATAATCGTCTCAAAAATGCGATTTAATTCTACGCAATAAACTTTTCGCGTATGCGGTTTTTGAGGTTGTCTTAATTTTGCTTCAAGACTAAGCGGGGCATCAACATATTCAAATCTATGTCCTGCCGTAGTTATTTGCTTACCGCGACAAACTGCAGATATAAGCGAGTGATTTGTATTAAAGTGTCGCCCTGCCGCTGTTACGGAAGGAAAAATTTCACCTGTATCTATGCAACGAACAGCACGCTTGTATGGATTAATCTCGGCTCTTAAATTTCTTTCGTGTTCAGATACGTAACGCCCTTTGGGAGCGTGTCCGCCGTCAGTTAAATTGTAGCCATTAGGAATTTTGCAATTAAGTTTTTTTATCCAAAAAATTTCGCGTTCATCTAACTCTTCAGGCGAATTACATTCTTCAAGAATGGCTACTTCAAAATTTTCCCAACCGTAACTTTTAATCGCATTTCCAAGATAAGATTTATTATATCTTTTATGATGCTCGATTCTGTGTTTAAGTTTGTGAATTGTCTGCCCGACATATTGCATTCCATTAACTTTGTTGGTAATCAAATAGATTAAGCAAGATTTTTCCCAAAAATCACAATCACTCAAATAAATTCTCCTAAAAAATTTTACTGCGTAATACCTTCGCCGAGTGTGTAGAAAGTGACTTCCTTCAAAATTAAATCTCCGTCACGCGGCACAAAAACTATATCCTGTGAATCTTCTCTGGGATAAATACGCGCACTTAAAACGTATTCGCCTTCATTGATAAAAACTTCTACCGACGAACGATCAAGATAAATTCTAAGATTTAATTTACTTGCGGGAGTCAATTCAACTTCGCGCCTGTCTTTTGGACCTGCTCCCGATTCTGCGCGATCAATACCAAAAATCGCAGTTTCCTTTTCATACGTGAGAAAAGTTTTTTCGCCTTCGCCTACACGAACTTCGATTGTAAAGTTTGCACTGTTTTTCGTGTCAACTTCAACTAAAAGCTCGCCGGTTATGCCTTTAACTCCGTCAAGTTTCGTCGGCTCGGTAATTGTCAATTTTTTATGAGTAACTTCACTTTCGCGCAGAGTCTCAAGCTCTTTTATCGGTTCAGTGAAAAGTTTTCTCTTTTTAATTTTAAGTTCACGCGGCACTGACATAATCCCTGCCCAGCCGTCAGCTTTTTCAGGCATATCAGTCTGCCACATATCCATCCAGCCAATCATTATGCAGCGTCCGTCTTCAGTTTGCATAACTTGCGGCGCATAAAAATCAAATCCGTAATCAATCATTTCAAATTTGCCGCGTTTATATTTTCCCGTTTCGTAATCAAGCGTGCCGATAAAATAGCCGCTGTCCATAGCATTCAGATATTTATTTCCTTCAGGAGCAATTCCAATCGGCGAAAGTACTAATACGTCTTTTCCGTCAACTTCAGCGAAATTCGGACATTCCCACATTGTGCCTTCATTATCTTTAGCCCGCGTAGAAATATTTATGAATTTCCAATTTATTAAATCGTCCGATTCATACAAAATAATTTGCCCGTGAGTACTGTCGGGAGTTTTTGAACCAATAACGCAATAATATTTTCCGTCGTGTTCCCAAACTTTTGGATCGCGAAAATCGCCGCCGTGAATTTCATCAGATTTTGGCGGAGAAATTATCGGGTTGCCGATATATTTTTCAAATTTTATTCCATCGTCACTATATGCAAGGCATTGCGTCTGAATCGTTTCCAAACTCGGATCTGCAGGAAATCCAATGTGACCGGTGTACAGCAAAAAAAGTTTATTATCTTTTTCAATTCCACTGCCCGAAAAGCAACCGTTTCTCTCGTAAGGTTCGGAAGGTGTCAACGCAATCGGCAAATGTTCCCAGTGAACTAAATCTTTCGTAAAAACGTGTCCCCAGTGCATCGGTCCCCATTCTGCGGAATGCGGGTGATACTGATAAAAAAGATGATATTCCCCCTGATACATGCAAAAGCCGTTCGGATCATTAATCCAGCCGATTGGCGCGGCTACGTGATACAACGGATACCAGCGATTATTTCTCATAAATTTTTCCTCCATTGTTACAAAGTTTAGATATTGATTCGGCAATAAAAATTTTTTTCCTTCAAACTTTTATATTTTTTCATTAAAAAAGCAGTCAATTTTTGTGACTGCAGTTTGTTTATTTTTAAAAACTTAACAAATATTTAACTTAGCTGAATTTTCCGTCGCTATAATTTCCATAATTTTATCTGTCGTAAATGTCGCATCATTTACCGTTATTGATTTATTTTCGCCTTCTTCCGCAAAAATTTCAAAAATTGTTCCGTTTTCTGCTGAAATTTTTTTATCAAAACTCAAAACTTCATAAACTGCCGAGCTTAATTTTCCGTCGGAATAAATTATTATGTCTGATTTATTTTTTTCCGTTACTCCGCTCAATTTGAAAATTCCGCTTTCATTTTTAATTTTCGCGCAAAATAAATTCATCACCGGCAATTTTTCCGTGTTCCAATTTACCACTTCAATTTGCAAATTATGTCGAAATTTCCGCGTGTCTATCGTCACGTAGCCGACATTGCTGTTTCCTTCTACATTCACCAGCCTGTACGTCGTTTTTCCGTCTATCGTGAAAATTTTCATCGCCGCATACGGTTTCTTAGTCACAATATCCAAAAATGTTACATTCCTTTCGACCGGTACAAGAATTTTATTTTTTACAAATTCTACTTTTTCCATAAAAATTCCTCCTTGTAGCCTCTTATTATCTCATATTTTCTTAAAAAAATCTCAATCACTTTTCTGTTTATTTATTAACTTTTTGCCTTTAAACTTGATTTTAAAAATTTTTTGCGAAATAATCCATTTTATGGAGGTGTTTTTATTGGAAAATTTTTTTCTCGCATTTTTAATCGTCGCAATCCAAATCGGCGATTCTTACCTGCGTTGACACTCTTTTTCTCACGAATTAAATTTCCAACAAAATTTCGAGATTTTACGCAAAACTTTTATTTGGAGCGTAATTTCTCTTCTTTTTTACTCATTAATTTTTTATAAAAATGGAATTAATCCGCTCGATTATAAACTTATTCTGATGTTGGGAGAATTTCCTCAAATAATTATTTTTTATATGATTGTTCGCGGAGATATTTTTAGGCACATTCTTATTTGTAATCTCGCCGCTTTATGGATTTTTATCATTCACTCCGCCGGTGCTTTAATTACAGTAATTTTTTTTTAAAATCGGTTTTCCGGACGAAAAATTTATTTTTATTTACAATGAAATTTATTTGATGATTTTTTTAGCAATTTTGCCGTTTACATTTATATTTTTCCACAGATATATTTTGATGATGACGAAAAAATTTTATAAGCAGAAAAAATTTGAGATTTACGAATAAAATGTTAAAGAAAAAATAATGGAATTGAGCAATTACAATAAATTTTTGATAAAAATACAAAAAACGACGGCGATAATGCGGCACGAGTATCAGAGAAATAAAAAAAGCGAGAGAATTTATAAAATTGCAAAAAAATTTATTGGAAAGTGTAAAATTTCGGCAATTTTGCGAATCGGAGCTGATAAATAATATTTTAACGATATATTTGTAAAAATCGGAAGTAGATGGTATAAAAATTAATTTGAGAATAAAGCTGAAAAAATTGATAAAAACGGCGGAAAAAGATTTAGCGATACTGATAGCAGATTTATTAGAGACGGCGATAAAAAATGAAGAAAGCGGCGATAAAAAAATAAATTTAACGATAATGAATAAAGACGGAAAAATTAATTTGGAGATAATATCAGATAAAAATTTTAGTGAAGAAATATTTTTGAAAAATTTTATGGAAAAATATACAGCGGAGGCGAATGAGACAAATTTTAGAAAAAAAATAAAATTTACAATGATATGGACGGATGAATGAGAAAAAAATTATTTGGAGTGATTATAAAAAATTTTTTAAGTCAAAAAATGGGTTACACTGAAACGGGCTTAAAAAGTGCTGAAAAATTCCCCAGAAAGATTGCCGAACAATCAGATATAATGCGGCATATGAGGATTTTTTATAAATTTTAGCCGATTGAATTTTTGTGTTCCTAAAAGTCGGTATAAAATATTTTTTGTGTACCTAAAAATACTTGCGATTGACAAAAGGAACTGATTCTGATAAATTTTCAATCGAGGTGATAAATTATTGTATGATAATTTTTTTCAGCGTCGAAGTTGTATTAATGCACTTGACGGAGGCATATTTGCGATATTTGCCTTTCAGCAGAGAAATTTTACCTAAACAAAAAAAATAAATTACTCAAATTTTTATTAATTTGGGCGATGATAGATTTTTTGTTTAGCATTTTTTTATTGCGCGACGGAATAAATTATTTAAATTACAAAATTATTTTTTTATTAGGCTGGATACAGTATTTAATCGTTCAATTAAAAATAATTTGTGGCAAAATTTTCCAAAATATTTACGTATTCGGAATGGGCGGACTTTTTTTATTTTCAATACATTCAATCTCATCAATGATAATTATTTTAATTTTTGGCGAAATGTCCGCAGAAAAATTAATTTTTTTTAGGAATAATTTATCTAATAATTTTCACGATATTTTTACCGATTGAGCGAAAAATTTTTATAAATATTTTGCCTGATAAAATGTTTTTTGAGGACAAAAATTTTAGTTGGATAATCTCAATATTTCCGTTAGTAATTTTTTTTGGGAACGGTCGCGCCGATGGTCAAAGTAACATTTTTAGCGACGTGGCAAGAAAGATTTTCACGATTAATAATTCCTATATTTTTTTTCACGATTTACAGATTAATAAACATTGAAACAAAAATTTTTGAAGAAAATGAGCGTCGGCAAAAAATTGCAAAACTTGCGAAATAACAAATTTTAACATTAGGCGAGCAAAATTTACTTTTAAAGAAAAATCGTAAGGAAGTGGAAGAATTACGAAAAAATTTAAATGAAAACTACACAATTTTGGACGAATATTTATCAGCTGAAAAAATTGAAAAAGCAATCGAATACATAAAAATTCAAGAAAAATTATTGGAAAAAACTTCAGTGAAAAAATATAGTGATTCACCGATGATAAATGCGGCACTTTCAATTTATTTGAGACGCGCTGAAGAAATTGGAGCAAAAATTACGCAAAAAATAAATTTACCTGAAAATTTTTCATCAGCAGAAAATGATTTTGAGGTATTAATATCAAATTTATTGAAAAATGCGGTACAAGCGAGCGAAAGGCAACAAAAAAATCGGTGAGAAATTTCAATAATTTTTCAACACAGAGATGCGCAATGTGTCTTAGAAATTTCCAACCGATATGATTTTGAAATAAAATTGGGAGAAAATGAATTACCATGCACCGAAAATTTTGGACATGGAATAGGGATGACTTCATTAAAAAATTTTGCTGAAAAATATGATGCCTACGTAGATTTTTCGCATAAAAATAATTTAGCAAAATTTTCTTTGTACTGGGAACAAAAAAATTATTTATGAGCGAGATATTGCATATATTTAGCTTTAACTTCTTTCTTTTTACGCTGACTAATCGGAATAATTTCGCCATTTTTCAAAATAAAATCGTCTTTTGCCATAGATTTAACAAAATCCATATTGATAACGATTCTGTGATAACATTCCAAAAATCTGTTATCTTCGGACAAAATTGCTAAAAATTCGAGATAAGTCATAGTAGTAACGATTTTTCTTTCTTCGAGATGAACGCAAAGTCGGTGATTTTCGTCAATATCGGCATAAAAAATATTTTTGTAAGGGACAAAAATTTCAACGCGATCGACGCGAAGAATAATTTCTTTATCATCGACGAAAATTTTAGAAAAAATGTGAGAAAAAGTTTTATTAAAATCGTCAAGATTTTCATTTAAAGGTTTTAAAATGTAACCGCTTGCAAAAACTCTGTAACCTTCGAGCAAAAAATCATCGCTGTTAGTCAAAAAAATGATTTTAACATCATCGTCTTGGTTACGAATAATTTTCGCGGCTTGAATGCCTGAAACTCCCTGCATTTTAATATCGAGCAAAATTAAATCGAATTGCTTAACTTTAAAATCTAAAAGTAAATCGACGGCGCGAGAAAAAGTTTGGATATTGATATAATTTTTTTTATTGGGATAATTTTTTTGGATAAAATTTTGCAAAAAAAGTTCGGCACTTGAGAGGTCGTTAAAATCGTCGTCAACAATAGCGATATTCAAAACAATCACTCTAAAAAATATTTTAAAAAATTTTTTCGATAAGTCGGCGTTGAACCGACTTTTTTTAAGTGGAAAGGAAAAATATGAAAGTGTCGTAAGATTATCTCATAAATTGGTAAAAAAATCTCAATCACTTTTTTGAAAAACTCAGCAGTTTTTAGGAAAAAAATTTTTTTGCGGACGCTTAATAAAATTTGACAAGCCGCGTATAATAAGCAGAAAGAAAAAATTTTTGAAAGGAAGTTATAAAAATGGCAGGAGAAATTAAAAATGAAGAAATTCTTGATGAAGAAGATTTAGCGCAGGTAGCGGGCGGCACACAAGATCAAGTTTACGGAGATTATAATCAGCTTAAGAAAATCAACTTTTTAATCAAAGACGGTTCAAAAACAACGCCGGAAGTCGTTCAAGCAAGCATGAACAATTTAATAGAAGATTTTAAGAAAAAAGGTTTCGGAACTATTGAGTATAAGGAAAATTGGAATTCCGATAAAAATGTTTACAGCATTAACGGCGATAATTCTTTGACGCAGGATCAATTTTGGGCGGAAATTAATAAACATTACTTGAACTAAAAATAAAATAGAAGTCAACAAAATAACAAGTCAACGTGGCAGAAAAAATTTTCTCGCCGCGTTTTTAATTTCTAAAAAAATTTTGCAGGGAAATTTAAATTGCGGTTGAATAAGGCGTTATGAAAAAATTTAAATACAAAGGTTATGATGCGCAATCAACGGAAAAATTCGGCACGTTGGAAGCTCCGGATATGGCGGCGGCTTATGCGGCTTTGCTTTATCAAGGCGTTGTAGTAGTCAGCTTGCAACCGGAACGTTTAAGCGTAAAAAAATTTATTTCTGAATTAATCACAAATTGGCGACTCGGCGGGCGGTGGACTTCGGTATTTTTTCGCGAATTAAGCGTAATGCTCGGAGCAATGACACTTCATAACGCGCTGCAGATGTTGACAAATTCATCACGCGGACACATTTCAGAAAAAATTTTATCGGATTTGACAAAATCTGTTGGCAGCGGCAAAAAATTCAGCGAATCACTTCGACAACACGAAATAATTTTTTCAGATGACGTGATACAAATGATTGAAATTGCCGAAAACAGCGGCAACGTTCAGGAAGTCTCAAAAACTTTATCGGAAAGATTAGAAAGAAGTTACACGACAAGCCGAAAAGTTCGTGGCGCAATGTACTATCCGATTGTGGTATTAATCGCGGCATTTATCGCGGCAATCGTAATGTTGAATGTAACTTTGCCGGTGTTCGATTCGTTTTACAAAAATCACGGCGGCGAATTACCGCTTGTGACTTTAATACTTTTCAACGGCGGAAAATTTTTGACGGAACATTTAATTTTAATCGTGTTGATAATCTGCGCGGGAATAATTTCAGCGTTTATGATTTATCGCGAAGTCGAATCGGTAGAATTTTTTATCGACAAAATGAAATTGAACATAAAAATTCTGCGCGAAATTGCGTTAAGAAATTTATTCGGACGATTGAGTTTTTTGCTTGAAAGCGGCGTGACATTGGATGAAGCGGTAAGATTAAGCATAATCTCCGACAACAATTTATTTATGCGAAAAATGTTGGGCGGAGCAAAATTTTCAATCGAAAAGGGCGAGTCCTTAGAAAAAGTTTTGCGGCGCGTGATAAAAAATATTTCGCCGCTGTACTTGGGATTAATTTCAACGGGCGAATCAACGGGTTCACTTGTAGAAATGTTACGTCAATGCGAATCGATGGCAGATTTTGAAATTGATGAAACTCTTCGCGAATTGCCCGCCAAAGCTGAAGTTTATGGGACGGTTGCAGCAGGATTAATCGTCGCAATGTTGGTATTCTCAATAATGTTGCCGATTTTCAGCATGAGCAGTTTAAATTTTTAATTATGACAGGACGAGTTATAAAATTTTACAACAGTTTTTTCTTTGTGCAGGTTGAAAAAAATTTAATTCCTTGCAAACTGCGCGGACTTATTAAGCGTGACAAAAAAGTTGGCAGTTCGGTTTACGTCGGTGACTTGGTTGAAATTTCGATGCTTGCCGATAATACGGGCGTGATTGAAAAAATTTTGCCGCGAAAAAGTTTGCTGAATCGTCCCGCCGTTGCAAATGTTGACAGAGTAATTTTGACTTTTGCCGCCGCTGAACCGAATCTTCACAAATTGCTTTTAAATCGTTTTATCGCGCTGGCTGAGTGGTCGCACCTTGACGAAATTATTATCTGCGTAAATAAAATTGATTTAGCCGATAAAAATTTTTTGACGGAATATGAAAAGCTTTACAAAATTATTCGGACTTCGACTTTGACGGGTGAAGGCATTGACGAATTGAAAAAAATTTTGTCCGAAGGCGTAACGGTTTTTGCAGGACCGAGCGGCGTCGGTAAATCTTCGCTGATGAATGCGCTTGACGTAAATTTAAATCTCAAAGTCGGCAAGGTTAGTGAAAAAATTCTGCGCGGGAAACATACGACGCGAATTTCCGAATTGATAAAATTTAATGACGGATACTTAGTCGATACGCCGGGATTTAGCGCGGTTGACTTAAAAGAAGTCGGCATTACCAAAAATAATTTGCGGTACTGTTTCAAGGAGTTTAAAAATTTTGCGTCGACTTGTAAATTTCTAAATGACTGCAGTCACAATCACGAACCGAATTGCGGCGTAAGAAATGCCGTTGATGAGGAAAAAATTTTGCGTGAACGTTATGAAAATTATCTGGCAATTTTGAAGGAAATTTGAAATATGTTATAATCTGTTCGTAACTGAATTAAAAACGAATCACTTAACGGGAGTGAAAGATTTGCAACTAATTTCAACAGAACACAAACGTTTTCTGAGACGAATAGATTTTTTGTTGTTATTGGCAACAGCGGCGATAATAATTTACAGTTTAGTCGTAATAAGCAGTGCAACCCACGTCAACACGCCGAGCGAAGAAAGATTTTGGTATGTGCAACGTCAAGGAATTTTCGCGGTAGTCAACGTGGCAATCGCCGTACTTTGTATGAATTTTGATTATCGCGGACTTCAGCAATACGGCAAATTTTTATACATTTTCAATCTGGTAATGCTTTTAGCGGTTATGCTGTTCGGACATGCGGCATTGGGGGCGCAACGTTGGATACAAATAGGATTTATCAGCATACAGCCTTCGGAATTTTCAAAGTTGATAATGATAATTTGTTTGGCGGCGATACTCGAAGATAAAATGGGGCAGCTCAACTCGATACAAGATTTAATTCCCGTTGCCCTATTTGTCGGCTTGCCGTTCATATTGGTTTTGAAACAGCCGGACTTAGGAACTTCATTAGTTTTCATGGCAATTTTTTTTGGAATGGTTATAGCCTGCGGAATAAATTGGAAATTATTAACAGGAATAATTTTTGCGGGAATTGCGGCTCTACCGCTACTTTGGCAATTTTTGAAAGATTATCAGAAAATGCGCATAATGGTATTTTTAGATCCCAACGTTGACCCGCTCGGTTCAGGCTATCACATAATTCAATCGAAAATCGCAATAGGCTCGGGAATGCTTTTTGGTAAAGGATTATTCGCAGGGACACAAAGTCAATTAAACTTTTTGCCGGAAAATCATACGGATTTTATTTTCGCGGTTGTCGGAGAAGAATTTGGATTTGTAGGCGCGGCGATTTTATTATTTTTGTACTTGATTGTATTATGGCGGGGAATGCAAATTGCGCGTGACGCCAGCGACACATTTGGGCGATTATTAGCGGTAGGTATCACGTCAATGTTAGCGTTTCACGTTTTGGTAAACGTCGGCATGACTACTGGAATAATGCCGGTTACCGGAATACCTTTGCCGCTTATGAGTTACGGAATCAGTTCATTGACGACAAATATTTTAGCGGTGGCAATTTTGATGAATATTAATTTCCGCAAACAAAAATTATTGCTGTTCAGTTGAGACTTTGTAAAATGAAAATCGAAGATAAACTAAACGGGCGGCACAAAAATTTTTTAAAATACTGCTCAGATGCGGGAAAAATTTTTATTCGCGAATTGACGGACGAAGATTTTATCGCGTATCGTGCAGAATATTTTATTTCACGTGAAGAAATAGCCGAATTAAAAAATTTTCTTTACGCTGAAGATTTTGAGTCGCAAAAAAAATAACGGCGTATTTGATTTTAGTTTAAATGGTCGTTTAGGAAAATTTTTGGCGAGAAATACCAGCCGATTACAAAATGAATTGGATGAAGAATTTCCGATAGAAGACTTGGAGCTACACGAAGATATTGTTATAAGAAATTTTAATTTTAATGATCAGCCGCGAAAGTCTGTAACTAAAAATAAAAATTCTAAAAAGAAATTTGTAAAAAATACTGCTGATAAAAAAATTTATTCAGAGGATTCATTTCAAAAAATTTATGGTGTCGAAAATCTTGAACCATATGAAAAAATTCCTATTGTTGAGCTAAATTTCAGCAAGCGTGTAATGAATTGTTTTAAAAAGGTGGGGATTGAAAATCTTGCACAGTTGCTAAAATTTTCTCCGCAAGATTTAATTAGTTTTAAAAATTTTGGAGATGGTTCATATGAGGATACTTTATCGATACTGAAAAAATTTTTTGCCGATAATCCACCTGCAAAATCTCTATCAGAAGAAAAATTTGACGATGAAATTCAACCAAGCCCCTATTTGAATTTGATAATTTCTGCATTTGAAAAATTTATTGCTACTACAAAATTTCGTTATCTTCCCGCGCAGATTCGCGATAAAAAAATTTCCCCATTCATTGAGGCGTATAATTTCAATCATAGTAAACCTATTAAAAATGTTTCGCCGGACTTGACTGTAGCTGAATTTGCAGAACATCTTCCAGATATTTGCGGCTTGCGAGATTTTGCAGATTGGATTAATTTCGATTTAAAATCTGTTGCCGAAAAACTATTGACGGCGACTTTTAATAATCATCGTGAATTTGAAGTAATTTTGGGGCGAGCCGATAATAAAACTCTTGAGGAAATTGGAAAGAATTTTGGATTGACACGTGAAAGAGTTCGGCAGATTGAATTTAATGCAACAAAAAGATTTAAGACTGCTTATAAACTTTCTCCGGAAAATATTTTCGGTTGCATATACGCAATGAGCAACGGCAAAAAAATTATAATTTTTGACGATCTTAAAAATTTTATTTTGGAAGATTACGCGAAAATTTTTTGGTACTTTGCGAAGAAAAAAAATTGTGACAATAAAAATTTTTCATATGACGAAAAATTAAAAGCTATCGTATTTCACGGCGGCGCGAATTTGCAAGAGATTGACATAACCGAATTTAAAAATTATCTGCCCGATGAAATTGTTGAGGAAAATATTTTCTTGGACGCCGTTAAAAATTTTGCCCGCGAAAAATCTTATCCCGAAGAATTGTTGAAAGCCAAATTGGAAATTATTTATAAGCATACGGGAAAATTTTTTCACAGCATTAAAATCAGCGGTACTTTTAAATGTCTGTATGTTTTGAAGGTATGTTTTCCGAATGGTTACAAAATTGACGACGAAACGGACTTTAACATAATGATTCGCCGTATCAAAGAATTTTTTGGCGACGAAGAAGATTTAACTCAAAGAGCCGTTGATGCCAAAATGGGATTGCTCGCTGTATTGTGCGGACGCGGAAAATATATTCATCCTGATTTTGTTCACGTGCCGCGCAAAATTCTTGACGCCATAGAAAATTTTATTGAAAGTAGTGAAAGAAATGTTTTGCCTTTCAAGGAAATTTTCAAGGCATTGAAAAATAAATTTTTTGGCACTCAGATTACGAATCATCATATGCTGCAAGGCGTCATCAAGCTTTACAAAATGCCTTACGAATTGCGCAAAGATTATCTTGTTAAGAGCGGCGGCGTCAACATTGCGGAAGAATTTAACGCCTTCGTCAAGGAGCATGGTGAAGTTACGTCGCAGGAAATTAAGCGTGAATTTATTTCTTTCGACGACCACAACATTACATTTATCCTGCCGCGTTGTCCTGAAGTCATACAAATTGGCAACGGTTTATTTATGCACTCCGCGCAGTTGAATTTACAGGAGAGAGATTTTTTAACGATTGAAAAATTTTTGCGTCGAATTTGTGCCAACAATCCCGTCAATTCGCGGCAACTTTTAGATTTATTTTATGAGAATTTTTTTGATTTTCTTTCGCGGAATAAGATTGACGATTACGAAAAACTTTTCGGCGTGCTTAAATATATGTTTAAGGGCAAGCTGAATTTTTCACGCCCTTACATTGCGGTTGAGGATATAAAAAATATCAGCAATAAAAAAATTTTGCTCGGATATTTGGAAGATACCGACGCCGTTGACATTGAAGACCTTTTGAATATTTGTGAAGAGAATAGAATCGGATATGCTGCAATTTCCTACTTGATTGAAAGTTTGCGTCCGGAATTTATTCGCGTTGATGAATTTACTTTGCGCCGTCCTGAAAGCATTGGGATTACCGAAGAAATTATTTCCGCAACCTGCGCGGAGGTGAGAAAATCTGTTACGCTAAATTACGGTTGGATTGCGGCGAAAAATTTTGACGGTTATGAATGGTTGCCGCAACTTGAAATTCGTTGGACAGATTTTTTGCTTGAAAGTGTTATTGCGATTGCCAATGAAAAAATTCATATTATAAAAATCCATTGGACGCTGACAAATATTTCTAATGCCGTGTTTGTAGGTGAAGATTTTGAAGACTATGATTATAAATCTTTTATGCTAAAAATTTTGCGTGATGAGGACGCGCAACAACCTTTTCAATCAAAGGACGAAATTTTAGATTGGCTACAAAGGAAGGGGCTTTGCAATAAGAAATTGCCAAAGTTCCTGTTCGACGAAGGATATATTGACGTTAATGGTAAAATTGCCTTGCAGTAATTTTTCGGCAAGGTGATTTTTTTGTACAATTATGAATGGGATAAAGAGACGGGCGGATATAATCTTGTCACTGATATAAAGACGTTGCAGAAAGAGTTACGTCCTGTTTTTTTTGAGGAATTAAAATTTTTAGGGCTCGACAAAAATTTTGGCTGGAAAATTCCCGAATCTACAGAACCGCTTTGTTGGGCGCAAGGGCGCAGATATTTTTATCGCGGTGAATTTGTAGCCGAAACGCAAGGCGGAAATTTATTTGAAATGCCTGCGCTAAAAAATGTTGTGGAAAATTTATCGCTTGAACCTCTTGATATTAACGCAATGATTCAGAAAAATTCCGACTTGATGAACGGGCTTGTACAACGGACGCTTAAAAATATCTACGCAACCTTTAAAAATTATTCCGGAAAGGTACATCTTTTTTATGTGGCATTCAGCGGCGGTAAAGATTCGCTTGTAATGCTTGATTTGGTGCAACGCGCCCTGCCGCATGATTCTTTTGAAATAATTTTTGGTGATACGTCAATGGAACTGCGCGACACTTACAAGGCGGTTGAAGATGCGAAAAATCTTTGGGCAGATTTACATTGGCACACGGCGAAAGCTCCTTTTGACGCATTAGAGTCTTGGAAATTTATGGGACCGCCCGCTAAAAAAATTCGCTGGTGTTGCTCTGTTCATAAATCTGCGCCGTCGCTTTTCAAGGTTAAAGAAATTATTGCCGAAAAGAAAAAATCTTCTGCTGATGACGTGAAAAATTTTAAGGCATTGGCTTTTATCGGCGTCCGCTCTGAGGAAAGTATTGTTCGCGCAAATTACGACCCTATTTCCGAAAGTCATAAGCATTCCGCGCAGATTAATTTTTATCCGATTTTGGATTGGACGACGCCCGAATTATTTTTGTATCATTTTGCGGAGAATTTGCCGCTTAATCATTCCTACCGAATCGGACTTCATCGCGTAGGTTGCAAATTTTGTCCAATGTCTTCATTTTGGAGCGATTGCTTACAAAATCATATTTACCCTGCCGAAATTGCGCCGTTTATTTCTATCGTCAAAGAATCTTTCAACAAAAATTTTGAGACGGAAGAAGATTTCAAAGATTATTTAAAAAGCCTTGCTTGGAAAATTCGCGCAGGCGGCAGAAATTTAAAAGCGGGCGAAAATAAAATTATCGTGGAAAAGCAGGAAATTCAGCAAAAATATTTAATTAAAAATAGCAATTACAGTTGGGCTACGTGGATGCCCGCGATTGGAGATTTTATCAAAGTTGCGCCGAATAAATTTTCTTTGCAATATGAAGGCGAATCGATAATCCTCAACGTTGAAAATTCGGATGACGCTATAATTATTACGCTAAATATTCCCGCCAAAGATAAGCGGATGATTCATTTTCTTTCATTGTTCAGAAACGCTTTGAATAAGGCGGCGTATTGTAAAAATTGTCGCGTATGTATGTTGGAGTGTCAACACGGCGCATTGAAAATTACTGAAGACAATGTGAGGCTTGAAAATTGTCGTCATTGTCATAAATGTTTGGAAATGCCGCGAAGTTGTTGGGTTACGCGCTCGCTTTCGTTTGGAGGTTATGTTGACGAAGTGAAAGTTACAAGTATTAACCGTTATCAAACTTTCGGATTGAGGGCGGATTGGATAAAAATTTATTTTGAAGATGCCGAAAATTTTTGGACTAACGACAGAATGGGTAATCGTATGTTCGACAGCTTTAAAAATTGGGGCAGAGAAATTGAATTGCTTGACAAAGATAAAAATCCCGCGCCTTCATTTAAAAAGTTGTCAACGCTCGGCGCGGACAGTTTAAAAGTTTGGGGAATATTCTGGGTAAATCTTGCTTACAATTCGCCGCTGATAAATTTTTTTATTAATCATGTAGAATTTAATGCGCCCTATGACAACGATTTTTTGACGGGACTTTTCGGCGACTCTTTGAAGGAGCGGACGCGCAACAATGCTTTAAATTCACTCAAGGATACTTTTAAATCTTCACCGATTGGCGAAGGACTCAGGCAAGGTATTTGCGAAATGAAAGGCAACCGCGTTATTTCTGTAATGCGAAGGACTTGGGAAAATCCCGAGCGGCTTGTGATTTTGTACAGTCTTTACAAATTTGCAGAAAAGGGCGACATTTACAGCTTTACTTTGACGAATTTGTTAGACGACAGCGACGACAGGGAAGCCTTAAGCCCGAAAATTTTATTTGGACTTAATGAAGAAATTTTGCGTCCGATTTTGCAGGGGCTTGCGAATGATTATCCCAAATTTATAAGCGTGGATTTTAACAAAGGCATTATGGAAAATATTTTTCTCAGCAAAGATAAAGCTGCTAATGATGTAATTGAACTTTTTTAGGCGAGGTGCAAAATTCCGCAGATGTTGTACAACGAATATATTAAGGTTAAGCCGGACTTCACGCCGGTATTTTCGGCAAGTGACGATCGCATTAATCCCGAAAGTTGGTTGGGATTTTTCCCGCACGAAAGCTTTAAAAAAGTTTTGACTGCAACGATTGATACGCTTGAAAAAAGTTCGTCAACTAAAAATCGTCCGATTTGGATGCACGGCGCGTATGGCACGGGTAAAACTTTTGCGTCATTCGCCATAAAGCACATTTTGGAAGATGATTTAGGCAAGGTTGAAGAATATTTTCAGCATAATAATTTGTCGGATTTGTGGAACAGGCTTAATGGCATTCGCAAAAGAGGAAAAATTTTAGTTGTACATCAAAGTTCGTCGTCAGGCATAAATTCCCAGAATAAATTTTTAAACTCCATAATGGAATCGGTAAAGCGTACTCTGCGCGATAAAGGCTACACTTACACGGGCGCGGCTAGCATTTACGAAAAAGTTTTGGAGACTTTGAAAGATGATGATTCTGCCTTCAATTTTTCTGCGGCATTTAAAAAGCATAAAAGTCAGTTTATGGATTACGCCAGACCCGAAAGCGTTATCAATGATTTAGTGGAGCTTGATGGAGACGAGCGGCTTGATTTGCTTGAAAAAGTTGTGGAAGCAGCGGAGGCGGAATCTTATAACTGGTCAATGTCTGTTCATGATGTAATTGATTGGTTACGCGATATTCGGGTAAAAAATGATATTTATGCGATAATTTTTATTTGGGATGAGTTCACGGAATTTTTTAGAAATAACGTCAACAATATCACGGGCTTGCAGGAAATTGCTCAGGCATCGGCGGAGCTTAGTTTTTATTTTTTCCTGATAACCCACAGTGATGCGGGACAGCTGATAACTGATGAAAGTCAGCGAAAAATTATTGAGGCGCGTTTCAAAATTTGCAACATAACTTTGGCGGAAAGTACGGCTTTTCAACTTATGGGGCAAGCGTTAAGAATTGAACAAGATTTGAAAAAAGATTGGGAAAGAATCTGCGCGGAACTTTTAGATTTGACAATGCGCGGTGCGATAAATCGAATTATTACTCGTGATACTTCGATAAAGGAAGACGACATAAAAAAACTTTTTCCTTTGCATCCCTATTCGTCGTACCTGCTGAAATTAATTTCGCAAAATATCAGTTCCAATCAACGGACAATGTTTCAATTTTTATGTGCGGAATATGTTATCGGCGGCGAAGTTCAAACTAATTTTAAATGGTTTATCGACAATCATTCCTACGATTACGGCGCATATAATTTTTTGACGGTTGATTGGTTGTGTGATTATTTTTTCCGTTTAGAAAATCCCGACTTGGATCAAACTTTCAAAGACGCGATTGTTTATTACAATAATTTTGAAAGATTTTGCCAAAACGATAATCAGCGGCGAGTGCTTAAAGTGACTTTGGTTTTATTTGCACTTCAAGGAAAAAATTTTGGCGACAGGTCGACGGGAGTCAGTTCGCTTTTAAGAGCTTCGCAAGATAATATTTGCGCGTGTTTTGCCGGGACGCCGCTTGAAAATGAAGTTTTACCGACTTTAAACTTTTTCGATTCAACAGATATTGTAAGAGCTATGGAAGGTTCGGACGGCAAATATTACGTTATGGCAACCGCGCAGATTGACAAAGAACGTCTCAAAGAGTGTCTTGAACAAATTAAGAGCGCAAAAACTTTTGACGCGATTATTAAAGATGATTCTTACGGCGTCGCAAAAAATTTTAAGCCTTCCGCAAATTATTTGAAATATCGTTTTAAGACGCAGTTTATTTCGCCTACAAAATTTTTGCAGACTAATCCCGATTCTTTACGCCCCGCCGAAAATCAGATTTTATTATTTTATCTTTTTGCCGAAAATGAATTTGAACAGGGCAAAGTTAATCCGACTTTACAAAAAATTTTTGAGAAGTTCCCTGAGCGTTGTATTGTGGCAGATTTTTCAAGCACACCCTTCACTAAATCGCGCTATGAAAAATTTGCTGACAATAAGGCTAAGGAACTTTATTTTCGTGATGAGCCGAATCAAAAAGAGCAATTAAATCTTGCCGCTAATGAGGCAAAAAGAATTGTGCAGGAGTGGGACGCGCAAATTTCCGTTTCAACAATTCGCGTTTATCTTTCCGCTGAAGAATCTGTTCAAGTGTCCGGCGAAAGAAATTTTTTTAAGCGACTGGAAAATATCAATCAAAATTTTTATCCATATGGATTGGAAACTTTTACGCAAAACGATAAAATTTTCGACCCGCAAGGTTTTGGGCAAAAGGTAGCCGAATACGCGCTTGGTATGGAAAAAATCGTCGGCAGTTATAATTATCTTTTGAACATTGAAAATTCGTTTAAAAACATTGGCGGGCGTGAAGGCGGCGAATATTGGCTGAAAAATCCTTCTCACGCAATTTCCAAAATGAAAATTATCGCCGAAGATATTATCAAGCAAAGTTTTGAAAAAAGGTCTGAAGTACGTTTTATCGATATTTGGGACGCTCTTAGAAAACCTCCCGTAGGTTTGACGAAATGCGCCGGAGCGGTTTATATTCTCGCCGTGCTTTTAAAAGAATACGCCAACAATATTTATTATATTCGCGACATTAACCAAAATACTCCGCCCTTAAGCGACGGCAAATTGGCTAATTTGGTTTACAACTCCGTAAAAGGAGCATCTAACATAAGTCAAAATTTTATCGTTAAGCAGACACCTGAGCACGTAGAATTTTGCAAAATCACGGGCGAAATTTTTAATCTTAATGAAAATCAAACAAATTCGCTTGAAGACGTTATCAAAAATATTAATATTCAGTTGACTAAAAAGAAATATCCTCTTTGGGCGTTGAAATGTTACATTGATGAAAAATTTTGTGACAGCGGATTATTTGAATTATTTTCAAAGTTTGTCGGTTTGATGGAAGAATTTATCAGCCCGCAGACCGTTAATTCGCGTGATAAAGGAAAAATTGCCGTTGAAATTTATAATTTATATAAACAAAATTATTTTGAGCGTGATGAGCTGAAAAATCTTGTTCGTGAAGATAATTTCCGCGACGGAATGAGTTTTTACGTTGCGAAGTACAAGCCCGCATTTACGAAAATCACAGGTAAGTTGAAGATTGATAAAGCTGAATATTTAACGCGATTGATTGAAAAATTTTCTGCGGATTCTTCGTATTTGTGGAAAATTGACGACTTTAATAAACAAATTGATAAATTTTATTTGGAATTGCAGTTGGTTGACGCGATTAATCAAGTTTTGTCCGAACCGCAAAAAAATTATTGTGGTGTACAGCAGGCTTTATCGACAAAGTTAAATCGAATTAAAATTCCGCGCCAGATTGTTGAGGAATTTCAGCCGGATTTGAAAAATATTCTGCAGATTTTTGAGGACATTAGAAAAAATGACGTGAAAGATTTTGAATTGGCGGCGAATGAAATTAAAACTTTTGCCGCGCAGTTTCAAACTTTTTTTGATGAGCAACCTTCAATTTTTGCGGAAGTTTTACGTTGCTATGTTGACGTTAAGCTTGACGACAAAACAATTTATAATTTTTACAACAAAGCGGCAAACGGATTTTTCTTTAGGTCGAAAGAAGAGTTTATTTCTTCTTTCAAAAATCAACTTCAAAATTTGCGGCAGAGTGAAAAGGTACAGAAATTTTTTGATGCGTGGAAAAATTTAACAAATACAAATTCGCCCGCCGATTGGTCGAAAAGAAATGAAATTCCGATACTTTGTCTGTTTCAAGATTGTTTGAGTGAGGTGCAACTGTATTTTTCGGCGTTGAATAAAAGTTCGTCGTTGCCTTCTGAAAAAATTGACGCGGCTATAAAATTTCTTCAAAGTGATAAACTCAAGCGTCTGCAGGATAAAAATTTTTGTGAACAATCGCTCGTAAATTATTTCGGCGGGGAATATACACTGGTTTTGGATGCCGACAATTTAAAGAAAATTTTGCGGAAAAGTTTAGGCGCGGATGTTTATTCTTGGCACTCAAATAGATTTAGTTGTAAGACGCAAGTTGAAAATTTTGCACGTGAAAATTATCGTAAAAATTTTGTTGTCAAAGTTCGTGAAAAAGTACGCTCCTTGACGGCGGAGGAAGCTCAGAAATATCTTGAAGAATTGATTGAAAAAGATACCTTGCTTGGCATACGTGTTTTGAAAAATTCTTGAGGCATTGCAATGATTGCTTTAAAAACTTTTGACGCATTGAAAGATTTTTTGCTTAGGGACAAAGTCACGCCGACTTTATATCCCGTCCGATTAATCAACGTCGATACAATTTCCGCGTGGGTTGAAGTAAAAAATTTTTTATCCGCACAGTCGACTCAAGGAATTTTTCTTTCAGATTTTTGCGAAGATGATGACACAACGCCAAATTTGCGTCGCCTATATTCGCGCTTAAAAAAGGAAATTCAATCGTCGTATATTGTGCCGCTATCGGAATTTTTGCGCCTTCAACCGGAACGCGCCGCTTATGAGCTTAATAAAATTTTGAATATAAATTCGCAGGGGGCGAAAAATTTTCGTCTCTATTTTTTAATGTATCGTTTTAAAAGTGTGTGTCAATCTTTGAATATCGCTGACCCGCGAAAAAAGAGCAATGTGATTTTGTTTGAGACGGAGCGGGCGGACGATTATTCTTTGACGATTATCCAAAAGTCTATGAATTTGAAATTGGCGGGCCATCGTGCGGACGGTTTTAAAAAATATTTGCAGTATTGGGAGAGGACGCCTACTGCGCCGCTGAATTTTTATACGGACAATGCGATTTATCTTCAGGACGAAAATTTTTTTGACGACGTGAAAGTTATTGCCAATGCCTTTGATTTACTGTGCTATCATTATGATTTGCCCGCAGAGTTGAAACGAAATTTCGGCGACAATTCGCAATGGGAAAATTTAGCTCTGCGTTGCAATCGTGAAGAAAATTTAAATAAAGTTTTTTATCGCGAATTTGGGACGGAAAATTTTCATACAAAATTATTTGAACGTTGGGAAGAAAATAATTTTACGCGTTGGCTTTTATGGCTGTGGTGTAAGTTGCAAAATTCCAATTCATATGCTGTTCAATGTTCCAAAACTGATTCGGTTGAAGATTTTCCCGCGCAGATTTACGAAAAAATTTTTGAGTTTGTTGACGATAAAAATTTTGATGAAATTTATAATGAGCGGAAAGAACTTTTGAAATTGATGAAAATTCCCGCACCTGAAAATTTTGTTGAAAAAATTCATCAGTCCGACAAAAAAATTGCGCTAAAGATTTTGACTGACAATTCCGCGCAGGAGCGGGCTTTAATTTTTGAGACTTTGCAGAAATTCAGTTATGCAGATTATGACAAAGTTTTATCGACTTTGAAGAAAATTTATCCTGCATTGGCGGATTATCTTTCGCCGATAGAAAATTTTTCAAATTATTTTCGTCAATATCGTTGGTTGAAGGCTACGGATAATTTGACGGCGGATTTTGTAAAACAGGTACATGAAATTGCCGAGTTGCAGGGGCAGGATATTTACGCATTGAAACCGCGCAATCAGATTGTTACTGAGGAATATTCGGATAATGCGGCGATTTATTTTGTGGACGCAATGGGCGCGGAATATCTTGCTTACCTTGAGAAAATTTTTTCGACGCTTGATGCTGAAAAATTTTCCGTCAAATATCAAGTCGGGTATTGCGCATTTCCCACGACGACGGAGTTTAACAAAGATTTTTTAGCGGATAAAAATATTGCGGAAGAAACGGTTGAGCTTGATGAAATGAAACATTCCAATGCGGCTTATCCTGAAAATATTATTAACGAATTAAATTTTTTGTCGAAATTGAAGGAAAAAATTTTGACTGCGCTAAATCAGTTTAATAAAATAATTCTCTGCGCGGATCACGGTACAAGTCGGCTTGCCGTAATTTCACGCAAAACTAAATTTGATAAAACTCACTCAAGCGACGGGCGGAAAGTTTATAATTGCGGACGATTCGCGGATATTTTGACTGACGAAAAGAAAAATTTTTCTGCGGCGATTTATGACGGCGGGAAAATTATTTTGGCGGATTATTCGCGATTTATTCAGCAAGGGGCGGCTGGTAATGAAATTCACGGCGGCGCGACTTTGGAAGAATGGCTTGTACCTGTAATCACGATTGAACGGATTAGTAAAAATTTTTCGCCTAAAAAAATTAAACCGTCTCCGATAAAGCGCAAGGGAATTTCTGCAAATAAAAATTTTGATATTTGATGAGGGAAAATTAAATTGAATACGGCGTTGAAAAGTAAACTGAAAAATATTTTTGGCGATATGCTCGTTTATAAATCATCGGGCAACGCTAAATTTTTTTCTGCGCTAAGCTTGCCGTCGTTTATGCGTGATTGGCTTGTAATGCGATTTGCTGACGCTGAAGGAAAAATTGATACCGCTGAAGTTTCCGACTACGTAGAAAAAAATATTCCGACGAAGGCACGATGGCAAAATTTGTTGATGAATCTTTTGTACCACGATAAACCTGCGCGATTTTTGGCGAAAATAAAAATTGATTTTGATATGAGTAACCGCCGCGCTTTATTCAGTTTGCCGGATTTATCATTTCCGAAAAGAAAGGGTGAAGCAGTTGCCGATTGGGACATTGTAGATAAAAATAAAAAATATTTGTTATCGCCCAATGAATCGTGGGGCATTGTTGAAATTACTTGTCGCACTGAAAAAGGTAAAAATTTTTTTAATCTGATTGATTTTGTGCCGTTTTGTCCATACGAAATTGACTTGGCATATTATACGGAGGCGCGGGAAAATTTTTCTGTCGAAGAATGGACGGACATTATTTTAAGCGCGATTGATTACAATCCCGAAGGTTATGAGACGACGACGCAAAAATTTTCTATGCTTAAGCGTCTTTTGCCGTTTGTCGAAAAGCGATTGAATTTGATTGAACTTGCGCCGAAAGAAACTGGGAAGTCTTACCTTTTTTCGCAAATTAGTAAATATGGCTGGCTGATTTCCGGCGGCAGTATTACACGCGCAAAAATGTTTTACGACATCAGCAAGCAGACAACGGGGCTTGTATCGCATTATGATTACGTTGCCTTCGACGAAATTCAAAGTATAACTTTCAAGGGCGACGCGTCAGAAATGCAGGGCGCATTGAAGGGATATTTACAGAGCGGCGAATATCGCGTCGGAAATTCACTCGGTACAGGTGACGCGGGATTAATTTTGCTGGGAAATATTAACGCCTATTCTATGGATGAAAATAAAAATATGTTCGCCGAATTGCCCGCGATTTTTCAAGAGTCTGCGCTGATTGACAGATTTCACGGTTTCATTAAGGGCTGGAATATTCCTAAAATGCGCGAAAATTTAAAGGCTGACGGTTGGGCATTGAACACGGAATATTTTGGAGAAATTTTGCATTTACTACGCGATGAACTTTGTTACCGCGCAGTTGTCGATGAACTTTTAGAAGTGCCGAAAAATGCCACAACTCGTGACACGGAAGCGATTAAGCGAATTTGCACGGGATTTTTGAAATTGTTATTTCCACACGTAAAATCTGCAGAAAAAATTAGCGCGACAGATTTTGAAAAGTTTTGCCTGAGCCCTGCCAGAGAAATGCGCGGCGTCATTAAAAAGCAACTTGGAATTTTAGATCCGGGCGAATTTGGTCAAGCGGTAATTCCTGATATAAAGGTTAAATCAAAGTTTTGTTGAATTATGTCGGAGAAAAAAATTCGACATAATTTTTTTGTGTCAAAAATTTTTAGGTGAAAATATTTTGAGGAAAATTTTTAAATGTAAATTCTGCGGAGTTCCTCTGAAAAAAGATTGGGTTGCGCTGAATAAAAAATTGATTGGGCGGAATGTCAAGGAATTTTTATGTTTAACTTGTATGGCTGAGGATTTTGATTGCACTGAAGAAGATTTGCGCGACAAAATTGAAGAGTTCAAGGAACAGGGCTGTACTTTATTTTTGTGAGGTAAAATGATTTACGCTGATAACGCCGCGACGACGCGAATTGATGACGACGCATTAAATTTGATGATTGAGTTGCAGAAGAAATTTTTTGCTAATCCTTCGTCAAGTTATAAACTTTCGCGTCCGATTAAAAAAATTTTACAATCTGCGCGGGAAAAAATTGCCGCTTGTATAAATGCCGAGCCTAAGGAAATTTTCTTTACGTCGGGCGGCACGGAAAGTAATAATTGGGCGATAAAAAGTTTTGGCGTCGGAAAAAATATTATCACGTCGAGCATTGAGCATAAGTCCGTAATAAATTCTTGCCTTTACGCAAAAAAATTTCTTAACTCAAGCGTAATATTTTTGTCTGTAGATAATTTTGGAAAGGTAAATCCCGCTGAATTGCAGGAAAATATTTCTCCGCAGACGAAAATTATTTCTGTGATGTTTGCAAATAATGAAGTCGGCACAATTCAACCGATTAAAAAACTTGCCGAGATTGCACACAGTCAAGGGAAAATTTTTCATACGGACGCAGTGCAAGCAGTCGGACACATTCCAATTGACGTTAAAGATTTAGGCGTTGATATGCTTTCGGCGTCCGCGCATAAGTTTAACGGTCCGAAAGGAATTGGTTTTCTTTACGCTAAGAAAAATTTAAATCTGATACCGTTTCACGACGGCGGCAGTCAAGAATTTTTAAAACGCGCAGGTACGGAAAATTTCCACGCCATTGCGGCTATGGCACTTGCACTTGAAAAAAATTGCGCCGATATGAAAAGTTATACTGAAAAAGTTTCGGCTTGTACAAAAATTTTGGTTGAGCGTCTGAAGGAAAATAAAATTGATTTTATTGTAAACGGCGGAGAAAATAAATTGCCGGGGCATTTGAGTTTGTCATTTAAAAATATTGACGGCGAAACGATTTTGCACAGGCTTGACTTAAAAAATATTTTTGTATCGACTGGCTCGGCTTGCAATGCGGGGCAGGTGAAAATTTCTCACGTTTTAAAGGCTATGCAAATTCCTGAAGATTATGTTGGCGGTACAATTCGCGTAACTTTCGGCAGAGATAATACCGTTGATGACGCTGAAAAAATTGCGAACGCCATTACAAAAATTTTGATTGGAGGCACTAAAATCTAATGCTTTATGAAAATTTTCACGCGGCAAAAAAGATTAATGATGTTGAAAAAATTTGTGAATGCATTGTAGACGCTTTAAAAATCCGCGCAGATTTAATCAAGGCAGGAAAGGATTTGCCAGACGATTTAAAGGAAATTTTGGAACTTGGGGACTTGCTGGTTTATCAGGCGTTGAAAAATTTGGGTGAAGGCAATGTTGAGCGGGCAAAATTTTTTACGTACACGATTGTAAACAATTTGATTGAGCCGCCGCGTGAGAATTTTAATCTTTATTATATTTTGGGACGCGTAAATTATTTGGCGGGAAATTATATGCGTGCCGCGAAATATTTTGCGGTGTATGATGATTTCAGATTTCGAGCTTGGCAAGATTTTGATGAATTGAGTTTGTTTTATCGGGCGAATTGTCTTGCGTTAATGAAACGTTTTGAGAACGCGGAAACTTTTTATGTGGAGACGTTAAAGCGTAAGATGAATTTTCCTGAGGCTAAAAAAAATTTGCGGCTTGTACGTCAGCATACGAATGAAAATTTAGCGCGTGAAGTCAAAAGTTTGTGGACGCTTGAAGATTGGCGGGACGTGCCTATTTTCATAAATGCGCGGGATAGGGTCGACGTGATGAAAAATTTAATTGACTGGTTGCTTGACGCGGGCTATAAAAATCTGTTAATCTTAGATAATGATTCGACTTACCCGAAACTTTTGGAATATTATTCGGAGCTGGAAAAAATTTCTTCCGTGAAAGTTATTCGGCTGAAAAAAAATTTGGGCTATAAGGCTTTGTGGAAGTCGAATATTTTGGAGAAATTAAATATTTCTACGCCGTATGTTTACACAGACCCCGACGTTGTGCCAAGTGAAAATTGTCCGAAAGATTTTGTATTAACTTTGTATGAGATTTTGAAAAGTCACAGTGAATTTCGCAAAGTCGGTCCTGCGCTTGTGTGGGAAGATATAACTTTTTACGACAAAGATTTTTGGCAACGGACGGAGAAAAATTTTGAACAACAGGCGCGAATCAATGAACTTTTTGGTTACGCGAATATCGATACAACTTTTGCGCTTTATGCAAATACGCGAAGTTACAGTTTAAGATTTTCGCTTAGGACTTTGGAAAATATGCGCGTGAAACATTTGCCTTGGTATTTTGATTATGAAAATTTGCCGGACGATGAAAAATATTATCTTGAACACGCCGATAAAAGTTCGTCGATAGCGTCAAGGTTAGTGAAAAGTAAGGAGTGAAAAGTGAAGAGAACTCTTAACTCTTTACTCCTCACTCTTCACTCTTAACTAAAAGGAAGAAAAAATATGCTTGATAAATTACAGAAAGTTGAAGACAGATTTAGGGAAATTGAATCGCAGTTGGGCGATCCTTCGATAGTTGCCAACGTTGACAGATTTACGAAGTTGACGCGGGAACTTGCGACGCTTGAACCGATTGTGAAAAAATTTCGTGAGTATAAAAAAATCCTCGCGCAGATTGACGAAGATAAAATTTTGATTGAGACTGCCGACGACGAAGAATTAAAATCAATCGCGACGGAGGAACTTAACGATTTAAAAAAATCTAAGGCGGAACTTGATAAGGAGTTGCCGATTTTGCTTTTACCGCGTGACCCTAACGATGATAAAAATGTTATTGTGGAAATTCGCGGAGGAGTCGGAGGCGAAGAGGCGGCATTATTTGCTGGAGATTTATTCAGAATGTACACGCGTTACGCCGAAAATCAAGGCTGGAAAGTTGATATTGTTGACGCTAATCCCACGACAATCGGCGGCTTTAAAGAAATTCAGTTTACGGTTGACGGACAAGGCGCGTACAGTAAAATGAAATATGAAAGCGGTACTCACAGAGTTCAGCGCGTGCCGGTTACCGAATCAAGCGGCAGGATACATACAAGCGCGGTTACCGTTGCAGTTTTGCCGGAAGCTGAAGAAGTTGACGTTGAAATTAATCCCGCCGATTTACGCATTGATACTTATTGTGCAAGCGGCGCGGGCGGACAATACGTCAACAGAACTGAAACCGCTATCAGAATTACGCATTTGCCGAGCGGAATTGTTGTTCAATGTCAAGATGAAAAATCTCAGCTGAAAAATAAGGAAAAAGCTATGCGCGTACTTCGTGCAAGAGTGAAAGATTTAGCCGTGCGTGAACAAAATGAAGCCATTGCCGCCGATAGAAAAAATCAAGTCGGTAGCGGCGATCGTTCGGAAAGAATCCGGACTTATAATTTCCCGCAGGGCAGAGTTACCGACCACAGAATTGGTTTGACACTTCATAAATTGGACAGCGTTTTAAACGGCGATTTGGAAGAAATTATTTCCGCGCTGATAACCGCCGACCAATCTAAAAAATTAACGGAATCTTAAAATGAATTTTATTGATATTGGAAAAAAAATTTACAGATTAGATAATCCGCGCGAGGCTCATCGATTCGCCGTATTTTTGGCGCGGTGTTGTCTGCACCCTCAACGTATGGATCGGCTTGAAAAATTTTTTTCGCAGAATGAAATTTTAAAAAAATTGTCTGAAGTTTATCCCTTCGTCTACGAACAAGTGACGCGGGCTTTTTTTTATAATAAATCGACTTTTGATGAAAGAATGACTTTGATAACCGACCATATGAAATTTTCGACTGAAAATCTGCGCGAAGATTTTTTGATTAATTTGTACAGCGAAAAATTTTTTGAATTATGGAAAATGCCGATTGATGACGAATTAGGCGATTTGCATTTAGTTTTTTACGTAAAGCCCGGTCAACGCAAAGAAAGTTTGATGTCGATAATGTTTCAACTTGACGATGAAACGCCCATTTATCAAATACTTTTTTGGATTTCCCGCGCAGATTTAATTAATTTTGATGAAAAATCTGACGGCTACGCTATGTGGATCGGTGCGTTGCAAGGTCCCAATGTCGACGACGCTAAAGAAATTATAAAAATTATTACAAAAAAATCTCACGCTTACCGTACTAAAAATTTAATTTTGTACGCCGCTCAATCCGTTGCTCGCGCCCTTAATCTTAAAAAAATTTTCGCAGTCACGAATCAAGGTTATTACGCAAATAATCATATTCGACGCGACAGAAAATTAAAAACTTCTTTCAGCGATTTTTGGACGGAATGCGGCGGACATCTTACCAGCGATGAAAGATTTTTTAGTTTGCCGCTGATTGAAACGCGTAAAACTTTTGAGGAAATTCCTACTCGCAAACGCGCCGTTTATCGCAGACGTTTTGAACTTCTTGATTCGCTTGACGATAATATTAAAATTTCTATAAAAAATTTTTTAAGGAAAATTTAATGCAAAAACATCATAAATCTAAACTTTGTGAGACTAAAGTTGAAAATTTCGGCGTTCAAGTCGGTAATTTAAAAATTTTGGAAAATGTTTCCTTCACGATGAATTGCGGCGAATTAACCGCCTTAATCGGACAAAACGGCGCAGGTAAATCTACTTTGCTAAAATCAATTCTCGGCGAAATCGAACACACCGGAACTTTAAATTATTTTGACGCAAAAGGTAAACATCTTCGCCCGATTATCGGTTACGTCCCGCAAACTTTAAAATTCGACGCTACAAGCCCGACTTCTGTCATGGATTTATTTATGGCTTGCTTGACTTGGAAACCCATTTGGCTTTTTCCTTCAAATTTTATTCGCAAAAGAGTTTTGAAAAATTTAAAAAAAGTTCAAGCTGAATATTTAATCGACAGAAGATTGGGAGCTTTAAGCGGCGGCGAACTTCAACGCGTTCTTTTAGCTTTGGCTCTCGATCCTTTACCGGATTTACTATTGCTTGATGAACCTGTTAGCGGCGTTGACAAGGACGGTATAGAAATTTTTTACAAATTAGCCGCAAAACTCTGCGCCGAATTTGATATGGCGATTTTATTAATTTCTCACGACTTGGAGCAGGTTAAAAAATACGCCGACAAAGTTATCCTTCTTAATAAAAAAATTCTAAAAATCGGCACTGTCGACGAAGTTTTTGATAATAATTAAAAAATATTGCATATAATATAAATATAAAGTAAAAATTTTTTATATACGTTGAAGGTGAAAAAATGCTTTTGGTTATCGATATTGGCAACAGCAACATTGTAATGGGGACTTATGACGGAAAAAATTTGTTAAAACATTGGAGAATTTCCACAGATCGGAAAAAAACCGGCGATGAATACGGAATGTTGATTAATGATTTATTTCGTTATCAAGGCGTGAAAATCAGCGATGTTGACGATATTATTATTTCTTCGGTAGTTCCGCCGCTGATTGTGCCGATTGTGAAAATGTGCGAAAGATATTTTAAAATTCATCCTTTGGTAGTCGGACCCGGCATTAAAACCGGAATTAAATTAAATTATGAAAATCCCCGCGTAATCGGCGCGGACAGAATTGTAAATGTTGTCGGCGCGTATGAACTTTACGGCGGTCCTTTAATCGTAATCGACATTGGAACTGCGACGACTTTTGATGTTGTAGCTGATAACGGAGATTTTTTAGGCGGAGTTATCGCGCCCGGAATTACCGCAAGTGCCGAATCTCTTTTCAGTTCGACGGCTAAACTTCCGAGAATTGAACTTGTTCCGCCGAAAAATGTTATCGGACGCAATACTATCAGTTGTATGCAATCAGGAATTATTTATGGTTACGTCGGACAAATTGACGCGATTGTTACGAAAATTCGCGATGAAATGGGCGAAAATTGGAAAGCTCAAGTTATCGCAACCGGCGGGCTCGCGCGTATGATTTTTAAAGAATCTAAAACTATTGATAAAATTGATCATTTTTTAACTTTAAGCGGCTTAAGAGTTTTATACGAAAGAAATAAATCTTAAAAAAATTTTTCCACAAACAAAAAAAAATCTCCGACAAAATTTTTCATCGGAGATTATTTTTTTTGTAAATTTTTTTTAATTTATATTTACTGAAGATTTCCAGCCAAGTTCCTCAGCTTTTTTTAAATCTTTTTCAGATTTTTCATTTTCTCCCATTTCTTTATAAACTAAACCTCGATTGTGATACTCATCTGCATTTTTTTCATCAAGTTTTATCGATTTATTTAAATATTCCAGTGCTTTATCATATTTTTTCAATTTATAATAAACTTCTCCGATATTTCCGTAAGCTGTAGAAGATTTTGGATCTAATTTTACCGCTTTATTTAAATCTGCAAGTGCTTTATCATATTTTTTTAAATTTAAATAACCAACTCCGCGATTATTATACGCTGCTGAACTTTTTGGATCTAATTTTAACGCCTTATTACAATCTTCAATCGATTTATTCATTTCTCCAATAAAATAATAATAAATTGAACGAGAAATATAAAGTCTTAAAGATTTTGGATTTATTTTCATCGCCTGATTATAATCTGCTGATGCTTCATCAAATTTTTCTAAATCTAAATAAATTTCTCCGAGAGCAATATAAAAATCTTCATCATTCGGATTTATTTTTATCGCTTGATTTAAATCTGCAATTGCTTAATCATATTTTTTCAATTCATAATAAACAAGTCCGCGATTATACCACGCATTTGCAAAATTTGGATTAAATTTTATCGCCTCACTATATTTTAGAATCGCTCCTTCATAATCATTTTTATCAAAAAGTTCATTTCCTTCAGTTTTTTTCTGTTCAGCCATTTCAATATTTATTTTATTAACAATTTCGAGATATTTTTGCGCATCTTCTTCATTTTCAATTCTTATTGCTTGATTTAAATTTTCCAGCGCATTTGGATAATCTTTCAAATTATAATAAACTTCGCCGATTTTTCCGTATGTTCGCGCAAAATGCGGATCTATTTTTAAAACTTTTTGAAAATCTGCAAGTGCTTTATCATATTTTTTTAATTCATAATAAATTTTTCCGCGTTCATAATAAGCTGAATAATAATTCGGATTAATTTTTATTGCCTCATTAAATTTTTCAAGTGCGGAATTATAATCTTGATTTTTTAAAAATTCATTACCTTCATCAAATTTTTGTTCGGCATTAGATTTTGCAAAAACTTTTGTTTCGTAATCAAAATTATCATTAACATTCGGAGAAAAATTAAAAATTTGCGTAAAAGCAAGTGCGATTAAAAATTTTTTAAGCATAATAAACCTCCTATGATAAAACATAAATTTAAAAATTTAATCGGAAAAATTTTTTATTCATTTCAATGCGAAAATAAATTTTCCTATAAAAAAATCCCAACGTCGAAACGAAGGGAAATTTTTTTATAAATTACGAATGAGTTTTAACATAATTAACAGCATATTGCATTGCCTCAAACTGATGCACAAATCGTACTGGTGCTCCAGTTTCTTCATCCATAATCGCATAGAAATTCGCGCTGCCAGGGACAGACACATAAGAAACATCATAAGGGCATCTTTCATATCCACCTGAGTTTATAAACGCAAGAATTCCTACACTTTTCCAAGCCGCTGCAATTTCAGCATCGTGATATCCGTTAAGAACTTGTCCTGTACTGTAAGAATTACAAGAGCCATTCAATATATGCAAAAAATGAGAGTCCATAGCTGTATCATAAACACCGCCGCCGGCGACATTATCGAGTTCATCGTCACTCATCAATTCTTCGTCAAAATTTTTTTCGTCTGACATTTTCATTTCTCATTTCAATTTTTCTGCTTAGTATACGAGATAATTTCAAAAATGTTAATACCTTTTTAAAAATTTTTTCCTGCAAAAACTTTTTGTATCACGAAAAATAATTCAGCTGGACTTTTTGTGTTACAGAAAGTATAATCGAAAAAATTTATGAAGGGTGGCGTTGTATATGGTTATGGGACGACCGAAAGTTGAAAATCCTAAAAAAAATGTCTTGCATATCAGACTTACTGACGCTGAACTTGCCGAACTTGAAAATGTTGCAAAAAAATTAAAAATTTCAAAGTCTGAGGCTGTTTTACGCGGCATTCAACTTCTTAAAAATCCTCCGCGTCAAATTATTACCAGAAGTATGTTGCCCGGTTTTGTTCCGAAAAAAATTCCTAAACACTCCGAAGGCATTATCCCTGAAGATTAAAAAATTTTTTCAATAAAAAAATCTCCGACAAAATTTTATCGGAGATTAAACATAAAAAATTTTTACGCAAGCAATTTCAAAATTTTTTCCCAATCTGGCTTCGACGCGGCAATTTTTATTTCTTCAAAATTTTTTTCATCATCCGGCGGCAATTTATATTCCTCCAATGATTGAATCACAAATTGCATCGAATCATAATCAAAAGTTTGCGCAACTTCTTTCATCGTCTCGTAAGCCTCCGCTAATGAATTTTCATCAATCGGAGGTTTATTTTCATTTTTTTCATCAATTTTTATCAACGGCGATAATTTTTCCGCAAAACTTATGTAAAGTTCCAAAAGTCCGTCGGTAAATTTTTTTATTTCGTCAACATAACCTGCATTTCCCGCGTCCTCAAGGCGTTTTGCTTTTTCGCTAAGTTCATTTGCTCCGATTACTCGCGCCGAACTTTTTAACGCGTGAACTTTTACCGTATAATTTTTTATATCTTTTTGTCTGTAAAATTCCGCAATTTCTTTCGCGCCTGAAATTATTGATTGCGCAAAAACTGTTAATGCGTCCAAATATGCTGAAATTCCTCCGCAATGCGCAATTCCGTCTTTTACATTAATTCCTGAAATTTTTTCTAACCAAGCAGGGATTTTTTCTTCATTTTCTAAAGTTTCTTCGGATTTTTCTTTAAAAATTACTTTTTCCTTCGGCAAATAATTTATGATTAAATCTTCCAATTTCGCGCTGTCAATCGGTTTTGTCAAATAATCTTGAAATCCTGCGTCTAAATAAATTTTTCGCGCTCCACTTACAGCATTTGCCGTCAATGAAATTATCGGCGTATTTTTATTTAAATTTTTTTCAAGTTTTTTCATTCTTTTTAACGTTTCAATTCCGTCAATTCCCGGCATTCTGTGATCCAAAAAAATTATGTCAAATTTTTTAATTTCTACCAATTTTAAGCACTCAAAGCCGCTTTCCGCTGTCTCAATTTTTATTTTTGTCGGCTTTAATAATCCTTTCACTACAGTTAAATTCATAACCGTATCGTCGACTACTAAAATTTTTGCGTCCGACGCGGTAAATTTTTCTTTATATTTTTTATGTTGACTGAGTGAATGACGATAATTTTCAGCAAAATTTCCTATCGGTTGAGGATTTACAACTTTTTGCATAATTTCAAATGAAAATTCCGAGCCTTCGCCGTAAATGCTTTCAACTTTTAATGAACTGTTCATCATTTGCAAAAGTTTTTGAGTAATATTCATTCCTAAGCCCGTGCCTTCAATCGTCCGATTTCTTTTTTCCTCAATCCTTTCAAATGCGCTGAAAAGTTTTTTAATATCTTCTTTTTTAATTCCAATGCCCGTATCTTTAACGCTGACGCAAAGTAAAATTTCTTCGTCCGAAACTTTTTTATAAAAAATTTTTAAAGTTACGCCGCCTTTTTCTGTATATTTTACTGCATTCGTTAAAATATTTGTGATAATTTGCTTTATACGAATTTCATCGCCAAAAAGATCGCAAGGCAAATTTTCATCAATTTCAATGTGAAATTCCAAATTTTTATCTTCAGCGCGTTTTTGCACCATATTCACTAAATCGTTTAAAAGCGAGCTTAAAGCGTATTCGACGGGAATTATATCCATTTTTCCCGCCTCAATTTTGGAAAAATCTAAAATATCATTAACAATTCCGAGCAAAGAATTTCCCGCGCTACGAATATTTTCAGCGTATTCTAAAATATTTTCGTCGTTTGATTCGCGCAAAATCATTTCATTCATACCCAAAATTGCATTAATCGGCGTTCTGATTTCGTGGCTCATATTCGATAAAAATTGAGATTTTGATTTATTTGCGGCTTCAGCGGCTTCAGCGGCATTTTTTAAATTTTCATTAGTATTTTTAAGTTCATCGGTGGTTGCCTCCAAAAATGCGGCTAAACGTTTTGCCAAAGGAATTACCATTTCGGAATTTTTTTCTAAAATTTTTGTAGAATTTTCATCAGAAATTTTATCATAAATATTTTTCGGCTCACCTTCGCGAAAACCGACTGAAATTATTGCAGAACCTAAAATTCCGCCTTGACCTTTATATTTAAAAATTTCTCCGTTTCCGAAACAATATGCGGTTTCAGGTTGAATTTTTTTAAAAATATTTATCTCAACCTGCGCGTCTGATTTCAAAAAAATTGTTCGTGCGCCGCAAATATAAAGCATAATCGCTTGTGCATCAAAATTTTTAAAAATTTTACCAACTTCTTCAGATTCTTTAAGCATATCGGTAGGATTTCCGTAACTTAATTGAATTTTTTCTCCACATTTAATATCAGTACCAAAATAAAGTCGCCCAAATTCATCGTAAATAGTCGGAATACGCGCAACATTTACGCCGCCGCGATTAACCAAAAAAGGAAATTCAAAAACATTAAACATTAAAAATTCATTCGGAATGATATTTAAATATTTTTTATAAATTTCAATGGCAGGAGTTCCGTCAATTTTTGCAAGTCCGCTTATTCCTAAAGTTTCGGTAATTGTCATTTCTTTTCCGATAGGTTTCCAACCAAAACCGTAATTTGCTAAAATATTTAAATTTTCGCCGCTGTAAGCGACCATAATTAAACCTTCGTCGTGATAATCATCGCCGACAACAAATTGCGTCACGCCTTCGCCTTTAATTTCTTGAACAATGCTGTGATATTGGCAAGTAACTTTTTCAGTGTGAATCATTCCAGCGAGTGCGCCGAAAAATGGAATTTCAGGAAAATCTTTAGCAACATAATTCAAACCGTCGGCGATAAAAGGTTGACCGCTTGCACAAATAATTTCAACGCCTTTAAGATTTTTAATATTTTTGAGCCAATTTTTAAAAAAATCGCCGGTTTCGACCATGCAATTAATTTCAGTCGAATCGAGTTCCCTAACTTCGACGTGAGAATTTTCAAAATAAAAAATGCTGATGATAACGCGCGAGTGAGAAAAATCTTTTAAATTAGAAAACCAATCGCCGGTTCCGTCCATATTTACGAAATTAGTCATGGACATACCGATAATTTTAGCATTTGGGAAATTTTCTTTAAGTTCGCGGTGCAAATTTTTAGCATCGGAATTTTTAAAATTAATCTTAGCAGTCATGACTTTAATCAAAATATCGGAAGAATTTTTAAAATCGTCGCTGTTTTTGATTTCGTTAATCCATTGCGAAAATTCTGCGCGAGTTTGCAAACTTTTGGTAATTTGTTTCAAAAATCGTCAATCCTTTCAAAAAAAATTTTTTCATATACTACCACAAAAATATTTTTTATGCTAATATACGAAAAAAAAGTTATTGAGGGAAAAATTTATGAAGATTGAACACGTAGCGGCGTATGTGAAAGATTTGGAAATTGCGAAGAAATTTTTTGAAAAATATTTTGATACGAAGTCAAATGAGATTTATCACAATCCGGCGAAAAATTTTAAATCATATTTTTTAAGTTTTGAAAATGGAGCGCGTCTTGAAATTATGAACAAGCCTGAGATAAATGCGGAAAAAAATTCAAATTATTTAGGATTGATACATTTAGCGTTTAGTGTAGGTAGCAAAGAAAAAGTCGTCGAACTTACGGAAAAAATGAAGTCCGACGGCTACAAAATTTTGAGTGAACCGCGCACGACAGGCGATGGATATTTTGAAAGTTGCGTAGAAATTTTTGATAAAATTCAGATTGAGATAACGATTTAAAAAAAATTTAATTTTGGCGAAAAAAAATTGGCACGTTATTGTGCCGTTTTTTATATTTTGGAGAAAAATATTTAAAAATTTTTATTAAATTTATTTAAGCGAACGCCCAAAAAAGCAGCGGCGCAGGCTTTCAAAATATCTCCGATAATAAACGGCAAGACAGCCATAGTAAAAGCTTCCGCCAAAGTTATATTTAAAACAAAATACATAGAAATTAAACCGCCGACGTAAGTAATAGGAATTGCGGTAAAAATATTTGCGATTAAATATTTTTTAAAATTTATTTCGTTGCCTTTAAATTTGCTGAGAATTGGGAAAGCGATTAACCAAGCGAAAGTAAAACCGCCTGTTGGACCTAAAAGTTTAGCCAAGCCCTGAGTTCCTGAAAAAACTGGAACACCAGCCGCGCCGATTAAAATATAAATTAAAATTACGGTGAAAGTTTGTTTAGGCGTTAAAATGTAAGCCGTCAAACTCAAGGCCAAAGTTGATGCGGTGACTAAGCCGGGCGTGAATGGCAGAGGAAAATAAATATAAGCCGCCGCGCAACACAAAGCTACGCACATTGACATTTTTGTAAGTTCGGAAGTTGATAATTTTCCGCCATTGACTAATTGCATTTAATTCATCTCCTGTAATTTGCGAATTATAACTTTGACTTCGCCCGCGCTTAAGATTTCAGATTTATTTTCCGCGCAGGTTAAAGTTAATGGTTCGCCTGCTGTTATGAAGTGCTTAAATTTCAGATTGAGGGCGTTATAAGCGGAAAAATTTTCTTGCCGCAAAATTTCTTCAAGAATTAAAAATCCCGGCACAATCGGCGGGTTAAACCTGTGAATTTTATTTGAGTCTCCAACTTCGTCGACAAAATTTATAACTTCCGCCGCCGTAAAAGTTCGCCAAGTTTTTTTCTCAGATTGAATGCGCATACCGATAGCGGCTTTAATTTCGCGGTTCGGAGTGATGAATTTCACCAAAAGTTTTTCATTTGAGGTTGCCGCGCAGATTAATTTCATTGAGCGGTGGGATTTTAAAATTTCTACGCCCTCTGAAAAATTTCCGCGTTGAAATTTAATTTCGGCTATTACGTCGCCGACCAATTCTTTCATTGCTGAAAATTTTTTAGCTAATTCTCGAATCATAATAACGCCTCTTTCTTTCGCAAATTATATGAAAATTTTTCGTCAACGTCAATAATTAAATTGGTTTACCAAAGGATTTTAACGACGGAAAAAAATTTTCTAAAAATTTTTAAATTGCTTATTGCAAGTTTTGAATAGTTTGTGCTAAAATAGCATCCATAAGTTAAGTGGATTAATTTCCAAAGTATTTGGGATATTTTTTTAGGAGGTTATTTTATGCCGTTAATTAAAACCACTGCAATGTTTAAAAAAGCTCATGAGGGCGGATTCGCTATCGGCGCATTCAACGTCAACAACATGGAGATTGTACAGGGTATTACTTCTGCTGCGGCGGAACTCAATTCTCCGGTAATTCTTCAGTGCTCGGCGGGTGCAAGAAAGTATGCAAATTCCCGTTATCTCGTTCATCTTGTCCGCGCGGCTCTTGAAGTCAGCGACATTCCGATTGCGTTGCACTTGGATCATGGTCCCGACTACGCAACCTGCAAATCTTGTATCGATGATGGTTTCACTTCCGTTATGTTTGACGGCTCGCATTATCCCTTTGAAGAAAATATTGCAAAGACAAAGGAAGTTGTAGAGTACGCGCATGCTCATAACGTAGTGGTTGAGGCTGAACTCGGACAGCTCGCAGGCGTTGAAGATGATGTAAGCGTTGACGCTGATAAAGCTCACTACACCAAACCTGAAGAAGTAGAAGAATTTGTCAGCAAGACCGGCGTTGATTCTTTGGCAATCGCTATCGGCACAAGTCACGGCGCATTCAAATTTAAACCCGAACAATGCACCCGTAACCCCGAGACCGGCGTTCTTGAACCGCCTGAATTGCGTTTTGATATTCTTGCAGAAATCGAAAAGAAAATCCCCGGTTTCCCGATCGTTCTTCATGGCGCATCCTCCGTTGCTCCTCAATACGTCAAAATCATTAACGATAATGACGGTAAACTTGATGACGCAGTAGGTATTCCTGAAGCTCAGCTCCGTAAAGCCGCGAAGTCAGCAGTTTGCAAAATTAACATTGACTCAGACCTTCGCCTTGCTATGACGGCTGGTATTCGTGAACACTTCAAAGCGCATCCCGAACATTTTGATCCTCGTCAATATCTTGCTCCCGGTCGTAACTACATTGCTGAACTCGTAAAACATAAGATTCGTGAAGTACTCGGCTCTGAAGGTAGCGCACCCGGCATTATGGCGTTGGTCAATCAGTACTAATCTAAATCTCTTCCGCCCCAATAAGGCGAATAAAAAATCCCCCGTCATGGAACTCATGATTGAGGGGATTTTTTAATTAAGAATTAAGAATGAAGAATTAAGAATTAAAAAATTCCCAGAGTCTTGAAAAGCAATATCCAACAAAATATCGTAAAGCATGATAACGCTGACGTAAACACGACACAATTTCCCGCCAAGTCCGCATCGCCGCCCATTTGTTGCGCCATTGCAAACGATACAACCGCGCAGGGTGTGCCGAAAATCGCTATCAATGTTACAAAGTCAATTCCGCGAAATCCTAACAAAATTGCTACCGTCAAAACTATGCTCGGTACTAAAATTAATCTGCCGAATACGCATCCAAAAAGTTGTCGTCTGTGTTCGTGAGTACTCCCAAATTTAAATGACGCGCCCAAAATTATCAACGCTACAGGAGTTGTCGCCGCCGCAATTTGCCCAATCGGTTTTAAAATCGGCGCGGGGACGTGAACACCTAAATTTAACAGTACCGCCCCCGCTATCGCGCCAAGTATCATTGGATTTTTTATTACGCCCTTCAAAATCGGTAATAGCGCAAATTTCCCGCCGCGAAATGTCTCCAACGCCAGCACCGCTAAAATATTGTACAGCGGAATTATTACGGCTATCATCATTGTTGTTACCGCAATGTTTTTGTCGCCGAAAATATTTGCTACAATCGGTATTCCCATTAATACAAAATTACTGCGGAAAATCGCTTGCACAATCACGCCGCGCCGCCGATTATCCTTTTCAATTCGCGGTACAATCAACATCAGCAAGGTAAAAATTACCAGAACGCCGACCGCCCCAAATATCATTAACTTTGGACGAAATGTCGACGCTAAATCCGTCGTGTAAATGCTGTGAAACATCATACAACAGAAAAATACGCGGAATACCATTCTGTTCATATGGTTTAATTCTTCGTCGCTTAACCATTTCTGATATTTCACAAACGCGCCGATTGCCATTAAACAAAACATCGGTACAACCGCGCTAATCGCTACTATTAAATTACTGAACATTTTCTATAGCCACTTTTAAGCCCTAGCCATTTGTCCGCCGGAAATATTCACCAATTTTTGAATAGTCGATTGGTAGGTATCAACTTCAAAAATTCCTTGACACAGAAAATTATTGATCGCGTCAATCTTTTGTATGGCGGCGTCAATGCGCTTGCTTGACCCCTTGACATACGCGCCAATATGAATTAAATCTTCAGCGTCTTTATAAACTGCCATTAACGCCCGCATATTCTGCGCGGCGTTTAAATGTTCTTTGGTTACAACTTCATTCATAACACGACTGACACTCGCTAAAACGTCGATAGCAGGAAAATGATTCTGAGCGGCAATGGCACGACTTAAAACAATATGCCCGTCAAGAATAGAACGGACGGCATCAGCAATCGGCTCATTCATATCGTCGCCGTCAACCAAAACTGTATAAATCCCCGTGATTGACCCTGTGTCACTCGTACCGGCACGCTCCAAAAGTCGCGGCAATAATGCAAATACCGACGGAGTATAACCGCGCGTAGCAGGCGGCTCACCAATAGTCAATCCGACTTCACGCTGCGCCATTGCAAAACGTGTTACAGAGTCCATCATAAAAATAACTTTATGCCCTTTGTCGCGGAAATATTCAGCAATCGCGGTTGCAGTCATTGCGCCCTTAATACGGACAAGCGCAGGCTGATCCGAAGTCGCAACCACTACGACGGCGCGTTTCAATCCTTCTTCGCCTAAATCCCTTTCAATAAAATCACGAACTTCACGCCCACGCTCACCAATCAACGCAATTACGCTAATATCAGCTTCAGTATTTCGCGCTATCATTGAAAGCAAAGTTGATTTGCCGACACCAGAGCCCGCCATAATTCCTATACGTTGCCCGTCACCTAATGTCATAAGTCCATCAATAGCCCTAACTCCAACGTAAAGCGATTGACTTATACGCGGACGAGTTAAAGGCGGAGGAGGCGGGGCTTGCAAGGGATATTCTTCCTTCGACAAAATCGGACCTTTTTCATCCATAGGATTTCCCAAGCCGTCAAGCACTCGCCCTAAAAGTTCGTCGCCAACTTTAACTTGCAACATTTTCTGCGCGGCTACAACTTCACAGCCCGGACCTACACCATGCATTTCACCGACAGGCATTAACATAACCCGCCCTTGCCTAAAGCCTACAACTTCGGCAGGTATCGGCGGCGAATCAGATTTTTTCGGATAAATATAACAAAGTTCACCGACGCTGACAGTTGGACCTTGCGTCTCAATGACAAGCCCGACTACCTGCGTAACTTTACCCGTCAACTTAATTGTCTTGCACTCTTCGATTGCATTAAAATATTTTTTTAGATTAATATCATTTTTAATAAACCCAGCCATAATTTTTTCCTTTCACTCGACGGCGGCGAAAAATCCAAAGTAACAATTATCATCTTTCGTCATAGCGTTAATAAAAACAAATCTTTCCGTCTCTTCGCACCAATGAAAAACGGTATCTTCTTCGTTTTGAACCATTGCATTGACGGCTTGAATTTCTTCGACACTAAGCCCGACATTTCGCAAAATTATAACCAAAATTCCCGCAAATGATTCCATAGCCGCAGGATTATTAACATCAGCTTTTATAAGGATTTTTGTAATGAAATTGTCACTGTCTACCCAAAAAATTAAATCATTTTTCTGTTTGCCGAAAGGAATTTTGTAAAGCCTCAAATTATCTTCCTTACCGCAATATTCCAAGTCACCCGTAATTTCCACGTCGAAAGGGTACGGCTCATCGGCAATGTGAATAATTACCTTGTGACGTTTTAAAAAAAGGTCAATGTCAAAAGTCGTAAGCGGTACAATATTTTTGGCGGGACAAACTTTTTCAAAATCCGTCAAGTCAAATATTCTTTCCGGAATAATTTTTTTCAAATAAAAACCTCCTGACTATTCGCGCCAATTCACAAATTTTAAACCTTCAACGCGTTCAAAATGTCTCGTGTTTGCCGTAACCAAAGTACAATCATTTACAATCGCAATCGCCGCAATATAAATATCATTTTCGTCAATCATCAAGCCGTTAGACTTAAGATACCTGTAAATCTCAATGGCTTTAGTTCCTATCAAAGAAAAGGTGGTCGGTATTTTCGTAGAGTTTTTGAAATTTATCCATTTTGCGTTCGCTATCTTTATAAAGTAACCCACGCAAAATTTCATAGTAGACAATGGAGCAAACAGAAAAAATATTGTCGGCAAGGACTTCATTTTTTAAGCGGTTTTTTACTTGTTCATTTCCGCGCAGAATGTCGCTGATAACATTTGTATCAAGTCAATAATTAACCATAAAGTGCCGCCTTTCTTGTTTCTTCAGCCGCCTGATAGCGTCCAAGTTCCTCTTTTTCGTCATCATCTAAAAGAGTTGCAAGCCCTCTGATAAATTCACGCTGTTTTTCTTTTCGAGTTTCCTCTTCATCCATATGTTTACCGAAAGAGATTTTTTCTTCATCTGTCAGCATATTTGAAAGTCCCTCGATTGATTCCAAAATTTTTTCTTTATCGTAAACACGCGGCACTTTTACATTAGCTCTCATTGTAGCCAAGTCGGCTTTAATGGAATTCATGTCAATTTGCACGGCATCTATTTTATTTTGAAGTTCCGCCAGTATCGACAAAATTTTTTCTTCGTTTGACATAAAAATTTCCCCTTCCAAAATTTTAAATATAATTTTATCAACAACAAAAATATTCATTTTGTCGATTATCTCAAGTATTCTCTGCATAAAAATTTCAAAAACAATTTAATTTGACAAGACAATTAATTTTCGCGCATAGCTAAAGCATTTTCCACAGCTGAAAATCCTGTTGAAAATTTTTTTAATGCCGCAACCGCATCATCAAAACTTTCAGTTAAAACCAATTCAACGCGATTGCCCAAAAGTTTTTTCGACTGTTGAAAAACTAATTTATAGTCGGGACTCGACGATACCAAAACATAACTTGACGCTAAATCAGAATGAGCCGCGCCTACAATTTCAGATACCGAAGGCGAAGATTCTTCACTGCCAGATACCAAAATTGACGCTCCTGCATTTTGTAATTTTTGTGCCTCATCAGCATTTCTCGCAACTGCCAACGCCGCAACTTTCATCAACGCATCATGTGCCGGTAAAACGTGGCTTTCACTCATATTCGTAATTTTCACGTCGCGCAGAGGTCCCCAGCCTAATGCTTGATCTATCGCCTTGCCGACGTGATCCGTGTGCAAGTGAATATCAATAATTCCGCTTGTACGTTCGACTATTGAAAAACTGCTGAAATCTTTCATGCGCTGTTCAAATTCGTAAATGTTCGCCTTAGAATTTTTCAAGCGAAGTCGAACACAATAAGGGCGCACTCTGTCTTTGCGCGGGTCGGGCATATTTTTATGCGTGCCTAAACCTAAAGATAAACTCACTGCGGGCGATACAAAATTTCCGTCAAGCCCTTTCAAGCAACCTTTCAAAAAGCTAAACATTATATGCGCTCCCGCGTCATTTTGTCCCGAATTTTTAACGGCTTCTTCACCTGTCTGTATAGCTTTCTCCAAAATTTCCGAAATGGGCATACCGTCACGAACTGCGCGGTAAGTGCCTTTAGCAACAGCCTTTGCAACGTATATAAATCTGCTGTCCTTTTTATCCGGCATAATCCTCTGCGCGTATAAAATTCCGTATTGAAAAGCCTTGCCGAATTCTGAACCCGTTGCCTCATATTTTCCGATTAAACCCGTAGCAATTCCGCGAAACATTTGCGCCAAAACTACGCCTGCATTTCCTCTTGCACCGAATACAGCTGCAGTTGCTACACGCCGACTTAAGCCGCCTATACTGTCATCTTTCGCATCTGCCAGCGGCAAGACGGCAGCTCCCATCGTCCGTAAAATATGCGTGCCGGGTAGAGTTCCCGCTCCTTCCTGCGAATTTATATTTTCGTATTCCAACAAAAATTCACTGTATGCGCCGGAAACCATTCTTTTAAAATCTCCGCTTGTGATAACTTCTCTGCTACCTGTCATAACTTCACCGCCTTTTATGCGTTTTAAAAAATATTATCAATCCTCAAAAAACTTCTGGATATTCAATATATTTTTCGACAAACTTTATTATATGCCTTCTTTGTCAGGGTATTTTTCATAAACTTTGACGAATTTCATTTAAACGTTTATTAAAGGCATGTAACAAATTTCATAAAATGTAATTATTTTTTATCTTGTGTCAAATATCTTAAATTGCTTAAAAATATTGATTTTAATATTTTTTATGGTATTCTTGCTTTAATTGATAAACAAATTTTAGGGGTCTCAAAAAGGAGGGAATTGAGATGGCTTTTAACAAAGATGTCATTATGCAGAAAGTACAGCGTTTCGGCGGAGCAATGTTTACGCCCGTCATTATGTTCGGCGTATTTGGTATTTTCGTTGGCGTCTCTATTTTGTGCAACAATCCGATGATTCTCGGCTCAATCGCTGAGGAAGGTACAATGTGGCACAATTTCTGGTATATCGTCGAACAGGGTTCTTGGACGGTATTTAATCAAATGGCATTGCTTTTCTGTATTGGCTTACCTATCGGACTTGCCAAAAAAGAAAATGCCCGCGCGGCAATGGAATCGTTTCTGATTTTCATGATTTTTAACTACTTCATTCAAGCAATGATGACATTATGGGGACCGAGTTTCGGCGTAGACTTTTCAAAGGCTGCCGGAGCCGGTACAGGACTTGCCATGATCGCCAATATTAAAACGCTTGATACCGGTATTGTCGGCGCGATCATTGTTTCATCTATCGCAGTCTGGTTACATAACAAATTATTTGACGTAAATGTACCTGACTACATGGGAATTTTTAAAGGCTCATCACTCGTCGTAGTTGCAGGGTTCGGCTTAATGATACCTGTTGCGTATATTTTCTGCGTAGTTTGGCCTCAAGTTCAAGCCGCTATCGCTTCATTGCAAGTATTTTTGACAAGTGCGGGAGTATTCGGCGTTTGGCTTTATACTTTCCTTGAAAGATTCTTGATTCCGACAGGTTTACATCATTTTATATACTTGCCCTTCATATTCGGACCGGCGATTGTCGATAACGGTATACTTCCGTATTGGCTGGAACACCTTAAAGAATTTGCCGAATCGACTAAACCTTTGATTGAACTTTTCCCGCAAGGCGGTTTCGCACTTCACGGCAACAGTAAAATGTTCGGTTGTCCCGGTATCGCACTGGCGATTTACGCTACGGCAAAACCTGAACGTCGTAAAAAAATCGGCGCGTTGGTCTTCCCTGCTGCTGCGGTTGCTGTACTTTGCGGTATCACCGAGCCGCTTGAATTTACCTTCTTGTTTATAGCTCCCGCACTGTTCGCAGTTCACGCAGTTTTGGCGGCATCATTGGCGGCGATACTTTACACATTCGGAGTAACGGGTTATTTTGGCGGTGGTCTTTTGGATTCTGCGCTTTTCCAAGACTGGATTCCGCTTTGGTCGAATCACTCCGGCACATACATAACACAAATTGCAATTGGCTTGTGTTTCACGGCAATTTACTTCTTCGTTTTCAAATTTTTGATTCTTCACTTTGACTTCAAAACACCCGGTCGCGGTGATGATGAAGGCGGCGATAAATTATTCACGAAGGCTGATTATAAAGCCCAGCAAGGTCAAGGCGGCGCGGCTGGCGGAGCAGTTGTAGCCTCCGGTGACGAAAGAGATATTAAAGCTGCTTTCTTCCTTCAAGATTTAGGCGGCAAGTCCAATATCGTTGACGTAACAAACTGCGCGACACGTTTAAGAGTCACGGTTAAAGATGACAGCAAAGTTGCAAGCGTCGGAACTTTCAATGCACACGGCGCACACGGTTTGGTGCATAACGGCAGAGCAATTCAAGTTATAGTCGGCTTAAGTGTCCCGCAAGTCCGTGAAAGATTTGAAGCCCTGCTCAATTCGCCTGATCCTGAACCTGTTCCGGAAACTCCCGCTCCTTCGGCGGCAACTTCTTCAAGCGTCAATTCCAATGAACATGTAGAAATTAAAGCGGTTATCAGCGGTAAAGTTATTGATATGTCTGAAGTTCCAGATGAAATGTTCTCGCAAAAAATGATGGGCGACGGCGTTGCCATTGAACCGACTGAAGATACGATTAAAGCTCCTGCCGATGCCGAAATTACAATGGTTATGGACGACTCCAAACACGCAGTAGGACTTAAATTTAAAAACGGCGCAGAAATGCTTATTCATATTGGCATTGACACTGTTAATCTTAAGGGCAAAGGCTTTAAACTTCTTACAAAATCCGGTGCTAAGGTTAAGGTCGGCGATCCGCTCGTGAAGATTGACAGAAAAGTTATCGCAAATGCCGGTTACAAAGATGTAGTTGTAATGGCTGTCACAAATTCCGCTGAATTTCCTCAAATGAAGAAAGAAACCGGAAAGACAGTCAAAGCTACGGAAGATACCGTTATCAATGTATAAAAAATTTTAGGAGGTATTAATATGCAGGACAAAAAATTTTCAGTAGTAGTTGCCGGTGGCGGCAGTACGTTTACGCCCGGCATTGTCATGATGTTGCTTTCACATCAAGACAGATTTCCTCTTCGCAAGCTCAAACTTTACGATAACGATCCTGAACGTCAGCAGGTAATTGCCGACGCAATGGCTATCGTCTTGAAAGAGCGTGCGCCTGAGATTGAATTTGTTGCGACGACCGATCCCGAAACTGCTTTCAGCGATGTGGATTTTGTAATGGCTCATATTCGTGTAGGCAAGTATGCAATGCGTGAGAAAGATGAAAAAATTCCGCTGAAATATGGCGTTGTCGGTCAAGAGACCTGCGGACCGGGCGGCATTGCTTACGGTATGCGTTCAATCGGCGGCATTGTTCAACTTGTAAAGTATATGGAAAAATATTCGCCAAATGCGTGGATTTTGAACTATTCAAACCCTGCCGCTATTGTCGCCGAAGCTACGCGCAGACTTTGCCCCAATTCAAAAATTATCAATATCTGCGATATGCCCGTTGACATTGAAGAAAAAATGGCGCAAATCGCAGGCTTTAAATCCCTTAAAGATTTGGAGTTTAAATATTTCGGCTTGAATCACTTCGGCTGGTGGACCAGCATTAAAGACAAGCAGGGAAATGACGTAATGCCTAAAATTAAAGAGTACGTTTATCAGCACGGCTACAATTTAAAATATCTGCATGGCGATGAAGGCGTTCAGCATGTCGATCCGAGTTGGATTGTAACTTTTGAAATGGTTAAAGAATTTGCGCCGATTGATCCCGATACTTTGCCGAATACTTATCTGAAATACTATCTTTGCCAAGACGAAATTGTTAAGCACTCCGATATAAATCACACCCGCGCCAATGAAGTCATGGAAGGTCGCGAGAAAAAGGTTTTTAGCGAATGTCGCAGAATTAAAGAAGTCGGAACAGCGAAAGATACAAACATTGAAGTTGATGCCCACGCAAGCTTTATCGTTGATTTGGCAACGGCGATTGCTTTTAACACAAAGGCTAATATGTTGTTGATTGTCGAGAATAAAGGCGCGATTAAAAATTTCGATCCGACGGCGATGGTTGAAATTCCATGCATTGTCGGCAATGAAGGTCCTGAACCGCTTGTAGTCGGAGATATTCCGCAATTCCAAAAGGGACTTATGGAGCAACAAGTTTCAGTTGAGAAATTAGCGGTTGATGCTTGGATTGAACATTCCTACATAAAACTTTGGCAAGCAATTACCCTTTCAAAAACAGTTCCCAGTGCGCGTGTCGCCAAATTGATTTTGGATGACTTAATTGAAGCGAATAAAGGTTACTGGCCTGAACTTAAATAGAAAATAATTTTGAGGAGGTGTGCGGCGGCTTTCAGTATTTTGGGAGTCGCCGCTTTTTTATGAAAAATTTAAAATGGTGGCAAAAGACCGCAGTCTATCAAATTTATCCAAAAAGTTTTATGGATACGACGAGTAGCGGCACGGGAGACCTTAAAGGAATTACATGTAAGCTGGATTATCTGAAGAAATTGGGTATTGGCGCAATTTGGTTGACTCCGATTTATCCTTCGCCTATGGTTGATAACGGCTATGATATTGCTGATTACACGGCGATTGATGAAACTTACGGAACGATGGCAGATTTTGAAAAACTCATTGCCGAAGCTAAAAAACGTGACATTAAAATTGTAATGGATTTAGTTTATAATCACAGTTCCGATAAAAATAAATGGTTCATTGAGTCGAAGTCAAGTAAAACTAATCCGAAGGCTGATTGGTATATTTGGCGTGACGCAAAAGCTGACGGCTCTGCCCCTACGAATTGGCGAAGTATTTTTGGCGGCAGTGCTTGGCAATGGTGCGAGGAACGCGGGCAATATTATCTGCATACTTTTGCGGTTGAACAGCCTGATTTAAATTGGGAAAATCCCGAAGTACGTCAAGCACTTTTCGACGCGGCTAATTTTTGGCTTGAAAAAGGTGTCGGTGGTTTCCGTATTGACGCGATAACTTACATTAAAAAGCCGAAAAATTTTGTTGACGGTGAACCCGACGGCAAGGACGGATTAGTTGCAGTTCACGCGATGACGGCGAACACTGAAGGCATTTTAGATTTCCTTCACGAATTTAAGCGGAAAGTTTTTGACGGACATGATATTTTCACAGTCGGCGAGGCTAACGGAGTTGAGGCGAACGAATTAAAATATTGGGTCGGTAAAGACGGCGTATTCGATATGTTGTTTGAGTTTAGTCATATGAATTTGCCTTTTACAAACGGCGAAATTTGGTGTTACTCGCGCGAATGGAAATTGACGGAATTAAAAAAAGCCTTATCCGACAGTCAGCAGGCAACTAAAGATAACGGCTGGTATCCCGTATTTTTTGAAAATCACGATCAACCGCGTTGCATAAATCATTTTCTGCCTAAAAATTCAGATCCGATTAAGGCGGCAAAAACTCTTGCGACAATTCTTTTAACTCTGCGCGGGACGCCTTTTATTTACGAAGGTCAGGAACTCGGAATGACAAATGTTGCTTGGGATTCTATCGATGATTATAATGATATTCAATCACACGGACAATATAATTTTGCGTTGAAGGAAGGATTTTCGCCGGAACAGGCAATGAATTTTGTACATTTTTTCAGCCGCGACAATGCCCGAACTCCTATGCAATGGGATAATTCTAAAAATGCGGGATTCAGCAAAGGTAAAGCTTGGTTACCCGTCAATGAAAATTATCCTGAAGTCAATGCGGAAGTTGAGGACAAAAATTCAGATTCTGTTTTGAATTATTATCGTAAGCTGATAAATTTCCGCGCAGATAACGAAGTTTTGACGGCGGGAGATTATGAAGAATTTCTCAAAGACGATGAAAGAATTTTTGCCTTTGTTCGTTCCGTTCAAAATAAAAAAATTTATGTGTTAGCCAACTTCATATTGGACGAAGTTAATTTCTCCGCAGAAATTTTAGGGCAGTCGAAATTTATTTTTGGTAACTACGAAAATAATGTCAAGGGAACTTTAAAACCGTTGGAAGCAGTTATTTATGAGGAGGCGTAAAAATGAAAATTGCGGCAAGTGATTATGACGGAACTTTATTTCGCAACAGAACAATCAGCAAAGTAACCGTTCAAGGTGTTCAGGCGTGGCGTAATGCCGGAAATAAATTCGGTATGGTTTCCGGACGTGATTACGGCATGTTGATTCCTCAGTTAAAACATTACGGCGTTGGTTACGATTTTATAATCTCTAACAACGGCGGAATAATTCGCGATAAAGCTGGAAATGTCATTTATCAAGCAAATATTGACAGTCAAACTTTAAAAGCAATTTCGCTTGAACCGCTTGTAAGACAATCTCTGCACTTTGCATTTTCGGCTAAAGATACCACTTACCTTTGTCACGAATCGGAAGGTTCTTGGATAATGCGCGAGGCTAAGGAGTGGGATTTTCCCATAACCAAAATTGACGAATCCGAAATTTCAAACTTGGTCGGCGTTCATCAATTTGCATTAGGTTTTGACGATCCAAAAATTTCTACGAAATGTGCCGAATTGCTTAATGAAAAATTTCCTTCAAAGATACGCGCTTATCCCAATAAAATAAGCGTCGACATTACGCCCGTCGGCATAAGCAAACGGCAAGGTTTAAAAGCTTTAATCGACGCTATGAATTGGCAGGATTGCGAGCTTTACGTTATCGGCGACGAAGTAAACGATTTGCCTATGATTAAGGCTTTTGGCGGTTACAGCGTCAACACTGCGCGGGATGAAATAAAATCTCACGCGCGACAAATTTTTAATGATGTCGGCGATATGTTAAATTTTTTCCTCTAAATTTTTCACGTAAATTCTATAGTTCACGTACCAAATTTCAACCAATAAAAAATAAGTAAACATAGACTTGAAAGGAATTTGCTCGGGCGCGTTTACTTGAAATTCTTCCGAAAAAATATATAAATTTTCGGTAGAGCGACTTGCAAGCGTATTTTCATGAAGTTTTGTAATTGAAATTAACGGAATGCCTTTAAGTTGGAGTTGCAATGAAAATTCCGTGACATGATGCGACTCCCCGCTTAATGAAACAAAAATAAATAAATCATCTTTATTGGCGGTCTTGAGTATGGAGTAAAATTCATCTTTGCCGCCAATATTATATACAAAAACATTGTCATAAAAAAATAAGCGTTTAAGTTCCTGCACAACATTACTTTGAACATATCCGGACGCGAAGGCAAAAACTCTATTTGCTTCATGGACTAAACGGCTGGCGTTGTCATAATTGCGTTTCATCAAGTTTGTCCAGATTTTAGCATAGAATTTTTCCAACGATAAAAGAATATCCTGTGAATGCGTTTCGTTTGCAGGATTTTCTTGTTTGAGTAAAGCTTTAAAGTCACTAAAACCGTCAAAGCCCAATTTTTGAGCAAATCTAACTATAGTCGTGCTTGACACACAACATTTTTTCGCTAAATCGTGTATCGAAATATGCCTAATTTGGTTGCGATGATTCAAAATAAATTGACATATGGCTACATCTGTTTGATTTAAAAATTGTTTATGTTCATTAATGATTTCTTCTAATCTCATTTTTTATTTCCCATAATTATTTCGGACTACTTCCAAAATTACCTACAATTCATAATCACTAAAAAAGGATTATTTTGTATGATTCGCGAAATAAACCCAATAACCTTTTTAATTGGAGGGAAAATTATATGCCCGAAATTGAATCCGAAGATAAAATTAATGAGGGATTAGGGAATAGAGATGAGGGAATAGATTCTACTGCCGTTTCTGATAAAATTTCTAATGTTGAGGAAAAACCTAAAAGGCGGCGTAAGAAAAAATCTGATACTGAAGTTAATCAAGATAAACCTAAACGCACTCGTAAGAAAAAAATTGATGCGCCAACGGATAAAATTCCTGAAGTCGAAGAAAAAATCCCCGCCGTCAATGAAAAAATTTCTGCGCCTGAAAAAAAATCTCTAATGCCAACTTACAAAGACGACGGACGCGAAAAAGTTTTTGCACTCGATATTGGGACGCGCAGTGTTATTGGTATAGTTGCGTTGCGCGATAAAAAAGGCAACCTTGAAGTTATTGCCACGACGCGAGAGGAACATACTACCCGCGCCATGCTTGACGGACAAATACACGATGTGCCGCAAGTCGCTGAAGTTATTGAAAAAGTTCGTGACACTTTGTCAAGGGAAGTCGGCGAGCTTACCAGTGCCGCAGTTGCCGCCGCAGGGCGCGCCCTTTATACAATGACTGCTGAAGTTGAAATGGAAATGCACGGCGTTATAAGCGAAGAGCAACAAAGTAATTTGAATTTTACTGGCGTGCAAATCGCGCAGTCTAAGCTTGTCGAATCAAATATTATTGACGACAGGACGAGTTATTGTTGCGTAGG